>Ga0335076_10008233_pt1 | contig 10523 bp, 8 predicted proteins | sample Lox_Sample_25_FD_206717 | JGI IMG/M metagenome (GOLD analysis project Ga0335076, IMG submission 206717) | Soil microbial communities from Loxahatchee National Wildlife Refuge, Florida, United States - Lox_Sample_2.5 | ecosystem: Environmental > Terrestrial > Soil > Wetlands | place: USA: Florida...
CCGTCGGCGCGCATCGGGTCTGCGCAATGGAACACGACGTAGCGCGCGTTCGATTGCGGCGCCGCGCGCGCGAGCACGTCGGCCAGCGGCACGCCGGTCCACTTCGCGATCGCGCTCCACCCCTCGACGCAGTCGTGGCGGGTGATCTGCGTACGCGCCGGCATCGCTTTGAGCTCGTCGAGGGACAACTCCAGCGGATGATCGACCAAACCGTCGACGCGCAAGCGCCAGTCGACGAAATCGTTCGCCGCGAGCGCGTCGTATGCGGCGCTGCGCGGCCGCGCCGTGCCGTTGCTGCGAAACGGCCCCTTCACGTCGGCGTCGGTGAACTCTTGCGCGAGCGCATTGCGCGGCACGAGCAGCCGCTGCGTCGCGCGCGTCAGCGTTTCGCCGCTGCGCAGCAGCGCGGAGAACCAGCCGGTATCGCCGAGCCGATCGCAGCCCGCGACGATCGCGGCCGACAGCGCGGCGAGAGAACCGCGTAGGAACGCGCGGCGCGATCGATTCGTTGGGCTCGAGTCCGTCGGACGCTCAGGCATGCGGCGAATCCTCTCGATCAGACGGTTGCGAGTCCGGCGACGCGGGTCGCACCGGCGGCTCCATCGAACGAGCCGCGCCAGCCTCGCTCGGCCCAGGCGAATACTCGATCGGCGGCAATTCGGGCGCAGCGTTGGGCGTTTCGCTGGCCGCCTCCCCGGCAGCGCCGCGCTCCGGCCAAATCCGATAGTGCCCGTCGAGCATCGAGCGCAGGTTGTTCCACAAGCCCGTCGTGATCACGAGGAACACGTGCAGCGCCATGAACGCGAGTAGCGCGAATGCTGCGACGAAGTGCAGCGTGCGCGCCGACTGCCGGCCGCCGAATAGATCGACCCAACCCGGCGCGACCGCGTTCAACATCGGCGACATCGCGAAGCCCATCAAAATCACGAGCGGAAACCACACGAAAATCACCGACAGGTACGTCACCTTCTGCAGCACGTTGTAGTGCATCGCCGCCTCGCCGCGCGGATGACGGAAGCGCACGTGATCCTTCACCGATTGCCAGATCGACTTCAGATCGGTCTTCGTCGGCGCGAGGTCGCGCGACAGATGCCGGCTCGCCATCGACCACAATACGTAGAGCAAACCGTTGCCGACGAGCACCCACATGAAGAACAGATGCCAGCGCCGCGCTTCGGCGAGTGAATAGTCGCTCGGGATCGTCGCCCAATACGGGAACGCCCGCAGCGTCACGCCGCCGCGCACGTTCGGCGCCGCGCCGAGTACGCCGGTCGTTTCGAACGTGCGGCCGAATACCGTCGTTAGGCCGACTGGACCGTCCGCAGTGTTCACGCCGCGAATCTGCAGCAGTTTCGTTACGCCGCCGTACGATTCGTCGCCCCAGTACAGCGTCGGATGGGCGTTGAAGATCATCAAGCCGCTCATCAGCATCACGACGAATACGACGACGTTGACCCAGTGCATGATCCGCACCGGCAAGCGATGGCGGTAGTAAAGGTGCGACATCAGCGGCGCCCGATCAGCACCAACGTCTGATGGGTGAACAGAATTTCGGCGCCGTCGCGGCGCACGTCGAGGCCCGTGTCGTCGCGTTCGAGCGCCGCGTCGAATCGGCGGCGGATCTCGGCGACGGACGCCGCGTCCGGACCGCCGTGTGCGATCCAGTCGGTGACCCCGTAATGCATGCGGCCCGGCCGATCGGCGACGACGTCGAGATCGCGCTCGATGAAGAGCGCGCGCAACTCCTCCGCCGGCAACGCGCGCACGTGCGTCGGGTCGCATAGCCGTTCGATCGCGTTGTGCGCGCGCGCCTTCGCCTTGTCCGGCGACGTCGTGAAGTCGGCGACCATCACGGCGCCGCCGGTGCGGACGACGCGTCGCATCTCGCCGAGTACGCGGCCCGGGTTCGGAAAATGATGGAACGCCGCGCGGCATACGACGATGTCGAACGATTCGTCGGCATACGGCAGCTCGCTTGCGTCGCCCGATTCGAACGTCGCGTTCGCGACGCCGCGCGCTCGCGCATTGTCACGGGCGATATCGAGCAGCGCGTCGGTCGCATCGACACCGACTGCTTCCGCGCACTGCGCGGCGAATGCCAGCGTCAGAAACCCCGGCCCGCACGCGACGTCGAGCACGCGATCGGTCGGCTTCGGTCCAACGAGGGCGGCAAGGCGCGCATGCGCAGCGTCGTCCTTCGCCTGCGCGGTGTCGGCGTACGCCCGCGCTTGACGCGTGAATTGATCCCGGATCTCGTCGACGTGATCGGACGGCACGATGTCGCTCACGGTTGAGTGGGTCGCAGTCTATCGGCCGCCGCCCGATGTGGGTACCGACGTCCGTCCGCCATTACTTCGTCGCGGGCGCCCCGGCGGTTACACCGCGTGGAGCGTGCCTTGGTGCCGCGTTACGGATGCGGCTATCCTCGCGGCTCCGACTTGTCCGACGACCTCATCATGACCACCGCGAACAAAGTGACCGCTACGCTCGACGCCGTCGTCGTCGGCGCGGGTTTCTCCGGCCTCTACATGCTGCATCGGTTGCGCGGCATCGGCCTCGCGACGCGCGTGTTCGAAGCCGGCAGCGGCGTCGGCGGCACGTGGTTCTGGAACCGCTATCCGGGCGCGCGCGTCGACATCGAGAGCCAGGAATACGCGTACTCGTTCTCGCCGGAGCTCGAAGAGGAATGGCGCTGGAGCGAGCGCTACGCCAGTCAAGCCGAGCTGCTGAAGTACGTGAACCACGTGGCGGACCGTTTCGACTTGCGCCGCGACGTCCAGCTGGATACGCGCGTCACCGGCGCCGCCTTCGACGAAGCGACGAACCGTTGGACCGTCACCACCGACCGCGGCGACGTCGTGTCGGCGCGCTTCTGCATCATGGCGACCGGCTGTTTGTCGGTGCCGAAGGACATCGACATCGCCGGCGCCGCGCGCTTCAAAGGCGCGACGTATCGGACCAGCCGTTGGCCGCACGAAGGCGTCGATTTCACCGGCATGACCGTTGCCGTGATCGGCACCGGTTCGTCCGGCATCCAGTCGATTCCCGAGATCGCGAAACAGGCGAAGCACGTCACCGTATTCCAACGGACACCGAACTTCAGCCTGCCGGCGCAGAACCACGCCGCCGACGCCGCGAAGTTCGCGGATTGGAAGAAGAACCGGCACGCGTATCGCGCGCACGCGAGATCGCAGGGCTTCGGCGTGTTGATCATCGATCAGCACGAACGCAATCTCGCCGACTTCACGCCGTCGCAGCGGCGCCAAGAGATGGAGCGCCGCTGGAAGACCGGCGGCTTCGCGCTCGGCGGTTCGTTCGCCGATCTCGTCACGAACGAATCGGCGAACGACGAAGCGGCCGATTTCGTGCGCGAGCGCATTCGCGAGATCGTCAAGAACCCCGCCGTCGCCGACACGTTGTCGCCGACGAACCATCCGCTCTTCACGAAACGTCCGTGCGTCGATACGGGCTACTACGACACGTTCAATCGCTCGAACGTGTCGTTGGTCGATTTGACGAAGACGCCGATCGAGACGATCACCGAAACCGGCGTGAAGACGACCGGCGCGAACTACGACGTCGACGCGATCGTCTACGCGATCGGCTTCGACGCGATGACCGGCGCGCTGAATGCCATCGACATTCGCGGCCGCCGCGGCGAAACCCTGAAGGCGAAATGGTCCGGCGGACCGAAGACGTATCTCGGTTTGATGGTCGCGGGCTTCCCGAACCTCTTCATGGTGACCGGACCGGGCAGCCCGTCGGTGCTGTCGAACATGATGTTGTCGATCGAACAGCACGTCGATTGGATCACCGCGTGCCTCGCGTACTTGGGCGACCGTCAACTCGGCGTGATCGAGGCGACGCAGGCCGCGGAAAACGATTGGGTCGCGCACGGCAACGAAGTGGCGGCGACGACGCTCTATCCGCGCGCGAACTCGTGGTACATGGGCGCTAACGTGCCCGGTAAGCCGCGCGTGTTCTTGCCGTACATCGGCGGCGTGCCGATGTATCGCGAGAAGATCGAGCACGTCGCGGCGAACGGCTACGAAGGCTTCGCGCTCGCGACGGTGTAGTCCTTCGGCTGCGGCGACGCATCGCCGGCTCGCAACGCGCGTCGAACTCGTTGTCGGCGCGGCGGAGCGCGTCGCGCGCCGCCGGATGCGTCAGCGTATCAATTGAAGCGCTGCGTCGACGTACGGCTCGGCCCAGTCGCGGAACGTCTTGCCTTGCGTCCACTCCGCGCGGATCTCCGGCCGCGAGAAGTACGCCCAGAATTTCATGCGGTCGTTGACGACGCATAGCGGCAAGCGTTCGCCGACGTCACGATCGAGCGGCGCGTGTGCCGCATAGGCATCGACGAAGGTTTGCGCGGCCGCGCGATCAGTGTCGAGATAACCGCACGCCTGCCGGACGATGTCGACCAAGCCGTCGCTGAAGCGCGCTTCGTGAAAGTCGAACACTCCGCCGACACGGTAGCCCGTGCCGTCTCGCATCACGGTCAAGTTGTTCAACTTGTAGTCGCAGTGCACGTACGTGCAGCGCGCCGGACTCGAGCGGGCCGCCGCGAGCACGAGGGAATCGATCCACGCGATGTCCGCAGACGTCATCGCATCGTGGCGCTCCGCGTCCGCAATGGTCTCGCGCGTTTCGTCGACGACGTACTGCACCGCGCCGCCGGAATACGGCGCCATCTCGATCGTGCGCGTGTCGAAATCGCCGGCGAACGGCGACGTCAGGCGCTGCATTTCGGCGAGGTTCTCGCCCAACGCATATGCCACGGCGCGACGCGCATCGGCATCGAGCGCCTTGCGGATGCTGCGGTCGTCGAAGCATTGGCCCGGCATTCGCGGCATCAGCACGTACGGCCAGCCGAAGATGTCCGAGGACGTGTCGTGATTGAACGGCCAGGGCACCGGCGCGGCCGTGTGGGTGTGCAGTTGCTCGACGAAGAACTTCTCTTTTGTGAACTGCCAACGGTCTTCCGGACGATAGTCGCGCTCGCCGCGGTCCCTCACCCAATGCGGAGCGCCGCGCAGCACGAACTCGCCTGCCGTGCTGGTGACGAACGCGTTCTGGCCGAACAGGCCCGACGTCGTCGACGCCGCCGCGACGAATTCGCCGAGATCGAAGCGCGCGAGCGCCGCGGCGAATTGATCGTCTCGAATCGCGCCGAGTCGTTCCGAATAGACGGCGCTCATACCACGTCGCCGGTGTCGCGATCAGCCATCCGAAATGATCCGGGCTCTTCAGAAATGATCCGGCTCCTCAGAAATGATCGGGCTCCTCAGAAATGATCGGGACAGTGCGGCGCGTGGTACGTCGCGAAGATCGCGGTCGCCCGGTCGATCGCTGCGTCGTCCGCTACGAGCATGCCCCACGCTGCGAGTTGCCGCGGCGTCCTGAATCCGCTGTACAGGCTCGCGAGCGCCTTCCCCGACAAACTCACTTGGGCGCGTTCGGTCGTCGGCGTCGTCGTCGCCCCGTCGGGCGAGCATTCGAGTTTGAAGCGCCCGCCGTTCCACGGCGCGAGCGCGTCGGGTGCGATCTCGAGCGTCAACGTACCGCTCGTCGAGTACCCGCGCTCGGCGAGCGCGCGCGGCGCGTCGATCAAACGCAGCCACAGACCGTCGCGCGTCTGCCGATTCAGCAGCCGCGGCTCGACGAAGAGTTCCGGTGCGGGATCGTCGACCGGCGCGCGGCCCCACACCACCCGGCCGACCAGATCGTGCCGCGCGATGAAGTTCCAGAGCGCGCGATACGCGCCCGCGTCGCGCCACACGAAGTCCTTGATCGTGATCTCCTGACCGCGCGTCGGATGGCCGGTCTTGCCGTCGCGCAGGTGATAGACGACGTAGCCGCGGTGCTCGCCGCGTGCATCGGTCGCGACGGCGACATAGGCGGGGCCCGTGGTCTCGCTGCTCGACAACGTGTTGTTGAGCCACAGCTGCTTGCTGCGGTGCAGATAGCCGAAGCGGTTGGCGACGAAATCGATATACAGCCGCTTGATCGCCGCGTGACCCGCTTCACCGTCGACGCGCGCGACGCGCACCCCGTCGTCGCCGCCGTCGCCCAACGCGATGTCGACGGTGTCGACGCGATACGACACCAACTCGCTCGCAACCGCGTAACCGTACCGTTGATAGATCGCGGCTTGCGACGCCCACAGCGCGGCGACCGCCTGGCCGCGCTCGCGCATGTCGGCGAACGAGCGCACGGTGATCGCGCGGACCAAGCCTTGGCGCCGGTATTCGGGCGACGTGCCGACGGCGGTGACACCGCCGAGCGCCACAGCGCGGCCGTTGGCGCGCATCGTGAACGGCGCGACCGCGTACGTCGCCGCCATACGGCCGTCGACGAACGCGCACAGCGTCCATTCGGGGCGATTGCTTCGCGACACGACGTTGTCGGGGCCGTCGCCGAACGCGCCGCCGTACGAATACGCGCCGATCAAGCCGAACTGATCCATTTCGTCGGCGCGGGCGGGACGCACTTCGATCGACATGGGTGGCTCCGGTGCGCGAAACGGCGGTCGATGCTACTGCACGGGATGCAGTCGCGGAATCGGATTCACCTTCGCTGGCACGTCGTAGCCGCGCTGCACCGCGGGCCGCTCGGCGATCGCGTCGTACCACCGCGCGACGTGCCGGAACTGCGCGAGGTCGATCTGCTGCCACTCGAAGCGCGAAACCCACGGCCACGTCGCGATGTCGGCGATCGAATAGTCGTCGGCGAGGTATTCGTGATCGCGCAGGCGCGCATCGAGCACGCCGTACAACCGTGCCGCTTCGGTCTTGAAGCGCTCCTCCGCATACGGTGCTTTGCCCGGATTGAATTTCACGAAGTGATGCGTCTGTCCGAGCACCGGGCCGATGCTCGCCATCTGCAGCATCAGCCACTCGAGCGTCGTCCAACGATCGCGACCGCCGAGGCGGCCGTATTTGTCGGCGAGGTACACGAGGATCGCGCCCGACTCCATCAGCGCGCGACCGTCGTCGACGATGACCGGAATCTTGTTGTTCGGGCTGATCGCCGCGAACGCCGGCGCGAACTGCTCGCCCTTGCCGATGTCGACCGCGTGCGCGCGATAGTCGACGCCGAGTTCTTCGAGTGCGATCGAAATCTTGCGGCCGTTCGGCGTCGACCACGTGTACAGATCGATCATCGCGAGCGCTCCGAGCAGAGCAACGCGTGCGACGAATCGCTTTTGCGCGCGTTCACGGCTGCGCACCCTGCGTCGCGAGCCATCGTTGCACGCGCGCATCGAGCACCGGCAGCGGCTGGGCGCCGACGCCGAGTACCACGTCGTGGAAGCGTCGGTAGTCGAAGCGATCGCCGAGCGCGCGCTTCGCTTCGTCGCGCAAACGTTGAATCTCCATCATGCCGACCTTGTAGCTGACCGCCTGTCCCGGCGCGGTGATGTAGCGCTGCACTTCGGAGCGCGCCACCGCTTCCGGCAGCGGCACGTTGGCGAGGAAATACTGCACGGCCTGTTCTTCGGTCCAACCTTTCGCGTGCAAGCCCGTGTCGACCACCAAGCGCACCGCGCGCCATTGTTCGGCGACGAGGCGACCGAAATCCGAATACGGATCGGTGTAGAAGCCCATCTCCTTCGCGAGCGGTTCGGCATACAGCGCCCAACCTTCACTGAACGCGGTGTAACCGACGCCGCCCGCCATCAAACGCGGCACGCCGGTCAGCTCGCGCGCGATGGCGATCTGCAAATGATGGCCCGGAATACCCTCGTGATACGCCATCGCTTCCAATTGCCACGTCGGCAGCGCGGTCATGTCGACGAGGTGCACGTAGAAGATGCCGGGCCCGCCGCCTGCGCCGGTCGGCCCGGAATAGTTCGCGGCGCCGCCCGCCTCTTCGCGGAACGGCTCGACGCGCCGCACGACGAGGTCTGCCTTCGGCAGCAAACCGAAATACTGCGGCAAGCGCGGCTTGATGCCGTCGAGATACGACTGCGCGAGCTGCATGTATTGCGCGCGGCCGGCGTCGTCGTTCGAGAAAAAGAACTTCGGATCGGTACGCAGATGCTCGAAGAACTCCGGCATCGTTCCGGCGAAGCCGGTGTGCGCCTTCACCTCTTGCATCTGCACGCCGAGCCGCGCGACTTCGGCGAGCCCGGTCGCGTGAATCTCGTCCGCGGTCATCGACGTCGTCGTACGCAGGAAGAGCGCCGCGTCGTACCACTGTTTACCGCCGGGCAACCGACCGACACCGACCGCACCCGACGGCGCGTTCGCGACGTCGGATTCGAGCCACGCAATCACGCGCGCGTACGCGGGCGCGAAATCGCGTGTCAACGCCTCGCGCACGTTCGTTTGGAACCGTTGCGCCTGCGCCGGCGTCGCTTTGCCCGAATCGACCAACGCGCCGACTCTGGCGCGCGCGTTCGCCCACAGCGCGGAGTCGGCACCTTCGCTCGCGAACGGCACGCCGCTCGTGAGGCTCTTGCAGCTCGCGATCGCCTTCTTGTATTCGAATGCCGGCATGCGAATGCCTTGGCCCGCGGCGATTTGCACGCGCTCCAGCAACTGATCGATCGCCCGCGCGATCGCGCGCAGGCGCGCGACGTAGTCGTCGAGATCGCCCGCATCGTCGACGCGCTGATCCGTCATGAACTGTCGCGGCAGACCGGTGTGCGCACCGAAGATGCCGCCGAGCCAATACGGATAGCGGCGAAACTGCGCACGCCGCTCGTCCAGCGTCAGTTCGAAGAGCCAGATGTCGTAGCCGGTGCGTGCGACGTCGTCGAGCCGCGCCGGATCGAACTGCGCCTGCATCTTGGCGACGCTCGCGCGGCGCCATTCGAGGATCTTCTGTTCGCCCGCTTCACTGCGATCCGAGATCTCGCCGGCGTGCGTCTTGAAGCCCATTGACAGCGCCACTTCCGGCACCCACGCGAGGTAGTCGTCGAACTGCGCGTCGAGAAACGCCGTGAAGCGACGGCTCTCGTCGGCGACGGACCTCGTGCTCGAGGCGTTCGGTGCCGCGACACTTGGCGCCGCGACACTCGGTGCAGCAGCATCGACGCGAATCGCAAACGACCACAGCGCGAGCAACGCGCCCAACCAAATCCGCATGCGCTGTTCCCCTTCGTTCCGGTGTTCGATCGGCGCACGATGTTATCGTAGGCGCGTCGTTCGGTTCGGAGCGCTCATGATCTACGACTTCGCGGTCGGTCGCACCAATCCCGCCACGTTTCCGCTCGCGGAATTCAAAGCCGCCGCCGCACGCGCGATCGAACGCGACTACGCGCTCTACACGAACTATCCGGGCGAACTCGGCCACGAAGGTCTGCGTAACCTGATGGCGCAACGGGAACGCGAGCGTGAAGGCGTCGCGGTCGATCCGAGCCGGATCTCGCTGACGAACGGCTCGATGCAAGCGGTCACGCTCGTCGCCGAGGCGCTGATGGAGAAGCGCGGCGACGTCGTCATCACCGAGGAATTCACGTATCCCGGCACGATTTCGACGTACCGCGACTTGGGGCTCAAGATGATCGGCCTGCCGGTCGACGCCGACGGCATGCGCACCGACGCGCTCGAGCGCACGCTCGCGATGCTCGCGCGCGACGGCACGAAGCCGCGCTTCATCTACACCGAAGCGACGTATCAGAACCCGACCGGCACGACGATTCCGAAAGCGCGCCGCTTGGAGATTCTCGATCTCGCGAAGCGCTACGACGTGATCGTCGTCGAAGACAATTGCTACGGCGACGTCGCATACGAGGCGGCCAAACCGCCGGCGTTCTATGCGCTCGACGACTACGAGCAGCAGATCTACATCTGCTCGTTGTCGAAGATCCTCGCGCCCGGCGTGCGGCTCGGCTATTTCATGGCGTCGCCGAAACTGTTTCGCCGAGTCCTCAACCGCCGCCACGACGCGGGCAGCAACACGCTCGCCGCGTCGATCGTTCATGAATATCTGAACGGACGCGTGTGGGGGCACTGCGACGAACAGAACGCGACGTTCCAACACAAACGCGACTTGTTGTGCGGCGCGCTGGAAGCGCATCTCGCCGATAGTTGCCGCTGGTCGGTGCCCGGCGGCGGATTGTTTTTGTGGCTGAGACTGCCGGACGACGTCGATCGGGACCGCTTGCAGACGCTCGCCGATCAACGCGGCTTTCGCTACGCGCGCGGCCGCGCGTTCCAAGTCGACAACGAAGACGTCTCGTTCTTGCGCCTCGCGTTCGGCCACGTGCCGGACGAGATGATCGAGCAAGGGATTCCGGTGCTCGCCGATTGCATCCGCGAAGCGCGCACGTCGAACGAAGCCGGGAAACCGAGTTCGCTTTACCGCTGAGCGTTTCCGCGGCTCATTTCGCGGCGCCGCCGACCTTGCCGGTATTGCCGGCGCTCGTCGGGTCGCCACCCGCGTCGCTGACGATCTCGCTCGGGGGCACAGCACCGACTCCGGGCGCCTGCAATTCGACGATCGCACGGCGCAACAACGGCACCACGGCAAACAGTCCGATCGCGACGCCCGCCTGCATCGCCGTCGACACCGAC
>Ga0335076_10008234_pt1 | contig 10522 bp, 9 predicted proteins | sample Lox_Sample_25_FD_206717 | JGI IMG/M metagenome (GOLD analysis project Ga0335076, IMG submission 206717) | Soil microbial communities from Loxahatchee National Wildlife Refuge, Florida, United States - Lox_Sample_2.5 | ecosystem: Environmental > Terrestrial > Soil > Wetlands | place: USA: Florida...
TGACCGCCCTCGCCACCATTGCTGGCATGCTTCCACTAGCCTTCGCGTTCGGCTCTGGCTCGGAAATGCTCAAGCCTCTGGCTATTGCTGTCATTGGCGGTCTCCTTAGCTCCATCCTTCTCTCGCTGATCCTAACGCCGAGCATTAATTTCTACCTGGACCGTGATCGACCAGCGTCTCTAGTCCCTGAACTCTGATAATCGGCGTGAAATCACCAACTCAACGCACCCTCTGAGCCCGCACGTCTAGGATTCTCTGACCGCCCTGCTTCAACTTGCCCTGGGGAACGACGTCATTCTCTTCAAAAATTCTTCTTGCCCTCCTCCCATAGCCCGCGCCATCATTACGTCGCTCCGGACTCGTCGTGGTTCCGACTTCCGGCCCGCCCACATTTCACTTCGTACCGGCCCCGGCGCCCTCTTGTTTCCGTGGTCCGCAGGAGACAACTTATGACCCGCACGGAGTTTTTTCGAGTTGTTGCTACGCTTATGTTTTGCCTGTTTCTCACGCCACTCCTTTCTGCTCAGGGCTCGATCAAGTGCGAATCCAATGACGGGCGTCGAAACTATTGCGGCAAATACAATCCGGGACAGGTTCGTCTCGATCGCCAGATCAGCGGCTCTCCTTGCGTGGAAGGCCGTACGTGGGGCGTGGACCGCGGTGGCCTCTGGGTCGACAACGGCTGTCGCGCCTACTTCGTCATCGTCCGTGGCGGCGGCACATATCCTCCACCTCCAGGTGGTGGACATCCGCCTTCTCAGGGCGGCGGGTGGAATGGCGAGTGGTGGCATCCTGCGCCAGGTGACACCTGGCCTCCGCGAGGTAGCTGGCACGGCGGTAACTGGAATTCGGGTGGTGCGTGTTTCTACAAGGAGACCAATTTCCGCGGTGACTTCTTCTGCCTGCGCCGCGGCGAAGCCAGAGATTCGCTCGGCGGCTATGGCGACAAGATCTCTTCTATCCGCTCGTTCGGCGGAGCGCGTGTCACCGTCTTCGACGATCGTAACTTTTCTGGAGCACGCCAGAACCTCCCGACCAGCGTCGTCGATCTACGCAATGTCCGTGTGGTCCAGAAGCCCCCGCACACGTGGAACAACCGCATCTCGTCCGTGCGTATCTATTGACGTCACGGCATCCACTTCATCGTCGGGGCGCGCCACTGCTACGCTCCACGTCGGTACCGCAACCGCGGCGTCTTACCATAATCTCTAAACGGGTAACCAAAAACTGACTGTTGAGGACTGAAAACTCTCATCCGCCGATGTACCATGAACCCACGCGACCAAGGAGCCTGCCATGTCCCGCCGCTATTGCCTCACCCTCGACCTCAAACACGATCCAGCCCTCATCGATGAATACAAACACTATCACCAGCACGTGTGGCCCGAGATCACCCAAAGCATTCGCGACTCTGGAATCGAAAACATGGAAATCTACCTCCTCGGCACTCGTATGTTCATGATCATGGATGTCAACGACACCTTCTCCTTTCTAGCTAAACAACAAGCCGATGCGCACAATCCTAAAGTTCAGGAGTGGGAGACGCTGATGTGGAAATTTCAGCAGGCGCTTCCGGAAGCCAAGCCCGGTGAAAAGTGGCTTTCCATGGAGCGTATCTTCAAACTGGATTCCTGATTCCCACGATCGACAGACACACAATGAAAGCCCTCGTCCTGAAAGCTCCCGGCCAAGCCTCTATCGAATCCGTGTCCGAGCCCCGTCTGGTACAAGGCGACGTCCTTCTGCGCGTCCGCATGATCGGCCTCTGTGGCAGCGACCTCAACTCGTATCGTGGCAAGAATCCTCTGGTTCGTTATCCCCGCATTCCCGGCCACGAAATCGCCGCAACCATCGTCGAAGCCGCCGCCCCTCTCCCTTCGGGCTTGGCGGTTGGTGGCGATGTCACCATATCGCCGTACACCAGTTGTGGCCGATGCGCGTCTTGTCTCCGTGCTCGCCCCAACGCGTGCGCCAACAATCAAACCCTCGGCGTGCAGCGCGACGGGGCCCTCACCGAATTCATCGCCGTGCCTCCAGAGAAGCTGTTCGCGGCTTCATCGCTCTCGCTTAAGGAACTCTGCCTTGTCGAGCCACTTACCGTTGGATTCCACGCGGTTGCCCGAGGCAGGGTCACTCTCTCCGATAAAGTCGCGATTCTCGGCTGCGGAGGAGTTGGCCTCGGGGCGATTGCCGCCTGCCATTTTGCCGGCGCCACGATCATCGCCGTCGACGTGTCGGATGAAAAACTCGCCATCGCGCGCCAGGCCGGCGCCGCGCACACCATCCATTCTGCCGTGCATCTGTTGCACGACCGGCTACTCGAACTCACCAACGGCTTCGGCCCCGACGTCATCATTGAGGCCATCGGCACCCCGGAAACATTTCGCGCCGCCGTCGAAGAAGTAGCCTTCAGCGGCCGCGTCGTCTACATCGGCTATGCTAAAGAGCCCGTGGCCTACGAGTCGCGCCTATTCGTCCAGAAAGAACTCGACATCCTTGGTTCCCGCAACGCGCTGCCCGCCGATTTCCATTCCGTCATCCATATGCTCGAACAAAAAAAATTTCCCATTGACGCCGCCGTTGGCTCGATCGCTCCGCTCGATGAAGCTCCGGAAATCTTCGCGGCCTGGAGCGCAGACCCTTCCCACTTCTCTAAAATCCTGATCACCATTCCCTAATCGCGCCTCTGCGGCCACTGTTTCTCACAACTCTCCACTGCTTTTTGCTACCATTTCTCCGTCGTTCCGGAGGCCACGCCGCATGCCGACGCCCGCGTCTCGCACTCCCGACGCAGCACCCCGCCACAACCTCTTTCCCGCCGGACAACTTCTTCCTTTCATCCTTGTCACCGCCCTCTTTTTCCTGTGGGCCATTCCTCACAATCTCAACGACGTTCTCATCCGTCAGTTCATGAAATCCTTCGCGCTCTCCCGATTTCAAGCCGGTCTCGTTCAGTCCGCCTTCTATCTCGGCTATTTCCTTCTCGCCATTCCTGCAGCACTCCTCATGAAGCGCGCCGGGTACAAAGCAGGCTTTGTCGTCGGTCTGTTCCTCTATGCCGCCGGAGCGTTCCTGTTTTGGCCCGCCGCGATCAATGGCAGCTACACGTTTTTTCTCTTTGCTCTCTTCGTCATCGCCAGTGGGCTTTCTTTCCTAGAAACCGCCTCTAACCCCTTCATTGCCCAGCTGGGCGATCCCGACAGCTCCGAACGCCGTCTGAACTTCTCCCAAGCATTCAATCCTTTCGGCGCTATTACCGGCGCGCTCATCGGCACCGTCTTCATCTTTTCTGGAGTTGAACCTTCCCCGCAGCAAATCGCCGCGATGCAAGCCCAACATAGCTACGAAGCCTACCGCCGCTTCGAAACCTTGCGCGTTGTGCGCCCTTATGTTGTCATCGGCGTCCTCGCCATAATCTGGGCGCTCCTCATCCTCCGCACCAAATTTCCCGTCATTGCCAGCGAGCGCGAGCCCGACTCTGCTCGCCATGGAAGTTTCATCGACCTATTTCGCCAGCGCCACTTCGTCCTCGCGGTCATCGCGCAATTTCTCTATGTCGGCGCGCAAGTCGGCACTTGGAGCTACTTCATCTCTTATGTTCAGGAGTATGCACACCAGCCCGAAAAAACAGCGGGCTACTTCCTGACCGGAACGCTAGCGGCATTCGGCGTCGGCCGTTTCTTGGCGGCGTATCTCATGCGCTTTGTCGATCCCAGTCGACTCATGGGCGCGTACGCCGCCGCCAACATTGCCCTGCTTTGTGTCGGAGTGCTGCGCCCTGGCTGGCTCGGGGTCTGGTGCGTCTTCCTCACCAGTTTCTTCATGTCGCTGATGTTTCCTACGATTTTCGCTCTCGGCATCAAAGGACTCGGACCCAACACCAAGCTGGGTGGCTCGTTTCTTGTCATGGCCATCGTCGGCGGAGCCGTCCTCACGCCGATCATGGGACTCATTTCCGAGCGACTCCATAGCCTCGCCTTCGCCTATGCCATTCCGCTGCTTGCCTACCTCTATATCTGCCTCTACTCCTACTTCTTTTCCCGCGAACCAACCGCAGCGACGTAGGATTTAGCCTGTTTTTCCGCGTCTAACCTGGCAACGCGGAAAAGCGGGCTGTCAGTCCTGGCGCCGCATGCCCTACGCACGGCCCTTCCTCAACCCCGGCAACCACACAAAACTTCTCCACCGGGCGCGTCTTGCATTACAATCCCTCCAGACCAGCGATGCCGAAACGTAATGACACACTGGCCTCCTGAGGAGGCACAATGAAATCGATTCTCGCTCTGGCGGTCCTTGCGGTGGCCAGCGTAGCCCTATTGGCGGCCGACGAAAAACCTGACTTTTCTGGTGTCTGGCAGTTGGATACCATGACTAGCCGATTTACGGAGGATGTCCCTGCTCCAAAAAGTATGACGCTGACCATTGAGCACCACGAGCCCAAGCTGCACATCGAAATCAAACAAGACTCCAAACATGCCGATCTCAATCTTGCCTTCGACCTAATCACCGACGGCACCTCCGCGAAGGACACCACGTCCTCCGGGGCGTACACGGCCAGCGCCGAATGGGGCGATCTCGACGGTACTCGATTGGTTTTGACGATCGTCGAGCAATCTCCGAAAGGAAAGGTGGTCACCACGCGCATCCTGAAGTTAGGCTCGCAGGGAAAGATGCTGACCACAGTGCTAACAGTGGAGAGCGGAGGCGAGCCTCACGATGCGTACGAATTCTTCGAGCGCAAACGTTAGCGTTCGTTCTCGACACTCGACGGCTATCGGTAGCGGCCACCTTCCGAGGCGGGACCTTAACTTTTAATGTGTTTTAGCTCTTACACCGGTTGTATATTGGCCGAAAGATCAGCTCGTTACAGTGTTCCGCCGCGATCAGTCCGCTACGCTTGCACTGGTCTGGCTTCAACGATCCGGACGCGCTCGCCGGCTAACGGCACTCGTACGCGAAGCTGCGTGCCTTCTGTGGGTCTCGATACCACCATCAGTTCGCCGCCGATTAGCCGCAACCTCTCCCCCATACTGATCAGCCCTAATCCGCCGTTCGCCGGAATTGCCTTTGTGTCGAACCCTGCTCCAAAATCCGATATGCGGAGCTCCATCCCCTCTGCTTGCCCGCGCAACTCCACTTCCGCCTCGTTTGTTCTTCCGTGTTTCACCACGTTGCGCAGCGCTTCCTGCACCACACGGAACAAACACAGACTTACCTCCATGGGCATGTCCGTCGGCACGTCGTGGTGGGTAAAACGGATCTGAAGGTCGTGCTGCTCCGCAAGCTCGCGGCAAAGACTTCCAGTTGCTGCCACCAATCCCTGCAGATCTAATCGTGCCGGATGCAGTTTGTGCGACAAGCTATGCAGGTCGCTGGAAATCTCGGAAGCCACTTGCGAAAGGTTTTGCAGCTCCTGCCGTTCCTTCGGCGCCAAGCTCACCCTGCTCTGCTCAAACTGTTCCAGCCCGATCTGCAGAAACGCCATGCGTTGACTGATGTCATCATGCAATTCTCGCGCGATCCTCGCCCGTTCTTCTTCCTGCGCCCGCAACAACCGTCCTGTCAAATCTCGCAGTGAAATCTCCGATAGTTTCCTTTCCGTGATGTCCACGCAAGACCCCACGTACCCGCAAAACACACCGTCGCTGTCAAACCGCGGCGTCCCGTAATCCACCACCCATCGGTATTCACCGTCATGCCGCCGCAGGCGATACTCCATCTCAAACTTCACTCGAGCATCGAACGCTGCCGAATACGTGGTCACACAGCGTTCCAAATCTTCCGTATGCACTCCTTCAGCCCATCCGTCGCCGAGTTCCTCCTGCATCGATCGACCCGTGAACTCCAACCATCCCCGACTGAAAAATGTGCACAGCTGGTCGGTGCCGGACATCCATATCAGCGTAGGCGCGCTATCCGCCATTAGGCGAAACCTCTGTTCGCTCTCTCGCAGCACTACCGCTTGCCGCTTTCCTTCTGCCACCACCACCGCCAGGGTCATAAAGGGCAGGGCCGCAAATAACAAAAACTCTTGCAAGGAATACACGGTGTTCACCGGATCGCCTTGCGTAAACGGCCCGCGCCCGTGCGCCGCCCCCCAGATCGACACCACCGCTACCGTGCACGCCACTGTTCCCGCGCCCGCGGGCCCGAACCGAATCGCTGCCCAAAGCAAAAAGGGAACTAGCGAATACAATAACGCTGGCGACACGCGGGTCATCCCTCGCTCCGCAAAAATCCCCAGGCACAGCACAAAGACGGCCGCCAACACCAGCGCCGCTTCCAGGTAATATCCCCGCCTCACCGGCTGCTTCCGGTGCAGGTGTTCCATCCATCCCAGAATTGCGGGGGTGATTGTCAGAAATGCCAGCCCGTCCGACAACATGTACATGTGCATGTTCATCCAGTGTGCGCTGGTGGACTGCATCCCGATGATTGTTCCCAAGAGCGGACCCAAAATGGTCGCGACGACGATGTACTTCCAAAAGGCCCTCAGACTGCTTAGCGGCGAGACTCCGTGAGACAGATACTGCACTCCATACGCTGCCACCAACACTTCCACCACGTCGGCCAGATTCAGCAGAATCACCGAAGACACCGGTATTCCTGCCGGTATGTCGTACAGAAGGAATCCAGCCAACCCTGCGGGTATGAGCCAGGGCCAAGTTTTACGGGGAGACACCAATAATATCGCAGTCAAGACCGCGCAGCCTGGCCACATCGGCCATACCGTGTCGACGTCCTTCACCATCGACAGCCCACCCACTAAGGCTGCCGAATAGCACGCCACAAACACCAGCACAACTCGCCAGAGTGTATTTAGCCGGGTGGTTCCCAAACCTTCAGGTTTTCGAGTCTCACTCGCTTCCATGGCAATCTCCTGGGCCGCCCAAGGGACTCTGTCAGCGCGCCCGTTCGCTTACCGCGAGTGCGGTTACTATGCTGCACTGTGAGCGGTGAATCAACTGCTTTGTTTCCACGGTCTGGTCGCGATCTCTTGTCGCTTTACTCTTTCGAAGCTCCTCCTGCTTGTCACCTCGCTTACGACCGGGTCAAATAGACCTCCCCCAACGCTTGCACCGCCTTGCTCTCGGCCACGTGCCTTCGCTTGGCCAGAAAATCCGCAGCCAGCAGCAACACACATAGCAACGCCAGCGACATCACGTCGCACATCTCGTGCTCGTCATTCTCCAGGTTGCCGGTCAACCCCAGCGACCAGCGCCCTAGCTGCAAAACTCCGGACCGATTGTAGCGGTACAAAAGGGCAATCTGCTTTCTTACGCGCTCAAAGAAGCTGTTCGTATTGTATGCACCGTCCACGGTCTTGATGATCACCGCGAGACTCAACGGCAAGCGCTCCTCCGATTTCGCCTTTTTCAGAAGACCGGCGTCCGCACACGAGTTAACCCACAGTCCGCAATACGTCGCCTCTACAGTCGCCCGCGTTAACGCACCCGCCGACCGCACCGCCCCTGACGTCATCAGGTCCACAATGCTCCGGCAATGTTGCATCACTGCCGTTACCAGCCCGAACACCGCCACCGTCCGCAAATCCTCCGAATACTTTTGTCGCCCCAGAATGTGATCCACTTTTTCGATGGTCTCCCGCACTTTTCCGATGTGCACCGCTGTCCTTTGCTTCATTGCCTCAGCGCCCCCCGGCAGGAAATCGTTCCTGCCCCTTACCCGACCCGCGGCATGCTACCACCGCTAGCCACCTTCGTCACCCACCCTCAGCAGCTCTATTTATCCCAAAGACGTCTTGTCTCCCCGCAACCTGCGACACCAACCCGTTATTCCGATCGAGGTGCCATTCTCCATCTGGCCTTGCGCAACGAATCTCCCTGCAAAATCCTCGCCGCTGCGCAAGAAGGGAAACGCCACAGCGCATCACCCGATGTGGTAAATAACTCTTCGGACCACGACTGGCCCCACGGAGGAGATTCATGACCAATCCCCCACATTCGCTCGCTTCTGATTTCCGTGATTCGCTCCTCGAATCCTATGCCGTCAACGACCACATGAACCAGCTGGTCCTCAAATATCTCGACCCTCGCGCGTGGCAAGCCCAGCCTCCCGGCAAGCGAGCCCGCACCATCGCCGCCATCTTCACTCACATGCATAATATTCGCCGCAAGTGGCTGCGCCTCTCCGCTCCGCATGTCAAGTTGCCTTCTGAACTTCATCGCCGCCACGCTTCCCCCAAGCAGGTCAGTGCTGCCCTGCGTCAAAGCGCCAGCGCCTGCTCTGAAATGCTAGCGCAAGCCCTTCTTCAGCCTGACGGACGCGTTACCCGCTTCCATCGCGACGGTTGGGCTCCCACCTGGCCAGCCGGCGCATCCATGTTCACCTACATGGTCGTTCACGACGCGCACCATCGCGGCCAAGTCTGCATGCTCGCGCACCAACTCGGTTTTCCTCTGCCTTCGAATGTTGCTTACAAATTGTGGTCCTGGGAAAGACTCTGGAAGGAATGCGGATTTGCCGCACCGCACTGACCGCAACTACGCCTCGTCAATAACTATCCGCCTAACCATCGGGAAAATCCCCAAAACGTCACCCACGCCCCCAAATATGCCAGCAGCGCCATGTATCCAAACTGCACCGCAGGCCACGTCCAACTGTTCGTTTCTCGCCGCACTACCGCCAGCGTCGACGTGCACTGCAAGGCGAAGGCGAAGAAGACGACCAGCGCCGCGGCCGCCGCTGGCGTCAGGTCTCGTTGCAGCGCTTCCTGCAAACTTAACGAACGTGTTGCAGGGTCCACTCCATATATCGTCCCAAACGTACCCACGATCACTTCCCGCGCAAAAATCGACGTAAACAACCCGACCCCAACCTTCCAGTTGAATCCCAGCGGCCGGATCACTGGCTCAATCCATCGCCCCAGATGTCCGATGGCGCTTTCGTCAATTGCCGGTGGCTTTCCATCCGTCAACGGCAGGTATGTCATCACCCACAACACCAGCGCCACAATCAGGATCACCACACCCGCGTTAAACACGAACACCTTGCAGCGATCCACCAGCCGTACAACCAGCGAGCGCACCGACGGACGCCGGTACTCCGGCAATTCCATCGCAAACGGCATTCCGGATGACTTCAGCACCGACGACTTCAGCAGCGACGCCGTCACCAGTGCCGCCAGAAATCCCAGCACGTACAGTCCAAGCATCGCCCCGGCCCGCATTCCGAACAGCCCGCCCAGGTATTTCCGCTCTGGCACGAAGGCCGCAATTACCAGCGTGTAGATGGGCAAGCGCGCGCTGCAGGTCATAAATGGTGCAATCAATATCGTAGCAATTCGGTCTCTCTTATCTTCGATCGTTCGCGTCGCCATGATCGCCGGTACCGCGCACGCATAGGCCGAAAGCAACGGCACGAACGACTTCCCGTTCAACCCGATGCGGTTCATCGTGCGGTCCGCGATCAGCGCCGCTCGCGCCAGGTAGCCCGTGTCTTCCAGTACCCCAATAAAAAAGAACAGCAGTAAAATTTGCGGCAAGAACACCAGAATCGACGCCAGCCCCCTCCAGATCCCGTTCAGCAGCAACGACTGCAGCCATCCCTCTGGCAATCGGCCAAACAGCCCGCGTCCCGCTTCGTTCAAGAGCTCCTGCAAGTGATTGCTTAAAGGTTGCCCCAAGGAGAACACACTCTGAAACACCACCATCACCACCAGAACAAAAATCGCGGGCCCCCAGAACGGGTGCAGCAACAAGTTATCCAGCCGCTTCGTCCATAGCGATTCTCGCGGCGCTCGGTACCCGGAATCCCGCCCAACACGGTTCGCCCATTTTTGGCATGCCGGCACGTTTTGCAAAACGTGCAACGCATCTCTGCCATTCGTTGCCACCGGCTGTTCGCAGAACCGGGACACCGCCTCCATCCCCGTTCCTTTTTTCGCCGACACTAGCGCTACGGGCGCGCCGATACTCCCGGCCAATTTCACTAAGTCAATCGACCCGCCTCTTACTTCCAATTCGTCCGCCATGTTTAGCAGCACCAACGTTGGCAGGCGCAGCGAAAGCACCGGCGGCACAATCGTCAAATGCCGCTCCAGATGTGTCGAGTCCAGTACCACTACCACCGCTTCCGGCTTGGCTACTCCAGGAATCTCTCCGCGCAGCGCTTTGCTCGCCACTTCTTCATCTTCCGAGTACGCGTTCAGGCTGTAGATTCCCGGCAAGTCGATCAACTCAATCTCTTGTCCATTGCTTCCTGCCAGCCGCCCGGTCCTCTGCTCCACCGTTACGCCCGGATAATTCGCCACTTTCTGCCGGAGCATTGTTAATCTGTTAAACAGCGTCGATTTCCCGGAATTCGGCGGCCCAATCAGCGCGATCGTCCGCCCTCGCCCGTTTCCGTTCCGGGTGCTGTGCGTTTCCGCCGCCGGCGTGTGGCAAGACGCGCCTTCTCCCAAGCTCACCAGTTTCATTCCGTTTCTGCGTCTCCCGCCGCGCCCATCTCTACTTGAATTCTCTCCGCGGTCTCTGCCCGAATCGCCGTTTCCGTTCCCTGG
>Ga0335076_10008235_pt1 | contig 10520 bp, 4 predicted proteins | sample Lox_Sample_25_FD_206717 | JGI IMG/M metagenome (GOLD analysis project Ga0335076, IMG submission 206717) | Soil microbial communities from Loxahatchee National Wildlife Refuge, Florida, United States - Lox_Sample_2.5 | ecosystem: Environmental > Terrestrial > Soil > Wetlands | place: USA: Florida...
CTTAAGTTCAAGCTGGGGCTGTTTCAGAATCCCTACACCGACCCCTCACGCGAACGCTCGGCAATGCTCACCCCGCAAAATCTTGAGCTGGCCCGCAAGGCGGCGCAGGAATCAATGATTCTGCTGAAGAACCAGAACGATCTGCTGCCGTTGAGCAAAACTGCTAAGACTGTCGCCGTGATTGGCCCGCTTGCGGACGACAAGGCGGACCAACTGGGACCGTGGGCAGGTGCCGGCCGGTCAGAAGATGTGGTTTCTCCTCTCGAGGGACTCAGGTCCAAGCTCCCGCGCGCCCGCATCCTCTATGCCAAGGGAGTTGACATCCCGTCTTTCGAAAAACACCCGGTGGGCGCTGGCGGGGCTCCCGCGCCCGTGGCCGCAACCGGCGTGGGCGGCGCCACAGCGGCAGCCGGTCCGGAAGGAATTGCCAAAGCGGTTCAAGCCGCCAGAAAAGCCGATGTGACGATCATCTTCCTGGGAGAACTGGCCCAGATGACCGGCGAGGCCAGCTCGCGCGCGTCACTGGATTTTCCCGGGCGTCAACTTGAGTTGCTGCAGGCGATCGTCGCCACCGGTAGGCCGGTGGCGCTGGTGATCGAAAGCGGACGCCCGCTGGACATTCGCTGGGCGAATGAGCACGTTCCGGCCATTATCCAGGCGTGGTATCCCGGCGTTCAGGCTGGTAATGCCATTGCCGACGTGCTCTTCGGCGACGCTTCGCCAAGCGCCCGCCTGCCCATAAGCTGGCCGCGCACGGTCGGCCAGATTCCCATTTACTATAACCACAAATCGACCGGCCGGCCCATGACCGATGACCGTTGGCACACCGGCTACATCGACGAAAGCTCCGAACCTCTGTTCCCTTTTGGATTCGGACTCACATACGGCGCTTTCCGTTACCGCAGCATCAAAGTGTTGACCGAACCTATCACGCCTGCGGGCTCGCTTGCGGTGGAGGCGGAAGTGGAGAACCTGGGCCGCCGCGCGGCAACCGAGGTGGCACAACTTTATGTGCATGATCGCGTCGGGCCTACGTCGCGTCCGGTGCGCGAGCTGAAGGCGTTTGAGCGAGTCACATTGCGGCCGGGCGAGAAAAAGACGGTGAGGTTCGCGGTGAATGCTAACGATCTAGGTTCCTACGATGCCGGCATGCGCTGGGTCGTGCCACGCGGCACGTATGACGTCTGGATCGCGCCTAATTCGGCGGAAGGAATACACAGTACGTTCCAAATTGGCGTAAACTAAGAATCAGATTCGTTGAAAACGAACTTTGCCGGCGTCGCCTGCTTTACAACGTTGAGAAGCAAACTCAAACTGCCTTCAGCGCATCCTCGTCTATAAGCCGTTCGTCAGCAGTCTCTTCTCTGGCCAGAAAAGACTCATGAAGCAAAGTGAAAGTTTTCTGAGCGCATGGGATGAGCGCATCTCGGCGCTGCGCAATGTGCCACCCGTATTGAAGATCGTGTGGCGATCCGGGCCCATGGTGGTCACGCTCGGGCTGGTGGCGCGCGTTGTGGTTTCGCTCTTGCCGCTCGGTCTTCTGGCGATCACCAAACTGATCGTCGATCACGTTGTGCACTCGGTTTCCACCCACCAGATGGTCCCACGGCGATTCTGGTGGCTGGTGGCCGCCGAGTTCACGCTGGCCGTGCTGGTCAGCGTTCTGGGGCGGGTCATCGATTACCTCGATGCCGTACTCGCCGACAAATATTCGCAGCACGTGAGCGTGCAGGTGATGGCGCATGCCGCCGAGTTGGACCTACTAGCTTATGAGAACCCGGTCTTCTATGACCGGCTGGAGCGAGCGCGCGTGCAGGCCACCGACCGCCTGGCCATGATTCAGGCCATGGGACGGCTCATACAGCAAGCGGTCACGACCCTGTCTCTCTCGGTTTATATCGTTTCCTTCTCGCCGTGGCTCATGCTGCTCCTGATCGCCGGGCTGGTCCCCGCGTTTCTCGGAGAAAGCCACTTCGCTTTCCTCGGATACGCCAAGAACTTCCGCCAGACTCCGGTGCGCCGGCAGCTCGACTATCTCCGATTGCTGGGCGGCAGCAAGGAAGCCGCCAAAGAACTCAAGCTCTTCGGCCTGAGAAATTTTCTGACCGAGCGCTTCGCCCGGCTATATGAAGGCATCTATCGCGAGAATGTCGATCTTTTCCGGCGCAAGCTGATCGCGGGCGTATTCCTCTCCGCCGTGGGCACGATGGGGTACTACTCGGCGTATGTCTTCATCATTTGGCGCACGCTGGCTGGCGCGCTGAGCATCGGCGCCATGACGGCGCTGACCGGAGCAATCCTGCAGGTCAGCGGCAACATCCAACAGCTGTTTTCAACTCTCTCTGGCATCGCGGATCAAGCCCTGTTTCTTACCGATCTACTTGCCTTCTTCGAAATGCAACCGACCATCCGCTCCAAGCCCAACGCACTGCCCGCGCCGCGCCCGATCGAGCACGGATTCGAGTTCCGCAACGTGTGGTTCGCCTACCCGGGCACCGAGCGCATGATTCTTCGCGGACTGAACTTTCATCTTCGCCCTGGCGAGCGCGTCGCCATGGTGGGGGAAAACGGCCAGGGCAAGACCACGATCGTCAAGCTGATTACCCGGCTCTACGATCCCAGCGAAGGCCAGATCCTGCTCGACGGCGTCGACCTGCGCGAGTACGACCTGGAAGACCTCTATCGCGAAATCGGCGTGATCTTTCAGGATTTCATGCGCTACGAAATGACCGCCGTGGAAAACATCGCGGTTGGCCGCATTAAGGAACTGGAGAACCGCGAGCTGCTGCGGCAAGCTGCATACAAGAGCTCGGCCCACGAAGTCGTGGAAAAACTCCCGGGAAACTACGACCAGATGCTAGGCCGCCGCTTCGAGGGCGGGGTCGATCTCTCCGGCGGCGAGTGGCAGAAGCTGGCGCTGGCGCGCGCCTACCTGCGCGACGCACAGCTTCTGATTCTGGACGAACCCACGGCCGCGCTGGATGCCCGCAGCGAGTACGGGGTCTTCCACCGCTTCGCTGAACTTACTTCCGGCAAAACAGCACTCTTTGTCTCTCACAGATTCTCCACTGTGCGCATGGCAGATCGCATTGTGGTGCTCGAGGATGGGCGCGTCACCGAAGAAGGCAGCCACGAAGACCTGGCCCTGCTCGGAGGCCGCTACGCCGAGATGTTTGAAATGCAAGCTGCAAGCTATCGCTAGAGAACCGAGGCCATGCCGCGCAATACGAGAGTTGAAATCATCTGCGCCGAAGCCGAGCGCTTCCGGCAAACGCCAGCAGTCTCCGAACCTCAGGGGCTGAATGCCGCCGCGGAGCTCGCAAAGAGCCTCGAGCTTTTGCCGAGCCAGCCGTCATCCGGCTTCTTCGCCCGGCGATGGAAATCGCTGAGGGACAGGCTCGAGCCGCTGCTGGATGAATTGCAGCGGCCCAGCGAGGCTGCATCTGAAGAGCTCCGCTGGCTGCAGGAAAACACTCGCCTCTTGCGCAATGCGCTGCAGGAAACCGACGACCTGTGTAAGTCGCGGAAGAAAGTTCCAACGGTTCGCGATTTTTGCGGCCGCATCGCCCCGCGAGTCGTGGCGCTCGCTGAAGCCTACCTGGATGCAGCCGAGTATCGCTTCGATGGCGCGGTATTCGTCGCCTATGCGGGCGAGTTCGAAGAGGTCACCGTCCTCAACGTCAAGGAGATTTGGAGGCTGGCTCCTTGCTTGAAGCTTGTGCTGCTGGAAACCGTGGCGGAGCGCGCTGCGCAACTGCTCAAGAATCCCGCTGGCATCTATGGCATTCCCGATTGCATGCGCAGCCTGCATCTGCTGGCGCAAACCTCGTGGAAGGAGCTGCTGGAGCCGCTCATCGCGATCGATCGCGTGCTGCGCGACGATCCCGCCCACGCTTACGCCGCGATGGATTTTGCAAGCCGCGAGCTCTACTGGAATGCGGTCGCCAATGTCGCAGAGTACTCGGATTTCAGTGAGATGGAGGTCGCTTCTACGGCGCTTACGCTGGCCTCGGAGGCCAGGAACAAAAAGAACGGTTTCAACCCGCGCCGGACCTCGAGAAGGAACCACGTCGGCTTTTACCTGCTGGGAGAGGGATCTGCAGTTCTCGAGGCCAAAGCCAGCTTCAAGCCGCCGCTGAAACAGAAAATCGCCCGGCTGCTGCAGCGGGAACCTACGCCCTATTACCTTGGCGGCATTGCTCTGCTTACGCTCACCGTGATGGCTATTGCGCTATCGGCTATCACCGATGTCTCAATGCCGCGACCGTTGCTGTTGGCCATCTTCATCCTGTTTGTGCCGTGCTCGCAGGCCGCCGTGGAGCTGATGAATTATCTGACCACGTCTTTGCTGCCGGTACGCGTTCTGCCCAAGCTCGACTTTTCCGAAGGCATTCCTGCCAATTGCCTCACTGTGGTTGCGGTTCCTGCCCTGCTGCTGAACGAAGCGCAGGTGCGTCGCCTGGCAGAGGATCTCGAAGTCCGCTACCTCGGCAATCGTGACAGCAACCTGCATTTCTTTTTGCTCACGGACCTTCCGGACTCGAAGGAGCGCCCGCGCGAGGATGATCCGCTGGTAACGCTCTGCGCGGAGCTGATCGGGAAGCTCAACGAAAAGTACGCTTCTCACAATCGTGGATCGTTTTTTCTGCTGCACCGCCACCGCGTCTACAACCCGCGCGAAGGCACGTGGATGGGCTGGGAGCGCAAGCGCGGCAAGCTGATGGACTTCTACCGCCTGCTGCGGGAGAAGTATGACGCGTTTCCCGTCAAGGTGGGCGACCTCACCCTGCTGTCGCAAGTCCGCTTTGTCATCACTCTGGATTCCGACACCGAGCTGCCGCGCGGATCGGCGCAGCGCATGGTCGGCGCGCTGGCGCATCCCTTGAACCAGGCCATCATCGATCCGCAGCGCAACGTGGTGGTCGCCGGCTACGGCATTCTGCAGCCTCGCATTGGCGTGAGCGTGCAGAGCGCCTCCAGCTCGCGGCTGGCCAACATTTACTCCGGTCAGACAGGGCTGGATCTTTACACCCGTGCCGTTTCCGACGTTTATCAGGACCTCTACGGCGAGGGCATTTTTACCGGAAAAGGCATCTGCGAGGTGGACGCTCTTCTGCACGTGCTGGAGCATCGTTTTCCCGACAACGCGCTGCTGAGTCATGACCTGATCGAAGGCGCCTATGCGCGCGCCGGGCTGGCGAGCGACATCGAACTGATCGACGACTACCCTTCGCACTACAGCGCCCACAATCGCCGCAAGCATCGTTGGATGCGCGGCGACTGGCAGATCATGGGATGGCTGCGCGGGCGCGTTCCGGATGCCACCGGCAAGAAAGTTCGCAATCCGATTTCGCTGGTCTCGCGCTGGAAGATCCTCGATAACCTGCGCCGCAGCCTGGTCGACCCCGCTTTCTTCCTGGTGCTGGTGCTCGGCTGGTTCGTGCTGCCGGGCTCGCCGCTGCGCTGGACCCTGGCCGCCATTCTGCTGATGTTCGCGCCCTCCTGGCTGCAGTTCGCTTCCGCCATCCTCCGCGCTGCCTGGAAGCGCAACCTTACGATCGCGCGCGGAGCTTTCACTGCGCTGCTCACTGCCGACGTCGGGGTTCTGCTGCGGCTCACATTCCTTGCCCACCAGGCTTTGCTTTCGTTCGATGCCATCGTGCGCGTTCTGGTGCGGCGGCTGGTGACGCGTCGCGGCCTGCTTGAGTGGGAAACCGCCGCCGAAGCGGAGCTGGGCAATGACCGGCGAACGCTGGTGGATCGCTATCTCGACTGGACTCCTGCCGTAGCCGTCCTGCTCGGGCTGTTGCTGTGGCCGAAGCGGCCAGTCGCTCTCCTTCTGGCGACGCCCATTCTGCTACTTTGGGCTGGCAGCAAGCTGATCGCGAGGTGGCTGAATAAACCGCCGCGCGCCGCCGGCTACGAAATGCCGCCGCAAGATCGTTGGCTCCTCCGTCGTGTAGCCCTGCGCACCTGGCGTTATTTCACCGACTGTACCACCGAAGAGCACCACTGGCTTATACCCGACAATTTCCAGCAAGAGCCTGTGTGGCTTGCGGCGCGTACTTCTCCGACAAATCTCGGCCTGCTATTGAACGCTCGCCAAGTGGCTTGCGAGCTCGGATACCTTACGCTGCCGGAGTTTGCGGAATCCACCTCCCGCACTCTGGCAAGCATCGAGCGGCTGCCAAAATACAACGGCCACCTGTTCAACTGGTACGACACCCGCACGCTGGAGCCGCTTCCGCCGCGCTTTGTTTCTTCCGCCGACAGCGGAAATCTGGTGGCATCGCTCTGGTCGCTGCAGCAGGGATGCCTCGAGCGGCTGAGCGAGCCGATCCTTTCGACGCCGTTGCTGGAAGGTTTCATTGATTGCGTGCTGGAGTTTGACCCGCAGAACACCGCCACGCGCGCCGTGGCCAAGACTCTGCCGCGGCAATTCCATCCTGCCGATTGGCTGCCGCAAATGCGCCAACTGGCGGATGCTCTTCCTGCCGAACTCGATCCTTCAGCCGGTGACGACAGCGACCTGCGCTGGTTCCACGAGCAGGCTCGCGCCCGACGCGACAACGTGATGCGCATGGTTCTGCTGTACTGCCCGTGGCTGTTGCCGGAGTTTTCCAGCCTGCGGGAAAATCCGGCTCTGCAGCTGAAAGCGGCTCCTCAGGAGCCATCGCTGGAGCACCTGCCGGCTTTCATCGATGCCGCCGCGGCGCGTCTGGCGTGCGCTATCCCCGCAGCCTCTGCCGAGCAGCAGCCGGTTTATCGCAGCTTGCAGGCGCTGCTGGCACAGGCGCGGCAGAACACCGACCGGATCATCAGAGAACTGCGCATGATCGCAGCCCACGCCGGACGGCTGGCACACGACATGGATTTCGGTTTCCTCTACAACCGCTGGCGCAAGCTGCTCTCCGTCGGCTTTGATGTCGAGTCCGAAAAACTCCACGGCGCTTGCTACGATCTGCTAGCTTCGGAAGCCCGGCTGGCGCTGTTCGTCGCCATCGCCAAGGAAGAAGTCCCGCAGGAATCGTGGTTCCTGATGGGCCGTCCGCATGCGCGTAACGGAGACCGTCCCGTGCTCCTCTCGTGGACGGGGACAATGTTCGAATACCTGATGCCGGCGCTGTGGATGCGGACTTACCCTAACACGCTGCTCGAGCGCGCGCGTGTGGCGGCAGTTCGCTCACAGCAGGAGTTCGCGGCGCGCAAGCACATTCCATGGGGAATCTCCGAATCGGCTCACGCCAAGCGCGATGAGGCCGGCAATTACCAGTACCGTGCCTTCGGGCTTCCGTCGCTGGCGGTACACAAAGACCAGACCGAAGAACTCGTCATTTCGCCCTATTCGACGCTGCTGGCGCTGAGCATCGATCCGGCCGGCTCGCTGGCAAACTTGCGGCGGATCTGCAAAGAGGGATGGCTTGGGATTTATGGCTTTTACGAAGCTGCGGATTTCACGCCCGGACTGCGCGCGCCGCGCCGCCACGCTTATGAGCTGGTGCGTTGCTGGATGGCACATCACCAGGGAATGAGCCTGCTGGCAATCGGCAATCTCTTTTACGACGGCTTGCTGCAGCGCTGGTTCCACAACAACCCGCGCGTGCAGGCTACCGAGCTCCTGTTACAGGAAAAACCTGTGGCCGCGATGCGACTGCGAAGCGCTCAGCAGGACACTGCTGCCGCGTAAAGCAAGATCAGCGAAACTGGTATCCACCCTTCAGTTCGCAGCGATAGGTTTTATTGCGGTCTCTGTCGGTCGCGACCGTACAATCCGCCCAGCTTAAACACAGGCTGGGGCCAAGCGGAAAGACAATGGCGTCTCCGTTTACGTCCGCCTCGATGCTTTGACCTTCGGCCGTTCCCGGCACGCTGAAGTTGAGCGTGCGCCCGAATATCGCTGGGTGCGACTCGCGAATGACCTCGCTCTCCATGGGATGGTAGACCTCAGCCTCCAGCAAAAAAGTTGTGGTGTCCGACCAGTTCAGCACTGCTGCCTGAATCCTAGCGCCGCCCTCGGAATAGCCGTCTGATTCAATCTTGGTGAACGGGCATGGTCCGGCAATGCAGGAAAGCCGGGCGTTGCGGAACTCGTTGCCTTCGCCGGCGTCAAGCACCGTGGAGCCGATCGTGGCTTTCCATTTGCCGTCGGGCGAGCACGGGGGCTGGCCTTCGCAGGCTATGTTCCCTTTGTTCGCGACCTCGAAGGTCCGCACCGCGCTGCCCACGCTCACCGCGGCGGTGGTTTTCATCGAGTACCTGATCTTCACGTTGGCAATCGGCACCTGGGGCTGGTGCGGTTCCGGTTCCACCTTCGAGCGCAGCGGCACCATGTGAACGATGTACAGCTTGTCGCTGATGGTGTCGTCGATGTCGAGGGGCTGATAACCCGCATGCCGGAACTTGAGGGTGACCGGCTGGTCGCGCCGCACCCAGCGCCGCAACATCAGCGTGAAAAAGCCGGATGAGCCCGTGCGCGTCACCGCTGGAGCGTTGCCGATGATGGCGGTTACTTCCACATCGGTAATGGGAGATTCTTTTCTGGGATCTGAGTTGCGCTCGAGGACCGCGCCCTTCAGTGAGCCTGGCCCCTTGCGGCAACTTGCCAAGCCGCCGGCCGCGAGGAAACCAACTGCCAGGATGAAGACGGCGCAGATCGGCGCCTTCCTAAGCATGATTCCCGACCCAACCGAGAAGGTTCTTTGAGTCCCCATTGGCAGCAAGATCACTTAAAATTTATTAAATGGACGGCAACCATGGCAACTGGTTCTCCCGGCGGGCGCTGCTGAAGGCAATGCTGGGCGCGGCTGCCGCGATCCCGCTCAGCCATGTGACGGGTGCGGTGCCCGATTCTTCGTCTCTGCAGCCGCGGAGTTGCAGCCTGGGTCTGCCTGCACCGACGCGTCTGACCGACGACGACGACAAATTTCTCGAAGAAGTTGAGAAGGCCAACTTCGCCTATTTCTGGGAGCAGGCCAGCCCGCAGACCGGCATGGTCAAAGACCGCTGCAAAGTAGGCGGGCAGGACCACACCATCGTCGCCAGCATCGCGGCCACCGGATTTGGGCTCACGGCGCTGTGCATCGGACACAGGCGCGGCTACATCGGGCTCAACGACGCTCGCGACCGCGTCCTAGCAACCCTACGCTTTTTGTGGAAGAAGCTCCCTACGCATCGCGGCTTCTTCTTCCATTTTGCCAATGTCGAAAGCGGCGAGCGGATGTGGGAGTCAGAAGTGTCGTCTGTAGATACGGCCATCCTGCTCTGCGGCGTTCTTACATGCCGCAAGTATTTCGAAGCGCACTCGGAAATCAGCCGCTTGGCGTATGACATCTTCAACCGCGTGGATTGGACTTGGCTCTCCGAGGACACGACGCTTCTGCCCAACGGGTGGGCGCCGGAGATTGGCTTCCTTCCTTACCGCTGGCAGTCCTACAGCGAGCTGATGATGATCTACCTGCTCGGCATGGGCTCGCTCACCTATCCTCTGCGCCCGGAAGCGTGGACGGCATGGAAGCGCACGACCTTCGAATATGACGGGCTGCGCTACATCGGTTCGTTCGCGCCTTTGTTCGTCCATCAGTACTCGCAGGCGTGGTTCGACTTCCGCGGCAAGCGCGACCGCTACGGCGATTACTTTCAGAACTCGGTGGTCGCTACCGAGGTGCACCGGCGCTTCTGCATCGAGCTCGCAAAGGAATTCCCCGATTACAGCGACGATCTGTGGGGCATCACGGCTTCGGATTCGGAGAGGGGCTACGTGGTCTGGGGAGGGCCGCCGACCACGGGCCCGATCGATGGAAGCGTGGTTCCCAGCGCGGCGGCGGGATCGCTGCCCTTTGCGCCGCAGCCCGCCTTGCGCGTCCTGCGCACCATCAAGACCAAGTACCCGAAAGCCTGGAACCGCTATGGATTCACCAACGCCTTCAATCCCCTGAAAGACTGGTACGACTCGGATGTGATCGGCATCGACACCGGAATCACCATGGTGATGGCGGAAAACGCGCGCACCGGTTTCGTCTGGGACACGTTCATGCGGAACCAGGAAGCGCAGCGCGGCATGCAGAGCGCCGGCTTCAAGTCTAACAAGACCGCCTTTGCGCTCATGCAGCGTTAATCAGCCGCACCGGGAATCGGCGCAGAATGGCGCCTGTGCCACGACTGCTCGATCTCTTCCAGCGTCCTTCCCTTCGTCTCCGGGACCAAGTAATACGAAAAAAGCCAGGAAGCAACGGCCAGCACTCCGTACAGCCAAAACGTCCAGCTCGGCCCCAGCAGCTCTACCAGCGTCAGGAACGTAATCGAGACCAGCAGATTGAATGCCCAGTTGGTTCCCGCCGCCGTCCCCTCGGCCAATCCGCGAATCTTCAGCGGATAAATTTCCGAAATCAGCAACCAGAAGATTGGCCCCAGGCTGATGGCAAAGAACGCCACATAAGCCATCAGCGTTACCACGGCAACCCATGCGAGCGACGTGTTGCCGGCCATCATGCGAAACGCCAGCCCCAGCACGCCAAGTGAAA
>Ga0335076_10008236_pt1 | contig 10519 bp, 4 predicted proteins | sample Lox_Sample_25_FD_206717 | JGI IMG/M metagenome (GOLD analysis project Ga0335076, IMG submission 206717) | Soil microbial communities from Loxahatchee National Wildlife Refuge, Florida, United States - Lox_Sample_2.5 | ecosystem: Environmental > Terrestrial > Soil > Wetlands | place: USA: Florida...
GACCGTTTGGCGGCAGGACCACAATGGCTTTACCCACCAGGATCCTGGTTTCCTGGACGTCGTCGTCAACAAAAGCGCCACCGTGACGCGCATCTACCTGCCTCCAGACGTCAACTCGCTGTTGTCCGTCGCCAACCACTGCCTACGCAGCGAGAACTACGTGAACGTCATCGTCTGCGATAAACAGGCGCACCTGCAGTACATGGACATGGACGCGGCTATCGCTCACTGCACGAAGGGAATCGGCACGTGGGATTGGGCCTGCAACGACCAGGGCAGCCAGCCCGATGTTGTCATGGCCTCCGCTGGTGACATACCGACTCAGGAAACTCTTGCGGCGATTGTGCTCCTGCGGAAGGAGTTTCCCGACCTCAAGGTCCGCTATATCAATGTCGTGGATCTCTTCAAGCTGCAGCCCTGTTCGGACCATCCGCATGGCTTGTCGGACCCGGATTTCGATGCCCTCTTCACGGTCGATAAGCCCGTCATCTTCAATTTCCATGGATATCCGTGGCTCATCCATCGCCTCGCTTACCGCCGGACGAATCACAAGAACATACACGTCCGCGGATACAAGGAGCACGGCAATATCAATACTCCCATGGAGCTGGCTATCGAGAACGAGATCGATCGCTTCAGTCTTGCGATGGATGTCATCAAGCGCGTTCCCAAGCTTCAGGCCATCGGCGCCCACGCCAGAGACAAGTTTCTCAACGAGCAGATTGCGTGCCGCAACTACGCCTACGCGCACGGCACGGATAAGCCAGACGTGGCCACCTGGAAGTGGCCGTACTAGTCGCGCCCCGTCCAGCGATTTAGCCGGATTGCGCGGGAGGGGCCCGGCGAGGCCGTGATCCATGGTCCTCCCGGAACATTACGGGTTTGCAGGCTGATCATGAACGTCTTCGTGCTCAACTCGGGAAGCTCCACCCTCAAGTTCCAGTTGATCGCTACGGACCTGGAGCGCATTGCGCATCACAGCGACGAGCGTCTGTGCCGCGGCCAGATCGAGCGTATCGGCGGCGAAGGGATCGTCTCTGTTCAAGTGCGTGACGGCCGCAGGCAGAAACTCGCGGTCCCACTTCCCGACATCTCTGCGGCATTGGAATTTGTAGCGCGCTGGATTGTGTCGGACGCATCGGGCATCACCGAGGTTCGTACCCTCACCGACATCCATGCCGTTGGACATCGCGTTGTTCACGGCGGAGAGCTGTTTGCGGAGTCCACACTGATCGCAGACGAGGTACTGAAGGGAATCGAGGATTGCATCGAGCTGGCCCCGCTGCACAATCCCGACAACGTCAAGGGAATTCGGGCGGCGCGCGAGGTCTTCGGGACCGAGGTGCCTCAAGTGGCGGTCTTTGACACCTCATTCCACCACACTCTCCCGGAACATGCGTTTCTCTATGCTTTGCCCTATCACTTGTACCGGCGCCACAGCATCCGCCGTTACGGCTTTCATGGCACGTCTCACCGCTACGTTGCCGAACGCTACAGGATCCTGCAACGACTAGCCGTGGAGCAGGTTCACATCATCAGCCTCCATCTGGGGAATGGCTGTTCGGCGACCGCAATCCGCGGGGGCCGTTCCGTGGACACCTCGATGGGCATGACGCCTCTCGAAGGCCTGATAATGGGCACGCGCTCTGGCGACATCGATCCCGGCGTCTTCAATTTCATGGCCACGAAGGAGGGGTTGTCCGCACATCAAGTGGACAGTCTCCTTAACACACAATCCGGATTGCTGGGCGTCTCCGGCCTGACCAGCGATATGCGTGTGCTGCTGGACGAGCTGAACCATGAAGGCGCCCGCGGGGCACGCATGGCCATTGAGATGTTTTGCTATCGCGCGCGGAAATACGTTGGAGCATTTCTTGCGGTCATGGGCGGCGCCGACGCGATCGTCTTCACCGGCGGGATTGGGGAGAACTCTCCCGAGATTCGCGCGCGCATCTGCGCCGGCCTTGGATGGGCGGGGCTTAAATTGGACGACAGCAGGAACAGACAGATGGCAGGAGTTGAGGGCCGCATCAGCACAGAAGATTCCACCTTGCGGGCATTTGCAATTCCCACGGACGAAGAGCTCCTGATCGCCCGCGACACGGTTCAGTGCATCGTGAACGAGCCTCAGCATTCGTCCATGGCGCATGCGTCGAAGGCCTGAGCTCCCGTGGGCCCTACAGGCCGGGGGCAAAGGCCCCTGATACCGCGAGCCAGGCAGTACCGAAAGGAAGATTCCGATGAGCGCAAAAACCGCAGCGGCACAAACGGACTTGGCCGCGCTGTTCAAGCAATACGGATGCGGGACTATCGAGTTCACCGGGACGGACGGTCTTTACGAACGACATCTCCAGTTTGATAACGTTGTTTCCCCGGAGGCCGTTGATCAGCGCGCGCGCTTTGAGGCCGCTGCCCGGTCCGTTCGCGACGTCCTTTCCCAACGCTGGGCCCTCACTGAACAAACGTACGAACGCAAGAATCCCAAGCGCGTCTACTACCTCTCTATGGAGTTCCTCCTGGGAAGGGCGCTTGCGAACAACCTTACCAACCTCCTCCTGGATCCCTTGGTGCCCGAGTTGGCGAAACGAAAGAAGATTGATGTGCTCTCCGTTCTGGAACAAGAGCCTGACGCTGGCCTTGGAAACGGAGGGCTCGGGCGTCTGGCGGCTTGCTTCCTGGATTCTCTCGCCGCCCTCGAGCTTCCCGCCATGGGATATGGCCTGCGGTACGAATACGGTATCTTCAGGCAACTCATCCAAGACGGCTGGCAAAGCGAGCAGCCAGACAATTGGCTGCGCCGCCCGGACCCCTGGGAGGTCCCTCGCCCCAATGAGCGCGTAGACATCCGCCTGAATTGCGCGTTCGAGCTGCACGGCGGGGCATTGCGCGCGATTCCCGGTCGTTCCTCCATCCTTTACGGAATGCCCTTCGATCGCCCCGTGGTGGGCTACGGTGGGAAGACGGTCAATACCCTACGGCTCTGGGCCGCAGCTAGTCCCGATTACTTCGACTTCGAGCGGTTCAGCAGCGGCGATTTTGTGGGTGCTCTCGCTGAAACTCTGGCCGCGGAATCCCTGACGCGCGTGCTCTATCCCGATGACAGCACGAGCCACGGCAAGGCCCTGCGCCTGGTGCAGGAGTATTTTCTCGTCGCCTGTTCGCTCGCCGATCTCGTCCGCCGGTTCCGCCGCACGAATGCGGACTGGAACGAACTGCCCGAGAAGGTAGCCATCCAGCTCAACGATACCCATCCAACCCTCGCAGTCCCGGAGTTGATGCGAATCCTGCTCGATGAGGCCCATCTGGGCTGGGAGCAGGCCTGGGACATCACCGTGCGGACGCTCGCCTACACCAATCACACCCTGTTGCCGGAGGCGCTCGAGAAATGGCCCGGTGCGTGGATGGAAATCATCATGCCGCGACAGCTAGAGATCATCTACGAGATCAACCGTCGCTTCCTTGATTCCGTCCGCAGCCGTTACCCCGGCGAAGAAGGGCGTGTGGCGCGTGTCAGCCTCGTCGAAGAAGGCCAGCAGCGCAACGTTCGCATGGCTAACTTGGCCATCGTCGGTTCGCACAGCACCAACGGTGTCGCCGCGATTCATTCTGGATTGTTGCGTTCGATGACCGTCAAGGACCTGGCCGAGATGTACCCGGAGCGCTTCAATAACAAGACCAACGGCGTCACGCCCCGCCGCTGGCTGCTGCTGGCCAACCCGCCTCTCGCCCGCACCATCAGCGCTGCCATCGGCGACGGCTGGATCACCGATCTTACGCAACTCCGCAAACTGAAGCCCCTCGCTGCGGATCCGGCATTCCGCGAGGCGTTCCGTGAGGCGAAGCGCCAAGCCAAAGTACAGTTCTCTGACTGGCTGAAGCTGACAACCGGGCAGGTGGTTGACCCGGGCACCATCTTCGATTGCCAGATCAAGCGCATCCACGAGTACAAGCGGCAACTGCTCAACGCTCTGCGCGTCGTTGAGCTTTACAATCGCTTGCGTCAGAATCCGAAAGCCGATGTGACGCCCCGCACCTTTTTCTTCGCGGGCAAGGCAGCACCCGCCTATCACCTGGCGAAGCTGATCATCAAGTTCATCAACAACCTGGCGGGCACGATTGACGGAGACCCCGCGGTGCAGGGGCGACTCAAGGTGGTCTTCCTGCCTGATTACTGTGTCTCGCTTGCGGAAAGACTGATTCCCGCCAGCGATGTCTCCAACCAGATATCCACCGCAGGTTACGAAGCCAGCGGTACCAGCAACATGAAGTTCATGATGAACGGCGCCCTGACAATCGGCACGCGCGATGGCGCCACCATCGAGATGGCCGAAGAAGGTGGTGAGGAGAACTTCTTCCTCTTCGGACTGACCGCCGATCAAGTGGCCGGTAGCCGCGGCTGGTACGACCCGCACTGGCACTATAACCATGAACCAGAAACCCGCGCCGCCCTGGATCTGATCTTTTCCGACTATTTCAGCCGCAACGAACCCGGCGTTTTCGAGCCGTTCCGCGAAACGCTGCTTACCGGCGGGGACCATTACATGCACCTGGCCGACTTCCGGTCCTATCTGGACGCGGATCGGCGGCTCGTGGACCTGTACGGCCACCCGGATGACTGGGCGCGCAAGGCCATCTTGAACGTCGCCGGCTCGGGCAAGTTTTCCAGCGACCGCACGATTCGCGAGTATGCGACGGAAATATGGAAGGTGGAACCATGTCCAGTACCGTGAGCACAAAATCGCCAGCAGTGGAATCGAAACCGAAACCGGCCATCTCTCCGCTCGCGGGAAAACCTGTGCCCAAGGAGTTGCTGGTGGACGTAGCGCGTCTTGAACGCGAGTACTTCGACCGCCGGCCCGATGTCCGGGACCCGAATCAGTTCGTCAGCTTCGGAACCAGTGGGCATCGCGGCTCCCCTCTGAACGGCACGTTCACTGAAGCGCACATCGCGGCCATTTCCCAGGCCATTTGCGATTACCGACGAGTCCACGACGTGGACGGCCCGCTTTACATGGGCAAGGATACGCACGCGCTCTCGGCTCCCGCGCAGCAAACCGCGCTTCAGGTGCTCGCTGCCAACGGCGTTGAGACCATCATTCAGAGGGAAAACGGCGTTACGCCGACGCCGGTCATCTCCAGGGCCATATTGGCCCATAACCGCGGTCGGGAGGATCATCTGGCGGACGGCATTGTGATTACGCCGTCACACAATCCGCCGAAAGATGGCGGCTTCAAATACAACCTGCCGAATGGTGGTCCGGCCGACACCGATGTCACAGAGTGGGTCGAGTCTCGGGCAAACGACTTGCTGCGTAAGGACGGTCAAGGCATCAAGCGCGTGCCGTTTGCCGCCGCCCTCCGTGCCGCCACCACCCACGAGGAAGATCTGATACTGCCATATGTGAACGATCTCCGCAGGGTGGTGGACCTGGAGGCCATTCGCGTCGCCGGAATCAAGCTCGGCGTGGACCCCTTGGGCGGTGCGGGGCTGCCTTACTGGGAGCCGATTCGATCCATCTACGGGCTGGACATAACCGTGACTAATCGCGTGATTGATCCTACCTTTGGTTTCATGACCGCCGATCATGACGGCCAAATCCGCATGGACTGCTCCAGCCCATACGCCATGGCCCGCCTCGTGGGGCTCAAGGACCAGTATCGCCTTGCCTTCGGCAACGATCCGGACGCGGATCGCCATGGAATCGTCACGCCCTCCGCGGGGTTGCTGAATCCAAACCACTATCTGTCGGTGGCGATCAACTACCTGCTGACCCACAGGCCGCTCTGGCCCAAGGATGCTGCGGTGGGAAAAACTCTCGTCAGCAGCGGCATAATCGATCGCGTGGTGAACAAACTCAATCGGCGCTTGTCGGAGGTTCCTGTCGGGTTCAAGTGGTTCACGGCGGGCCTTTTCGACAGCTCGTACTGTTTCGGAGGAGAAGAGAGTGCGGGGGCCAGTTTTCTGCGCCTGGACGGATCTGTCTGGACCACGGACAAGGACGGTCTGATCATGGGGCTGCTCGCGGCGGAGATTACCGCCCGCACGGGCAAGGACCCCGGTGAGCACTACCGAGAGCTGACGGCCGAGTTCGGCGTCCCGTACTACACGCGCATCGACGCGCCGGCCACGCCCGCGCAAAAAGCCAAGTTGGCCAAACTCTCGCCGGAAGACGTCCGTGAGTCAGGACTGGCCGGCGAGCCGATCACGGATAAGCTTACCCGAGCGCCGGGGAATAACGCCGCCATCGGAGGCTTAAAGGTTGTCACGACGAGTGGTTGGTTTGCTGCTCGGCCCTCCGGAACGGAAAACATTTACAAGATCTACGCGGAGAGCTTCAAGAGTCAGTCTCACCTGGACGCGTTGGTTGTTGAAGCGCAGCAGTTGGTGAGCAACGCATTGTCATAAGGCGCGCGGCTGGCGGAAAGAAACCGAAGTATGCTCGCCCAAGCTGAGCTGGAGAATCTTCCGGGCTTTCCGCCCTTTCCCCCGGATTATCGAGCGTCAGGCCTGCTGCTCCCGATAACCGCGCTGCCTTCGCCCTACGGCATCGGCGATATGGGGGCGTCGGCGTTTGCCTGGATCGATCGCCTAAGGGAGGCTGGGCAGAGCTGGTGGCAGGCGCTGCCGCTGGGTCCCACCGGCTATGGAAATTCTCCCTATCAATCGTTTTCATCCTTCGCCGCCAACGGATTGCTGATCAGCCCCGATGTTGTGATCGCCGATGGATTGCTGCACCGGGATGCCTGCAGTCATGCATCGTTCCCGCCGGGCTCGGTCGATTACGCCTCGGTCATTCGCTTCAAGCACGGACTGCTCGACCAGGCATGGATCAAGTTCCGCTCCGGCGCGCGAAAAGACTTGATACCGGCGTACGATCAGTTTTGTCATCACGAAGCGCACTGGCTGGAAGACTATGCCCTCTTCCGGGCTCTGAAGGAAAAGCACCACGGCGCGCCCTACTGGGATTGGCCCAGCCAGCTGGTCCATCGCGCTCCCACCGAGCTCGACCGTGCGCGGCGGGAACTCTCGGAGCAGGTGGGCCGTGTTCGCTTTGCGCAATTCATGATTTTTCAGCAGGCGCTGCGGCTCAAGGAACATGCTCACGCGCGCGGAATTCACCTGATCGGCGATGTTCCGTTTTTTGTGTCGCGCGATTCCAGCGACCTCTGGGCTCATCCTGAACTTTTCTTACTCGATTCACACTGTCGCCCGCGATTCATCGCCGGCGTTCCCCCCGATCTATTCAGCGCTGATGGCCAGCTTTGGGGCAACCCGGTCTATGACTGGGAGGCGCTCCGCCGCACCGGCTTCAGGTTCCACATCGACCGCCTGCAAGCCCTGCTCGTCCACGTGGACGTGATTCGCCTGGATCATTTCCGCGGGTTCGCCGCGGCGTGGCATGTTCCTGCCGGTGCGCTGACGGCGCGGACCGGCGAGTGGGTGCCCGGTCCGGGACCGGATTTTTTCCACGCCATCCACAGAGAGCTGGGTGCGCTGCCCTTCATCGCCGAGGATCTCGGGGTGATTACACCGGACGTCGTTGCGCTCCGCGACTCTTTCCATCTTCCCGGAACAAGGGTGCTCCAGTTCGCATTTGAGGGGAATGAGGACAATCCTCATCTGCCGTCCAATCATCCACGGAACTCGGTGGTGTATACGGGTACGCACGACAACAACACCACGCGGGGTTGGTTCGAAGCTCTGTCGCCAAGAGAACGAAAGACGGTGTGGCGGTATCTCAAGCGGGCCGATGGCGAAGCTGCAGAACTCGCTCCGGAGCTGTTGCGCTTAGCGTGGTCGTCGCCCGCCGCGCTGGCCATCGTTCCCTTGCAGGACCTGCTGAACCTGGGCGCCGAGGCACGCATGAATCTGCCGGGCTCCCTGGGCGCCAACTGGTGCTGGCGAGCGACGGAAAGGATGCTTCAGGCGCCCGCATTCCTTCAACTTCGCGACCTGACGGGTTGTGAGGGGCGCCTGCCCGCGCCGCGCGGTGCGGCGGTCGCGGACGCGACAGGGGCCGTGCAATTACCACGTGTCCAGCATTCACCGAACGGCCGCAAGGGGGGTGACAGAATGAGCCCAGCACAGCTTCTCGAGGAACTAGGACCAGTCATCAATCGCGAAAACGAACGCGGCCGTAGCTCTCCCCTCGGCGCCACGGTCGACGCTCGCGGCGTCAACTTCAGTGTGTACTCCCGTGACGCTTCTCGAGTCGATTTGCTGCTTTTCGATCGCGAAGACGACGCGCGGCCGGCCCGCGCGATTTCTCTGGACCCCGTCACTAACCGCAGCTACCACTACTGGCACATTTTCGTTCCTGGCGCGCAGGCCGGACAGCTCTACGGCTACCGGGTGCATGGACCGTTTGATCCCTCGAGAGGTCTGCGGTTCGACCCGTCCAAACTTCTTCTCGATCCCTATGGACGGGGCGTCGTCATGCCGAAGACCTACTCTCGTGAGGCCGCACAGCGACAGGGGGATAACGCCGCCACCGCGATGAAGAGCGTAGTCGTTAATCCAAGTTTATATGACTGGGAGGATGACGGGCCGTTGCACCTATCGTCCTCTCGCTCGATCGTTTACGAAATGCATGTGAAAGGATTCACCCGGCATCCGACCTCCGGCGTTGGGGAGGAGACGCGCGGCACCTTCCGGGGGCTCATCGAAAAAATCCCCTATCTTCGCGACCTGGGCATTACCGCCGTGGAGCTTCTTCCCGTGTTCCAGTTCGACCCCCAGGATTGCCCGCCAAACCGTGGGAACTACTGGGGGTATGCTCCCGTGGCGTTTTTCGCGCCGCACCAGGCCTATAGCTCCCGGCGAGACCCTGCCGGCCCCGTGGACGAGTTCCGCGACATGGTCAAGGCCCTGCACCGAGCAGGAATCGAGGTGATTCTGGACGTCGTCTTCAATCACACCGCGGAAGGAAATCATGACGGGCCGACGCAGTGCTTCCGCGGGTTCGACAATTGCGCCTACTACGTCCTGGAGCCCGACCGCACGTATTACTCGAACTATAGCGGCACGGGGAACACCCTCAATGCCAATCATCCTATCGTTCGCCGCATGATTGTCGACAGCCTCCGTTATTGGGTGAAAGAGATGCACGTGGATGGTTTCCGTTTTGATCTCGCTTCCATCCTCGCGCGCGATTCGAGGGGTCACGTGATGGCAAGTCCCCCGGTCCTCTGGGATATCGAATCGGACCCCGCGCTCGCTGGCACAAAAATGATTGCCGAGGCCTGGGATGCCGCCGGTCTGTATCAGGTGGGCAGCTTTGTCGGGGATAGCTGGAAGGAATGGAACGGACGCTTTCGTGATGACGTGCGCAGCTTCTTCCGAGGCGAAGAAAACATGGTGCCGCGGTTTGCAGACCGCATACTGGGCAGCCACGAGGTGTATGGTCACAAGCAGCGCGAGGCGGAGCAGAGCGTGAACTTTGTCACCTGCCACGACGGCTTCACGCTCAATGACCTGGTTTCTTACAACCGGAAACACAACGAGGCCAACGGCGAGAACAATCGCGACGGAGGAGACGACAACCGGAGCTGGAACTGCGGCGTCGAGGGCCCCACGGATGATCCGGAAATCGAGCGGCTCCGCAATCGCCAGGTCAAGAATTTCTACGCCACCACCATGCTTTCACTCGGTCTGCCGATGCTCCTGATGGGTGATGAAGTCCGCCGGACGCAGCGAGGCAACAACAATGCGTACTCCGAGGACAACGAAGCCAATTGGTTCGATTGGTCGCTGCTCCAGAAGCATGCAGACGTGCACCGTTTCGTGAAACTGCTTGCCGCCCGGCGATTGCTCCGTGGTACCGGTCCAGAGAGCAAGAGAATGAGCCTGACCGAATTGCTGGGCAAGGCGGTGCACGCCTGGCACGGAGTAAAGCTCAATCAGCCAGACTGGAGTAATCACTCCCACAGCCTCGCTTTCAGCGCCGAAATGCAGGAGTATCCTCTGTCAGCCTTCCTCATTTTTAATGCCTATTGGGAGCCGCTCGAGTTCGAACTGCCACGAATCGAAGGCGTCCAGGAGGCATCCTGGAGGCGGTGGATTGACACCACCCTGGAACCGCCCCAGGACATTGTCGAATGGCAGTCGGCGCCCAAGCTGGCCGGCGGCTCGTATCGCGCAGGGCCTCGCTCCGTGGTCGTGCTGTGGGCGAGCCGCGACGGAGAAGGCGTCACCGGCAGTCTAGCGACTGCCGCTGTTGCCGCGACTTCTCCCACAATGCCACAAAGGACAAGCCCGCCAACTGGGCCGCCGATGCCGTGGTGAAGTGGTACGGGCCGAAACGCCGGCAGGAACCGCACTTTGTCGGAGCCATTGATGCGGGCCGCCGCGGAACCGTGACGGCGGAACAGCAGTTGGTTTCCCTGATCACCGATCCCGCGCAGCCGGGCATTGCCGCGGGCCACAGCCTTGTCCTTGCTTCCACCGCACATAACTGCCGCCACGCTTCCCGCTCTCGAGGCAGCACTGGGCGACGCAGATCCACTGGTACGCCGTGAA
>Ga0335076_10008237_pt1 | contig 10519 bp, 3 predicted proteins | sample Lox_Sample_25_FD_206717 | JGI IMG/M metagenome (GOLD analysis project Ga0335076, IMG submission 206717) | Soil microbial communities from Loxahatchee National Wildlife Refuge, Florida, United States - Lox_Sample_2.5 | ecosystem: Environmental > Terrestrial > Soil > Wetlands | place: USA: Florida...
AAGTAGCTTTGGTCGTCGGCGTGGGCGGGTGCTGTACTGAGTAGGGCGACGGCAGCTATCGCGGCTGCGGCACCCCGGAGGATCGCACTCATACCAGGTGATGCTACGTCCATGACAATTCCGCCGCGCTACCTATGGTTGTGCAAGCTGCTCGGGTTTGAATTGCCCGCCGGGGTGCTTCGCGTAGCGCCGGTTTGAATGTAGTTCGGCAAGTCGGTGACACCACCATGTGAGGCCGCTGACGCGGGCTCTACGTCCGGCTTGGTCCGATGCGCAAGCCGGTGACGATGTCGGGCTCGATGGCCAACACGTTGTCGGCGTGATTGACCCACGGGTGCAGCAGTCGTTCATAACGCGAAATTTGGCCAGAGTCGGTAACCGTCCGCGCACGGCCCGTGACCACAACGCTCCAGCCCGTCCTGCTCTCGTGGTCGAGACTGTCGGCTTCGTATGCGACGACCAGCTCGGTAGCGGATTGCACAGCGGCGGAGATCGCCGTGGTAAGGCGTGTGCGGATGATTATCTGGCCATCGTCCACGAGATGATTAACCGGGCGGATCGCGGGAAGCGCGTTAAGGGTGAATACCAGCCGCCCGTAGCCAACGCTGGCCAACAGGCGCATCGCCTCGACTGAGGCCAGTTTCTGGCCGTTGTCGGGGGGCCGTGTCAAGTCGAGGCCGCCGTCATGGCTTGCCGCGCCCATGATTCCTCCGTCCGTGCTTGCTGCGCATGTTCTTCGTCTGCTCTGGTGGTTGTCTGCTCTGGTGACACCAATATCTGCCATGCACAAGGTGCGGTCCTAGTGCCGAAAGCCCCCGCATCAGATGATAGTCAGCATCCAAAAATGTTCTTCGTGCAATCGCTACCGTGCTATCACCGCCGACCTTCCTCGACGAGCCGTCCGGCAACGGCGCGCTCAACGGCATCCCGGTAACGGTCGCCAGGATCTAAAGCGCGTCAGGATCGTTAAGGGTCGATCCGGGTTCGGGGGTCGCTCCCGGTCCGGATCGTCCGGTCTGCTCCGGTCCGGTCCGGCGGAGTCTGCTCCTGGTCTGGGGAGTTTGCTCCCGGTTGCGGTCGTCACGCTTTGATCCGAATCGGGCCTGGCGACCACAGGCCGCTGCGGGTGGCGGTGCCCAAATCCAGCGTCGCGGGCTTGGCCGAAACGATGGTGTCGAACTTGCGTAGCGATCCCCAGTCGCGGCCCCAGTCGTGCGACAGATACGTGGCCATCACGTGGGCCCGCAGCAGCAGGTCGGTGATGCCGAGCAGGCCGCCATTCATCCCGTCTTCCCAGGTGTCGGTGTCCTGCTTCTTGGCGGTGTAGTCGGGGGTGATCCGGAACGCGGGAATTTCGGTGACCCCGGCGTTGTGCAGCATGGGGTGCTGGCACGGGAACGCCAAGCCCACCGCCCAGTCCATCAGCACAGGCCTGGTGGAGCCGACGTACTGCTGCAGCGAGCGCAACTCCGGCACCCGCGGCGGCGTCACGGCGATCCAGTCGCCCGGCGTCAGCGACAGGTCGCGGGCGACAATCCGGACAGCCACCGCATCATGCGGGATGGCCGAGCGGGGAAACCGCAGAGTGCGCCACGACGGCGCGGGGCCAAGGTCGTAGGGCACGAGCCGCCCGGCGGGAGCCGGCACCCCGCCGGGTCCCGCCTTCGCGTACTCCAGTTCCACGGTCTGCCCGACGGTGTGCCCGTAGAGCACGCTGTTGCCGGTGATGACACCCGCCGCGGTGACAACCACCAACGGGTGCCCGTTGTCGGGGGCCGGCAATCGATACCACGCCGACGTCAGCAGGCTCTGCTGCTGCGGGCCCTCGACCCAGCTGCCCGCCACCGGGACCCGCGACGGGTCGAGGCCGTACGGCAACGGCACAGTCGACCCGTTGATTCCCGGGGTGGACAACTTCGTCGGAGCGTCCCAATCGTAGTCGGTGCCCGGCTGGGGCAACGTCATCCGAACAGCTTCGGCGACAATATGTTCGGGCACACCGTTCGGCGAGAAGCCGACCGGGTTGACCCCGCCCAACGGCCCCAACGGTCCGTAGTTGCCGGGCAGCGGAGTCAGGAAACCGGCGTTGGCGTCCGGCTCCACCAGCACGTCGTCGGCCAGGCTGCAGCCGCCGACGAACGCACGCAGGTTGGCTGCGGTGTTGGAGTACGTCGGATACTGCCGCACCACGCCTGCCAGCATCGAGCCGACAAAGACGACAACCATGAACCCGGAGGCGATCGGGATCGGTGCCGCGGTCAGTGCACGCGCGACCCGACCTTCGCCGCGCTCACGCGACGCAAAGTGCAGCGACACCGTATACAGTGCCGATATCGCGAAAAGCACGAAAAATATTGTGCTGATGCTGATTCCGTCGATACGCGGCATAGCGTTGTTGAACGGCACGCCGTAGCTGGAGACGTACCACCAGCCGTTGGTGGTCGCGAAACACAGCGCGAGCACGAACAGCAGCGCGGTGAGGAACGCCATCCGGTTGCGCGACCACCGCAGCACCGTCGGCGAGACCAGCACGGTCGCCAACGCCGCCATCGCCGCGCCGACCGCGGCGAACAGCCCGAAGTGGTGCACCCACTTGGTCGGGGTGAACATCAGGAAGAACATCGTGCCGAAGATCACGCCCATCAACCGCCAAGCCGGCCCGCGAGCTACACCGGGAATCCGCTTGCGGCGCAACATGATAAACATCGCGGTGACCAGCGACAGCGCGGTGATCAGGAAGCCGAATCGGCGTGAGAGCGACCCGTCGACGGTCGGGAGAAAAATATAGTAGTAGCGCAGGTTCTCGGTATACCACGCCTGGCTCGGCCCGATCGCGGTGCGAATCTTGGTGGCCTCCAACACCGTCGCCAGCGTCTGGTCGGCGAAAACCACGTTCAGCACCACGGTGCCAGCGGCCAACAGCGGCGCCACCAGCGGCCAGGTACCGATGATCCGATGTCGGCGCACCAGGATCCGCAGGATCGGCCGTCCGCCGGCGATCAACGCCGCGACCGCGATCAGCCCCGTCGGTTGGATACCGAGCGTGAACGCCGCGCTGAGAATCGCCAGCGCCGCAGGCGTCATCCGACCGGAGAGCATCGCGCGTTCGATCAGCACATAGGTGATCAGCGAGCCGAGCGCGATCTGGCCTTCGGGTCGCAGGCCGTTGTCGAACGGCATCCACGCCGCCAGCAACACGAGTCCCGCCGCCCACACCGCGGCCCGGTTCGACACCACCGCGGGTCCGAGGCGCGGCAGCACCTCGCGTGACAGCAGCAGCCAGCACAACAGCCCGGCGATCAGGTCGGGCAACCGGATCCAGATACTGCTGTCACTAACGTGGGTCATCAGCGCCAGCAAGTTGTAGTACCAGCCGAACGGGTCCTCCGGACTGCCAAACCAGCGGAAATAGTTCGACATGTAGCCGGCCGGCCCGGCGACTCGGGCCATCTGCAGGATGTAGCCGTCGTCGGAAGAGTTCGCGCCGATGATGTGCCAGACCAAAAATCCGAGCACGACCACCACATCGACCGCGCTGAACGTGCGCCACCGGGCCGGGATCAGCCGGTGCATCCGGCGACCATCCAGGCGGTCGAGTCGCCACAGCGCGAGCAACGAGATCGCCGTCGCGACCATCGCCACGATCATCGCGGTCAGCTTCAGCACCGTCGGGCTGGTGGAGAAGCGGGTGTCGATCACCGCCGAGAAGTGCAGTCCCGGCGGCGCCGGGCCGGTCAGGTCGGTGAACAGCCCGACGATCGCCGGCCGCAGATTGGGGTCGGCGAATCCGGTGCGCAGCGGTTTGCCTGAGCCGTCGGTCAGGCCGACGAACGTCGAGAACGTGCCGGCCTGAGACGAGGTGATCTCGATCCGCTGGCATCCGCCGGATGTCGCCGCCCCCCCGGCTGCGGGTGGCGCCTCGACCTGGGCACGCGGCACGCTGCCCACCACGACGTTGCGGACGATGATGTCGACGCGACTGCTGGTGACGTTCACGAGCATCGCGTTGAGCGCGGCCTGCTTGCCGTCCTTGGGTGCGGTGCCCAGCACCAGGCCGCCCGACGGCGGCATCGATCGCACCACGTCACACGGGATGGTCGCGGTGAGCGAGACGGCCGTCTCGGAGATCAGCGGCGCCGTCACGTTGGTCAGCTGGCCGTGCTGCGGCCAGTTCAGCGTCGCGGTGGTCTGCACCACTGGCAGCAGCGGGGTGACCACCGACAGCGCGAAGCCGATCAGCCCGGCTATCGTCGCGACCCAGCGGGCCACCTTGACGTCGCGGCGCACCGTCTCGGCCTCGACAGGGACCCCGGTCAGGGCGCGGGTCTCGACCGTCGTCACGGAAGCGCCCGAATCGGTCCGAGCCGGGTCCAGCCGTTCACGCTGATCGAACCCTGGTCGATCACGGCGTTGGGCGCCTGCGCGGCGGGCACGTACGGGTCATACCTCTCGATTGCTCCCCAGTCGCGATACCAGTCGTTGTGCAGGTACGACGGGACCGTGTAGCCACCCAGTAGCGCATCGGTCAACAGCAGCGGACCGCCGGCTCGGGCCGGCTCCCACAGCTCCGACGATGTGGCGGTCTGCTTGTTATCCGGCATGATCCGGTAGGCCGGCAGCTCGGCGACGCCGAGGTGCTCGGAGAACGGGCGCTGGCACGGAAAGTTCGCGGCGGTCGAGATGTCGAGCAGCACGGGGGTCTGCGAGCCGATCAGCTGCTGCACCGTTTCCAGCACGGGCACCCGCGGCGGGGTGAACGCGAACCACTGGTCGTCGCTGAGGTTGGGGTCGTCGGCGATGATCCGCGCTGCGTTGGCCTCCGGCGGCGCCCACGCCAGCGGGAAGCGGAGGTTGCGCCACGCATATCGCGGGTCGACGTCGATCGGCTGAACCTCGTTCAGCGGCTGTGTGGTGCCGTCCGGGCGGGTCACGCCCCACTGCAGCTTCAGCGACTGGCCGTAGTTGAACGTGTGGTCCTGGTTGTAGGACCAGATCGCGCCCGCGGCCGCCACGGTGACCAGCGGCCGGTCGGGGGTACGGTGCGGCAACGCGTACCACGCCGACTGCGCCTTGGCGGCGAAAGCGTTCTCGCCGTAGCTTCCCATCACCGGCGTCCGGGCCGGGTCCAGCCCGAACGGCAGCAGGACCCGCGAGCCGTTGACGCCGACCGGTCCATAGCCGCCGGCGGTGCCTTTGCTGTAGAAGCTGGCGGCGATCGGCTTGTTCGGTGAGCCGTCGGAGTTCACCAGTCCCGGCTTGGCCACCACCGGCCGCCAGGACAGGTCGTCGCTGACGCCGTTCGGGGTAAATCCGACAGGGTTCGCACCGCCGAGCGGACCGGCGGGCCCGAACGTCTGACCGGGTACGGGCTGCAGCATGCCGGCGTTGGCGTCGGGTTCGACCAGCACGTCGTCGGCCATTGCGCAGCTGGTAGTCGACAGCCCGGACGCCAGCGCCGCGATGTTGGCCTTGGCGGTGGTGTAGAGGGGGTAGCGCACCGCGGCGCCCTTGAGCATCGACGAGACCTCGAGTACCACCATGATCGTCGCGACGACCAGCAGCGGCGTGGAGGCCAGGACGCGGTTGCGGCGGTTGTCTTTCACCTGGGTATGCCCCGCGAAGTCAAGCCGGAAGTGCAGCCAGCCGGCGAGCAGGCCGGTCGCGACCGCCATCGCCAGGAACATCGACGTCACCGGGTGGCTGGCGATGACCGGCTGCTTGTCGAACCACGGCACCCCGTAGTTGCCGACGTAGAACCAGCCGTTGATGCCTGAGGTGGCCCACGCCAGCACGAACAGCAGCGCGGTGACGTACAACGCGAGATTGCGGCGGCTGTGCAGGCCGACGCGGGCGACCGCGAACGCGGTCACCGCGCCGAGCGCACCCGTCAGCCCGGCGAACGCGCCGAATTGGATCGCCCACTTCGTCGGTGTGAACGTCAAAAGCAGCAGGCCGACCGCGGTGGTGCCGAGCAGCCGCCACAGCGGCCCGGTGGCAACTCTGGGCACCCGGCCGCTCCGCAGCAGGACGGCCAGCAGGCCGAACAGGCACAGCAAGAGCACCAGCACCGAGAAGCGCCGCGTCAGCGAGCCGTCGGTGGTTTCGACGGTCAAGAAGTAGTAACGCAGGAACTCCTGGTACCAGGCGATGGTGGGACCGACGACGTACTTGATGCGCGCCGATTCCGCGACGGTGGCCAGCGTCTGGTCGCGGAACACCACGACGAGGATCAGCGTCAACGATGCCAGCAGCGCCGCAACCGGGGCCAGCAGACCGTCGGTGACGCGGCGCCGGGCGATGGTCCGTGCGATCGCGCGGGCACCGGTGAGCAGCGCCGCGACGGCGACCAGGCCCTGCGGCGCCAGTGTCGCGGCGAAGGTCGCGACGACGATCGCGCCGGCTGCGGGCGCCAGTCGGCGGGTGGCTATCGCGTTCTCGACGAGCATCCAGGTGAGCAGCGTGCCGAACGCGATGATCGGCTCGGGCCGCAGCCCGTTGTTGAACGGCAACCATGCGGCGAGGAACACCGCGGCGGCGGTCCACACCGCGACCCGGTCGACCGCCAGAGCGCGGCCCAGCCGGGGCAGCACGCAACGGCTCAGGATCAGCCAGCATGCGATCCCGGCGAACGTGGCGGGCAGTCGCATCCACACACCATCCGGGCTGACCGACGCCAGCCGGGCGAGCACCGACGCATACCAATCAAATGGCGCCTCGGTCGCGCCGAAGTAGCGGTAGTAGTTGGCGACGTAGCCGGCCTGAGCGGAGACGCGCGCCATTGTGAGGTTGTAACCGTCGTCCGACGAGATCGCGCCGAAAAGGTGCCACAGTAGCAGCGTGCCGACGACGACGCCGTCGGCCAACCAGGGTCCGACGCCGGCCCGCAGCCACCGCCCTCCTCCGCACGGGCGCCGCCCGCCGTAGCGGTCCAGCACCGCCAGGGCGATGATCGCCGACACCACCGCGACGACGCCGAGCACCATGACCGCAGTCTTCAGCGGGGTCGGGGAGACGACGAACCGGGTGTCGACGTCGATCCGCGCGCTCAGTCCGGTCTGCGGTGGCACCTTCAAATCGGTGAACAACCCGGCGACTTGCGGCTTCTTCTCGATCGGGAGTGTGCCCGCGGCGCCGGGGATGCCGACGAAGTCGGCGCCGACACCGCTGATGTTGGCCCAAATGTGCAACGTGCTGCAGCGGCCGGAGGCGATTGCCGGCCGGGGCGCGACCGCGGCCACCGAGTCGCGGAACGCGACCACGACGACGTCGGCGTTCGCGCGGACGAACATGCCGTTCTTCGTGGTGTCGACGGGCGCACGCGCCGGCAGGGTCGACAACACCAGGCCGCCGGCGGCGGGCAGCGTGGCGATCGCCGGGCACGGGATCGACGCGTCCAGCGCTCGCGGCGCACCCGACACCAGCGGCGCGGTCACGTTTCCCACCGCCCCCTGGGGCCACAGGATGGTGGCGGTCGTCTGCCGCACCGGCAGCAGCGGGACCAGCGCGCACAGCATCACCCCGACGATGCCGGCCACTGCGGCCACCGCCCGTGCCACGGCGTGTGCCCGGCCCGGTCGCACTTCGCGAAGCGTTCGCGATTCCGATGGCCCGTGTCGCGCATCGACCGTGCCCGCGACACGCTCATCGGTGCCCGACGCTGTTCCCTCGAGAAGCTCATCGGTGTCCGATGCTCTTCGCGCGAGACGCTCATCGGTGTCCGATGCTGCTCCGTCGAGAAGCTCATCGGTGTCCGATGCTCTTCGCGCGAGACGCTCATCGGTGTCCGATGCTCTTCGCGCGAGACGCTCATCGAAAGGCACGAGGCTCGATGGTATGCGACGTTCCTAATGGCGCAGCGGCGCCGGGCTCCACAGGCCGCTACGTTTTGTCGAACCGAGATCGAGCCGTGCCGGTTGGGCGTTGGGGTAGTACAAGTTGAGCCTCTGCAGTGAACCCCAGTCACGGAACCAGTCGTCCTTGAGATAGGTCGCAACGGTGGTCGCGCGGAACAGCAATTCGGTGATGCCCAAGGGTCCGCCCCCGAGGTTGTCCATCACCGGCGAATTCGCCTCGGCACCGAAGCGGTCGGGCAGGATGCGCCACTTCGGTACTTCGATGACCCCGTAGTCGTGGCCGAACGGACGCTGGCACGGGAAGGCGAGGCCCACCAGCCAGTCCAGCAACACGGGGTCGCTGGAGCCGACGACCTCTTGGAGCGTCCGCAGCCGCGGGATCCGCGGCGGGGTGAGCGCGATCCAGTGCTGCGGCGCGAGGTCCTCGTCGGTTGCGTACAGCCGGACCTCGGTCGCGCTGGTCGGGATCGCAGACATGGGGGCCCGCAAATTGCGCCAAGCCGGCGGCGCCCCGACGTCGCCGAAGTTGAGGCTGCCCGCTACCTTGCCGTCGTCGCCCGCCCACTGCAGCTGCACCTCACGCGGATCGAACCGGCCGGCCGCCGATACCACCAGCAGCGGGCCCGCCTTGTCTCGGGGCGGCAGCCGGTACCACGCCGACCGCAGGTGGGCGGGGACCTGTAGGCCGCTGCGCCAGCTGCCCAGCACCGGGGTGCCGGCCGGGTCGAGATTGTAGGGAAGCTGGGCGCGGGACCCGTTGATGCCGGCGGCCGCGGTGGTGCCGCCCTCGGTGCCGGTCTCGCTGGATGTGACGAGCCCATTGTTGTCAACGAAATTATTGCCGCCGGGCGGCTGCATCACCGGGTCGGCGGAGACGTCGGATGGCACCCCGTTGGCGGTGAAACCGTCGGAGGTGCCAGCGCCGAGCCCGTGGGCCACCGGTACGCCGATCGGTTGCAGCATGCCGGCGTTGGGATCCTGCTCGACCAGCACGTCGTTGGCCAGCCCGCACGTCTCGCCGGCCAGCGCCTCGAGGTTGGACCGGCCCACCGTCCAGGCCGGGTACTGGCCGACCATCGCCGCGGTCAGCGAGAATACCTCGAATGCCACCAGCAGCCACGCCGCGATTGCCAACGGAGACTGCATGATGCGCCACAGCCGGGGCCATCGTCTGTTGTCCGGCGGAGATCCGCCCGCCGCAACCGGGAGTCCCCCCCAAGGAGGAGCCCCCGGCCGCGAGTCACGGCCGGAGAAGTGGAACCACGCGGCCAGCAGGAGCGCCAGCACGCTCAGCCCAAGCAGCATCGTCGTGAAGCCGAAGTGGAAGTGCGGGAAAGAATTCGACCATGGCACGCCGAAGTTCGAAACGTACCAGTAGCCGTTGACGCTGGCGAAGCCCAGTGCCGTCACGAACAGGACCAACGCCGCGAACAGCGTACGGTTGCGCCGCGACTTCATCGCGGAGGCGGTGACCGCGACCGCTGCCAACGCCCCCAGCGATCCCGCCAGCCCGGCGAACACCCCGAAGTGGTGCGTCCACTTGGTGGGGGTGAACATCATCGCGATGAACGAGATGACCGTGATGCCGACGATCCGGCGGCTCGGGCCCGCCGCCGTGCCCGGGATCTTGCCCTTGCGCAACGACATCGCCACCGATACGGCCAGCGCCACGGCAAGCGTCAGCACCGCAAACCGGCGGGCCACCGAGCCGTCCGGGCTGGCCATGAACAACCGCTCGTAGCGAATGTGCTCGTCGAACCAGCTCAGGCTGGGCCCGACGGCGGACTTGAGCACGTTGGCCTGGACCTCGCCGATGAATGTCTGCTCCCTGAAGATCAAGATGATCGTCACGGTGCACGCCGCCAGGATCGGGGCGAGCAGCGCCAGGTAACCGAACCTCGCGGAGCGCCGGTGCAGGATCGTGCGCAGCGGTCCGATCGCGACGAGAAGCGCACCGATCGACGCGATGCCAGTCGGCCCCGAAAACAGGGTCAGCGCGCCGATGACGCACGCGATCGCCAGCGGGAGCAGTCGGTTGGTGGCCACCGCGCGTTCCACTGAGCACCAGGTGAGCAGGATGCCCAGGGCGATGATCGGCTCGGGACGCAGCCCATTGTTCAGCGGCAGCCAGAAGGCCAGGAACATCGCCGCGGCTGTCCACGCGGCCGCCCGGTTGGTCTTGACCGCATGGCCCAGCCGGGGAATGACTTCGCGGCTGATCATCCACCAGCAGGCCAGCGCCATCATCAGCGTCGGAAGTCGCACCCACACGCTGTTGGTGCTGACGTGGGCCCACAGCGCGAGCAGGTCGTAATACCAGCCGAACGGGGCTTCCGGCGTGCCGAACCAGCGGTAGTAGTTGGCCATGTAACCCGCGTGTTCGGACACCCGGGCCATCGTCAGGATGTAGCCGTCGTCGGAGGTGTTGGCGCCGACGAAGTGCCACCACACCAGCACGGCGGTCACCACCCCGTCCAGCGGGGTGAGCGACCACCATTTGGGGGGCAGGACGCGGCGGTGCCGGATGCCGTCGGCGGTGTCCAGTACGTGCAGCGCGATGAGCGCCAGCACGGTACTGATCACCCCGATGACCATCGCGATCATCTTCAGTGCGGTGGGGGTGCCGCTGTAGCGAGTGTCGATGGTCGCCGAGAAGCTCAGGCCGG
>Ga0335076_10008238_pt1 | contig 10516 bp, 9 predicted proteins | sample Lox_Sample_25_FD_206717 | JGI IMG/M metagenome (GOLD analysis project Ga0335076, IMG submission 206717) | Soil microbial communities from Loxahatchee National Wildlife Refuge, Florida, United States - Lox_Sample_2.5 | ecosystem: Environmental > Terrestrial > Soil > Wetlands | place: USA: Florida...
CGCCTTCGAACCCCCCTCCTCCGCCGGGTGCCGAGGGAAAGCGCTGAGGCGCCGTTTCCGCCCGAACTAACCCAAAGGCTAGTTACCTCCCGCGACATAAACCCGTAACGTTGCCGGGTGGCCCGTATCGATCCCCTTATCGCCGTCGTCGACGACGAGGCGCCGGTTCGCACGATGCTCGGACGCTTGCTGCGCCTGGCCGACTACGAGGTCGCCGCCTTTGCGTCCGGCGAGGAGTTTCTCGCCTCGGTCACGCAGCTGACACCTGCCTGCGCCCTGCTCGACATCCACATGCCGGGACTCTCTGGCTTCGACGTGCAATCGCTCCTGCGCGCAAGCGGCTCCGATGTGCCTATCGTGTTCATCACGGCCAGCGATGACCCCGGCCTCGACCGGACAGTCCACGAGGCGGGAGGAGTCAAGCTTCTGCGCAAGCCGTTCTCCAACGACGAATTGCTGGCTGCGGTTGACGCCGCAATTGCCGGAAGCGCCGCGGCATCGTAAGCGCGCCAAAATCACACCAGTGGGCTACATCGGCCGCAAGTGCTTCGTCCGGAAGCTCTGGGCTCCGACAGCCGCGAGCCCGTTCCTCGCCGCGCACCTGAAGAGCCTGCAGGATTGTCTGCCGAGCCAGGGTGCCGACAGGCTCAGCATGAAGAAGGGCGATCGACGGGACGATGCAGAAGATGGAGAACGCGCGCAGCAGCAACTAAGTGCCGAGCGCACGACGAACTATACCAAAGGTTAGTTTCGCCCTTGCTGGATCGAATGTAAAAGTTCTCATTGTCGTCAACAGCGTGCATCGACGAGTTCTCCGGAATCAGTCAGCGGAGGAGACCAGGATGAAAAGGTTCTTGATCACAATTGGCGTGCTCGCTGTGATAGGCGCGATCATTGCCGGCGGGTTGTATGTCGCCTTCCCCGTCCAGATGTCCACGATCGGGGGTCTCGCGCGCAACTATGTTCTGTCCCTGGGCGATTCGCCGAGCTCGACGACGACAGAGACGAACCCGGCGTACAAGGCTCCCGAAGCCGCGGCTTCGGCCGCTGCGCCGACGGCCGCCGCATCCACGAGCGGCGACTGGCCGAGCTACAACCGTACTGTCACTTCGGACCGTTATTCGCCGCTCGCCGAGATCAACACCAAGAATGCTGGTCAGCTGAAGGTCTTGTGCACGTACGACGTCGGCGGATACGAGGCCTTCGAATCCGGACTGATCATGGTGAACGACGCTCTGATCGGCACCACCGAATTCGACATCTTCTCGCTCAACCCGGCGACCTGCGCACTGAACTGGCGAACCCACGAGGATTATCCTCCTGCGCTTTTGCCCTCCAACCGCGGCGCGGCCTACTGGGACGGCATGCTGTTTCGGGGTACCCAAGACGGGCGGGTGCTGGCCTATGACTTCAAGACCGGCAAGCGCATCTGGGAAACGACGATCGCCGACCCGAAGCACGGCGAATCGGTCCCGGCGGCGCCGATCGCGCACGATGGCGTCGTCTACATCGGCAATGCGGGCGGCGACTTCAAGGGCGGGAAAGGAAAGATGTATGCGCTCGACGCCAAGACCGGCAAGGTCTTGTGGCAGTTCTTCATGGTGCCAAAGGTCGAAGGCGATGTGGTTCGCGGACCCCTGGGCAAGTCGCCGCTCGATGCATCAACGTGGAAGAACGGGCCGGGCATACCGATTAGCGGTGCCGGTCTCTGGACTTCCTACACCCTCGATACCAAGACCGGCCTCTTGTACCTCCCCGGCGGCAATCCCGCGCCCGATTTCGCGATCGGCGTTCGCGAGGGCACCAACCTTTACAGCGACTCCGTCGTCGTTGTCGACGCCAAGACCGGCGACTACAAGCAGCATTTCAAGCTCGTGCCGAAGGATTGGCACGATTGGGACGTCTCGAGCGCGCCGATTCTGATTCAGACGATGGGCGGCAAACAGCTCATGGTGGATGCGCCGAAGGATGGATACCTCTACGCCTTCGATCTCGCCAACAACAACGCGGTCTTCAAGGTTCCCGTGACACGAGTCGAAAACGTGGCCGAAGCCTTCACGCACGGCGAGGAGGTCCGTTTCTGCCCGGGCGGAGCCGGCGGCTCCGAATGGAACGGCCCGTCCTACGTTCCGCAGACGAACCTGATCCTCATTGGGGAGGTCGAGTGGTGCGAGATCGTAAAGCCGCAGACCCTCGAACAGATGCAGCGCGTCCCCGTCGGGCAGGTATGGACCGGGGTGCAATTCCTGAACCCCTTCTGGGTATTCGGCAAGTTTGACAGGAGGGGGTGGGCAGGTTGGGTCCATGCCGTCGACGCCGACACCGGCGTCTGGAAATGGCGCCTCAAGGCCAACTACCCATTCATCGGCGGCTTGACGCCGACCGCAGGCGGTGTCGTGTTCGTCGCCGACGTGGGTGGCACCTTCTATGTGCTCGATGCCGCCACCGGCCAGAAGCTCTGGGGGCAGGATCTCGGCGGCGGGGTCGGCGGCGGCGTGATCACCTACGCAGCGGGCGGCTCGCAGAAGGTGGCCGTGGCAGTGGGCCTTTCGATGATCGCCTGGCCTGTGAAGCCCACTCCCGCGAAAGTCGTCGTGCTCGGCCTTGGCAACGCCGCGGCGAGCAAGTGATGGTCGAGCCCATCGCTGGCTGAGGACGAGATACGTCATGGATCTCGATCCCGTCTTCCTGTCGCGCCTGCAGTTCGCGTTCGTCATCAGCTTCCACATCATCTTCCCGGCCTTCACGATCGGGCTCGGGGCGTGGCTGGCGACGATCGAGGGCGCGCGGCTTGCCACCGGCAACGCGCTCTATCGCCGCGTCTTCGATTTCTGGCTCAAAGTATTCGCGGTGTCGTTCGGCATGGGCGTTGTCACCGGTATCGTGATGGCGTTCCAGTTCGGAACCAACTGGGGTGTACTGGCGCAGCGCACGGGGCCGATCCAGGGCCCGCTGCTTGGTTACGAAGCCTTCACCGCTTTCATGCTGGAAGCGACATTCTTCGGCGTCATGCTGCTCGGGCGCGAGCGGGTTTCGCCGCGCTTCTATTTCTTCGCCTGCTGCATGGTTTCGCTCGGCACGATGTTCTCCTCGTTCTGGATCCTGGCCAACAACAGTTGGATGCAGGTGCCGCTCGGCCACAAGATCGTCGACGGGAAGATCATTCCTGCAGACTGGTGGGCGATCGTGACCGGGCCGGTCATGATGGTGCGCTGGCCGCACATGTTGCTCGCCGCGTTCCTCACCACCGGCATGTGCGTGGCCGCGACGGGGGCGTGGTATACGCTGCGCGGCGTTCACCGCGCCGAGGCGCGTGTGATGCTGCACTGGGGTCTCGGACTCGTGGCGGTGATGATCCCGATTCAGCTCTTTTTCGGTCACCTGACCGGACTGTACGTGCTTCAGCACCAGCCAGCCAAATTCGCGGCGATCGAGGCACGCTGGAAGACCCAGCAGCCGGCCAGCGAAGTGCTGCTCGCGATTCCCGATGAAAAAGCGCAGCGGAACCTTTACGCGATCGAAGTCCCGAAGCTCGGCAGCATGATCGCCTCCGGCAACTGGACCGCGAAAGAGATCGGACTGGAAGCATTCCCCCCGGAAGACCGGCCGCCGGTGCTGATTCCGTTTTTCGGCTTCCGGCTGATGGTGGGGATGGGATTGATCATGCTCGCGGTTTCGTGGTTCGGGAATTTCCTCCGCTGGCGCGGGCGGCTGGAAACGACGCGCTGGTTTCTCTGGGGGACGTTCCTCGCATTTCCGACCGGCTTCATCGCCATCCTCACGGGATGGTTCACGGCGGAGGTCGGGCGGCAGCCGTGGGTTGTATACGGGGTGCTGCGCACCAAGGACGCCTTGACGCCCGCGCTCACGACCGGCGATGTGCTGTTCTCGCTCGTCGGCTACGTGCTCGTTTACGCGATGTTCGCCACGTTTGGCGGGTACTACATCTTCAAGCTGCTGCGGGACGGACCGACCGGCGACGCGAAGACCATCCCGGGCGCCACCGGCAGCCGGCCGCTGGCGTTCGCGGACAGCGCGGAGACGGCGACCGGCAGCACGGCCAGGACAGGAGCGTGAGCGCCATGGAACCGAGCGCCCTCGCGTCATTCTGGGCCGGCGTGCTCGCTTGCGCGATCCTGCTCTACGTTATCCTGGACGGGTTCGATCTCGGGGTCGGCGTGCTGTTCGGCACCACGAGGGAGGAAGCGCACCGGGTTCGGATGATGGACACGATCGCCCCATTCTGGGACGGCAACGAGACATGGCTGGTGGTGATCGGCGCCGGGCTCTTCGCAGCGTTCCCCGACGTCTACGCGGTGTTCCTCGGCGCGTTCTACCTTCCGGTCCTGTTGCTGCTGATCGGGCTGATCTTCCGCGGCATCGCGTTCGAGTTCCGGTTCCGGAGCCTGCGCATGCGTCCGGTCTGGGACCTTGGCTTCTTCCTCGGTTCGACGCTGGTGGCATTCGTGCAAGGCGCTGCGATCGGTGCGATGATCCGCGGGATTCCGGTCGCGAACGGCCAGTATGCCGGCAGCCCCTTCGGCTGGCTGCACCCGTTTGCGATCCTCACCGGGATCGGACTCGTTCTCGGATACGCCCTGTTAGCGGCGGGCTGGCTGGTGATGAAGAGCGACGGCGAGCTGCGCGACTGGGCCTACAGACGCATCCAGTGGCTCGCCGCCGGCGCGCTCGCCGTCCTGTTGGTCGCATTCGCGGTCACGTTCGACTACAGCATTCTCGCGCGAAGCAATCTGCAGGCACGATCCTGGGCTTTCGTATTCCCAGTGGTCGGCGTGCTCGCGCTGGCCGGACTTGCGGTCGGTGTTCACCGCAAACGCCACGACGCGGTGCCGTTCGCGATGACCGTGGTCTTTTTCCTGGCCGCGTTCCTGAGCCTGGGAGCGATGTTCTGGCCCTATATGATTCCGTATTCGATCACCGTCGCGAACGCGGCGGCGCCGGAGGCATCATTGCAGTTTCTGTTCTACGGTGGCGTCGTGGTCCTGCCCGTCATCGCCATTTACACCATCGGCGTGTACTGGGTCTTTCGCGGCAAGGTCCGCAAGGGCTATGGGCGAGGGGGCGGCGGAGGAGACTAGGACAGCCGGACGGAGGAAGGAAGCAGTGTTTAACGCGCAACTGTTGAAAGGAGTGAGCAATGGCTAAGCAAGACAAACCCAACATCCTCGTCATCTGGGGCGACGATATCGGGATCTCGAACCTGAGTTGTTATTCGCACGGGCTGATGGGATACAAGACGCCCAACATCGACCGCATTGCCAAGGAAGGGATGATGTTCACCGATTCGTACGGTGAGCAGTCCTGCACCGCCGGCCGATCGTCGTTCATCACCGGACAAAGCGTGCTACGCACCGGACTGTCGAAAGTGGGGATTCCCGCCGCGCCGATCGGCATGAGCGAAAAGATCCTCACGATCGCAGCAGCTTTGAAGAACCAGGGCTACGCGACCGGCCAGTTCGGCAAGAACCACCTCGGCGACCTGAATCGCATGCTGCCAACCAACCATGGCTTCGACGAATTCTTCGGCAACCTGTACCACCTGAATGCCGAGGAAGAGCCCGAGATGGACGACTACCCGCCGGAAAAGGACTTCCCGAAGTTCCGCGAGCGCTTCGGTCCCCGCGGCGTGATCCATTCATATGCGACGGACAAGGATGACCCGACCGAGATGGAGCGCTGGGGCAAGGTCGGCAAGCAGAAGATCGAGGATACCGGCCCGCTAACCAAGAAGCGGATGGAGACCTGCGACGATGATTTCGCCGCCGCGGCGACCGATTTCATCAAGCGTCAGGAGAAGGCTGGGAAGCCCTGGTTCGTGTGGCTCAATTTTACGCACATGCACCTGTACACGCACACGAAGAAGGAGAGCCTCGGCCAGGCCGGGCGCTGGCAGTCGCCCTACCACGACACGATGATCGATCACGACAAGAACGTCGGCCAGATGCTCGACCTGCTCGACAAGCTCGGCATCGCCGACAACACGTTCGTGATGTACTCGACCGATAACGGGCCGCACCGCAACTCCTGGCCCGACGGCGCCATGACCCCGTTCCGCAGCGAGAAGAACACCAACTGGGAAGGCGCGTTCCGCATTCCGCTGGTCGTGCGCTGGCCGGGCAAGATCAAGGCCGGCAGCATCTCGAACGAGATCATCCAGCACCACGACTGGTTCCCGACCTTCCTCGCCATGGCCGGCGAGCCCGACATCCTGGAGAAGGCGAAGAAGGGATACCAGGCGATCGGGCGAACCTATAAGAATCACATCGACGGCTACAACCTGCTGCCTTATCTGACCGGTAAGGAGAAGAAGAGTCCGCGACAGGGCTTCGTCTACATCAGCGATGATGGCGACATCCTCGCTCTCCGCTACGACAACTGGAAGGTCGTGTTCATCGAGCAGCGATGCCACGGCACGCTGCAGGTATGGGCGGAGCCGTTCACGCGGCTGCGGCTGCCGAAGTTCTTCAACCTCCGGACTGATCCGTATGAGTTCGCGGATGTCACCTCGAACACGTACTACGACTGGTACATCCACCACGTCTACGTACTCTATGCTGCGCAGGCTATCGCGGCCCAGTTCGCTGCTACGTTCAAGGACTTCCCGCCGATCCAGAAGCCGAACACCTTCACGATCGACGACGCGGTCAAGGCGATGCATGGCGCTGCCGCAGGCGGCTGACGTACGCGCAAGCAGCCGCGCGGCGGACCCTTTTCTGCCGCGCGGCCGCTTGTTTCCTGCGATGGGAAAATGACGACCATATCGAGCGTTGCACTGCCGTCCTGGAACGATGGCGCGACCAGGTCGGCGATCATCGACTTCGTCGCGCGCGTGGCGAAGCAAGGCAGTGCGGACTACGTGCCGCCTTCCGAGCGCATCGCGACGTTCGACAACGACGGTACGTTATGGAGCGAGCAGCCGCTGCAGGTCCAGGTCTATTTCCTGGCCGACCGCATCAAGCAGCTCGCGGCCAAGGATCCTTCGATCCCGCAGCGCCAGCCCTTCAAGGCGTTCGTGGAGCACGATTTCAAGACGCTGATGTCGCTCGGCAAGCAGGCGGCAGCGGAGCTTTTCTTCGCCACGCACGCCGGCATGAGCGAGGACGAGTTCGCCGAGATCGGACGCGCGTGGTTCGCGTCGGCGAAGCACCCGAAATATGGTTGCGCGTTCACGCAGGTCGCGTTCAAGCCTCAGCTCGAGCTGCTCGACTACCTGCGGAAGAACGGCTTCAAGACGTACATCGTCACCGGCGGCGGTGTCGACTTCGTGCGTCTCATCTGCGAGCAGAGCTATGGCATTCCGCGCGAGCAGGTGATCGGCTCCAGCGTCAAGTTGCGCGTGGAGATGAGGGACGGCTGCTCGATGCTGATGAAAACCCCGGAGCTTGGCAGCTTCGACGATCGCGAGGTGAAGGTGCAGAACATCGGCTTGCACATCGGGCGCAGACCGATCCTGGCCTTCGGCAACTCGGACGGCGACCTGGCGATGCTGCGGTACGTGAAGTCGGGCGCCGGGGCGCGCCTTGCGCTGCTCCTGCAGCACGACGACGACGCGCGCGAAGTCGCCTACGACCGCGAATTCATGCTGAGCCCGCTCGCGGAGGCGCTCGACAAGGCGACCGAATACGGCATCACGGTCGTGAGCATGAAGCGTGACTGGAAGGTCGTGTTTGGCTGATCCCGCGAGCGGCATGGCGCAGAACCTGACGGCCCAATCAGTCTTGCCGGCCGCTCTCGCCGCCGATGGGAGTCGCCAGGGAACGTTGGAAAGGGATTGAAGATGGTCGATCAAGTCAGGCAACCGCACGGACTGGAAGTGCGGCCGACGTCGGATAGCCACTTCGGCTGGCTCCGCACTCGCATGAGCCTCGAGCGCACGCTCATGTCGTGGGTGCGAACTTCGTTGGCGCTGATAGGTTTCGGTTTCACGATCGTGCAGTTTTTCGAGCGGCTCAATTCGATGCAGGGTGTCGCCCCGGCGCTGCAGCCGCAGGCGCCGCGATATTTGGGTGTCGCGCTCATCAGTACAGGCGTGGTCGCGCTGCTCGTCGCGATCTGGCAGTACCACGCGCTGGCGCGCTACCTGCTAAGCAAGGAGTTCGAGCCCATCGCGGGCATCGGCGAGGTGGTCAGGCATACGCCGTTGTACGCGATTGCATTCCTGATGGTCTTCATCGGGTTGTTCGCGCTCGGCGCGGTCTTTGTCCGCGTGTAGTAGCGACTCGTCGCCCCGGAGAGCGGCCGTGCAGATCAATTCACTGACACCAGGCAAGGCCCTGGGCGAAGGCGCGCCGGCGTCGGGGAAGCCGCCTGACAAGGGCATGGTCTGGATCCCGCCCGGTACGTTCATGATGGGTTCCGACCAGCATTACCCGGAGGAAGCCCCGCCGCACAAGGTGACCGTGAACGGATTCTGGATGGACCGGCACACCGTAACCAATCGCGAGTTCAAGCGTTTCGTCGAAGCAACGGGACACGTGACGCTCGCAGAGCGTCCGGCCAGCGCAGCGGACTATCCAGGCGCGAAGCCTGAGCTGCTCGTGCCATCCTCGGTGGTGTTCAGGAAGCCGCCGCACACCGTCGATCTCAGCAATAAGTACGAATGGTGGCTCTACGTGCCCGGTGCGGACTGGCGCCATCCGCGCGGACCGGGCAGTTCGCTGCAGGGGCTGTGGGAGCACCCGGTCGTACATGTCGCCTTCGCGGACGCCGAAGCCTACGCGAAATGGGCCGGAAAGGAGCTTCCAACCGAAGCGGAGTGGGAATTCGCGGCGCGCGGCGGGCTGGAGGGCGCCGAATACGCGTGGGGTGACGAGTTCATGCCCGGCGGGAAGCCGATGGCCAACACGTGGCAGGGCGAGTTTCCATGGCAAAACCTGGTCGAGGACGGCTACGAGTGGACGGCGCCGGTCGGTAAATTCCCGGCGAATGGCTACGGCTTGTACGACATGGCGGGCAACGTCTGGGAGTGGACGACCGATTGGTACCAGGAGCACGGCAAGATCAAGAAGGCCTGCTGTACGCTGGACAACCCGCGCGGCCCGCCGCGGGAAGCGAGCTTCGATCCTTCTTCGCCCGAGCTCAAGATTGCGCGCAAGGTGATGAAGGGCGGGTCGTACCTGTGCGCGCCGAATTATTGCCGTCGCTATCGTCCGGCCGCGCGTATGGGGCAGGAGGCAGAGAGCTCGACTTGCCATCTCGGATTCCGATGCATCGTGCGGGTCGCGGGCGGTGCCTAGCGGCGAGAACTGGCAGAATGCGCCGCACGCGAGCAAAGACCGCGATTTCCCCGAGCCATGGCTGCAGACCGGAACACCATCCCGCCGAGCGAAGACCAGGAAGATCGATCGGGTCTTCTGAGGCTTGCGCTGGCCGGCCTCGCGGTCGGCGCCTTGGCGGGGCTCGTCGGCTGCGCTTTCCACGTTGCAGTGGACCACGCAGTCGCGCTGCGCAGCGCGGTGGTTGCGTGGGCGTTGGAAGCGCCGTGGCTCGGCTGGCTCGCGCCCGTCGGGCTCACCGCCGCGGCCGCATTCGTCGCGCGCGGCCTTGTCAGTCGATTTGCGCCCGAGGCTTCGGGAAGCGGCGTTCAACACGTCGAGGCAGTCGTCCAGGGCGAGGCTCGCCCTGTGAGGGCGCGCGTGCTTCCCGTCAAGTTCATCGGCGGCACGCTCGCGCTCGGGTCGGGACTCGCGCTTGGTCGCGAAGGACCGACGGTGCAGATGGGCGCGACGCTCGGACGCCTGTTCGCCCGCAGGTTCCGGCTCCGTGCCGCGGACGATCGTGCGTTGCTTGCGGCGGGCGCGGGCGCGGGCCTCGCTGCGGCGTTCAATGCGCCGCTCGCGGGCGCGATCTTCGTGTTCGAGGAGCTCATCCGGCGCTTCGAGCTGCGCGTCGCCGTTGCAGCGCTGACGGCGTGCAGCGCCGCGCTCGCCGTCATGCGCGCGCTGATCGGCCGCCGCCTCGAGTTCTCGGTGCCGACTTTCGAGATGGACCTCTTCCCCGGTTATCTGCTCTTTCTCGTCTTCGGCGGGCTCATCGGGCTGCTCGGCGTCGGCTACAACCGGCTGGTGGTTGCGGGGCTCGACGCGGCCGACCGTTTGCATCGCATCGCGCCCGCGGCGCGTGCCGCGGTCGTCGGCGGGCTCTTCGGGCTGCTCGCCTGTGTCACGCCGGCGCTCGTGGGTGGAGGCGAGGTGCTGATTCAGAGCGTGCTCGACGGTGGCCAGTCGGTGGCGATGCTCGTGGTCATCTTCGCTGCGCGCCTCGTGCTCGGCCCGCTGGCGTACGCTCCCGGACTTCCCGGCGGTCTGTTTGCGCCGCTCCTGGTCGTGGGAGCTGCAGCGGGCGCGCTATTCGGCCACGCGCTCGAGGCATCGCTACCTCAGCTCACGACGCCGACGGCGGCGTACGCGGCGGTAGGCATGGGCGCGCTCTTTGTCGGCGTGGTGCGCGCGCCGGTCACCGGCATCGCGCTCATTGTCGAAATGACGGGCGAAAC
>Ga0335076_10008239_pt1 | contig 10516 bp, 12 predicted proteins | sample Lox_Sample_25_FD_206717 | JGI IMG/M metagenome (GOLD analysis project Ga0335076, IMG submission 206717) | Soil microbial communities from Loxahatchee National Wildlife Refuge, Florida, United States - Lox_Sample_2.5 | ecosystem: Environmental > Terrestrial > Soil > Wetlands | place: USA...
TCAAGCACCAGGCTGCGGACTTGCGAGCGATTTGCATGATTGCGGGAGCCATCATCTTCAGTTTCTCCATTCAACAAAGTCAGTAAGCTAAAGACCCACAACAATTTGCCGCGTCAGGGTCACGGTTTGGACGGCGGCTGCTTCTGACCTGCAGGGGTGGTCTTGGTGGGCATCTTGAACAGCGAATCGTCGAGCGGGATATTGGCTTCGATACTCGAGATGCTGATCTTCGACAGGCTGGGATCGCGCTTGCCACCGCTCTCGATGTCGAACGGATAGTACACGCCCGAGACCAGCTTGTAGGAGCCGTAGTTGGTGATCGCCTCGCGCAGCGCTCCGCGGATGTAGCGCTGGGTCTCGACGCGAATCTCCAGATAGGAATCAGGGTCGAGGTAGTAGTAATAAACGTCGCCATTCTTCAAAGTGCACTTGAGCTTATAGACGTCGTCGCCGTCGATGGTGTCGTGGCCGAGATATTCGACGCTGCTTCCCTTGGCTTGGTAATCGACCAGCGGGCCATAGAAGTCGGCGTCTTCGATGAAGGGCTTGAGGTCATCCTCGCCCATCAACTCGGGGTCCTTGCGGCCGCCGAAGGGCTGAATCTGCCAGCCCGTCGAGCCGTCGTAGGCCTGCACGGCGGTCATTCCCTGGATAATGAATTCCTGCCGCATCAGATCCGGGGCCTTCATGTCCTGCACGACCTCGGCAGTGAAGCTGTCCTGTTGGAAGCGGCCCTTCATGCGAAGCGTCTTGATCGCCTTGATCTTGTCCATGCCGCCTTTGGCTTGAATGTTCTTGCCCACCAGTTCTTCCGCGGTTTGGGCCATGGCCAGGGTCGCGCCGAGGCAGAACAGCAGGCCGAGCGCGAACTTCGTTCGATGACTCATTCCCTTGCTCCTTGTGAACTGCTTGATTCCGTACTCTGGACGAGCGCACTAGCGCTCGCGTTACCGTGCTTAAAGCCCTGAAGTCTAACTCTTTTACGGGACAGGTAGTAGTTATAGACGGCAGATACGCGCAAAAGTATCAATCCGTTCCGGGAAAAAACGGGGGCGGGAAACTACTTCCGGTTCTGACCCACGTCGAAGGTGACCGAGGCGCCGGAGCCCTCCTGCACCTTGCCGCTTAGCGGGCCACGTTCTTCCGGGGGCAGACCGGCCATCTCGCGCTTGCGATTTTCGATTTCGCGCAACTGCCGCAGGATGACGGCTTCCTGCTGGACGTACTCCTCTTCGCTGATCTCGCCGCTCTCCAGGAGCACCTGCAACTGAAGCAGTTGCTCCTTCACCGGGGCGTCGTCGGTGTACTGCTCCTCGGCAATGCGCTGGATGGTGCGCATCACGAACTGGAATCCGGTGATCGGGAACAGCAAAAGATCGTCAACCAGGAACAAGTGTCCCCCTTTACGAGCCCGCGCCCCGCTCCAGTTTGAGGCGGATGTTCACGAAGTTATACGGAGGCCACGGCCCGGTGTACTTGAAGTTGAGGCGGTCTCCGAACTTACGAGCGATGCGGTTGACGGCATCGTCGAATTTGGCCTCGCGATCGCGCTCGATCAGGAACGCCGCGTTCATGATCATCTTGTCGCCGATGGGCTTGTTATCGCGCGAAGCCACGCAGGCGGCCCGCAGCGAATCGTAGATCTCGCGCACGTACTCGGCGGAGCGCTCCACCAGCGCCTTTTCGATCATGCGGCCCAGCTGCATACGCGCGAGATACGTGGATTGCAGGTGCTTACGGGTGATCTCCTGGTTGAAGCGGTGAATCTCCTCGTCGTCGCGCTTCAGTTCTTCGATCACCTGATCCCGATCCCAGTTGACCTTCAGGCCGAACTCGACCTTGCCCGACATCTGCTTAAGCACGTCCTTCAGCGAGGTGTAAATGCTCTTTAGCACCTCGCGGATATCGTCATCGGTGCGGAAGACGGTTCCGAAGCTCATGGGGATAATGGTGTAGGACTTCATCACCGTCTCGATGACGTGCTCGTGGGCGAGCGCGTTTTCGCGGGTGGGATCGAAAATGAAGACCGCGGTCTTGCTGACCACGGCGGCAATGTCGTTGTAGTTGACGGTGTAGACCATCTCGCCGGTGCCGCCGATGCCGATCTTGCCGAAGCTCCCGGGTTCTTTGGCGGCGATGACGCCGTAGACGTAGCGTCCCCCCTCGCCCGCCGGCAAAGCTGCCGGTTCCGCCGACGGCGAAGGGAATTCGGCCATCTTGACGTGGACATCGTCGCCCGCGACTTTCTCTTCGCGTCGCAGCCGTGGCGCCGCTTTGTTGATGGTCTTAACCGTTCCCTGCCGCGCTTTGCTCATAAACGTTCCTCAAGATGTTCGGGATAGTGGATAAGAATTCGTCGATATCAATCGGCTTGTAGAGCACCGACAAATTCATCGACCGCGCCTTTTGGGCGGAGTCCGCGGTGGCATAGCCGGTTAACAGAATGCAGGGCAGCGTGGTGTTTCTGCGGCGCGCATGCTCCAGCACTTCGAATCCGCTGTGGTTCTCGTCGAGAGAGAGGTCGCAGAGCAGAAGGTCGAAATCCTTCTCATCGAGCAGCCGAAAGGCCTCGGCACAGGTAGTGGCGCCGGCCACCGCGTAACCCTGTTTCTCCAGCAGCAGCCGGTAGGTGAATAGCACAGACGGTTCGTCGTCGACCACCAGAATGCGGTATTGGCGACTCATCGCACCACCGGAATGTCGAGTTTGAACACAGTACCTTTGCCCTCCCGGCTGCGCACCGAAATCTTGCCCCCGTGGTTTTCCATGATGCCCTTCACGATCCACAGTCCCAGGCCGGTCCCCTTTTCGCCTTTGGTGCTGACGAAGGGTTCGAACATGCTCTCGCGGATATTCCGTGGGATGCCGGTGCCGCTGTCGGCGATGACGATGCGAACCAGCCCGTGAACATCGTCGGTAACGGTGATGTTGCGGCTGCGGATGTGAAGGCGTCCCCCGGCCGGCATGCCGTCGCGCGCGTTGACCACCAGGTTCGACAGCACCTGGCGGAACTGATCGGCTGAGCCAACGACTGAGGGCAACTTCGCCAGTTCCGTCTTCACCTGGATGCCGGAGCGATCGAGTTGGCGCGCGAACAGCGCCAGGGTGTCCTCGATCACCGAGTTCATGTCGAAGCCACCGACCTCTTTGGTATTGCGATACAGGCCGAGCATCTGGCGCACAATGCGGGCTACGCGTTCGGTCTCGCGGCGGAGAACGCCGTACACTTCGTTGAGCTCGGGCTGGACGCCACCCTCCAGCAGATAAATGGAGTTCTTGATCGCCTCCAGAGGGTTGTTCACCTCGTGGGCGATGGTTCCAGCGAGGCGGCCGGTGGCGGCGAATTTTTCCACTTCCAGCATGCGGCGCTCGATCTTCAACTGCTCGAGCTTGCGCCAGGTGGAAAAGTCGCGCAGCACGGTGACGGTGTAGGAGACCTGGCCGCGGGCATCGAAGATCTTTCCCGAGCGGGCTTCGTACTCCACCTCGCTGCGAGTGCCGGGATGGTAGAGGCGCAGCGGCTCGGTGCCTTTCTCCGCGAAGCTGAAGGTGAAGCGGGTGAGATAGGCGTCGAGCTTGGCGAGGTTCTTTACGGTATGGGGATCCTTGCGGGCATCGCCGACGCCGAACAGCTCCTTCGCCAGCGGATCGTAGAGCGCTACTTTGGCGGCGCTGTCGGCCACCACAATGGGGTCGCCGACGTTTTCGATTACCAGGTTGAGGCGATCGCGGTCCTGGCGGACAACCTCTTCCGCATCGCGCAGCTTGCCGAGATTGGCGCGCAACTCCTGGTCGGCGCGACGCAGGTCGGTGACGTCGCGCATCACCGTCACCATGCCGGTGCGCATGCCGTCGCGGCTGTAGGTGGGCGCGCAGACGGCTTCGAACAGCACTTCCTCGCCTTCCATTACGTCCACCAGGGTCAGGTCCCGCGAACTCTCGATGCCGCTGACCGCCACAGAGGACAAGGCTGCGGAGAACAGCAGGTTGTTGAACTCCACCGCGCGGGCGCCGCCCTCGGAGACATTTTCAGGCAGCTTGAAGAAGCGTTCGGCGGCGGTGTTCTGCATGACCACGCGATGGTGCGTGTCGGTGAGGATGACCGGGTCGGCCATGCTGCGCAGCACGGTCTGCATCTGGCCGATGGTGGTTTCCATATCACGCATGCGGTTGTAGTAGTGCTCGACCTTGAACATGCGCGAGAGATAGCGGTTGCCGAGTTCGATCAGGTTGCCGGCTTCGCGGATCTGTTTTTCGCTGCTGCCGCGGCCAAGCCAGGCAACGATCAGCGCCGAGTAGGCGCGCATATCGCACGCGCCGCACACCTGCTCCTGCAGGTCCAGCTTGCGCGGGCGCCGGTAGTTGTGCACCGCCAGGCAATCGTGGCGGCGCTCGCGTTCGGCTTCCCAGCAGAAATTCTGGTTGCGGTAGAGGATCGGGTGGCAGTACATCGCCCCGCCCTTGTTGTCGGGGGTGAGTACACCCGGCCGCATCGACTGAAGCACGGTGACCAGAGGATTCTCACTCGCCCACAGCGAGGTTTCGCAGCTCCGCAACAACGGCTTGGAGCAGTTGAGAGCGGCGGTGGGCTTAATCTCGCCGCTCTCGAAGTCAACCGACAGCACTAGCGCCCGCGGGAAGCCGAGGGCGACAATCTCCTCCAGGAGGACGGGGAAGATCTCGTCGGAGCGCTCGGCCGACAGGAGCCGCATGGCAGCCCGGCTTCGGCCGGCTGCCTTCGATGGCCCCTGCCTTTCTCCGCCATCAATCACTACAGGGCGCATTTGCGGAGCTGCCATTCACTTGTCCCCAGGGTAAATTGCCTCCCTACCGGCGCGACCGGGCAACTCTGGGAGTAGCGCGGCGGGGAGTTGTCTCCACCACGACCGCTTCCTCGGCCTCGGCCAGCTGCGGACGAGACACCAGGCCGGTCAAGCCCACGGCGTCGGCATACTTCAAGTAAGTGTCGATCGAAGCCACGACCACGCGCGCTTCTACCGTAATCAGATCGATGCCGACCAGCGAGATTCGCACCCAGGCGTCAATCACGATGCCCTTGTCGAGTACCCGGTCCAGTACGTCTATAAGGCTCGATCCACCCGATACGCGTTCAACAGCCATCTACCCTCCTATCGCGCTTTACGCGGCGCCCTGCGGGTTCGCCGAACTGCCACCGGAGCTTCCGTACGAGCCGTGGGCAGCGTCTTGCTTCCCGCTTGCGGAATAGGCGCTGTAAGATTGGGATCGTACTTCCACCAGTTCAGGCCGATCTGTTCCGCCTTATCCACCGAGCAGACCAGCAAACGAATGCGGATGGTCAGCAGCTCGACATTGGCAAGCGAAACGCGAATATCGCCGGCAATGACCAACCCCTTATCCAGGACACGGTCCAGGATGTCGATCAGGTTCGTGGTTCCGGAGACGGTCGGTATACGTTCCATAGAGATCGCGAAAGTCCCATTACGCCGCGCGACAGCAGCGGCTCTCCCATGACAAGGCGCATCAGCCGATGAGGAAACAAGCGTTTCCCATCACCTGACTACGACCTTAGTCAATCGCCTTAATTTGGCCTGGAAAGCTACCTACACAGCAGCAGCAGGTCTGATTCCCAGGCACTTGCCGGAGTTGCCCCAAACTGAGAAAAAACTTCACACACGTGTTACGGTTCGTTCCAAAGATTGCCCATCCCACCCAGTTCCAGGTTCAGATCCTCAGGCCGCAAGCCGAACTGCTGGGCCAATTCGCGGATCTTGTGCTCCAGCTTCATCAGGGCCAGCCCCATCTCTTCCACCTGGGCGTCGGTCAAGCTGCCACCCTCCATCCGCCTCACCGCCTGGCGCTCCAGCAGCCGGCGCAGCAACTCGATTAGGCCCAGAACCAGCTTGGCCAGCCCTTGCTCAATATTTTCCGGCGAACAGTCCAGCCGGGAAACGGGCTCCGCGCCGCCACGTTCAAGCTGTGCCTTGAGGTCGGCGACCGCGGCCGCGATTTCCTCCGGGGTAGTCGATTTTAAAGTTTCAGACATGGTTCCGCCAACTCCGCGAACTCCATGGCCGGCCATGGCCCGCTAACTCTGCCGTTAATCCCCGAAGGCAGCGCAATGCCGCGCGCACGCTCCCGAAAAGCCTCGACCGATGCGCGCCCCACTCTGGCCACCAGCTTCCATGCCTCACCCAAATCCTTGCTCCGCCACTCCCGCGCTAGCGAATCCAATTCCCGGCGGCAACTTTCGGCCGCGGCCTGAAATCGTTCGGCGCGCGCCGCCTTTTGCCGGAGGTAGTCCGTGCCTGAAGCCTGCGTCTCTCGCGGCTGCGCCTGGCTGAGCCGGATCTCCATCTGCACCGCGTCTCCCATGGCTCCCAGTTGCTGCACGAACTCCGCATGCCGGTTTCGCAGAGACCGCCGCAAGTCCTCCAAGTCGGGCAACAATGTCGGGAAGCTTAACGGCAGCGTTGCAGTGGCGCACAATATATCTGCAATTACGCTGTGAAAATCAAGAGCGGCGTGCTTTAAATCTTCGGCATTGGCGAATTGCGCGCTCTCAGGCAGCAGCGAGTAATAGGCAGTGAGCCTGCCCTCGCCCACCATCAGCACTGCAGCGCCGCCGATGCCCCGGCGAGATGCCGAGACAGGCGCTTGCAGAGTCACGCAATAAGACAAAATCGACATACTGAACGAAGGAATCGCTCCGAAATCCCGGCTAGCCGGCTTTGGGCTTGCCGGGGCGGCTCGTCGGCCGAACGTGCCGTAGCGCGGTCTCCACGGAAGTAAGAACGGCGCTTAACCCCACGTACACCAGGTCAACTCCGGCGACGGAAATGACCAGGCTCCCGTGAATTACTACGCCAGAATTCAGCACATGGTCAAGTATGTCGAGCAACGATACGTCATCCAGTTCGCCGCCCCCAGCCACCACCATTTCGCCCCGCTCGGCCGGCATGGCTTATCTCCCGTCCTCGGCATCAGAATCGCGGCCCACGAAAGAATAGGGAGGCCAGGGGCCGGTACACTCGACGCGATGCGTCGCCTGCCACTGCTCGACGAAGTGCGCCAGGATGGCGCGAAAGCGCTTCTCTTTGGCGCGGGGAATGAGGAACGAACCTTGCCACTCCAGGCCACGCTGCCCGGCGCTGACCTTGCCGCCGGGAGCTGCCGCGCGAGCCATCTTCTGCAACTCTGCTTCGAGTTTCGCCAACTCAGGACCGGCACTTCGCGGTGAGCGATCCTTCAAGGTGGCAGCCTTCTGCTTGAGATAGTCCTTGCCGCTCGCCACTGCCGCCAGCACCGGTGGGGCTTTCGGAACCGCGAAGATGCGAACGCCCCATTCGTCGGCGTCGGCCACGTGCTCGAACTCAGAGAGGAGTTGCGCTTTGCGCTGGGCCACGTCCTTGCACAACGACTGCTCTGAGAGGAAAACGGTACCGAAGCGCGTCGGCAGAATGGCGCCGCAAGCATGGATTGTTGCCACCACCTGCTGGTGGCGCACGCTGGCTTCGGCGAGCCACTCCAGGTTCTCCATCTGGGTCAACAAGCGATCGCCAAAAACATCGGCATCGACTCGACTCACCCAGCAGAGAAGCCCGGAGCAGCGGACGGGCTCAACCTTGGAGGATCCATCGACGCCCGCCTGCAGGCTCGGCTTCCCATCGAAAGGCTGCGTAATTCCGTAGAGATAGAGCAGCCGGCCGCTTTTCACTTGAGTCGCCATAGCTGACGGGTGAGCGCCTGAAGTCCCTTCCGGCCCGATACCTCCTCGGCCAGATCCTCGACTGCCAGAATATCGCGTTCGGGATAGCGGCGCCGAAGTTGCGCCAGAGTAAGATGCTGCCAGTGGCGCAAGCTGGCGCAGCGGCGGCACCGCGAAGCCCTCGCCTTGGGGACCAGCCGATTCACGAACAACGGCGCGACGGCGAGTCCGAGGCTGTCCAGCTCGGCCAGCAGCCTTTCCGTTTCGCGATCGGGTAACGGCTCAGCCAGCATGACAGGGAAGAGCCGAGAGCGGCCGCCATCCCGCATCAACTCTCCCAACTCGCGAGCCTGCTGTCCCACCGAGGCGATTTGCACCGCGGCCTCTTGGGCGAGCGCCAGTTTACGGTGCGGCGCCAGGCTTTTCAACAGCAGGCGGGACCACTGTTGCACCCGCGCGGGTGTCTTGAGCAGTTCCAGAGCATGTCCAGTAGGCGCCATATCGACCAGCAGGTGACGGTCTTCCTTCCCAGCCAGTTGCAGCAGGCGGAACGTTGCCATCAGTTCGTCGATGCCGGGCGGCACGATGTCGAGCAGCGCCTTGATCAGCCGCCCTTCGAACGACAGCTCGACGTGAACTCCGCGCACCTCGGCGGAGAGCGCGCCATCGATGCGCGTCTTGATTGCCTCGGCCCAAACCTGAAAGCCGCGGATGGCGTCGATCTCGAGCGCCACCAGGCGGCGATCACCGAGCACCGGCTGGGGCTCATCGCCCACCGGCTCCAGAAAAATGTCGTCCAGCGAGGGCGCCGGATCGGTGGAGCAAATCCAGACAGCGCGAGAGCGTCTCCGGCGACGAGTGTTGTAGGCGAGGCCGGCGGAGATCGTCGTCTTGCCGACACCGCCCTTGCCGGTGGTGAAGGTGAGATGCGTGTCGAGAAGCGGCCAGGCGACTTTTTCCCGCGCCATCTCGGGGAACTCCGTGGCACGGGGCGAAAGCTTGAGCTCCGCGCCCGCGAAGACGTGGCGGCCGAAGTCGGCGAGTGCCTTGACGCCGAGAATCGGTCCGCCGGGATCGTCGCCATGATGAATGGGCAAACCCGGGAACTCGCGTTGTAGGAGCGTCCAGGCTTTCTTACCCTGGGAGGCGCGTCGCTTGCACGCCCCGCAGCTGCCAGCCTGTTCAACGACGCGATTGAGGACGATGCGGCTGATGGCTAGGGGAGCGTCGCCGGCCTTCAGCTCGCTTCGCGCACGCAGCGATTCGTTCAGCGCGAATTTCTCGGCCGTTGTCACCAGCACAATCTCCGTCTGCCGTCCGCGCAGGGTCTGGTCGAGTTCCTTGACGAGGCGCGTCCAGTCACGCAGTAGCCGGTTGCCTGCGGGAGCGATGTATCCGCCGAAGCTCTCGGCTAGCACCTCGTCATGGCTGGCGGCGATCTCGAGAAACGTAAGGAAGCGCGCGAAGCCGGCGGGCATCTGAAACAGCCGCAAGGTGTGGCCAAGCGGAGCGGTATCGACCACGATGTGCTGGTAGTCGCCGTTGCTCAGCGCCTTGCTCATGGCGAGCAGGCCGGCAACCTCGGCCATGCCCGGCGCTGCGGTCTCGAGCAGCGGGCTGATCTCATCGCGGGTGAAGATGGTGTTCTGCTCGACCAGCTTGAGAATCGCCTCGCGGTATTTTCCAAGAAAGCGCTGGAACTCTTTCTCGGCGGGCACCTGCCAGGCGGTCAACTTTCCTCGACTGAGCGGAAGAGGCTTGGCGACGTCGCCGAGTTTGGTCTCAAGAACATCGGCCAGCGAGTGCGCCGGGTCGGTGGACATCAGCAGCACCGGCTGTCGCGAACTCACGGCGAGGTTAGCGGCGTACGCAGAAGAGACGGTTGTCTTTCCTACTCCGCCCTTGCCGATGAAGAAGGTGAGCCGCGGCACCCGGCTATTCTATTCGGAGGCTTAGAAGGCCCAGCGCAGCAGGGTGGCCCCGAGGGTGAACCCGGCGCCAACCGAGGCCAGCATCACCAGGTCGCCCTTCTTGAGCTTGCCTTCCTCGCGCGCGGTCTGCATGGCCAGCGGAATGGTAGCGGAGGTGGTGTTGCCGAAGCGGTCGATGTTGATGACCACGCTCTCGGGATGCATGCCGAGCCGCTCGGCCGTCGCCGTAATGATTCGCTTGTTGGCCTGATGCGGGATGAAGCAGGCGAGGTCCTCGCCCTTAATGCCGTTGCGTTCCAGCAATCGGCCGCAAACGTCGGCCATCTTGCGCACCGCGAATTTAAAGACGGCTTGCCCGTCCTGGTGGACGTAGTGCATCTTCTTGTTCACGGTCTCGTGGGTGGAGGGATTCAGCGAGCCGCCCCCTGGCATGTATAGCGCGCATGCGCCCGAGCCGTCGATCTCGTGCAGGAAGTCGATGATGCCGTCCTGCTCACCGTCGGCAACTGGTTCCAGGATCACCGCGCCGGCGCCATCCCCGAAGATTACGCAGGTGGCGCGGTCGGCGTAGTCGATGATGGACGACATGATGTCGGCGCCGATCACCATGACCTTCTTGTGAGCCCCGGTGGCGACGAACTGCGTCCCCACCTGCAAGCCATAAACGAACGACGAGCAGGCGGCGTTCATGTCGAAGCCCCAGACGTTTTTCAGCCCCAGCTTGTCCTGCACCAGGCAGGCGGTGGCCGGGAAGAACATGTCGGGAGTCACCGAGCAGACGATGATGGCTTCCAGTTCTTTGGGATCAGTTCCACTGGTCGCCAGCGCGCATTTGGCGGCCTGGAGGGCCAAATCGCTGGTGCCGACGCCCTTCTCGGCGAGGTGGCGCTCACGAATG
>Ga0335076_10008240_pt1 | contig 10514 bp, 8 predicted proteins | sample Lox_Sample_25_FD_206717 | JGI IMG/M metagenome (GOLD analysis project Ga0335076, IMG submission 206717) | Soil microbial communities from Loxahatchee National Wildlife Refuge, Florida, United States - Lox_Sample_2.5 | ecosystem: Environmental > Terrestrial > Soil > Wetlands | place: USA: Florida...
AGAGAACAGCGCATCGACCACCTTCATCGGTACTTTCACCTCGACTTTGGATTCCCGAGTTGGGCTTGAGGCAGCAGATTCTTTCGCGTCCCCGTTCTTCTTGGAATGAACACCATGCTTCTTCTCGGTCACATGGATATACAAGTAACCCGCGTTCTTGGCGACTCGCACATCGTCCTCATTGCCTTGCACCGTGACGTATTCGCCATCCTTCGAGGTGCGGATGGCGTCCAGCATCGCCTTCAGGTCCACGTCATCAAAATGCGCGCAGTCGAGACGAACCTTGCCGTCATGAAGCTGATTGTGCCTGATGGCGGGAAGAACTTTGACTGCCATGTCGATGGGAACGTTGACTCGAACGGTCTCTCCACCCTCATCCTTGTTCTCGACGCGGACGTGTATCCATTGGTCGGACTTAGACGTGTTTTGGGCTTGCAGGACGTTGGGAAGCAAAGCGACAGCGGCAACAGCCAGGACCGTGGTAAGACGGAGCAAACCCCGAGAAGATAAGTTCATGTGCGACTCCTTGGTGATGTGTACGGACAGAGGTGGGAAAAAGTTCCAGGGTACCCGCTGGAGCGCTCGGGGACACCCTGCGTCTGACTTCGGAGCCGTCAGGGCTCCAGGGGACTTGAATTTAGGGCGAGTTGTGGGAACAGAGTCTCAGGGGAGACGGGGGACAGGGGCAGGTTTTCATCGTCTTGATCAGCATGGGGGTTGTGCCGTCGCCGGAAAGAGCGGATGGACATCCGACATAAGTCGAAGGCACCGTACAAGATATTTCCTCGAACTACGTCGCTTTTGTATAGCAGGACTTCATCTCGGAAATACCGCACGATCCGCGAGTGGGGGCGAATGGGAACCAGCGGATTTGCCCGGGTATAAGCCGTTGTTGGCCGATTGCAATTTTTGAGGTGCACCACCGTGAGGGCCCCGTCCGTGCGCATCTCATCACCGGTGGCATTAGCCATCAAGTGATGAACGGTGGGGCGGGGCATGAGCCGAACCGAGTCCACGCAGCCCGAGAGCGTCAAGTCGCGGACCAGCATGTTGACGCCCTCGTCCACATTGCGGTCAATATGATGAATGAACTGGTGATAGCGGATGGAAAGCGCGGCGCCCGTCTCGCGGGTATAGGCGCCCAACCATGCCTCCTGATCCAGAACCGTCAGCGGCTCTCCCCAAATCCGCAAATGCTCGCGTTTGTTGTAGCTGTCCAGGCTCTTCTGCCAGGTAGACCCTTGAACCTGGCCGTTCAGGTACTGCTTCGAGATCGGCATGGTGGGATAATTCGAGAACGTCAGCAGAGCCGAGAATTCTTTGAAAACAGAGTGCGCGGAGGTGCGGTCGCCCGGCAGCCAGCCTGCGGCGGTAAAGGCGGACTCCAACTGCTCCTGTGACCCAACAAACAGCAGGTTGACGAGATCAGCATCTTTTCCGGAGGAAGTAGCCGTACGGTCGGGAACGTCTTGGAGCAGCATTTCGATATCGCCGCGCTCATATTCGTCGAGTTCCAGGGAGGGGTGAGGCAGGTCCGGCTGGTCGCCAACATACAAAGGCACGGTCAGTTGCAGGCGGAGATCGGCGCCGGGCGGCAAATAAATTTCCGGCTCGGGCAGCACCGAAACTGCCCGATAGACCATGAGGCCCACGTCACTGTACGGGTTGAGCGTCGGCAAATGCACGAGACGGCTCGTGATGCGACCCTGGGGAGTGTCGGTAGCCCGAATGCCATGAATAACCCCGTGACGGGCGGTTTCGCGCGCGTTGTCAATCTCTACGACTTGAGAGCCGATAGCGAGAACGTCGCCATTGGCTGTGACGATACGATCAAATCGAACTTCCAGCGATGCCGAGTCTCGACGAAATCCGAGGCCAACCTTATGCACGGCAACCAGTTCGCCATCCACTTCGAGACCGGCCGGGAAAACCGGGGTTGACCCACACTCCGGAGATTGAATCAAAACGGCGCGAATCGAAGCGCCGGGCTTGGAACTGTACGACGCCAGTGGATCGAGAAGGCGTACCCAGAACGACTTGCCCGCAGGAATATAGTCACAATTCGCCCTGGCGGGAGACGCCGCAAAGAGGAGGCATAAGGGAAGAGCAAATAGCGGTGCAAGGGCGCGACAAACCGGACGACGCCTACTTCGAGGCGCGGAGACAGCCCGCAGATTGGAACCTTCCCCCAGACCCATACGCTCCCACGTCTAAGCTTTGGCCAGCCGGACACCTTCAGTGTGCCCTGAACCCTGAGCCATATGGCCCTCGAACTCCTTAGCCATAGCGAAAACGCAACTGGCAACACGGACAGCCGGATATTCGGCGAGCAACAACCTGAATGGGCGGGTATCCGCGAAAGAAAACTAACCTGAACTACCTCAAGGATACCGGAGTGGGCGGCAATTCCGATATGAAAACTATGAATTTGTCGTAAAGCCTTTGCGCCTAATCACTTCTTGACTTCGACCGGCGTACCCATTTTTACCGTGCTGCCATACCGCTTGTAGTTCGAATAGCGAATCGTCATGCGGATATGCACGTCGCCGGTACGGAAGTGCAGGTAGTCGTCCGCACGCGTATAGACGGGGAACCAATAGCCCTGCGCGATGTTCTCGCGGTAGGTGCGGAAGCGCGGAAAGACGTTTTCGTTGTTTTTCGTCACAATATCCGGCACGGCTTTGCCGTCGGTCATGACGATTTGCAGGTCTTTGTCATCCACCCATACGCGACCTTTGAAGTAGCGCTGATTCTTCTCGATGACTTTGGGTCCTACCTCGAAGACGTAGCAGGAAAGTTCATCGACTTGCTGGCGACCGACATAGTTCACCGTGTACTTCGGGAGTTCCGTCGTGGTCAATACAAAGGGCTGAACATTTCGAACGTCGTCGAGGTCCTGCTGTGACAGCAAGATGCGCTGCAGCGTATTTTGGGGGGCAAAAGTGATGTGTTCGTAGCGCTTGCCTTCGGGAGTGAAGATGATGTCGCTCGCCATTCGATATTCGCCATCGGGCCTATTGTCCTCATCGAGGGTCTGGATCGAATAAGTCTGCGAGTAGGTGTAATTATCTCGTTCGGCCTTGAACTCCGCTTCTTTTTCGGCAAAGCGCTTGACGATGTCCTCGACCGGCATGGACGGCGGATCTTTCGTGATCGGGTTGTCGCCGGGCGAGTGAATTTTCTCAGGCGGTGGTGAGGTATGGTAACCAGGGTCAGCTTGGCTGGATTGTTCCTGCGGCGCGGGTTTGGGATGGACGGGCTGAGTGCGGCCGGCGGGGGGAGTGGGGAGGGGGCCCGGATCTTGGGCAATGGAGAGTGACGCTCCTGCCGTTCCCAAAAACACAGCAAAAGTGATGCGGAGCAATCCCCGGTCTTTCGGTGACTTCACGGCAAACCTCATGGCAAAGAACATCCTTGGTCTCAGCAATATAGAGTTTAACGCACCGCGATGGGTTGTACGAGGGGGGGACGGTCGGATAGCTCGAACTCCGTAGTAAGATTTGGCAGTTCAACCTAGGTGAGGGAAGGAAATCCTACGTGAAAATCGTCCGGTCACTCGTTGTGTTGTGCTTGAGCTTTGGCGGAGTCGCGCGTGCACAGAGCGGCGGTGACTTACCGGCGAAGGTGGATGCAGCGGTAGAAGCGCAACGCCTGGCGCAGAAGATACCTGGAGTGAGCCTGGCAGTTTGCCGCGATGGCAAAGTCGTGAAGGCCACCGGATACGGCTTGGGCAATGTGGAATGGAATGCCTCGGTAACGCCAGAAACCATTTTCCAGACTGGTTCGGTTGGCAAGCAGTTCACAGCAATGGCCGTCATGATGTTGGTGGAAGAAGGAAAGATCGGGCTCGACGACAAGCTCAGCAGATACGTTCCAGAGTCGCCGGAAATCTGGAAAGAGGTGACCATTCGCAAACTGTTAACCCATACTTCGGGAATCGCTGATTACGCTGGAGATGTAGGCCCGATGGGAAATCAGGTGATCGATCTTCGCAGGGATTATACCGAAGAGGAATTGCTGGGTGCGTTTTCGAAATTGAAAATGGACTTCGCTCCGGGTGAGAAATGGAGCTACAGCAATACGGGGTACGTGCTTCTCGGCATCGTCATTCACCGGGTAACCGGAAAGTTCTATGGAGATCTGCTCCAGGAGCGCATTTTCGGGCCGCTCGGCATGCATGCGACACGCATTATCAGCGAGGCGGACATCGTGCCGCAGAGGAGTGCCGGGTATCGGCTGGTCAAGGGCGAACTGAAAAATCAGGAGTGGGTTTCGCCCACTCTGAACACGACCGCGGACGGCGCACTGTATACGAATGTGATGGACCTGGCGAAGTGGGACGCGGCTTTACGGGAGAAGAAATTCGTGCCGGCAGCCAGTTACGAGCTGATGTGGTCGCCGGTGAAGTTAAATGACGGAAAGACCTATCCGTATGGGTTCGGATGGTTCCTATCCGAGAAGAACGGACGCAAGTCTGTCTCGCACGACGGCGCATGGCAAGGTTTCACCATGGGTATTGCGCGCTACCTCACCGAAGGATTGACGGTCATCGTAATGACCAATTTGGATTCGGATCATTCGAAGCCGGAGAAGATCGTGGAGGACGTCGCCGCAATTTATTTGAAGTAAGAGGTTACTACCCGCTTTGTAAGAGCGGTTCTACGCCGCCACGGAACTCGGCGTTCGGTTCCGCTGCACGTCTTCAAGCGCGGTGCCACTTCAGGAAAATCGCAGCGAGCGGAGGCAGAGTGATCGGGAGCGAATGGCGACGACCCATCCAGGCGTGCTCGTCGGCGTTCATTCCACCGAGATTGCCTACATTCGAACCGCCGTATGCCGCTGCGTCCGTGTTGAGAATCTCAGTGTAGTGGCCGGGCCGGGGAACTCCAATGCGATAACCGTATCGAACCACTGGCGTGGCATTTAATACCACGACAATCAGGTCGTCGGGATCTTTTCCGCGACGAATAAACGAGTAAACGCTGTTGTCGGAGTCATTGGCGTCAATCCATTCGAAACCTTGCCAGTCGAAGTCGACCTGATGGAGCGCGGGCTCTGCATTGAGAAGCGAGTTGAGATCACGTACAAGACGCTGCACACCCTGATGCGATGCGTATTGCAGCAGGTGCCAATCCAACGAGCGCGCCTCACTCCATTCGTTGCGCTGGCCGAACTCCTGCCCCATGAAGAGGAGCTTCTTGCCGGGATGTGCGTACTGGTAGGCAAAGAGCAGGCGCAGATTCGCGAATTGTTGCCACATATCACCGGGCATTTTATGCAGCAGCGAATTTTTGCCATGGACGACTTCGTCGTGAGAGAACGGCAACATGAAGTTTTCGCTGAAGGCATAAAGAAGCGAAAAAGTGAGCTTGTTGTGCTCGTAGCGGCGATAGACCGGGTTCTTCGAGAAGTAGTGCAGCGTGTCATTCATCCAGCCCATATTCCACTTCAGGCTGAAGCCCAATCCCCCCAGATAGGTGGGGCGGGACACGCTAGGCCAGGATGTGGATTCTTCGGCGATCGTGAGCACGCCGGGAAAGCGCAGGTGCGTCACCTCATTCAGCCGCTTGAAGAAGTCGATGGCTTCCAGATTTTCTCGCCCGCCGTAGCGGTTCGGGATCCATTCACCGCGCTGGCGTGAATAGTCGAGGTATAGCATCGAAGCGACGGCATCGACCCGCAAGCCGTCGATATGGAACTTGTCGAGCCAGAAAAGCGCATTCGAAATGAGGTAGTTCTGCACTTCATTCCGACCGTAGTTGTAAACCAGCGTGCCCCAATCGGGATGGGAGCCTTGCCGCGGATCGGCGTGCTCATAGAGATGCGTGCCGTCGAAATTCGCCAACCCGTGGGCGTCGCGGGGGAAGTGAGCAGGGGTCCAGTCGAGAAAAACGCCGAGCCCAGCTTGGTGGCAACGATCGATGAATTCCATGAAATCCGAGGGCGAGCCGTAACGGCTGGTCGCGGCGAAATAGCCCAGCGTCTGATAACCCCATGAGCCGTCGTAGGGATGCTCCATAACCGGCAACAGCTCGATATGGGTGTAGCCCAGGTCCTTCACATAGGGAATGAGCTGATCCGCGAGTTCGCGGTATGTGAGCCAGCGATTGTTGTCCTCGGGAATCCGCCGCCATGAGCCGAGGTGCACTTCGTAAACTGTGACTGGAGAGTCCAACCAGTTCTTGTGCCCGCGCTGCTGAATCCAGTCCGAGTCGTTCCAGTGATGCGTATCGATTTGCGCGACCACTGATCCGTTGTTTGGCCGCAACTCTGAGGCGAACGCGTAGGGATCGGCCTTCAGCGGCAGAACCACATCGTTGGGGCCCACAATTTCGTATTTGTAAATCGTGCCGGGCCCGAGTTCCGGAATGAATAATTCCCAGATTCCTGAGGACCCACGATAGCGCATGGGATCCACACGGCCATCCCAGCGATTGAAATCGCCGACGATACTCACGCGGCGGGCGCTCGGGGCCCATACTGCGAAGTGAGCACCGGTAACGCCGTCGATTGTCTTAATGTGCGCGCCGAGTTTCTCGTAAGCGTCGTAGTGACGCCCTTCCCCCATCAGGTAGAGATCGAACTCGGTCAGAAGAAATGGAAAGGCGTAGGTGTCGTAGTCTTCGAAGACTTCTCCATAGCCGGTGTGAAACCGGATTCGGTAGCTGGAAGGAGCCGGGGCCAGTTCGCTGGTCCCGGGGAGCACCACCTCGAATAATCCGTCCGGCCGCTGCTTTTGCATGGGAAGAGGCTCCGCGCCATGCCGGATGATCTGGGCTTCCACGGCACGCGGTTGGAAAAACCGCACTGCCCAACGGCGGCCCTCCGGCGATTCGACCGGATGCGGCCCCAGGATGCCGAACGGATCGGCGTTGCGACCGACGAGAAGAGAATCGATTCGCGTGCGTTGTGTATCTACCGGAGTCTTCGGGGAAGACGGATTTTTCTCAGGCACCGCAGCATTCTATCCAAAATGGGGGGAGGGAACCAATGGGGAGAATACTTCGACCAGAGTTGATGGAAGTAATCCGAAGCGGCGGTGGAGGGATTCCGCGCCCGAGTTCGTCCCTTCACCGCCGTTGGAGGCTCTCGCTTTCGCGGAGCCAGTTCGTTCCGTCAGGGGAAGCGAACCTCCGTAGGGTCGCATTCGTATTGGCACGCCGCAAGATGCGAGAGCGTCTGAAATGCAAGTTGTTTGACTGCCAGGAAAGACTTGCAGAAAAAATTGAGTGAGTGGAAAACGACAGTCCCAGGCGTGCCCCGCGCCGCAAGTGGGCCCACCCTTGCATGACGCAAATTCCGGAGCTAGAGTGCGGGGAAGCGAGTTGGTCGGTGCGCGAAAGAAAAACATGGGGCCCGAAGGGAGAGTCACGTGGTGGGACGCTTCTGTCGAATGTGGGTTGGTGTCTTTGTCGTGAGTACCTGGATCTCCGGTGGAGAGATAGCTCCGGCGCAAGACCGGTCGCAGACACGGTCTATGGTTATTTCGCGGTACGGGATCGTAGCCGCGGAATCTCCGCTTGCCGCGCAGGCGGGCGCGCGAATTCTGGAACAAGGCGGTAATGCGGTAGATGCCATAATCGCGACAAATGCGGTGATGGGCGTAGTGTCCCCGATGATGAACGGGATCGGCGGAGACCTGTTCGCCATCGTTTATGACGCCAAGGCGAAGAAATTGTACGGACTGAATGCCAGTGGATGGGCACCGAAAGAATTGACGATCGAACTGCTGCACAAGCAAGGATTGCGGGAGATGCCGCAATCCGGAGTCAATGCCATCACGGTGCCTGGGGTTGTTGACGGCTGGCAGAAATTAGCCGACAAATTTGGCCGCAGGAAACTCGGCGACGATCTCGAAGTCGCAATTGAGCTGGCGAAGAGTGGTTATCCGGTGACGGAATGGGTGTCGGCGTACTGGGCCGCGAATGCGGACTATCTGCGGGGAGACGCCGAGGCGGCAAAGATCTATCTCGTCAACGACCGTACTCCAAAATTCGGAGAGGTGTTTCGGAATCCCGACCTGGCTTGGTCGCTGGGTCAAATCGCCGAACACGGGCGCGATGGGTTTTACAAGGGAGAAATCTCGAAGCGGGTGCTGGAGGCCATTAAACGCCACGGCGGCGTGATGACCACGCAAGACCTCGCCGAGTTCTCTGCAGAGTGGGTTGAGCCGATTTCGACAACCTATCGCGATTGGAGAGTCTACGAACTGCCACCGAACGGACAGGGGCTTGCCGCGTTGATGATGCTGAACATCATGGAGAATTTCCCGTTGGGCCAGAAGGACTACGGATTCGCCAGCACCAAAGCGCTGCATACGATGATCGAGGCAAAAAAACTGGCATACGCGGACTTGGTGAAATATATCGGCGATCCGCGCGGCCAGCAATTGCCCGTCAATGAACTGCTTTCCAAGGAAAGGGCGGCGGACCGCGCGAAGTTGATCGACCCGGAGCACGCGAATTGTGATGTGGCGGCGGGATCGCTGCCGGGTAGGGGAGACACTACATACCTCACCGCGGTGGACAGCGAAGGCAACATGGTCTCGCTGATTCAGAGCAATTACAGCGAGTTCGGATCGGGCATCGTGGCGGAAGGAACCGGTTTCGCGCTCCACAACCGTGGCGCCTTGTTTACGCTGGATCCCGCATCTCCGAATGCGTTGGCTGGGAGGAAACGTCCGCTGCACACGATTATTCCTGCGTTCGCGGAAAAGGGCGAAACGCGAATTGCCTTCGGCATCATGGGCGGATGGAATCAGTCGCAAGCGCATGCGCAGTTCATCGCGAATGTCGTGGATTACAAGATGAACATTCAAGCTGCTGTCGAGGCTCCGCGATTTACAAAGCGCACTTTCTCCGGTTGCGACGTGCAGATGGAGAACCGTATTCCGCAGAGGACCCGCGACGAACTTGCTGCAAAGGGTCACAAAATCCTGGTGATGGGCACATACTCTGCGGCGATGGGCGGCGGGCAGGCAGTGATGCGGGATTTCGCAACGGGTGTGAACTATGGTGGGTCTGACCCGCGCAAGGACGGGGCCGCAGTAGCGGAATTGCCCATGGGCAAGAGTAAATAAACGACTGCTAATCCTGGGCGGTCGCCGGGGTAAGCGGCAAAACAGTTCCTTTCCGGCGCAAAAAAGTAAATGTCCTGCCAACCCGCCTTTCAGCCCTGCGGTATTTCGTCCGTGTAAGTAACTGCAAAAAAAGCAGATAGCCTAAAGTGAAATGGGCTGGAGTTTGCTCTTAAACGATGAAGGTTTGGTGGTCCCCGGATTCGGAGGCATGCGATGCATTGGCCTGGAATTGCTGGCAAGGTACTTCGCTGGCTGAGTGCGGGGGCGTGCTTCCTGGTGGTGGTGGCGGACACCCCAGCCCACGATAAGCAGGTAGCAGGTGAGTATGCGTGTGTTGAAGCGCGCGTCGCGGGAAAATCAGTGCCGTGTAAGGCCGCAACATTGAGCCTGAAATCGGATGGGAAATTCGAAGTGGAGGGCCGGGAGGGGGAGTATCTCGTAAACGGGAATTGGGTGGAGCTAGACGGAATTCTGAAGTCCCGCGCGAAGATCGAGAAAGATCACAAAATTGTATTCCGATTTCACAACAATAAGGGTCTCTGCGAGATCATTTACGAACGCCGAGTGGTGGAATTAGGCAAAACGCAGCTAAGTTGAACAGTTGCCGACAACTCGAATCGATCTCGGACAGGCTCCGCATGTGTGGCCCTACTTCTGGCGAAGATATGTTAGATCGTATTCGACAAACCAATTTGCGCCCTTGTCATAGGTACCCTGGCTGAACTGGCGGACTTTGTCTGGTCCTTGAGGAATAAACTGCAGATGGCGCTTGAGCTTTTTGCCATCGGGCTGGGGCATTTCGTCTGTCCAATAATCCATCACCCCGTCTTTCAACTCACCTTTGAAGTGGATCATTCCCTGCGAATTGTCGACCCAGAACTGTTCCCAGCGTTTGAGGCTGGTGTTGAAAGTGTTGTAGCTCTTGCCCTGGTAGGGCGCGTTGGCGCTTGTCCAATTCTCGAGGATCACACAGTCGTTCAAGATTTTCTCGATTCGACTCGACCCGGCGGTCATCCCGTCTTGTGAGTTGACGACCTTCCATTCTCCGACCCAGAAGTCAAACTGGCGATTTTCGGCAGCGTAGGCGCAAGGGTTCAAATTGCGATTGGCTTGATCGATCAGTTTTGAAAAGCGCGCATCCGAACGAAACGAGGCAAACTCTGGAGCGGACTGGAGGTCGTCGACCTGCGAGAATCCGTTGGTCACAGCTTCTTTCAGCATCGAGAGCGCTTTCTCGTCCTCGTGGAGAGTGGCGAGTGCCAGCGCTGATTGGTATTGCACTAGAAAGTTGGGCGCTCCGGCCGCGGCCGCTTTGTCAAAAGCCTGAAGGGCTTTTTCCGGCTGACCCAGGTTGCGCAGGGAGACCCCCAGACGGAACCACGCCCGACCATTTTGGGGCTTGGCGTCAACGACCTCCTTGTAAAGTGCTGCGGAC
>Ga0335076_10008241_pt1 | contig 10514 bp, 11 predicted proteins | sample Lox_Sample_25_FD_206717 | JGI IMG/M metagenome (GOLD analysis project Ga0335076, IMG submission 206717) | Soil microbial communities from Loxahatchee National Wildlife Refuge, Florida, United States - Lox_Sample_2.5 | ecosystem: Environmental > Terrestrial > Soil > Wetlands | place: USA...
GCCGCTGCACGACTGGTCGAGCCACGCCGCCGACGCCTTCCGCTACCTGGCGATGGGCCTGCGCGAGCCGGCGGACGCGAAGCTCCCGGCGCTGGCCTACGACGACCGGTGGATCGTGTGAGCATCGGGAGGAAGGGCCACCACGAAGGCACGAAGGGCACGAAGGTTTTGATTCACGCGGAGGCGCGGAGACGCGGAGGACCTCGCCCCTTTTCGAGGCCCCATCACTCTAAAGCAGTCATTGCCGGGCTTGACCCGGCAATCCAGAGGCGCTCGCAACACCTCAGCGCTCGTAGCGTCCTCCTGGATCGCCGGGTCACGCCCGGCGATGACGATCATAAGGGACCTCCGCGGCTCCGCGTGAATCATCCTTCGTGACCTTTGTGTCTTCGGGGTGAGTTGGTAGGGTGGGCCATGAACGATCCTTTGGCGGTGTTGCGGTGGCTGGTGGAGGCGGGGGCCGACGAGGCGATCGGGGAGATGCCGGTCGACCGGTATGCGGAGGCGGCGAGGCCGGTGATCGCCGTGCCAACGCCGGCCGCAGCTCCGACTCGGGCGGCGCCGGTGGCGACTCGGGCGCCGGCGGTGACGGGGCTGGCGGAGGCCCCGATTCCGGCGCCGGCGGCGGCGCTGCAGTCGGCGCGGGCGCTGGCGGCGGCGGCGCGGAGCGTGGCCGAGCTCAAGGAGGCGCTCGACGCGTTCGACGGCTGCGCCCTCAAGCGGACCGCCACGCGGCTGGTCTTCGCCGACGGCAACCCGGAGGCCAAGGTGATGCTCATCGGCGAGGCGCCGGGGGCGGACGAGGACCGCGCCGGGCTGCCGTTCGTCGGCGTCAGCGGCCAGCTGCTCGACCGCATGCTGGGGGCCATCGGGCTCGACCGGCGGTCGGCCTATATCACCAACGTCATCTTCTGGCGGCCGCCCGGCAACCGGCAGCCGACGCCGGCCGAGATCGCCACCTGCCTGCCCTTCGTCGAACGCCACATCGAGCTGGCCATGCCGGAGATCCTGGTGCTGGTGGGCGGGGCCTCGGCGAAAACGCTTCTCGCCCGCAACGACGGGATCACGAAGCTGCGGGGCCGCTGGTTCCCCTACGAAAGCGCAGGAATGTCACGGCCGGTGCCGGCGATGCCGACCTATCATCCGGCCTTCCTGCTCCGCCAGCCGGCGCAAAAACGGGAGGCGTGGCGCGACTGGCTGGCGATCGCGGAGCGGTTAGCAACGATTAATTAACTATCGGGGTCTCTGGGAGTTCGTCTAAAATTTTCGCTAACCACTAGATCTAGTGGTAGCGATCCGTAACTACCCCATCTGGAGTGTGTAAACCGGGCGAACACAGGTTGCCCCGGTTTGCGGTCATCGGTTAGGAGTCGATGATGATGTCGTTTACGGTTTGTTTACCAGATCGATATCGACCTCTTAATCGGACGCTCCGGCGCCTGAGTTTCATCCTGGTGGCCTGGTCGTCGGTGGTGACGACGGCGCAGGCCGGCGACGGCGCCAGCGGCCCGATCGCCGCCCTCCCCCCGCCCGACGACGCCACCGGCAGCGACATGCCGCGCCCCCTCTCCCTCCTCGACAGCGGCCGCTACAAGACGATCTTCCGCCTGCAGGTCGAGGGCGACTGGCAGGCGGCCGACAGCCTGATCGGTCGGCTCGACGACAACCGCCTGCTCGGCCACGTGCTGGCGCAGCGCTACCTGCACCCGACCAAGTACAAGTCGTCCTACGCCGAACTGCGCGACTGGATGGCCAAGTACGCCGACCTGCCCGAGGCCGGCAGCATCTACCGCCTAGCCCTCTCGCGGCAGCCCAAGGACGAGCGGCCCCCGGTGGCGCCGATGGCGTCGGTCGACCGCGTCGGCAACCCCGACAGCGGCCGCGACCCCGGCAGTATGAACTGGGTGTCGGCGCTCGCCTGCTGGCGCGTGCACTACCTGTCGGAGGCAGCGCGCCAGTTCGAGCTGGCGACGGAGGATCCGGACGCCTCGGACTGGGCGAAATCGGCGGCGGCCTACTGGACGGCGCGCAGCTTCCTGCGCAACCGCCAGCCGCAGCATGTGAGCGAGTGGCTGCGCCAGGCGGCGCAGTATCCGCGCACCTTCTACGGCCAGATCGCGCGCCGCGCGCTCGGCATGGATCCCGGCCTCAGCTGGAAGGTGGCGCCGGCCGATCCCGACGCCATGGCACAGCTGCTCGGCACGCGGGGCGGTGCGCGGGCGCTGGCGCTGATGCAGGTCGGCATGACCGAGCTGGCGGAAGACGAGCTGCACGCCCTCATCGGCGGCGACGACGGAGCGACGCTGGCGCCGGCCATCCTCGCGGTGGCGCAGCGCGGCCGGCTGCCGTCGGTCGCCATCCGCCTGGGCGTGGCGCTCGAGGGCAAGCCGGGGGTGCGGCTCGACGCCGCGATGTATCCGGTGCCGAGCTGGCGGCCGGCCGGCGGCTTCACGGTCGAGCCGGCCCTGCTCTACGCGCTGATGCGGCAGGAATCGGCGTTCGACCCGCGGGCGCAGAGCCCGGCCGGCGCCGCCGGGCTGATGCAGCTGATGCCGACGACGGCGCAGGCGGTCGCGGCGCTCGACCAGGAGTCCGGCACGCTGATCGATCCCGAGAAGCTGGCGCTCTTCGATCCCGAGCTGAACCTGACGCTGGCGCAGCGCTATGTCGCGACGCTGCTCAAGGATCCGAACGTCAAGGGCGACATGTTCATGCTGGCGCTCGCCTACAACGCCGGGCCCGGCAACCTCGCGAAGTGGCGGGCCGAGCGCGACTACGACAAGGACCCGCTGCTCTTCATCGAGAGCATCCCCTCGAAGGAGACGCGGCGCTACATCGAGCGGGTGCTGACCAACTACTGGATCTACCAGGCGCAGCTGAAGGAGCCCTCGCCGACGCTGGACGCGCTTGCCACCGGCGCCTGGCCGATGTACAGCCGGCCGAAGCAGCCCAAGCAGGGTGCCCCGGCGCTTCCCAATGTCAGCCAAGATTGACGACAGCAGGCCCTTCCTTCCGGTCGCGATCGCCGTCCTGACCGTCTCCGACACGCGCACCGAAGCCGACGACAAGTCCGGCCGTACGCTGGCCGAGCTGATCGTGCGCGACGGCCACCGCGTGGCGGCGCGGGCGATCGTGCGCGACGACGTCGGCGCCATCACGGCGCAGCTCAAGGCCTGGATCGCCGACCCGGCGATCGACGTGGTGATCTCGACCGGCGGCACCGGCGTGACCGGGCGCGACGTGACGCCGGAGGCGTTCCGCGCCGTCTACGAGAAGGAGATCGAGGGCTTCGGCGAGCTGTTCCGCATGCTGAGCTACCAGAAGGTCGGCACTTCGACGATCCAGAGCCGCGCCACCGGCGGCGTCGCCGGCGGGACGTATCTGTTTGCCTTGCCCGGCTCCCCCGGCGCCTGCCGCGACGGCTGGGACGATATTCTCAAGTGGCAGCTCGACAGCCGCTTCCGCCCCTGCAACCTGGTCGAGCTGATGCCCCGGCTGCTGGAGCACCTGAAGAGCGCCTGATCTGCGCTGATTCAGGAGGAGTCGCGGATCATCGCGCACAAGCGATCCCGCGCGACAAGGGCGGCGACGCAGCGTATCCTTAAAGAGAAACCCGGGAGCGCGCGATGACCCCCATCGTCGATCAGATCATCCCTGCCGGACGGCCGTGGAGCGCCATCGTCAAGCGTGCGCAAAGGCTGCGCATCATCGACATCGAGGGGAACCAGGGTGTCGATTTTCTCTGTTATTCGGCCGCCAATCCGGAGGAGCGCTATCACGCCGCGAACACTCTCAAGAAGTCTTCGACCCTGCTGCTGACCAGCGGTCACACGCTTTATTCGGACATCGCGCGGCCATTGATGACCATCGTGGCCGACACCTGCGGCGTGCACGACACCATCGGAGGCTGCTGCAGCGCACCGAGCAACGAGATGCTCTACGGCGTGAGGAATGCACCGGGCTGTCGCGAAAACTTTCTGTCCGAGCTGGCGAAACACGGCTTGGGTCGGCGCGACATCGTCGCCAACCTGAACTTCTTCTGCAACGTACCCGTGCATGACCAGAACCGGCTCGAGCCGCTGACATTCGCGCAGTCGCCGAGCAGAGCGGGCAATTACATCGAGCTGCGGGCGGAAATGGACGTGCTTGCGGTCATCTCCAACTGCCCGCAGGTCAACAATCCCTGCAACAGCGGCCAGCCGACGCCGATTCGCGTGCTCGTCTTCGCGGCGGAAGATGTCACAAGCATCGGATGAAACGCGAACGAGGGGAGCGATCGCTCGCTCCCCTCGCCCTTCGGTCAGGCTAGATCAGTGGACCCGGAAGCCGAAGGAGAAGCCCGGGCCGTAGTGTGGCGGGGCGTAATAGTAGGTCGGCGGCGGTGGCGCGTAGTAATACGACGGCGGCGGGGCGTAGTAGTAGCGCGGCGTGGAGTAGAGGTAGACGCCGCCATGCTCATGGTGCTCGTGATGGTAGCGCCAATAGTCGTCGCTATCGGCCGCCGCCGGCTTCGTCAGCGCCGTCGCCGCGCCGGCGGTCAACGCCAGCGCCAGGACGCCGTGCAGGACGGAGCGTGGAATTCGCCGGATCATGGATACCTCCTTCCCGGCTCCCCGGCCATGCGGGCCGGTCGCCAGGGATGATGTCGTTCGATCTCGGGCACGGGCCCGCAACCGAACCTCCATTTCCTCCACTTCCGACCTAAGCGTCGTCGCCCGCCGTTCAACCCCAATATCTATGGGGCCCTTGACCCCGGCCGGGCGCATGTTGACCCTCGCGCAAGGGATAGCCATGGGAACTCGATGTCCGAGTCGATGCTGGGCAGGACCTGCCTGATCACGGGCGCCACGTTCGGCATCGGGAAGGCGACGGCGCTCGGGATTGCGCGCCGCGGCGCGCGCGTCGTGATCGTCGGCCGCGAGGCTGAACGCACGCAGGCGACTGCGGTGTGGCTGCGGCGCGAGAGCGGCAACCCGGCGGTCGAGTATCTCATCGCCGACCTCTTCTCGCTCGCGGAGGTTCGCCGGCTGGCGCAGGCATTCGCGACGCAGCAGGAGCGGCTCGACGTGCTCGTCAACAATGCCGGCGGATTCTTTTCCGAGCGCGCGACGACCGCCGACGGATTCGAGCGGACCTGGGCGCTCAACCACCTCGCCTATTTCCGGCTGACGCTGGACCTGCTGCCGCTCCTCAAGGCGAGCGCGCCGGCGCGCATCGTCAACGTCGCGTCGAACGTGCATGCACGCGGCCGCGTCGATTTCGACGATCTCGGCGGCGCGCGGCGCTACGACGGCGTGCGCGCCTACTGCCAGTCGAAGCTGGCGAACGTGCTCTTCACCTACGCGCTGGCGCGGCGGCTCGCCGATACGGGCGTCACGGCCAACTGCCTGCATCCGGGGATGGTGGCGACCGGGATCAGCCGCAACATGCGCGGCATCCCCTGGCTCTTCATGAACGCGATGGGCGCCTTCATCCTGACGCCCGAGCAGGGTGCTGCGACCTCGATCCATGTGGCGTCGTCGCCGGATGCCGAGGGCGTGAGCGGGAAATACTTCGTCAAGCGCACGCCGGCGCGTTCCTGCCGGCTCAGCTACGACGAGGCCCTGCAGGAGCGGCTGTGGGCGACGAGCCTCGAGCAGACGGGGCTCGAAGCGGCAACGCCGAAGCCGGCATAGACTGCGAGCCGTGTCTGCAGCCTTCCGGCCTGCGGGCACCAGATGCAGGAGGATGCGCCGGAGGCCATCGTAGCGGCGGCGCTGCGCTTCTTCCGCTGACGAGGCATCAAGCGGCCCGGTGGTCCCGGACCGTCGCGGCGACTTGGCGGAGGCCGTGCAGGGCCGGATCAAGCAGAGCCGCATCGGCCTGCTCGGAATGGACGAGATAGGCGGTGTGGCTAAATTCGGGAGCGCCCTTGACCAGCCTGAGCTGGCGGCTCTCCAGATGTTCGCGCACGGAGCGCAGACGGAAGTATCCGGTGCCGCCCGCCCTGAGGATGTAGCCGAGGCCGAGCGGTCCCAGATTGACGAAGACGCCTGGGCTGGCCCAGTTCGGGAAGCGACGGTTGTGGTTCAGCGCGAAGTCGACTCCCCAATCGACGAACACGTAGCCGGCCTGTGACGGCGGGCGCCGTCCACGGTCGGTCGTGACCAGCACCAGCCGTTCCTCGAAGAGCGACTCGATGCGGACCCCCGGCAGAGTCGTCGGCGCATAGAGGATGGCGATATCGAGTACGCCTTCGGAAACCTGGCGCATCAGTTCGTCGGGCAGGCCGACCTGCGCACGCAGCGCGATATCGGCCGCATGCGCCTTCATCCAGACGAGCCAGTCGAGCAGGAACGGATTCCACAGGCTGAGTTCGCCGCCGACCGACAGCACCGCCCGCCGGCCAGTCGGCACGGCCACTTGGTGGCGGGCATGCTCCCACATCTGCACGAGCGAAGGGGCGAAGCGCAGGAACTGTTCGCCGCCCGCCGTCAGCGAAGCGCCGGACTTGTTGCGGACGAAGAGCCGCCGGCCGAGCCGTTCCTCGAGGGCGTGGACGCGGGCGCTCACCGTGGTCTGCGTCACGTTCAGGCGCCGGGCGGCGGCGACGAAGCTGCCGCGGGCGACGATCTCCAGGAAGGTGCGAGCCAGCTCGATATCCATGGCGAGCCTGCGCGGGGGCAGAACGCCATTAATTTATAACAAGATTCTTGCATTCAATCGCCAATAAATTTCGCTTGTCCTCTGCAACAGGCGGTTTCCAATTGCAACCTCGCCTCCCGCCGAGACAGCGGCCGGAGGGAAGCACGAGGGAGACGCAGCCCGTGGGAGCCGGCCGACACCGAGCGGCAGATTCCCGAGCAAACGACCGTTCAAGCCGCGCCAAGCTTCCACGGACTGACGACGACCAAGGAGTTGAAGATGCCCATCGAATTGCCGCGCCTGCCCTATCCCCATGACGCCCTAGCGCCGCATATCTCCGCCGCGACCATCGAGCTGCACCACGGCAGGCATCACAAGGCCTATGTCGACAAGACGAATGCGCTCGTCGCCGGCACTGCCCTGGCGGATCGTTCGCTTGAACAGATCATCGCAGCGACCGCCGGCGATGGCGCGAGGGCCGCGCTCTTCAACAACGCGGCGCAGGCCTGGAACCACACATTCTACTGGAAGTCGATGCGCCCCGGCGGCGGCGGTACGCCGGGCGGGCCCCTCGCCCGCAAGATCGAGGCATCGTTCAAGAGCTTCGATGCCTTCGCCGAGTCGTTCAAGGCGGCGGCGGTCGCTCAGTTCGGCAGCGGCTGGGCCTGGCTCGTCCTCGAGGGCGACAAGCTCCGCGTGACGGCGACGGCCAATGCCGACACGCCGATCGCGCACCGGCAGATCCCGCTGCTGACGATCGACGTGTGGGAGCACGCCTACTACCTCGACTACAAGAACGCCCGGGCCGACTACGTGAATCGGTTCCTGGACAAGCTGGCGAACTGGGAATTCGCCGCCACGAATCTGGCAGTGGCCGAGCGGGCACAAGCCGCCGAATAGCCGCCGCCAAGGCACCTCCGTCGCCGGACCGGTCGGGGACGTCCGGAAGAGGGATGGCAGACAGAGGAGATGACGATGTCGATTCTCAGCAAGGACCGGATCATTGCGCCGCCGGGCTACAGCCGCTGGCTGATCCCGCCGGCGGCGCTGTGCGTGCATCTATGCATCGGGCAGGCCTACGCCTTCAGCGTCTTCAACCTGCCGATGACGAAACTCATCGGCATCACCGACTCGGCGCCCGAGGACTGGAAGCTCACCGAGCTCGGCTGGATCTTCAGCCTGGCGATATTTTTCCTCGGCGCGTCCGCCGCCCTGCTCGGCCGCTGGGTCGAGGAGGGCGGGCCGCGCCGCGCCATGTTCACGGCGGCGCTGTGCTGGAGCGGCGGCTTCGTCCTCTCGGCGATCGGCGTCTACGTCCACAACATCTGGCTCATCTATATCGGCTACGGCGTGGTCGGCGGCTTCGGGCTGGGCATCGGCTACATCTCCCCGGTCTCGACTCTCATCAAGTGGTTTCCGGACCGTCCGGGCATGGCCACCGGCATGGCGATCATGGGCTTCGGCGGCGGCGCCTTCATCGCCTCGCCGCTCTCGGTCTGGCTGATGAGCCGGTTTTCCAGCGCCACCCATGTCGGCGTCGCCGAGACGTTTCTCGTCCTCGCCGCCCTCTATTTCTGCTTCATGATGGCGGGTGCCGCAATCGTGCGCGTGCCGGCGCCGGGCTGGAAACCGGCCGGCTACGTCGCGCCGACGCAGCCGAAGAAGCTGATCACGACGCAGAACGTCTATGTCTATGAGGCGCTGAGGACGCCGCAGTTCTGGCTGATCTGGTGGGTGCTCTGCCTCAACGTCACGGCCGGCATCGGCGTGCTCGGGCAGGCCTCGGCGATGAGCCAGGAGATGTTCCCTGGACAGGTGACTCCGATCGCGGCGGCAGGCTTCGTCGGCCTCATGAGCCTCTTCAACATGGGCGGCCGCTTCTTCTGGGCGTCGATGTCGGACTATCTCGGGCGCAAGAACACCTACTTCGTCTTCTTCGCGCTCGGCACCGCGCTCTATGCCCTGGTGCCCTACACCGGCGCGGTCGGCAGCGTGACGCTCTTCGTACTCGCCTACGCGGTGATCTTCAGCATGTATGGCGGCGGGTTCTCGACCGTGCCGGCCTATCTCAAGGACATGTTCGGCACGCGCTATGTCGGCGCCATTCACGGGCTGCTGCTGACCGCGTGGTCTGCGGCCGGCATCTTCGGCCCGACGCTGGTCAACTATATCCGCGAGTACAACGTCACCCACGGCGTGGCCAAGGCGCAAGCCTACAACGTCACGATGGATGTCATGGCCGTGCTGCTGGTCGTGGGATTCATCTGCAACTACTTTGTGGCCGCAGTGCATGAGCGGCACCACATGGCGCTCCGGCCGGCCGGCGCCCCGGCAGAATGAAGGCAGAAGGTGGAAATGGCGAATCGCGAACAAGAGTCCGCCTCGAGCAACGCCCTCAAGCTCATCCTCGCCTGGGGCTTCGTCGGGATCCCGCTCGCCTGGGGCGTGATCCAGACCTGCCTCAACGCGCTCAAGCTGTTCCAGTGACGTAGGGCTGCGGCCTTCGTGCGCAGGAGCGAGCGCCCCCGGATCAAGTCCGGGGCAGGCTGCTCGCCCGTACGCATCGGCAGTGTTACCATCGCTCCCCAACGATGCGGGAGGGCGCGCGATGCTGCAGACGACGTTGGCGGGGAGCCTGCCGAAGCCGGCGTGGCTGGCGGAGCCGGAGAAGCTGTGGGCGGCCTGGCGGCTCGCGGGCCAGGAGCTCGAGGACGGCAAGCGCGACGCGGCGCTCGTCTGGCTCAAGGAGCAGGAGGACGCCGGCATCGACATCGTCAGCAACGGCGAGCAGTTCCGCGTGCACTTCGTGCACGGCTTCCTTGCGGACATCGAGGGCATCGACTGGGCCAAGAAGACGAAGATGGGGATCCGCGCCGACCGCTACTTCGTCGACGTCCCCACGGTGACGGGGCCGGTCCGGCGCAAGGGCTCGGTGCATGGCGAGGAGGTGCGCTTCACGCGCGCCCACACGAAGCGCAGGCTGAAGTTCACGCTGCCGGGACCGATGACGATCTGCGACACCATCGCCGACGCGCACTATGGCAGGCGCGCGGACATGGCGATGGCGTTCGCCGCGATCCTGAACCAGGAGGCGCGCGAGCTGGCGGCGCTCGGCGTCGACGTCATCCAGTTCGACGAGCCGGCCTTCAACGTCTTCATGGACGACGTGCGGGAGTGGGGCATCGCGGCGCTGCACCGCGCAATCGAGGGCCTGACCTGCACGACGGCGGTGCATATCTGCTACGGCTACGGCATCCAGGCCAACATCGACTGGAAGAAGACGCTGGGCAGCGAGTGGCGCCAGTACGAGGCGATCTTCCCGGCGCTCAACCAGAGCCGCATCCACCAGATCTCGCTCGAATGCGCGAACTCGCATGTGCCGCTGGAGCTGATCGGGCTGCTCAAGGACAAGGATGTGCTGGTGGGCGCCATCGACGTGGCGACGAATACGGTGGAGACGCCGGAGCAGGTGGCGGCCACGATCAAGGCGGCGAGCAAGTACGTCGCGCCTTCGCGGCTCTATCCCTGCACCAACTGCGGCATGGCGCCGCTGCCGCGCGCGGTCGCCGCGGGCAAGCTCAAGGCGCTCGCCGCCGGCGCCGCGCTGGCGCGGAAGTCGCTCTGACCCGCCCTATTCCTCCGGCTCGGTCGTGAACATGAGGGGATAGCCCTTGCTGCGGCCGGCCTCGGTCGCCCGCGTCGCCTTGGTCTCGGCGACGTCCTTGGTGTAGACGGCGACGACGCAGGCGCCGCGGCGGTGTGCGGTCATCATGACGCGATAGGCCTGGTCCTCGTTCATGCGGAATTCGCCCTTCAGCACGACGACGACGAACTCGCGCGGCGTGTAGTCGTCGTTGAGGAGGATGACCTTGTGGAGCCGCGGCCGCTGC
>Ga0335076_10008242_pt1 | contig 10513 bp, 5 predicted proteins | sample Lox_Sample_25_FD_206717 | JGI IMG/M metagenome (GOLD analysis project Ga0335076, IMG submission 206717) | Soil microbial communities from Loxahatchee National Wildlife Refuge, Florida, United States - Lox_Sample_2.5 | ecosystem: Environmental > Terrestrial > Soil > Wetlands | place: USA: Florida...
TGCCCCCTGCGGCGGCGTCACAATCGGAGCCTGCGGTACCGGCGTCGCACCCGACGGAGCCGCCGGGTTTGCCGCTTTCGTCCCTCCAAGCGTCAGCTGGATCGCATTCGCTGTCCCCACATCAAGCAGCTCCGCGCTACGCGAGACTTCCGGCCCGCGGATAATGTGCGGCACCAGAACAAAAACAATTTCCGTCTCCTGGTTCTCCGTGTTGACCTGCGAAAACAGGTACTTCAAGATCGGTATCGACGCCAGCCCCGGGATGCCGCTGATCGCCTTCGTCTGCTGGTTTTCCAGGATTCCTCCCAACAGGTTCACCTCGCCATCCTTCAGCCGGATTTCGTTCTCCACCTTTCTCTGCCCGATTACCGGCTGGCTGATGCCGCCAATATTCTGATAGCTGGTTACCGCCGAAACATCCATCGAAAGCTTCAGCGAAACCTCGCGCCCCGCGTGCACCCGCGGCGTGATATCGATATTCACGCCCACATCCAGGTACTGAAACTGTGTGTTTACCAGGGGGTTAATACCCACTCCTCCAATACCAGGCTGGAATGACCCCGTCGCCACCGGCACCCTTTCCCCTATCTTCAGCGACGCTTTCTGCCCATCCAACGCCCGCACCTGCGGATTCTGCACGATCTTCGATGTGCTATCGCTCAGCAGAGCCGTCGCCGTCGCCTGCCCCAGCGTCACTTGGAAATCCGTCGCGTTCAGCTGGTCAAATGTGTTCAGGTTGAGTCCGTTACTCGTTGTCCCTGTCGTTGTCGTCGTCCCGGATGTCGTGCTCGTCGTCGGCGTGGTCGTCGAAACGTTGGGCTGCAATTGCACACTCACGCTCGTCGGCGGGCTGATGCCGAGTTGTTTCATCTTGTCCCGGCTGACTTCCATCACCGCCACATCGATCAACACTTCTGGCTTCGCCTTATCAAGGTCGTCCACTAGCTTCTGCGCCAATGCAACTTGGTCCGGCGTGCCGCGCACCACAATCGCGCTCTGCGACGGCAGTTGCTGAATCCGGCTCACCTCCAGTATCGTGCGCATCGCGTTCACGACGTCCTGCAATTCGGTCGGCTGCGAAAGATTGGAAAGATAGAAAGTTTTAAGGACGTTTTGCTCCAGCTCTTTCCGTTTTGCGGGATTGTCTTGCGCGACGAAAATCGTGTTCGGCGTTACCGGCCGCCAGAACGTCTTCGACTCCAGCGAAATGATCTGTAGCGCCTGCTCAAGGGTCACTCCGTTCAGCTCGATCCGGACTTGGCGCGGCGTGTACTCCGGATCGAACAGCACATTGATCCCCGCCAGCTTGCCCACCGTCTCGTAAATGACGTTCGTCTTCTCCGTCAGCTTCAACGTGATCGGCGCATTCGAAATCGGCGCCAGTTCCACCGGGCCTTGCGCCTGATCCAGCATCCGCCGCAACATCGAGGGAGGTCCGCCCGACGCCTGCGGCGGCGCGTTCGGTCCTTCTTTAATCATCTGCATCGTGCGCCGCAACTCCTGCTGCGCGATGTACGACGAAGGATCGATCTCCAGCGCCTTCTCGAACTCCGTTTTCGCTTCGTCCAGCTTGCCCTCGTCCCTGGCCACTTGCCCGCGATGCACGTGTGACGACGCCGCCAAGAACCGGTTCCGCTCATACGCCGTCCGATACCTCAACTCCTTCGGTTGCAGGTTATATGCCTGCTTGAAATATTCGTAAGCCTTCTCATAGTCCTGGCGGGCCTGCGCATCCTCGCCTTTCGCGTACAACTTCTTGGCAGAGTCGGCTGCAGTGCCAGAAAGCCCAAAACAAAGCACAATTAAGAGGACGGCAGTCGGACGTAACAGGCGTGTCATTCAATGAACCTCATCTTGATTCCCTCTCGCCGGGATTTCACCCCCGTCGCACTCATAGAAATGCGGTAAAAAGCGTGGGGCGGGCGCCCAAAAAACGGCCATTACGCGCAAAAATTTCCCGAAGGTCGGATTATAGCATCGCCCCAATTGGCTCCCGAAGTTATTGGTGGGTCGATGTTTACAATCATTAGTACCTGTACCTGAGATCGGGTCTTGGGTCTCATGCCTTGGGTCTCAGTCATGCGCTAGGTCAAAGAAGAAGCGATTTTCGTATCGCCGAGGCGCGATCCTCTCAGTCTCCGGAACGTCGCTTGCGTCTGGCTTCGTGTTCCTAAGACGTAAGACGTTTCGCAACCTGACCTCCGCGATCGTGTTAGCTTCTTCTTATTACAGATGGCCAAACACACCACCCACCAGACCCAATCCAACCGGGAGAAGAATCCTCGCCGTCAGCCGACGGCTACGGGGGAGAAAGATGCCGCTAGCAATAGGAACGCGGCTCACAACTACTTCTTGCTCGAAAAATTCGAAGCCGGCATTGTTCTCACCGGCACCGAGGTCAAATCCGTTCGCGCCGGCAAGGCCAACCTCAAAGATTCTTATGGTTTAGTTAAGGACAACGAGCTCTGGCTGCTCAACTGTCACATCAGTCCTTACGAGCACGGCAGCTACTCCAACCACGCCGCCGAGCGCACCCGCAAGCTTCTCGCTCACCGCGAAGAGATCCGCAAGCTCTTCGGCAAAACCCAGCAGCGTGGCCTCACCCTCATCCCTACCCGCATGTATTTCAAGGATGGCCGGGTAAAAGTAGAACTTGCGCTCGCTCGCGGCAAGCAACAGTGGGATAAGCGCGAAACCGAACGCCGCCGCACCGCCGACCGCGAAGCCCGCGAGGCTATCTCCAGAGCCCGCAAGCACGCCTGATAAACCCTGAATAAATCCTACTTCTGTCATCCCGAGCGGAGCAGAATCGCCCGCTAATAGCGGGCGATATGGGGAGTCGAGGGACCTTGCGTTTTGCATCCATGCAACCACAGAGCCGCGGCCCACCCCGCTTCCTTGTGTTCCCGCCCGTTCTCAGATTGACGTGAACCCGAGGATTGCCTGATCATCTCTCGATGCGCCGCATCCTCGTTCTTCTCGCAATCTCCTTCACCCTCGTTTCCTGCGCCCACAAACCGAACTTCGACGTCGTCCTGCGCAACGGCCTCGTCTGCGACGGCACCGGCTCCCCCTGCACCTCCGGAGGCCTCGCCATCACCGCCGACAAGATCGCCAAAATCGGTGACGTTTCCGCTGATCGCGGACGCATTGACATCGACGTCCACGGCCAGGTCATCGCTCCCGGCTTCATCAATCTCATGTCGGGTGAGAGTGGCCTATTTGCCGACGGCCGCGGCCTCAGCGACTTGATGCAGGGTGTAACCCTCGAAATCTTCGGGGAAGGCGAGTCCATGGGCCCGCTCACCGAATCCATGCGTGCCGAAGAACAGAGCCAGCAGGGAGACATCAAGTACGACATCACCTGGCACACGCTCAACGAAGGCCTTGAAACGCTGGTCCAGCAGGGCATTTCACCCAACATCGCCTCTTTCATCGGAGCCGCGACGCCCCGCGTCAACGTTCTCGGACGCGCCAATCGCGCGCCCACTCCCGCCGAACTGGACCAGATGCGCGAGTTGACCGCAAAAGCAATGCAGGATGGCGCTCTCGGCGTCGCTTCAGCCCTGATTTATCAACCCGGCAACTATGCTAAGACAGACGAACTCATCGCGCTCGCCGAAGTTGCCTCCAAATACAAGGGCATTTACATCTCGCATATTCGCAATGAAAGCGATCACGAAATGGAGGCGATCGACGAACTCATCACGATCTCGCGCCAAGCCAAGATTCCAGCCGAGATCTATCACTTCAAAGTCGCTGGCGCCCAAAACTGGAATCGTCTCCCCGAAGTGATCCAAAAAATCGAGGCCGCCCGCGCCGAAGGCCTCCAGATCACGGCCGACATGTACAACTATCCCGCCAGCGCCACCGGCCTCGACGCCTCTATGCCCACATGGGTGCAAGAAGGAGGTCTCGAGGCGTGGCGCAAACGTCTGCAAGATCCCGCCATCCGCAAACGTGTGAAGCAGGAGATGCAGACCACCACCGTCAGCTTCGACAACGCCCTTCTCACCGCCGGCTCTCCCGATCGCGTGCTGCTCGTTGGCTTCAAAACTGACAAGTTGAAGCCACTCACCGGCAAAACTCTCGGCGAGGTCGCACGCATGCGCCACTCCACTCCCGAAGACACTGCAATGGACCTGGTCATCGAAGACGATTCCCGCATCGAAACCGTTTACTTCGAAATGAGTGAGGACAACATCCGGAGGCAGATCGTGCTTCCATGGGTCAGCTTCGGAGCCGACGCCGATCCCGAAGGCATCGACGGCGTCTTCCTCAAGTTCAGCGCCCATCCTCGCACCTTCGGAAATTTCGCCCGCGTCTATGCCCGTTACGTGCGCGACGAGAAGCTCATGACGGTCCCCGAAGCCGTCCGCAAGATGACTTCCCTTCCCGCTTCCAATCTCGGCATCGCTACTCGTGGCCTGCTTCGTCCCGGATACTTCGCCGACGTCGCTGTCTTCGATCCCTCCACCATTCAGGATCGTGCGACCTTCGACAAGCCGCGCCAACTGGCTACCGGCGTCTCTGAAGTCTTCGTCAATGGCGTCGAGGTCGTCCACAACGGAGAGCACACCGGCGCCAAACCCGGTCGCGTCGTCAAACGCGACCGCAGCTAAATGTTCGTAGTTCTCACGCCGGGATTCTTTGTGGAGACGGGACCTGTCGCGCCTCGGTTCTCACACCTGCCCCCAGTTGCGCGCTCCCGCCTCTGCCGTGGATACTGAATGCACTCAACCATGAACACAAATCTTTCTTCCTCATCCCCTTCGCAACTCGAAACCGATTGCCTTGTTGTCGTAGTCCTCGACCAAACCGAGGAAACCACCTCTAAGAAAGACCAAAGCGCGAAATCAAAGCCTGCACCCTCCGTCTCCGCTTCCGACGCTGCCGTCCGGGACGCTGCCAAGGACGTCGTCTCCAGCGGCGAAGTCACCGGCAAGACCTTTGAAACGACACTGCTGCACCGTCCCCAGGGACTCAAGGCCAAACGCCTGCTCCTCCTCGGCGGAGGCAAAGCAAAATCTTTCTCCTCCTCCGATCTTCGCAAACTCTCGGGCGCGGCCGTCCGCACATTGAAATCAAAAAGCATTCGCAGCTTCGCCTTCGTCGTCCCCGAAACCTCCATTCCGGCCTCCGAAGCCATCAACGCCATCGTCGAAGGCGCCATCATTGGAGAATTTGAACCCGGCTATTACAAGAGCGACCGCACGGCGAACGAACAGAAAATTGACTCGCTCACCATCGTCGCGCAGGGCGACGCTAAGTCCCTCGAGAACGACCTCGACAATGGGCGCATCATCGCCGAATCGCAAAACTTCACCCGCGACCTCGTCAACGAACCCTCCAACCGCATGACACCCACCATGCTCGCCGACCGCGCTAAAAAAATGGCGAAGGAGGTCGGCCTCGAATGCGAGACCTTCAGCACCGACAAAATTAAAGAACTCAAGATGGGCGCATTCTGGGGAGTCGCCCAAGGTTCCGACGAGCCTCCCGCGCTCATCGTGCTTCGCTACAATCCGCCGAACGCGGTCCAAGGCGTTCACCTCGGCCTCGTCGGCAAAGGCATCACTTTCGACACCGGAGGCATTTCCATCAAGCCCGCCGACGGCATGGAGAAAATGAAATACGACATGGCCGGAGGCGCCACCATGATCGGCGTCATGCGCGCCATCGCCCTGCTGAAGCCAAAAGTAAAAGTCACCGCCGTCGTCATGGCCACCGAAAACATGCCCTCCGGCAAGGCGCAAAAGCCCGGAGACGTTCAGATCGCAATGTCCGGCAAGTCCATCGAGATCATTAATACCGACGCCGAAGGCCGCCTCGTCCTCGCCGACGGCCTCACCTACGCGCGCCAGCTTGGCTGCACTCATCTCGTCGATGCCGCCACGCTGACCGGCGCCATTGTTGTCGCGCTCGGCTATATCAACGCCGGAGTCTTCGCCAGCGATGACGCCATCTACGATCGTTTCGCCAAGGCTCTGAAGCAAGCTGGTGAAAAAATGTGGCGCATGCCCCTCGACGACGAATACAAGGAACTCATCAAATCGGGCATCGCTGACATGGCCAATGCCGGCAGCCGCTGGGGCGGAGCCATCTTTGCCGCCATGTTCCTCAAGGAATTCGCCGAGGATACGCCCTGGCTTCACCTAGACATCGCCGGCACCGCCTGGATGGAAGATCAGAAGCCCTGGATTGCGAAAGGCCCGTCTGGAATCGCGCTGCGCAGCCTGGTGGAATTCGTAAAGGGATGGGGCGCGTAACGGTCGCGCTTCGGCCTGCACCTTCAACCGCCAGGACTCGACTCCTAAACCCTTAAACTATGCCACCCACGATTCGTCCGGAACCTTTGCCGAAGACGCTTCGGAAACCGGCTTCGCCCAGTTCGCCCGAGCCCATTCTGCGACCGCGAATGCCTGAACTGGATTCGGTCCGCGGTGTGGCGATCCTCGTTGTCCTTTTCTATCATGGCTTCTACCTGGAATATGGAGTCGGGGGACTTAGCGGACTGGAACGGTGGCTTGTGGCCGCGACCGCGTATGGATGGGTGGGAGTAGATCTGTTCTTTGTGCTTTCAGGCTTCCTGATAACGGGAATACTGCTCGACACGAAAAGCTATCCTGATTACTATCGGCGGTTTTATATCCGCCGTGCATTGCGCATACTTCCCATCTACCTCGCGGTCTTGCTGGTCCTGGCGTTTGCGACCAGAACACCTTTGTTCCTGGAACCGGTGCCCTGGAGTTTTCTGGGAATCAGTGTTCTGTTTCTGGCAAATTTCACCACGGTCTTTGGAATTCGCACCACATATGGTGTGCTTTGGTCGCTGGCCGTCGAAGAGCACTTCTACCTAGTCTGGCCAGGCGTGGTTCGCAGGTTGTCGAACCGTGGTGTGGCGATTTGTGCGGCCACAGTTTGTGTGGTATGCCCCGCGCTAAGAGCTGTGAGCTTCCTTGTGCAGCGTGGTCTAGGGTGGACGGATTACGGGGCTTACACCTGGCTTGTGGCAGATGGTTTGGCCACCGGAGCGCTGTTTGCGGTTGCGCTCCGCGGTCCGCTGCAATCACGTCCGGCGACTTGGAAACTGACTGGCGTCAGTTTGGGCGCCGGCATAGGGATGTCGATTGCCGGTGCGCCCTTCGGAATTCTTTCGCGTTACCGGTTGCTGGGAATGACGCTCCGTCAGACTGCCCTCAACATTTTCTTTCTTGGGATACTGGTGCTGTTTCTGCTGGCTGGCAGCAGCCCCTGGAAGCGAATCGTCTGCTTTAAACCCTTACGTTTTCTGGGAGAAATCAGCTACGGCGTTTATCTTATCCATATGTTTGTCTTCTGGACTGTCGACCGCTGCATCGCGATTTTCCTTCCTGGGATGCCCGCGATAGACGGCCATTTCGCCTTGATGTCCGCGCGCTTTTGCGTGGCTATGGGCGTCACAATCGTCATTTGCTACATTTCTCGCTGGCATTTCGAAGAGCGGTTCTTGAGGCTCAACAAAAAACTGGGCGTGTGAGTCGAGGCCACGCCAGGATCGAAGCGCGTCGAACCCTGGCTACCGGCGGCTTGGGGTTCGTTCCTAAAAGCTTCCAGTTCGTAACTGTTTCTGCTTCTTCATTACACTAGATACGGAATTGCCTTGGATATCGCGGCAAAAATTCGTTCCCTGCCCACCTCTGCCGGCATTTACCTGTACAAAAACGCCGAAGACGAAGTCATCTATGTCGGCAAGGCGAAGAATCTCCGCTCGCGCGTCTTCCGCTCGTCGAAAATCAATGAACCCTAATCCCCGCCCTCACGATCGTTCAAACTTCGTCCGAAACATCGTCTTGGCGATGCTTTTGCTCGGCGCGGCCGCTGAATTTACACTCCGCGGCCCAATGCGCTTCGCTCACGCCGCGAATTTCAACGACTTCTTGTCGCCTTACATCCAGACTCGCGCCTGGATGTCGGGCGCCGATCCCTACAGCTCACAAAACCTGCTCCGTTTCTGGCCACCCGACTCCGCGCGTTTTGACTTTCTTGTCCGGGACTATGCCAATGGCACGCTCGTCCACAAACACGGCATCCCGACCGCCTACCCTCTCTCTGCATTCACCTTAATCGCGCCCATCGCGATCCTCCCTTGGCATATCGCACATCCGGTGTGGCTCGTGATCACGGTCCTCTCGTTTGCCCTAACAGTAATTTCGCTGCTCGCAGTCGCCGACTTGCTTCCGCTGAGCCACCTCTCGCTCCTCTTTTTTACGCTCGCACTCGCTCTTGCTCCCTTCCACACCGCTCTCGCCGCCGGCAGCATCGTCACTGTCGCCGTCGCCGTCAGTGCCGCCGCCGTCTGGGCGGCCAGCCGCCGGCACGAGTTTGCAGCAGGACTCTTACTCGCCGCCGCCATAGGTCTGAAACCGCAAATCGGTCTCCCCTTCTGCTTCTACTACCTCGTTCGCCGCATATGGCGAATCCCGGCTATCGCCCTTGCAGCCGTCGCGGCATTATTCGCCTTCGCCCTGCTGCGTTGCGCCGCCAGTGGCACACCCTGGCTGCAGAATTATCTTTATGACGCTCGCGTGCTATTAGGACCAGGCAGCCTGGGCGACTTCACGGAAGCCGATCCCCTCCGCTTCGGCCTGCTGAATTTTCACGTCGCCGCTTACGCCATTCTTCACAACCGCCAACTCGCCACCATCGCCGCCCTCGCTATCGCTGCGGTAGCCGGCGTCATTTGGCTCTTCTTTACGCTTAGGAACTCACAGCAAAACGCGGCCACGGCTTTGCTTTCACTCAGCACACTCGTCACCTTGAGCCTGCTCCCCGTCTACCACCGCTTCTACGACGGCACGCTTCTCATCTTTGCCCTCGCCTGGAGCCTCAGTGCATGGTCCGGCAAAAATTGGAACGGCCCCGCCCGCTCCATGGCACGAGCCGTTTTCATTGTGATCGTTCTTGTTTTTCTCGTTCCCGGGGGAACCGCGCTCACCCAGCTTCAGCAAGCCGGCCACTTCGCAGCGGTCCAGAACTACTGGTGGTGGAAGGCTCTCATCCTGCCCCACGAAAGCTGGAGCATTCTTCTCCTCAGCCTTTTGCTTCTCCGCGCCATGCAGACTGTTTCCCAACCTTCTACGGAACCGCTGTAGAAACGAGGCCCTGGTGTGTCTCACCGCCATCATGGTGCCTGTTCCGATCGACAGCATCTATCATAGAAACATCAAGAAGTCTAAATGGATCTCCTCGCCAAAATCCGTAGTCTGCCTGTCTCCCCCGGCGTCTACCTCTACAAAAACACCGAAGGCGAAGTGATTTACGTCGGCAAGGCGAAGAATCTCCGCTCCCGCGTCTCATCCTACTTCCACGAAGGCCGCTGGGAAGACGCCAAGACTGGCACGCTCGTTCGCGAGGCCGTCGATGTCGACTACATCGTCGTCGCCAACAACAAAGAAGCTCTCGCCCTCGAAAACCACCTCATTAAGCAGAAGAAGCCTCGCTTCAACATCCTTCTTCGCGACGACAAAACTTATCCCTACGTCAAACTCACTCTCGGCGAGCGCTTCCCGCGCGTCTACGTCACGCGCCGCCTCCGCAAAGATGGCAGCGTTTACTTTGGACCCTATTTCCCCGCCAACCTCGCCTATCGCATCGTCGACCTCATTCACCGCAATTTTCTCGTTCCCTCCTGCAAGGTCGACCTCACTCGCTTCCATCCGCGCCCCTGCCTCCAGTACTACATAAAGCGCTGTCTTGGTCCATGTGTGAAAGACCTCACCACGCCCGAGATCTACGCCGAAGCCGTTCGTGACGTGAAGCTTTTTCTCGAAGGCCGTCAGACCGATCTCGTCCGCTCCCTGAGCGAACGCATGGCCGAGGCCGCCGACGCCGAGGAGTTCGAGCGCGCCGCCAAATATCGCGACCTCATCTCCACCGTCGAACAGTTGCAGGAGAAGCAGCGCATCGCCGCCGTCGAAGGCGACGACGCCGACGTATTCGGCTATCACTTCGAAAATCAGATGCTCGCCGTGAACCTCTTCCACATGCGCGCCGGACGCGTCCTCGATCGCCGCGAATTCTTCTGGGAAGATTTGCCGGAAAAAGACCTGCCTGACTTCGAAGTTCCAGCCGATCTCTCAAAGGATTGTCATCCTGAGCAAAGTCGAGGCGAGCAAAGCGAAGCCGAGCGCGGCGAAGGACCTATGCACTTTGCCGAAGGCACGCCAAACTCATTCCACCCCGGCTCCTTCTTCTCTGCCCTTCTCAAACAGCTCTATCTCGGACAGCCGTACGTCCCGCGCAACATCTACGTCCCTGTCGATTTCGAAGACCGCGAAGAACTCGAAGACGCCCTCAGCGATCAACTCGCCGACGGCACCGGGCGGCCCGCCCGTGTCCACATCATCGTTCCCCAGCGTGGCGACAAGCGCGATCTCATCGACCTCGCCGGCAACAACGCCAAGCAGTCCTACGATCAGCGGTTCCGCATTATGAAGCCCAACGCCCGCGCCGTTGCCGAAGCCTTCCAGGA
>Ga0335076_10008244_pt1 | contig 10513 bp, 11 predicted proteins | sample Lox_Sample_25_FD_206717 | JGI IMG/M metagenome (GOLD analysis project Ga0335076, IMG submission 206717) | Soil microbial communities from Loxahatchee National Wildlife Refuge, Florida, United States - Lox_Sample_2.5 | ecosystem: Environmental > Terrestrial > Soil > Wetlands | place: USA...
AAACCTGCGTCCATCGGCCAGTTCCATCACCTCGCCGCGCATCCACCGGTCGCCTGACGCGCATCCACCAAAGTTGCGCGACTCTGGCTAAGGTTCGCCGCCCGTTCGGCATTTGCGTCTGCCCGAATCATCTGCTACAAGAGCCGCCTGGAGGCACCGATGCGTATCCCCCTGCGTATAGCCGTCTCGTTATTTCTGGTCATCTTTCTGGCGTCGTGCAGCAATAAGAGCAATGAGGCAGCCAATGCCGCGCCTGCATCGCCTGCCAACTCCAGCAGCGCGCCTTCCTCCGCGCCGGCGGCCCGCGCCCCTGCCGCGAGCGCACCAGCCGCTGGTGAAAGAGGGACGAGGGAGCCCGCCGCTACTGCATCTGCCAAGCCAACGCCCCAAGTGATTACTATTCCTGCCGGCACCATCATTCGCGTTCGCCTGGGCGAGGCGCTCAGCTCCAAGACCAGTCAGTCAGGCCAGACCTTCAGCGCCACTCTCGCTGCGCCCGTGCAGGTGAACGGTAAGGACGTCATCCCCCAGCAGGCCGATGCTTCCGGCACGGTCACCGATGCCGCTCCGCTCGGGCGCTTTAAGGGCGGCGCCAAGCTGGCGGTGCGCCTCGATTCCATCACCGTGAACGGCAAGAACACGCCGATTCAGACGGCTTCGGTGATTGAGACGAAGAAGGGCAAGGGCAAGCGCAGCGCGGTACTGATCGGCGGAGGCACCGGACTCGGAGCGATCATTGGTGGGTTGGCTGGTGGCGGCAAGGGCGCTGCCATCGGCGCGGTGGCCGGCGCTGGAGCCGGAACCGCCGGAACCGCCTTCACCGGCAACAAAGATATCGTGCTGCCCGCGGAAACGATGCTCAGCTTCAAGCTGCTGCAGCCGCTCGAGATTCACTAGGACCCCGATACTGGTTAGGGCCCGCGCCTGGCCGCAGCGCGGACCCTTGCCACCGCGACGGAAAGCTGGTTAACTCAGGGCCCCGAACGTTGGCATGAACTTCTCCCAATTCCGGTACATCACCTTCGACTGTTACGGCACGCTGATTGACTGGGAGTCTGGCATCCTGGGCGTGCTGCGTCCCATGCTGCGCTCCCACCGCGTCGGGTTGAACGACCAGGGAATCCTCGAGCTGTACGCGGCCATCGAGTCTCGTCTCGAAGCTGGTCCCTACCTGCCCTATCGCCACGTGTTGGAGATGACGGTGGAGCGGCTCACGGCCCGCCTTGGCTTCGCCGCTACCGCCGAAGAAATGGCCTCGCTGCCGGAGTCGGTCAGGATCTGGGCGCCCTTTCCCGACACCGTGAAAGCTCTCGCTCGCCTGAAAATGCGCTATAAGCTCGGCATCCTCTCCAACATCGACGACGACCTCTTCGCCGGCTCGGCCAAGCGTTTAGAAGTACCATTTGACTTGGTAATCACCGCGCAGCAGGTGGGAAGTTACAAGCCCGCGCTGAAGAACTTCGAGGTACTTCTGGAGCGGATCGGTCTCCCGCGCGAGGAGATCCTCCATGTCGCCCAGAGCCGCTTTCACGACATCCGCCCCGCCAAGCAGTTGGGTTTGAGCACCGTCTGGGTCAACCGCCGGCACAATCGCCGTGGCACCGGCGCAACTCCCGCCGCTCCGGGCGGATTCGAGCCCGACCTCATCGTCACCGATCTCGGCGAGCTGGCCCGGATCGCCCTCGGCGACTAGGCGGCCAGTTCCGGTGACGCCAGGTACGCTTCCACCGCGCGATGCGCCAGCAGGTCAAGGCTGTCGCTGAGGTTGATCAAGTCGGTGAGCAGGTTGCTGATGTCCACTACCAGCAGGTTCTGCTGAATCACCCGATAGATAACCGCGCGCAGCAGCCGCCATTCCTTCATGATTACCGGGATGCTGTAGCCCTGCTCGCGGCGTAACTGCCCATACTTCTCCGCCGCCTTCATTGCGGCCGCACTTAACGTAGCCCCCGGCACCTCCAGCGTTTCGGTCAACTCGCGCATTACCCAGGGGACGTGGTGGGCCCGCTGCTCATGGCTCAGCGCCACGGCGCTGATCTCTTCGTCGCGCTCCACTGTGGCCAGCCATTGCTCCAGCACCTCCCTCATCCGCTCGCGCAGCAGGGCCGCCACGCGCCTCGGTGTCATCGGCTGGTGTCGCTGGCGCTTGGTCAGCCGGCCCTCGATGATCTCGATGAGTTGCGGAATATCGGCTGGCTTGACTACGTAGTCGTCCACCTGGTTGCGGATCGCCTGCAGCGCCGTTTCGAAGGCCGGATAGCCAGTGATGATGATCGTCACCGCCTCAGGATGGGTGCGTCGCATCGCGCTCACTACCGTGAAGCCGTCGCCCGGCTGGCCGATGTTGAGGTCGGCCAGCAGCACGTCGAAAGACTCGCGGTTGATGGCGGCCAGTGCGTCGGCCACAGTCGCGGCGATGGTCACTTCGAATTTGTGCATCCGCAGGATCGCCGGGAGCGTCAGGCGGATCGTCTCCTCGTCATCCACGAACAGTACGCGGCGCACCCGTTGCATTGCCCGCCGCCTTTACTGGTTTACCGGAATCTTGATGATCTTCTTTTGGATCGCGTAGGTCACCAGTTGCGCCTTGTTATGGATGTCCAGCTTGCGCATCAGGTTGAACTTATGCGCCTCTACCGTCTTCACGCTCAGGCCTAGCAGCACGGCGATCTCTTTCACCGAATTGCCCTCGGCCAGCAGCTTGAGGATCTCGCGCTCGCGCGGCGTCAGCGTCGAAATCCGCGGCCGCATCTTGGTATCGCGCACCCGCGCCCGGAAATCTTCCACCAGCTTGCCGAGCACCTGCGAGCTGAGATACTTCCCGCCCTTGAACACGTCGCGCACCGCGCTCACTAGCTGCGGTGCGGGTGTGTCCTTCAGCACGTAACCGGCGGCGCCGACCTCCAGGCACTGCACCAGGTAATCCTCATCCTCGTACATGGTCAGAAACAGGACCTTGGTTTCTGGCCGGTTCTTGCGGATCTGGCGCGCTGCTTCAAACGACGACAGCCCCGGCATGCCGATGTCTATCAAAACGATATCCGGCCGCAGGTCGCGCGCCTTCTCGACCGCGTCTCCGGCATCGGGCGACTCCCCCACCACCTCGAAGTCCGACTCGCCCTCCAGCAGCCGGCGTACACCCTGCCGAAATAGCGTGTGATCGTCCACGAGCAGACATTTGATTTTGGCCATTTTGTTCCCTGTGTTCTCTCTCTAGTTTTGTTTCGCCGTTCGCGACGCGGCGCTTACCCGCCTGAAACTAATGACGGCTGCTGCCGCTGCGCTGGTCGGCTTCGCTCCCCGCCAGCATGGTGCGCGACATCAGCGTGGGCAGGGCGCGGCTACTTCTCGGCCCTTGCGGCGGATCACCGCCCGAGGCCGGCACAGTTACTTCGATGCGAGTACCTCTTCCCCGCGTTGAGTTGACTTGAATGCTACCGCCCAGCATTCCCACCCGTTCCTTCATCCCCGCCAGCCCGAAACTGCGCCCGCTGAACGTCGTCTTGCCGATGCCAATGCCGTCGTCTTCGATCTGCACCCGGATGCCCGCCAGGTCCCGGCTCATTTGCACCGTGACGCTCTTGGCCTGTGCGTGTTTGGCTACGTTGTGCAGCGCTTCCTGCACCACCCGGTAAATGGCAATCTCCGTCTCCGCCGGCAGGCGCCCGACGTCCTGCGCTACCACCACCTTGGCCTTCACTCCCGTATTGGTGGCCAGATCCTTCGCCTCTTTGCGGATCGCCGCAATCAGACCCAACTCCTGCAATACCAGCGGTGAGAGCCGGCCGATGATCCGCCGGATTCCCTCAATGGTGCGATCCACTACCGCCAGGGTCTCCCGGATCTTGGTCTTGTTGCCCCGCGAGGCGGTGCTCTCCAGCATGCCCAAGTAAAGGCGAATCACCATCAGAGCCTGTCCGGTTTCGTCGTGCAGCTCACGGCTGATGCGCTTGCGCTCTTCCTCTTGCGCCCGCAGCAGGTGTCCGGAGAGCTCAGCGATGCGCGTTTCCCGCTCGCGCAGGGCTTCGGTCATGCGCGCCCGATGAATCGCCAGCGCCGAGCGGTCGGCGATGGCCCGCAGCAAATCGCGCTCCACCGGCAGCCAATCGTACGGACGCTGGAAGCCGATCGTCAGGACGCCGATGACTGCCTCGCCGTTCTTCAACGGCACACCCCACAGCGCCTTGGCCTTCTCGCGCAGCAGCGGATTGAGCACTCCCTGACCCTGCGCCAGGTCGGGCATAATGCCCGGCTCGCCGCTCGCCGCGATCGATCCGGTGAAACCTACTCCAATCGGAATACCGCATTCGCGATCGAGTTCCTGGTCGAAGCCGACCCACGCTTGCGCATGCAGCTCTTTGGCTTCATCCAGGAGCAGAATCACTCCGACCTGCGCACCAAAAATCTCGGTTGTGATCCGCAGAACCTGTTGCAGCAGCGACGACACGTTCGCCGCCGTCAGCTCTGCGTCAAGAATGCGCAGCAGCGCCGACGACTCCTTGCGCTGCGTCTCCGAATAAGCCGTGGAAACCGTCACAAAGTTGGCGGAGGTGAACATCTCCAGCGCCGCCAGCATCTGCACCTGCTGCTCGGGGAAAACCCGCTGGATTGCCGGCTCGCAGATCTGCTGATAGAGCTCCATCGAGCGGGCCACCACCGCCGTGGTGACGTTGAGCTTTGCCAGCCTCGTCCCGTAGTAGCAGAGATTCTCGTGGAAGGTGGTGAAGTCCTGGCGGCAGAAAAGGGTAAATCCCGTTCCCAAATTGACTCGTTCCAACGCCGCCATGGCCCGGCCGTCCAGCCGGAACTCCTCGAACATGCGCGCCCGCCACTCCGCCGTGATGCTCGGCAGGCAGGGCTTTAACTCACAGGAGAGCTGGACGATGGCACTCTGGGCCTTGTCCTTGAGCGGCAACGGGGGAGACACAGCCGGACAACTCCTTACTCTCAGGGGACAGTGTTGCCGTGGGACTTACCGCCAGGTAAGCTAACTACCTAGTAATCAGACAACGCCTGAATTGACCCTGAGTTTACCTGTTTTCCCCGGTTAAATCTAGGGTATCTGTGAAAAAACATTACTTTTTCATAACTAATGCGAACACCCTTAATCCTCGCCCTGTGCCGGGTCATCCCGCTGCTCGGTCCCAGCTTTCGCCATCCGTTACAATCCTTAATTCCATGTTGCGTTTCAGCACCGCCGGAGAATCGCACGGAGAGTCGCTGGTGGGATGGCTCTCAGGCCTGCCCGCCGGCCTGGCCGTCGACGTCGACTTCATCAACCACCAACTCTGGCGCCGGCAGCAAGGCTATGGCCGCGGCGGCAGGATGAAGATCGAGCACGACGAGGCCCACATCCTCTCCGGCGTGCGCAACGGTGTCACCATCGGCTCGCCCATCGCGATCCTCATCGCCAACAAAGATTGGAAGAACTGGGAGCAGGCGCTTCCCGTCGAGGAGGGCGACCCCCAGCAATTCCGCAAAGTGAAGTCGCCGCGCCCGGGACACGCCGACCTGGCCGGCGCCCTCAAATACAACTTCCCCGAAGCCCGTTTCGTGCTTGAGCGCGCGTCGGCGCGCGAATCCACAATGCGCGTTGCCCTGGGGGCCTTTGCCAAGCTGTTGCTGCGTGAGTTCGGCATCGAAATTCTCAGCCACGTGATTGCTGTCGGCGGCGTGGCGCTCGATCCGCTCGAGATTTCCTGGCAACAGATATGGCAACTCCGCCACCAGCAGGAGATTGTGCTGAACTGCGCCGATCCTGACGTTGAGACGCAGATGAAGGACGAAGTGGACAAAGTCCTAAAGACCGGCGATTCGGTTGGTGGCGTCTTCGAGGTGCGCGCCCACAACGTGCCGCCGGGATTGGGCAGCTACATCAACTGGGATGAGCGTCTCGACACCCAGCTAGCCGGTGCCATCATGTCGCTGCAGGCCGTCAAGGCGGTGGAGATTGGCTCCGGCATCGCCGCGGCGGCTGCCCCGGGATCTTCGGTGCACGATGAGATCAGCTACGAGCACGAACGCAACGAAGACCGCCACACCAGCTTCCGCCGCAGCGCCAATCGCGCCGGCGGCATCGAAGGCGGCGTCTCTAATGGTGAAGACATCATCGTGCGCGGCTATCTTAAGCCGATCTCCACGCTGCGCCGTCCGCTTGAGTCGGTGGACTTCGAAACCCGCCAGCAGGTGAAAGCAGCCTACGAGCGCTCGGATGTCTGCGTGGTTCCCGCTGCCGGCGTCGGCGGCGAAGCGATGGTGGCTCTCACCCTGGCGCGCGCCGCCCTGGAAAAATTCGGCGGCGACTCCATGGGCGAAACCCGGCGCAATTATCTGGGATACGCCCAGCAGCTAAGAAATTTTTGAAAAATTTGTGATTTCTGATTTGTGATTTGCGATTGAACACGTTGCTGGCATTTCAGATATTGTTCACTCTGCTTAAGTCAGAAATCGCCAATCACAAATCGCAAATCGACCCATGATTTATCCCATCGTTAAATTTGGCGATCCCGTACTCGAGACCCCCGCGGCCAAGGTCACCGCCTTCGACGACGAACTGAAGAAGCTCATCGACGACATGTTCGAGTCCATGTACGCAGCACACGGCGTCGGCCTGGCCGCCCCCCAGATCGGCATCGGCAAGCGCATTGCCGTGATCGACGTCACCTTCAAAGAGGACCCCAAGGCCAAGGTCGTGCTCATCAACCCCGAGATCGTGCGTACCGAAGGCAAGATCAGCCAGAACGAAGGCTGCCTCAGTATCCCGGACTTCCGCGAGAACGTCACCCGCGCCAAGAAAGTCACCGCCCGCGCCCAGAACCTCCAAGGCGACACCTTCGAGATCACCGGCGAAGAGCTGCTCGCCCGCGCTCTGCTCCACGAGACCGACCACCTCAATGGCAAGCTCTACATTTCGCACATCAGCGCCATTAAACGGGACCTGATCAAGCGGCGCATCCGGAAGCTGGTGAAACAGGGAGAGTGGTAGGAATCGGGCGATGTCGTGATTGAGCGGTACTTACATAAGGTCCAACTGGAGTCCACCCGAGCCCCTCTCTTGCATCCCCTCACCCCCGCCCCTATACTGACGAATTTGCGGCTCCAGCCCATACTTGCGAGATGGGGCGCTATCTAACGCCGCCCGGCACAGGGGAGACACTTTCATGAGCACGACGGTTGGCATCGATTCAGAAATTAATCCGTGGGCAGCACAGGCCGCGCGCTTCGACATCGCCGCGCAAAAGCTCAATCTCGATGAAGGCCTGTGGAAGGTGCTGCGCTACCCCAACCGCGAGATCATCGTTCACATCCCCGTGCAGATGGATAACGGCAAACTGGAAGTTTTCACTGGCTTCCGCGTGCAGCATTCCATCGCTCGCGGCCCCGGCAAGGGCGGAATCCGCTACGCCCCTGACGTCACCCTCGACGAAGTCCGCGCCCTCGCCAGCTGGATGACCTGGAAGTGTGCCGTAGTCAACATCCCCTTCGGCGGCGCCAAGGGCGGCGTGATTTGCGATCCCAAAAAGATGTCGATGTCTGAACTGGAGCGCATGACCCGTCGCTACACCGCGGAGCTGGTCGATTTCATCGGGCCGGAAAAAGATGTTCCCGCGCCCGACATGAACACCAACGAGCAGATCATGGCGTGGATGATGGACACCTATTCCATGCACATGCGCCAGACGGTCACCGCCGTCGTTACCGGCAAGCCGGTCAACATGGGCGGATCGCGCGGGCGTCGCGAGGCCACCGGCCGCGGAGTGCTCGTTGTCTGCGACGAAGCGCTCAAGCGCCTGAACATGAGCCGGGAGAGCACCCGCGTCATCGTGCAGGGCTTCGGCAACGTGGGTTCCAATGCCGCCCGGCTGATGCATGAAGCCGGATACAAGGTCATCGGCATCGTCGAAATCGACGGCGGCTTGTACAACCGCAACGGCATCGACATCGACGCCCTCTGGGAGTACCGCTACAAGACCGGTACTCTGCAAGGTTTCGCGGGAGTGGAGTCGGTAGAGCCGGCTGAGCTGATGTTGCAGGAGTGTGACATCCTCGTGCCCGCAGCCACTGAGAATGTCATCACCAGCCGTAACGCCGATCGCGTGAAATGCAAGATTCTCTGCGAGGGTGCCAACGGTCCCACCACCGCAGCAGCCGACGAGATACTTCAAGACAAGAAAGTCTTCGTCATACCCGACATCCTCGCCAATGCCGGCGGCGTAACCACCTCCTACTTCGAGTGGGTGCAGGACCGCCAAGGCTACTTCTGGAAGGAATCGGTGGTGAACGAGCAGCTCGAGCACATCATGCGCTCTTCGTTTGAAGACGTGGTGCACTACGCCGAGACACACCACGTTAACAATCGCATTGCCGCCTATATGCTGGCGATTGACCGGGTTGCCTACACCATCAAGCAGCGCGGGATTTACGCTTAGGCGGGCTCGGCAAGACGCCCCGCGGTTCCGCTGTGGGCCGCCGGCTTGCATCCCCGTTCTTGGCGGTACCCTTCCAATTGCTTAGGCGCACGCCCTGGAGCATAATTTAAGCGTTTTCCCACGAGTTTCCGCAGGTGCCGTGAATCTGCCGAACTACATCACGCTGAGCCGGATTCTGGCTGTCCCCCTGCTCATCTGGATTCTCTCCAGTAGCCGCTTTGCTGCCGGCGTCCACGGGGAACGCGAACTGCTGGCCTCGGCGGTCTTCATCGCAGCTTCCATCACCGACGGTCTCGATGGCTGGCTGGCCCGCAAGCGCGGACAGATCACCACCCTGGGCATGCTCCTCGACCCGCTCGCCGACAAGCTGCTGATCGCCGCCTCCTTCGTCACCCTGGTGCAGTTCAATCCCCACATCGTGCCCGCCTGGATGGCCGTGGTCATCATCGGTCGCGAATTCCTGGTCAGCGGCCTGCGTTCCATCGCCGCCTCCGAAGGCTTCACCATCGAAGCCAGCGATTGGGGCAAGTCGAAGATGGTGGTGCAGATCGTCTCCGTGGTAGCGGCGATTCTCAATCACCGCTGGCTGGAGTGGACGATCGGCAGCTTCGTATTTCCCGTGGACCTCATCGCCCGCATGGCAGTCTGGTTCATGGTCTTGATCTCACTCGCCGGCGCGGTCGACTATTTCGTGGCGTTCTGGGGGAAGATCGAGCGCCGCGTGGTCCGCAGCCAGCGTCGTGCCTTTGTGCTCAGCCGCCGGAGGAAACGGGATGTCGCCCCAACCTGAGATTGCGCCGCCCGCGCTCGAGCCGCCGCAACTGCCCCAGGAATTCGCTGCCTCCGAACGGCAGATTCTCCTCTCCATCGCTCGCCGGGCCATCTTTTCCGCCGTGCGTGGCGAAAAGCCGGTCTTCGCTCCGCCCTCGCCGCACCTCTCCCGGCCGCGGGGCGTGTTCACCACGCTCCACCGCGCCGGCGACCTTCGCGGATGCGTGGGCTATGTCCTTCCGATTTTCCCGCTCTATCACGCGGTAGCGGAAACCGCGGTCGCGGCCGCAACCAATGACCTGCGATTTACTCCGGTCATGCTCCACGAACTGCCCGGCCTGCAAATTGAGCTGAGCGTGCTCTCGCGCATGCAGCCGATCGATCCCGACCGCATCGAGATCGGCAAGCACGGGCTGGTGGTGAGCTTCGCCGGACACCGCGGCCTGCTGCTGCCGCAAGTGCCGGTAGAGCGTGGCTGGGATCGCGAAACTTTTCTCGCCCAAACCTGCTGCAAGGCAGGCCTCAACCCGGATGTCTGGCGTCACGGCGCCATGGTCGAGGCTTTCACCGCCGAGGTCTTCGGGGAACAATCCGCCGCCAACTAGTTCTGTCGGCTCGCCGGCGGAACAATGCCATTCATTCGCGCATACACCACTAACTGCCCATAGTGATCCATGCTGTGCCAGGCAAAAATGTTCGCCGTGTACAGCCGCGTCATCTTGCTGTCGCCGAATGGAAACTTCACCATCTCCAGCTCATTCTTCTCGTTCACCGTCGCAACAGCCTTGTGCGCCGCAGCAAACGAGTCCTTCAGATACTGCACCACGGCGGCCTTCCCCTTCACATTCGTCGGGCCGTTCGTCAGCTCGTCGGTGTTGGCGACCTGCTTCGGCGCCTCGCCCAGTAGCATCGCTGCGAATACGTAATTCGCTGCCGCGAGGTGTAGCAGTTCCTTGCTGACGGTTCGCACGCCCTTGAATTCTCCCTCGGTCGGCGCAAAGTCGTATTTGTCTTCGGGGATTGCTTCTGCTAGGGGCACCACCTGCTTCTCCACCCCGCTGACTTGTCGTTCCAGCACACTAGCGATGGTGGGAGGCGCCGTCGAGGCGCTATTTTGCGCCGCAGCCGTTCCGATAATCAGGCAAAGCAACACGATTCCCCAGCCTAGTCTCTTCATTGTTCGCTCCTTGGAATTCCGTGCCCAGATTGTAGACTTGGACGATTCGCTTCCCTGCGGGGTCACACCACCTCCCAGGGACGAACGGTTGCAGGTGTCAGGGGCGTCCAACGAAAAGAGCTTGAGGACCGTATTC
>Ga0335076_10008245_pt1 | contig 10513 bp, 10 predicted proteins | sample Lox_Sample_25_FD_206717 | JGI IMG/M metagenome (GOLD analysis project Ga0335076, IMG submission 206717) | Soil microbial communities from Loxahatchee National Wildlife Refuge, Florida, United States - Lox_Sample_2.5 | ecosystem: Environmental > Terrestrial > Soil > Wetlands | place: USA...
TGAAAGAGGGCACAAGAATTATTGTTACCATCGGTATTTGGCGAAGTGCTCGCCGTTTGACTCGTTCCGCTTCGATTTCCGGGGAAACGGGGAGTCGGGGCGGAGCATCCACGCCGTCCGAACATTCAAGGTTTTCTCGGATCCCTCCTCCCTTTCAAGAATTCGCTGATTGGGATAGGATGATATGGACGATTTAGATCACGTCCTAAATTACCTCCGACAAGAATATTCCTATCAAATATGGGCTTTAATCGGGCACTCGCGAGGTTCCCTTTAGCTTGGGACGTTTTAGTTGACGGCAGGGGCAAATGCAGCGTTCCAATATGTCGTGCATCGAGATCGATCGATCCCACTAATAGTCAATTGTTCCGGACGGTTCATGTCAGAACTTCTACGAAGACGGATTGAAGAGTTTTACCCCGGTGGGTTACAGAATGGATCGTATACTGAACAGTGGCCTCTTCCCGGAGGCAAAACTTGCGAACGAAGGACTTCAGTAGAAGAAATTCTTAATATTTCCAGTACAGATAATAAGATAGGTTTACACTATCCCTCTACGCGTCTTTCTGATGAGATAGTTGCACAATTACCGCAGTCCTGCTCCGTCCTGACTATCTTTGGCACGGCAGATCACGTACTTTTTCGCTTCTCTTTCATCATTTTGTGTGCAGTACTGATAGCAGATCGTGCCAATTACCGACGCCACGCACTGGTGCAACATCCTCCAAGGCCGGCATACCCTCCACCTAATTCCTCACGCCGACCACAACTATTTCATCCCCGCAACCTCCACCTCCCCTCGGCAAAACAGCAACCAACAAGTCGCCGAACTAATCGCGACCTGGATTGGGCCCGAAGGCGAAGGAGACCGTTTCGCCACCCGAGCAGCGAGAATCGGGTCTATCAGTCGGTGGAAAGACATTGAGGGTGTCTCCAATTTTCGGGATTTAGGAGGGTGGCAGACGAACCATGCTGACTACGTCAAAGCACATCGAATTTTTCGTTGTGCGGATTTGAGTCATATTACCGACGCGGGGAAGAAAGCTTTACGCAGCTTAAAGGTGAAGAAGGTATTTGATCTTCGTTCTGTGCCGGAGATTACGAAGAATGGCGTCGGGAGGATCGACGGGGTAGAATGGATTCACGTCCCGGTCTTTCGCGAAGAAGATTACTCCCCGGAAAAAATGGCTATTCGATGGGGCTATTATACGAGTGGATTAGACGGGTTTATTAGTGCCTACACTGGCATCCTACAACATGGTCGAGAACCATTCGGGACGATATTACGACAGTTAAGGGACTCGGATGAGTCGGTTGTGATTCATTGCACAGCGGGGAAGGACAGAACTGGGGTTATTTGCGCAATTATTTTAAAGTTGTTGGGCTGTGAGGATGAGGTTGTTGCACGGGAATACGAGCTGACGACGATTGGGCTAAGGACAGATCATAGTAAGATCTTGGCGGCTGTTGCGCATGTGGGCAGTAAACCGCGCGAAGCATACAATCGAGATGGGACGTTTAAAGAAGGTATTCTGAATATGTTGAGCTCAAAGTACCCCACCTTCTCCCAACCTAAAACAAAATCTTCTCTCTTTGTCAGCGTTAACGGCCAGGTATGAGGCGATGAAGTTGACGTTGGAGGTAATCAAGACGGAATACGATGGGGTGGAGAATTATGTCAAGATGGTGTGTGGACTTTCAGATGAAGATATTGCACGAATTCGGAATAGACTTTTGATCAAGGCGGAAAGGGGAGATGGACTTGGGTGGAGTTGGAGCCATGTTAGTCGGTTGTAAATTAGCATAGCCCTGAGAGATATCAAAAGCTAGCATCAAAAACGTTGCAAATCTTCCACTTCCAATGGAAAAGGCCATTGAAAGGACTTATTACTTCGCCGGGACGTCCGAGGTTTTCCCTGTCCCATTGAACGTCGATAAAATACTAGGACGTTGCGAAGCTCCATCCGTTCGTCCTCCTTTTGACACTGTGGAATCCCATACACTTTGCACCGATTGTTTGATCACGTGTAGAAGAACAGGAGGGTTGGATATGTCCCGAGACATGCATACTCCAACGACTTTGGCTCTGCCCCCTTTCACCATTCATGAGATCTCAACCCAAACATTGTCCAAACGAACCCTTTCAAAATACTCTGACCGGACTCGCTAAGGATTGGCACATAGGACATTTGGCATACAGCGCCTTCCCGACCGGGAACCAAATGCCCCAAAGGTCAATGAAAAGTAGAATGCCTTTCAAGCTAAGGTTGTCTGTTTGGTTGACTTATATGACACTCTCGAGGACGAAAACCTTCCGAATCCGAGTAGGTTGATATGCCAATTTTTGGACCGAATCACGGGCGACATGAGCAGAAATGGTGGATACCTTTCGAAACTCTTCAGTGCGATGCCTCAAGGAATCAGATTGTGAGCCGAATATAATTGTCTTCACACAATTCGAGAAGTTCAAATGCACTTTTGTTCTCCCACCATAGTTCCCCGGAAATCTAATATGATTATGCGGTTCTGGGGCTTTTCTTCTTTGGATGTTGGCAGACGGAAAGAAATAGGCTAAGAACACTTTGGGAGTGCTCATCTATACCACCTGTGAGGAACTTTAGAAATAGGGCCGGGGTTGCATCACGGCAAAGTACCAACAGAAATCGTGCCCCTTCGACACGGGCCTTTGAGAAAGGTCAGCGTCTGAAGGAAGCATTACTCTCTTCAAGGCCTTCCCCCCCGTGGACCTTGTGGATGATGGTTGCATCGCAGTATCGAACGAGAGGTCCTGCACTGGGAAGTGCTGCCCGAATTTGTGTTAATTTGGAACTGCGCATCTGAAGCATTGTGGCATTCATCTGCCATCCACTGGAAATGGCCACGTCCCAAAGTAAACAGATAGAAAATAATATCTTGCTTGTAGGCACTGGAGAAGTCAAATGGAGAGGCGGTGATCCGTGTGCGGGTTGTCTCCTGCGGGGAATATTCATTCAGTGTATCAGATGATATAGTGGTGGAAATGAAACCTGACGGTCATCAGACATAGAAGAGGAGAATATGGAGTTGGAAATACTCGCAGCGAGATGGCTCAAGCGATTGTCGTGTCATTTCCGGTGTTCCAGACGTCCGTCGAGAGACGGGCAACTTTCCGTCAGATCCGCCGATGAGAATGAACAAAACCCTAACCCACCCCATGTTGAGCCACGGCACGTCCTGGACTGTTCTGTGATCCAAGTTCCACGATGGCGACGACGAATGGCCAACGGACAACAGAGAAAGAAGCCGAGCTGGCAAAACACGCCAAGCGGGCCTCCCTTGTTCTGGGCGCTCTCTCTCTTGCCGACCGCAATGCGGCTCTCCACAAAATCCACTCAACCCTGCTCGAGAGACAAAATGAAATCCTTGAAGCCAATAGACAGAGCAACGGAGCTGATCAAGGCAGGCAGCCGAAGAACTAGTGCGCAGAGGGGATTTACAAAAGTCGATGGTGAAACGATTGGACCTTGGGTTGCCGGGGAAGTTTGAGAGTATGTGTCAGGGAGTACTGGATATCATGAACTTGGCTGATCCCCTGGGACGCGTGACGTATGCTACAAAAATGGATCATGGATTGGAACTGAGGAGGGTGACGTGTGCTCTGGGCGTCCTTTTGGTGATTTTTGAAGCAAGGCCGGAGGTCGTGGTGAACATCACTGCCCTCGCCTTGAAATCAGGTCCCTCCCGTCCTTCCATCCGGAACGCTTCCGAACCCGAAATTAACTGTTTGGGAAGGCAATGCCGCTATCTTGAAGGGAGGCAAGGAATCGATTCATACTTCGTCGCTTTTAGTGAAAGTCATTTCCGATGCCCTCGCCCTAACAAAAGTCCCCCCCGAAAGTATCGCCTACCTAACCTCGCGCGAACAAGTCACCGCCCTCCTCTCCCTGACCGAATCCATCGATCTCGTCATCCCCCGCGGTTCCAACGCTCTCGTCTCCTCCATCCAGAATTCCACGAAAATCCCTGTGATGGGCCACGCTGACGGTCGCTGTTGCGCGTACGTTCATTCCGATGCTGACCTGCCGTTGGCGCGCGACGTCATTTTGGATGCCAAAATTGATTACCCTGCCGCATGTAATGCCGTCGAGACGCTCTTGGTGCATGAATCTCTTCTGGATGGCCGGATTAGGGAGGTTGTTGCTGGGTTGGTGGAGAAAGCCGTTGAAATGAGATGTGAGGATGACGTTTTGAAGGCTTTAGAGGGTACAAAGGGCGTTATCAGGGCCATAGATGAGGATATGGTTACTGAATTTCTTGATTTGAGGATTTATATTCGATCTGTCAAATCGCTTGATGAAGGTTGCACTCTTTTCATGCAGCTGCTAACTGTAGCCATCAATCACATCAATACCTACTCGTCTCATCACACTGATACCATACTAACTTCATCTCCCGAAGTTGCAGAGGAATTCCAACGTCGTGTGGATTCCGCAGGGGTCTACTGGAACGCCTCTACACGGTACCCCCAGCCTCCCCGGCCCATTCCTTTCTAATTGTGAGATTTGCCGATGGCTTCCGATATGGCTTCGGTGCTGAAGTCGGGGTGTCCACCGGAAAACTCCATGCTCGCGGTCCCGTGGGATTGGAGGGATTGACGAGTTATAAGTATCTCATCGACGGGAATGGACAAGGTGCGGGGATGTACAGCGAAAAGGGAGGGAGAAAGTTTTTGCATCAAAGGAGTATTTAGGACTTTTGATGGCATTTGAACCTCGGTTCTGGCCATGACCCTCTCTCTGGTCGTAGGGTCCATCAAAAAGTCTGGGATTCTGGCTGTCATAACCTGAGAATTTGATTCCATTGCGAAAGGCATATTGGCGGTATGGTTGTTGGTGCATCTGAGGGGAATTAGAAGGTGGCCCGTGCAACCTAACGTGACTTGATCGCCCCGCTTCGGCTATTTCATTTCCTGCTTTATCCCGTCCTAAGGCCGGACCATGCCCTTTGAAAACTTCGTTGAAGAAGACTCGAATTCCGAATTGAAGCCGTCAAGAGGCGATGAAGTTTCCTCCTCCTCAAATGACATCCCCTCCAATGTCATCCCACACATCGCAATTCCATTCCCCTCAATCTCTCATATCGCTGAACGAATTCCCTTTCTTCATCATCCTGCCCCCCGCGAACTCACCGAGGACGCAGATGAAAACCAGACGCCACCGAGTCGAAGTCTCTTCGTGAATCCTCGCCGATTAATCCGTGTTCGACCCAAGAATCGGCGGGCTCCGCCTCTCCGGCCGCCCAACTCTACGAGCAATAAGAAACTCGAATTGACTCGAACTACCTCGAGTTATTCTGAAAGTCTGCATACCCATGGGACTCGACGATTAAAAGCCTTTGTTCATTTCATTCCTGTCCCTTCGATGCCGAAATTACGTCATCCCAAAGACCCGTTCGAATGTTTCTCAGGGGAAGACGTCGTACTCCTTGCCGGGTATCGAGGCTCAATTCTTCGAGATGCAAAAACAAAGAAAAGGTTATGGGTCCCCGTCGTTCGAGCCGGCTTGAATATTCGAAAAATCGATTTGGCAATCCCGCTCGATGAAGACGCCGACGAACATACCGAAGCAACAGTCGTCCCCGATGGGATGCTAACTAGAATGGGCCCTGTTGATTTCTCGAATAAACTTATTACAAAACTACAACAGCTTGAGAAACACGGGAAATGTCGAGTTCACATTTTCGATTACGACTGGCGGATATCCCCTCATCTCATTTCGCATCGGTTCCAAGAATTCCTGGAACGATTACCATGTAATCAACCTGGGATGGCCGGACACCCCGCTTCTGGTGCCCTCGTTCTCGCACACAGCATGGGTGGACTAATCGCTCACCATGCTCTTCAGTCCAAACCACATTTATTCTCGGGAGTGGTATACTGTAGTACGCCATTTTTACAATGCATCAGTATCCTGGGCCCATTGAAACGTGGCGATTCGTTCCTTGCCAATCACGACATATTGTCGGCGGCGGCAACCTTTTCCATGCGAAGTTCCTTTATTTTTCTGCCTGAATCCGGCGAATGCTTCTTCAATCGTCGCACTCGAGAAAAGTACATACTTGAATTTTTCGATTATAAAACCTGGTTGGAATACGGCTTGAGTCCTTGTGTCTCTGACGTTGGATCAAGTCATGATCATCATTTCCCCTCTCTTCATCCAACGAGAACCTGTTCCATGCCTACCACAAGACGGAAATCTCTCCATGAGGACGTCGGACTTGCCAGGACAAAATCTCAAGCGGCAAAAAGTACGACACCTCCTCGAAGGGACATCGAACCGCACATGCAATCCGATGCAGTCGAAGGTAAGAATTACACGCTCCGGGCCACGAGGGAACATGCAATCGAATATCTGAAACGGACTTTAGAAAAAACGCGGAAATACAAACAAGAACTTTTCGCGGAACCAAAAGCCCCCATGCCACCGATTGCCGTTGTCTACGCTGTCAACACCCCCACTATCCGAGGCTCTCTCGTTGAAAGGCGTGAGGACATCAAGACTGGAAATTGGTGGCACTTTTCGTTTGGGCCGGGAGACGGCGTGGTGTTGGCTAAGTCAGCGCAGTTACCGCCTGGATTCTCGGCTGTGGCGAGAATCAAGACTGATCGGGGTCACGTTCAGATTATGAATGATTTGAAGGCGGTGGGTGCGGCGATTAAGGCTGTCATTCTGGCGAAGCAGAGTCAAGAGGTGGAGGAAGAGGAATATGAATCGGACGAGGCGTTGGGTGAGGTTTCGGAGGAAGTACTCGATCCTGCGCCAGTGGAAGTGTCCGAATTATCTGAATTCATCTGTTCTTGAATGTAAATTTTCAACGTTACCGCGAACATCTTATTCCAACTGTCCGAACTGATACAGCGGCCGCCACCTAGGACGCAGCTCTATGTGCGCGCTGGCCTTGCACTAATCTGACATACGGTCTGGCGTTAATCAAAACTTCTAAGCTTTGCCCATCTCATCAATTAATGTCGCAGCGGGAATGGCTGGTTGCTGCTGGGCCAGCGCGAAGCCCTAGCCTCGACCACCCTTTCTGGCTTTCGGTTGGGCCACTTTCCTCTCAGCATTTGCAACGCTCTCAGGCAGCTTTGTGAAGTCATCATACAATTTTTTCGCTTGAGCGGGACTGAAACCCTCCGGCGATTTCAACAACTCCTCCGCAAAATCTTTGTGCAAAGCTCTGTCTCATGAGGGCTCATATCAGCATGGTGTTGAATACTTGGTTTGGTCGCCAACGTCATAGAGGCTATCTACCGCACAATTCCTGTCGGCCCACCAAATCGCTCTGCCTCCCTTTGTCTTGACTCACTTTATGGAGCAATGTCCCGCCAGCAGCTAACCCCATAGGGATAGCCCCTTGGCAGGGGCCGACCGCTGCAAAGCCTTTTCACTTTGCTGAGGGGTTCCGAAAATGTCACTCTCCAGAACGGGCGGCGGGCGTTCCGGACGTTTGGGGGGGGGGGTTCAGTAGGGGACTGGTGGATCAATCGGAAGCGCTACTGCCACTGCAAGGTATAAAAGGAGTAATGTTCTCCACAATCTCAGTTCTGAAGAGAATAACCAGTACCGCATGCATTTCATTGCTGAAAAATTGTAAGATTCCATGGGACTTCGATAGAGGGAGCCGTGATGAGAATTAAATGCGGAAGTCATGTCTATGTCTGAAGGTCCAAATTCAAACCTTGAAAGCCGTCAGATCAGATTGTCCTCTAATCTTTGGCGCGACCATACATGAAATAATATGGAAACTCCCAAAACATCTGCGTGATTTGGTAAAAATAACCATGCAATTGTGGCTTCCCTTCCGAACATAAAGCGACTTGGGGCCACAGGCGAGCGTTTTGGAACTGTGCGACCCCAGCTATCAGCAAAAATTGTGAATAGGAAGGCCTGATTTGACAGAAGATTCACATCTTTTATAGAAATGATACTACAATAGATATTGGACTACCAAACACAGTGACTGGAAGGCGGCTGCTTCCACAGACGATATAAAAGCCTATTCAGCTGTCTCTGGATCCTTCTTTTCAACTTTCGCAATAAACGCTCAACGGAAGTCTTCCCGTAGACTCCCAAAGCTTCCTTTATCTCAAATTCTAACGGTGAACCTGGGATTTCAATACCAATGTTTGTGATGAAATTGCTGAGTGATTTCCACTCTGTAGCGGCAGCCTTCAAGGATTCCCTGGACCGCTTGATTGCATGTGGTAAGAGGTCTGGATATTTTACCATGAGATCAGCGAAAGTGCACCCATATGGTGGGTTTAGAATATCATAGAAAAACATGTTCTCTCTTGAAGATTGAAAATGGGTGGAAAGACCGAAGCCCGGTGCCCGCTCCTGCTCTAGTCGGGTGATCTCCTGCTGAAAAAATTGCTCCTGTGAATGTGCAAGAACATACTTGGGTTTCGTATACCACCTTAGGAGGGTGTCACCAAGAGACAGTGCAGACAACTTGAGAGGCTCCGGGGTTACCCACTCCCAATCAATAATACTACTTTGTTAGATTTTGAGGGGGCCGATATGAGATACCAGATTCGATTCTCTCCATTAACCACAACATTTTCAATAGAAAGATCCCAGTAGTGCAGGACCATGGGCTCATTATGTGAATCCAGCATGGAAAAAGCTTTGACTATCCAGGCGAGGAGCAACATGGCATCTAAGCCATCATATGGCTCTGGTATTGGAAAGTTATGTAACAAATAGCAATTGAAAAATTCACACCTGGCCCAAGTCGTGGCATTCACTGCATTTTGTTGACATACTTTCAGAATAGTATTTCTCAGATAGTCACTTTGCATTTTATGTACTTCATGATTAGCGTGTTCAGATTTAGGGGCAGTACTTTCGACCGGAGGAATACTGCACGTTGAAAGATTGAAAACAAATTCAGCAAGGGGTGTAATAAGTTGCGGAGGAATTGCTGCTTCGAATACACTGGACCCTAATGGAGTAATCATTGTCCTTGTTCAATTTCTTAAGGGTTCCCCCTTAACTCACTCAGTGAAAACGGTAACTAAATGGTTTCCCATATTCCACCCTCTCATTTTACTCACAGGAATGTGTGGACAGTAACGTTCCACATGACCCAAAGCATTGATACCTGCAAATATTTCTTCAAATTTGTCCTCAGACCCCCATTTGGCAGCCCAGCAATCTCCATCAGGGAAGCAAATCTTAAGAACAAGGCTTTTCGATATAAATACATCCTCAACGATACAAGGGGCTCCTCGTAGTTTTGATGCTGCATACAATGTTATCCGTAGCTCGTCCTCGAACTCATGCTTGTCAAGTCGCAGGTTCTGTGTCGCAAAATTTATCAACGCTTGCAATTTATGAGGTTGTAAGGCATATGAGTGATGGGCGGCGTATATGACAGCAGCTGCAACCCACAGGCAGAGATACCCAAGTTTCATACCGGCGGGCCAGGCGAAAAGTTGAAGAATGGAGGCAGCCAAATAAAATAAAATAAAATAAAAACCCCCGTCATTCACCGGTAAATCCGGACAACGGATTGACTCGGATGAATCAGGATAATGAAACATCCAACTATCTCTTAATCAGTGCCAGTGGGTCAGGTTCATGGCGTATCAAGCTGAGCCTGATTGGGCGTCGAGCCCAGCCCGAGTGCACTCCTATAACCGCTCTGTATGAAATGCCATATTTGAAAGGTAGTTGCTCACTATCAAGGGGGATTTTTCATCACATTTTCACTATTGTAAAAGGATACATTTATCGATATTTTGAATATTCATATGTGATGTTCGAAGTGTGCGATTAAAGTTGTCATTTTGCCTTGTCAAAGTGCCATCCACAATTAATTTAATGACGGGGGCGTTGGCAGAGCACTAATGCACACCGTTGCGATCGCACCCGCAGTGTCCACTCATCTCCGACATATATTCCCCTCTTCCCTTCGTGGTGGTTCGTTTGCGACCGCGGGGACACCCAAAACCACCACACTGACTGTCTCAACTACCCCGAGATGCGCTGACGCCAGTCTCGAGGGCGGCCCCAAGTCTCTCAAAACTGATCGCGGAACCCAAAGCCTAAGGGATGCGCCAAGGCGAACAACAAGGCCGGCGAACGGTTTTGGCCAGGCGGAATACGGTCGCAGTTGCTGCGATGCCGTGCTCGGTGCTGGGGACCGATCGCTGCTCCCTATGTCCAGGGAGGAGGACTTCGGTGAGATTCGCCGAAACATAGATTGAAGGTAGAACAGGCGAGAAAGGTGGCTGGTAGGTATTTTAAAAGGAAGGGAAAACAAGAAAGCTGGTGAAGAAGAGGGTACGGATATCGTACGAATTATGAGCATGGAGGTTGACTGCGGCTGGCGAGTCGAGGCATTTGACGTAGACTCGAACGGTGGGTAAGATGAGATGGGATGGGGCCGGATCCGCTGAATAAACGCTTGGCACACAAGACCTCAGGCTTTTGAATGCGGCCCAGGGTATGTTTTGTTTTGTGATATACGA
>Ga0335076_10008246_pt1 | contig 10512 bp, 10 predicted proteins | sample Lox_Sample_25_FD_206717 | JGI IMG/M metagenome (GOLD analysis project Ga0335076, IMG submission 206717) | Soil microbial communities from Loxahatchee National Wildlife Refuge, Florida, United States - Lox_Sample_2.5 | ecosystem: Environmental > Terrestrial > Soil > Wetlands | place: USA...
TCGGCGCCGGGGCCGCGGCCCTCGACCATGCCGAGGACCCGGACGCCGAACTCACGCCAGGCCGCGACGTCGGCGGACTCGATGCGCAGGTAACCGAGCGACCGGATCCCGGTCATCGGCCGCCTCCCTCCAGGAAGCCGATCGCGAGCTGGTTGAACTCATCGAACTTCTCCATCTGTGCCCAGTGCCCGCAGCCGCCGAACACGTGCAGCTGCGCCCGCCGGATCAGCTTGAGCGCGACCAGCGCACCGTCGAGCGGGTTGACCCGGTCCTCACGGCCCCAGATCAGCAGCACCGGCTGCCGCAGCCGGTGCGCCTCCCGCCACAGCAGCCCCTCCTCGGCCCGGGCCGGGTCGTAGAACGAGGCGCCCATCGAGGCCATGGCGGCCAGCGCCTCGGGGTCGCTGGCCGCAGCGTACCGCTCGTCCACCAGCTCATCGGTGACCAGTCGCTGGTCGAAGACCAGCGTGCGCAAGAACGCGGCCATCTTCTCCCGGCTGGGGCCCGGCGGGGCCGCGAACTCCATCAGCCTCTTGACGCCCTCGGTCGGGTCGGGGGCGAAGACGTTCAGGCTCAGCCCGCCCGGCCCCATCAGCACCAGTCGGCCGGCCCGCTCGGGGAACCGCAGCGCGAAGCGTACCGCGGTCCCGCCGCCGAGCGAGTTGCCCACCAGCTGTACCCGGTCGATGCCGAGCTCGTCCAGCAGGCCGGCCAGCGCCTCGGCCGCGAACGTGAAGTAGTGGCCGGTCACCGGCGGCTTGGCCGACTGGCCGAAGCCCGGCTGGTCGACCGCCAGGGTGCGGAAGCGAGCCGCGAACACGGGCAGGTTACGGCCGAAGTTGCTCCATGCGGACGCGCCGGGCCCGCCGCCGTGCAGCATGACCACCGGCGGGCCGCCGGGCTGGCCGGCCGGCTGGGCCTCGTGGTAGTGCAGCCGCATCCCGGCCACGTCCGCGAACCGGCTCGTGGCGGCGAACTCCGCCGGCGCTACGGTCATCGGGCGGCTCCCGTCAGAGCATGCCGTCGGGCTGGATGCGCAGGCCGAACTCGCCGCGGCCGAACATGGTCAGCGCGCGTTCCGGGTCGTTGATCGCGTGTACCCGGCCGGCGTGTGCGTCCCGCCAGAACCGCTGGATCGGGGTGCCCCGGGCCAGCGCGCGCCCGCCGGAGTTCTCGAACAGCCGGTCTACCGCGCTGATCGCCTGGGCGGTGCCCCGCACCTGGTCGCGCCGTACCCGCAGCCGCAGCGGCACCGGGATCTTCTCGCCCGCGCGGGCGTGCTGCATGAGCTCGGCCATGTTGCGCTCCAGCGCCAGCCACGCCGCGTCCAGGTCGGCCGCGGCCTCGGCCACGCGTACCTGCGCGTGGGGGTCCTCCGCCGCCTTCTGGCCCACGTAGGCGGCCCGCACCCGTTCCCGCTGGTAGGCCACGTGCGCCTCATACGCTCCCATGGCCATCCCGATGATCGGCGTGGTGATCGAGTAGGAGAACAGCGAGCCGTAGGGCAGCCGGTACAGCGGAGCCGGGTTGGCCTGCTGGCCGGGGCAGTCGCAGCGGAACACGTCGTTGAAGGACAGCGACCGGTGCTCGGGCACGAAGACGTCAGAGACCACGATGTCGTTGCTGCCGGTACCGCGCAGGCCAACGGTGTCCCACACGTCGTCGATCGCGTAGTCGCGGGCGGGCAGCAGGAACGTACGGAAGTCGACCGGGTTGCCGTCAGCGTCGGCCACGATCGCCCCGAGCAGCACCCAGCTGGCATGGTCGCACCCGGAGGAGAAGCTCCACCGCCCGTGGAGGGTGTGCCCGCCGGTGACGGCTTCGGCCTTGCCGGTGGGGGCGTAAGACGACGACATCCGGGTGCCGGAGTCGGCGCCCCAGACTTCCTCCTGGGCCTGCAGCGGGAACAGGGCCAGCTGCCAGGGATGCACGCCCAGGACCGACGCGACCCAGCCGGTCGATCCGCAGGCGCTGGCGATGAGCCGGACGGCGGTCAGGAACGTGACCGGGTCAGCCTCGAGCCCGCCGAACCTGGCCGGCTGGAGCAGCCGGAAGAACCCGGTCTCGGTCAGGGTCTTGACCGATTCGGCCGGAACCACGCGCGCGTCCTCGGTCTCCTGGGCCCGCTCCCGCAGCGCGGGCAGCAGGTCGCTGACCCCGGCGACGACAGACTGCCCGACGCTCTCGCTCACTGGTGCCTCCGTCGGAGCCGACAGCAGTACGCCTAGACTAGAACATGTTCTAGTCTAGGCGGTAGCAGCTCAGCATGGAGGCCCCAGATGAACGGACGGCACGGTGTCCGGGGGATCATCGCCGCCCCGCCGCCGACCAGGTTCGCGCGGGGCTGGCACTGCCTGGGCCTGGCCGACCGGTTCGCCGAACCGGGCCCGCACGCGGTCGAGGCGTTCGGGACCAAACTGGTGGTGTTCGCCGACTCACAGGGCCAGCTCAACGTGCTCGACGCGTACTGCCGTCACATGGGCGGCGACCTGACCGAGGGCACGGTCAAGGGGGACCAGGTCGCCTGCCCGTTCCACGACTGGCGCTGGGGCGGTGACGGCCGGTGCGCGCGGATCCCGTACGCGGCGCGGGTCCCGCCCGCCGCGCGGACCCGGTCCTGGCCCACGCTGGAACAGAACCGGCAGCTGTTCGTGTGGAACGACCCGCAGGGGAACCCGCCGCCCGAGGCCGTGACCATCCCCCGGATCGAGGGCGCGTTCTCCGGCGAGTGGAGCAACTGGACCTGGGACTCGATCCTGGTCGACGGGGCGAACTGCCGCGAGGTGATCGACAACGTCGTGGACATGGCGCACTTCTTCTACATCCACTTCGCGTTCCCGACGTACTTCAAGAACGTGCTCGAGGGGCACATCGCCTCGCAGTACCTGCGGACCCGGGCCCGGCCGGACATCGAGACGGGCTCGAACTACGCGCAGGGGACGGAGACCACGCTGCGGTCCGAGGCCTCCTACTACGGGCCGTCGTACATGATCGACTACCTGTGGCACGACTACCACGGCGTGACCATGGAAAGCGTCCTGATCAACTGTCACTACCCGGTCACGCCCAACTCGTTCCGGCTGCAGTGGGGCGTGATCGTCAAGAAGCTGCCCGGCCTGTCGCAGGAGCAGGCCGACAAGGTTGCGGCCAAGTTCGCCAAGTTCATCGGGCTGGGCTTCGAGCAGGACGTGGCGATCTGGACGCACAAGACCCGGGTCGACAACCCGCTGCTCTGCTCCGACGACGGCCCGGTGTACCAGCTGCGCCGCTGGTACGAGCAGTTCTACACCGACGTCGAGGACATCAAGCCCTACATGGTCGAGCGGTACGAGTTCGAGGTGGACACCACCCGGGCCGTGGCCGAGTGGGAGTCGGAGGTCGCGACGAACCTCGCCGGGCGGCTGGACGGGGCTCGCTGACCATGGCCGACGGCTTCGCCAACGGCCAGCCGCCGGCGCCCTGGGCCGACGAGCGGGAGGCCGGGTTCCGGCCGGTGGAGTGCGAGCGGTGCGGCGCGGTGGCGCTGGTCGCCAAGTTCAGCCCGCAGCACACCAGCGTGCAGTGGAGCCTGGCGGCGGTGCGGGCCTGCGCCGAGTTCAGCGCCCGGGCGGCCGCGGGCGAGCAGACCGCGCTCATCGACAGCTGCGCCAGCCTGCGCGACAGCATCGACCGGGCGGTGCTCGACGGCCGCCTGGAGATCTCGCCCCCCTGACCGTTAGGGGAAGGACTGCCAGCGGCGGACCGCGAGCACGCCGGGGACGACGGCCAGCATGGCGGTCCAGGCCGCCAGGTGGATGACCGGGACCAGGAGCGGCCCGCCGTCAGCCAGGGCCCGGACCACGCCGACGGCCGATGTGACCGGGTTGACCCGGGCGATCGGCTGCAGCCAGGGAGCCAGGCGGTCGATCGGGGCGTAGGCCGAACTCACGAACGCCAGCGGGATGAACGGGAAGTACAGCGCGCGCTCGGCCGTCTCCACGTCGCGGATGAGCAGCGCCAGCCAGGCGCACGTGATGCCGAGCGCGGTGCCGAACCCGATCACCACCGCGATGATCCCGGCGACCCCGGCCAGGCCGGTGCGCACGTGAAAGCCCAGCAGGTACGCCACGCCGAGCATGACCAGGGCCTGCGCGAAGAAGACCACGGTGTCGGACGCGGACCGGCCGCTGAGCACCGCGCTGCGGGGCATGGGCAGCGACCGGAACCGGTCGGCCAGGCCCGTGGCCGCGTCCCGGACTATGGCCAGCCCGGTGACCGGCGCGGTCAGCACCACGTTCTGGATCATGATCCCGGGAATGAGGAACTGGCGGTACAGGCCGCCCGGCACGCTGGCGAGGTTCTCCATCACCGAGACGAACAGCACCATGATCAGGACGGGCTGCAGCAGCGGGTAGATGAGACGGCCGGGACTGCCCCGTAGGACCCGCAGGTAGCGGCCGGCGATCAGCAGGCTGTCCCGGGCCAGGCGGCCGGGCCCGGGCCGCTCCCGCCGCCCGCCGCGCCCGCCGGCGACCAGGCCCGGCCCGGCTCCGGCCATCCCGGCCGGCATCATCGCGGTGCCCCCGCCGTCAGGGTCAGGAAGGCCTCATCGAGGGACGGCTGCCGCAGCGCGATGTCGGCCACCCCGATCCCGGCCGCCTGCAGCAGCGCGGCCGCGGCGAGCAGGGTGCCGAGGCCGTCGCGGGCGAGGATGGTCAGCCGCCGGGACGCCTCGTCCACGCGCAGGTCGGCGGCGGCGATGGAGGGCCGCAGCGCCGCGGCCGCGGCCCCCGCGTCCTGCCCGGCCAGCAGCACGTCCACGACCTGCTCGCCGGTACGCGCCTTCAGCTGCGCGGCCGTGCCGGAGGCGATGATCACGCCATGGTCGAGCACGTGCACAGCGTCGGCGAAACGGTCGGCTTCCTCCAGGTACTGGGTGGTCAGCAGCATGGTCGTGCCCAGCTCGCGCAGCTCCCGGAGCGCGGCCCACAGCTCGACCCGGCTGCCCGGGTCGAGCCCGGTGGTCGGCTCATCCAAGATCAGCAGCGCGGGACGGTTCATCAGGCTGGCCGCCAGGTCCAGGCGGCGGCGCATCCCGCCCGAGTAGGTGGCCGCGGCCCGTCCGGCCGCGGCCGCCAGCCCGAAGCGCTCGGCCAGCTCGGTCGCGCGCAGCCTGGCCTCCCGCCGCCCGAGCCCGGCCAGCCGGCCGATCAGCACCAGGTTGTCCCGGCCGGTGAGCGCCTCGTCCAGGCCGGCGTACTGGCCGGTCAGCCCGATCAGCGCGCGCACCGCGTACGGGTGCGCGAGCACGTCACGGCCGAGCACCCGGACGGTCCCGGCGTCCTGGCGCAGCAGCGTGGTGAGGATGCGGACGAGGGTGGTCTTCCCGGCGCCGTTCGGGCCGAGCAGCGCGGCCAGCATCCCGGGCCGGACCGTGAGGTCGACCCCGCGCAGCGCCTGGACGCTGCCGAACGACTTGGCGACCGCCGTCGCCTCGATCGCCAGCCCCCCGGCTTCCGCGGTTGGGTGAGTCACATTGTGAGGCTAACACTTAATGAAGTAGACTCACAATGTGGCCAACGCAAGAAGTCCGTCCGCCGACGCGGGAAGCCCGGCTAACTCAGCAGGTCCGCCCGCCGACGCGGGGAGCCCGGCCAGCGCAGGCGGACCGGGCGGGGCCCGCTTCCCGGGCGCCCGCGCCGACCTCTCCGCCGCGCTCGACATGGAGACGGCCGGGCGCGTCATGGGCAGGCTGTTCGCGCTGGCGCCGCGGCTGGTCGAGATCCTCGACCTGGGGGCGCGCCAATACGGGATGAGCTACGCGCGCGGCCGGGTCGTGGCCGCGCTGCAAGCCTCCGGGCCGGTGCTGATGCGGAAGCTGAGCCAGGACGTGGGCGTCACGCCGCGGACCATCACCGGCCTGGTCGACGCGCTGGAAGCCGACGGCTGGGTGGAGCGGCGCTCCGATCCCCGCGACCGCCGCGCGACCATCGTCGCGCTGACGCCTTACGCCGAGACCGCGTTCCAGCAGCTCCTTGAGGGTTATCGCGGCCTGGCCCAGGACCTGGTCAGCGGGATATCCGAGGCGGACCAGCGGCGTGCCCTCGGCGTGATCGAGCACATCTCGGGCCGGCTGGATGCCGCGGTGCGCCGGGGCACCACGGCGTTCGATCCGCCCGTGCCGCCACGGCACCAGCGGAAGAAACCCGGGTAGCGACGAGTTGCCGAGTTACGTGACCGAGGTACCGCTATCCGTTCTGGATCTTTCGCCGGTCGCCGCCGGCACCACGGCCGGGCAGGCGCTGCGCCAGACCACCGAGCTGGCCCAGCGCACCGAGCAACTCGGGTACCGGCGGTTCTGGGTGGCCGAGCACCACAACATGCCGGCCATCGCCAGCTCGGCGCCGGCCGTGCTGATCGCGCACCTGGCCGCGGCCACCTCGACGATCCGGGTGGGATCGGGCGGGGTGATGCTGCCCAACCACGCCCCGCTGGTGGTCGCCGAGCAGTTCGGCACGCTGGAGGCGCTGCACCCGGGCCGGATCGACCTGGGCATCGGCCGCGCGCCCGGCACCGACCAGTTCACGGCGCTGGCGCTGCGCCGCACGATGGAGGGCCTGTCGGCCGAGAACTTCCCGGCCGAACTCCTCGACCTGATCCGGCTGTTCACCGGCGAGGACGCTCCGGCGCGGATCACCGCCACCCCCGGCCTGGGCGACATGCCCGCCATCTGGCTGCTGGGGTCGAGCGGGTTCAGCGCGCAGCTGGCCGGCCTGCTTGGGCTGCCGTTCTCGTTCGCGCACCACTTCAGCTCGGCCAACACCGTGCCCGCGCTGGCCCTGTACCGGGAGAGCTTCCGGCCATCGCAGTGGCTGGAGCGCCCGCAGGCGATGGTGGCGGTGAACGTGATCTGCGCCGACACCGACGAGCGCGCCGGATGGCTGGCCGGCCCGGCCGCCCTGTCGTTCCTGCGGCTGCGCAGCGGGATGCCGCAGCCGATGGCCAGCCCCGAGGAGGCGGCCGCCTACCCGTACACCCCGGGCGAGCGGGAGATCGCCTGGGGCCGGTTCGCCGACCAGGCGCTCGGCTCGCCGGACACGGTGCGCGCGCAGCTATCCGGGCTGCTCGAGCGCACCGGCGCCGACGAGCTGATGCTGACCACGATGGTCTACGACATCGCCGACCGGATCCGCTCCTTCGAGCTCGTCACCGAGAAGGTCGCCCCGGCCCTTCGCCGCGGATCGAAGGACCGCTAGCCCGCGCCGCTGGCCGGGAAAGCGCGAAAGCGCACGCGCGGACACCGGCCTGTTCTCCATAACAAAGCGGTTGCCGGCGCCGGCGCCGTGGACGTGCCCTAGTCGATGGGAAGCGGCGGGTGCGCCGGGTGGCGGGCGCGCCAGGCGAGCTCGGCCTCGCCGACGGGGGTGGACGGCGGGCCCAGCACGAAGGGCCAGATCTCCTCGGCGATGGCCCGCCAGTTGGCGGTCGCGGTCAGCTCGCCGAGCAGTCCGAACAGGCCCAGGTTGATGCGCTGGAGGATCACGTACGACCTCGGGATGCTCGCGTAGGTGGTCACCGGGCTGCGCACGTCGAAGAACCGGCGCACGACCGCGGACGAGTAGTCCCCGGTCATGGTCACCGGCCGGGACTCGCGGACGGTGTCGTAGAACACGGCCATGTACTCGACGACTTCCTCAGTACTCAGCGGCGCGTCCGGGCGCAGGAAGCCGGCCTTCTCCAGGTTCCGGCGGAACGCCTCAGGGTCACGCTCAACGCACAGGTAGCGGGCCATCTGCGCCAGGGGCTGCAGCTCGACCGGGGTGAAGTGCCGGACCAGCCCGAAGTCCAGGAAGGTGACCCGGCCGCCGCCGTGGAACAGGTAGTTGCCCGGGTGCGGGTCGCCGTTGAACGCGCGGAGCTCGTACAGGCTCCGGAACACGAACCGGTAGATGGTCTCGGCGGCCAGGTCGCGTTCGTCCTGCGGCCAGCCGGCCAGCTCGGCGAACCGGGCTCCGTCGGCCAGCTCGCTGGTCACCACGCGCCGGGTGGACAGCTCGTCGACGATCGCGGGGACGGTGATCGTGGGATGGCCGTCGTAGTAGGCGGCGAAGAAGCGCTGGTTGTCAGCCTCCCGGCGGTAGTCCAGCTCCTCCAGGACGCGCTCGCGCAGCTCGGCGAGCAGCGCGTCCACGTCCTGGCTCGGCGCGGTGACCCGTAGCATCCGGCGCAGCAGCGCCACGTTGCCGAGGTCCGCCGCGATGGTCTCGGCGATCCCGGGATACTGCACCTTCACCGCGACCGCCCGGCCGTCGTGCGTGATCGCCCGGTGCACCTGCCCGATCGACGCCGCGGCGATGGGCTCGGGATCCCAGCGGGCGAAGGCCCGCTCCGGGGGGCGGCCCAGCTCGGCCTCCACCACCTGCGCGGCGAGGTCCGCGCTCATCGGCGGGACGCTGTCTTGCAGCCGGCTGAGCGTGCGGCGAACGCCGGGCGACAGGCCGTTGTCGATGTAGCTGGCCATCTGGCCCAGCTTCATCAGCACGCCCTTCATCGTGCCCAGCGTGCTGGCGACATCCTCGGCGGTCTGCAGGGCGAGGTCGCTGCGCAGCTGCTGCCGGTGCTCCCCGGCGGCCGCGAACAGCCGCGGGGCGCTGCCCGCGTAGCGTGCCCCGCCGCGCGCGACGAGCTGGAGCGCGGCCAGGCCGCGGCGGAGCCGGAGGCTGCCCTGCCGCCGGGACGGCGCTGCGCCGCGGCGCAGCGCCGCGACCGCGGCCACGCCGGCGGCGTTACCGATCACGGCGCCGGCCGCGGCCACGCCGGCGAGCCTTATGACGCGGGCCGCGCCGCTCACGGCGGCGCGTGGCGCGCGGCGCCGCGTCACGCGGGCCGCGCTGTCACGCGTATCCGCGCCGCAATCCGCTGCCGCGCCTCGAGCACGCCGGGCTCGCCGAGGAACACCGCGTCGAGGATGCCGAGCACCTGCCGGATCTCCTCCCGGCGCTCCGGCGTCAGCGGTGGCGCACGGTACCCGTACATCTCCCGCGCCCAGTCCGGCAGCGCGACGACCGCGCCGTACCGGACGTCCTGCCAGATCTCGGCGATGTCGGGCTCCAGGCCCGGCGGGTCCAGCAGGTACGCCATCGACTCGCTGGCCGCCGGGGTGCAGCGCAGTTCGGGCCGCACCGACGCGAGGTAACCGTCCAGCCCGGCCACGTCCGACGGGACCAGGCCGGCGGGCACGCCGACGAGCTCGGCCGCGACCACCATCTCCGCGACGTAGCGGTCGGCGTCCGGCGCCGGGAGCGGCGTCCCGAACGTCTCCCGGGCGGCGAGGGCGGACTCGACCAGCGCCGCGTGCACCCACAGCAGCAACGCGGGATCGCTCGCCTCGTACTGGCGGCCGGTGACCCCGTCCACGCCGCGGACGTGCGTGTGGATCCGGCGCACCCGCGCCGCGGCCTGCTCGGCCGCGGCCCGCTCGCCGAAGCTGATGGTGGTCACGTACGCCGAGGTAGCGGCCAGCCGGCCGACCGGGTCCTGGCGCCAGCCGCTGTGCTGGTCGACTCCGGCCATCGCGAGCGGGTGCAGCGCCTGCATCATCAGCGACCGCAGGCCCGCGATCGGCCCGGTCAGGTCGGCGCTCATCTTCCAGGTCACGCTGGCCGGCCCGAAAAACCCGTCGTCGGCGGGACGTTCCGGCACGCCGGACACGTAAGCTGCCGCCGATCGCTCGATCAGCCCGGCCGCGGTCGCGTACGATTCCGCGGTCATACCAGCCAAAGTACCCACTCCGGGCCCGGGTATCGTCACCGGAAGCGGCCGCCGGGCCCGTCGCCTGGTGAGCGGGTGTCCCGCGAGCCTTGTACCGTCTCCTGGCCGCTCTTGCCTATAGTCGATTGATCGCGTCGGGTAGTGACGCCCTGCGAACGCAGGGGGGAGGACGTCATGCCAGAACCGGTTCAGGCCGGCCAGCGTTACCTGCCCGGGCTGGACGGGCTGCGGGCGATAGCCGTGATCGCGGTGATCGCCTTTCATGAACAGCTGGGCTGGGCGCCCGGAGGGCTGCTGGGCGTGGCGGTGTTCTTCACCCTGTCCGGGTACCTGATCACCGACCTGCTGCTGGGGCAGTGGGCCGCGTCCGGGCGGCTGGCGCTGGCCGATTTCTGGATCCGGCGGGCCCGGCGCCTGCTGCCGGCGCTGTTCGTGATGCTCGCCGTGGTCAGCGCGTGGGTGACCGTGGCCGACCGGGCCCAGCTGGAGCGGTTGCGGGACGCGGTCATCGCGGCGGCGACCTATTCCTCCAACTGGTACCTGATCACCCAGAACCAGTCGTACTTCGCCCGGTTCGCGCCGCCCGCGCCGCTGGATCACCTGTGGTCGCTGGCCGTGGAGGAGCAGTTCTACCTGGTCTGGCCCTGGCTCTTGCTCGCCGGGCTGGTTTGTTTGCGGCGGCTGCGGAAGGGCCGGCCCGGCGGGACGACCTGGCTGGCGCTGCCCACCCTGGCCCTGGCCGCCGGATCGGCCGTCGTCATG
>Ga0335076_10008247_pt1 | contig 10512 bp, 10 predicted proteins | sample Lox_Sample_25_FD_206717 | JGI IMG/M metagenome (GOLD analysis project Ga0335076, IMG submission 206717) | Soil microbial communities from Loxahatchee National Wildlife Refuge, Florida, United States - Lox_Sample_2.5 | ecosystem: Environmental > Terrestrial > Soil > Wetlands | place: USA...
AGACTGGCCACCGCCCCGGTCTGCTGGCCGCTGAGCACCGCGTGCCCGGCCAGGACCGCCAGCGCCACCAGCACCAGCGCGCCGATGAGCGTGGCAATGAGCGGCGGGCGGACCGCGGATCGGCGCTCCGCCCCGGCCGCGGCACCGTCATCCCGTGTCATCCAGGCGTCCCGAGTCATGCAGGCCCGCCGACCAGCCAGGCCGACACGTGCGCGGGCTCCAGCGCCGAACCGACCGCTTCCTCCAGCCCGGACCGCACCGCCCAGCCGGCCCGGTCACTGCTCCGCTCCCGGGGCCGCTTCCGCGTCGTGCACGTATACCCACAACTGGTCGGGCTGCAGCGCACCGCGCACCACGCTCAGCAGGTCGTCGCGGACCTTGTCCAGGTCGACCGCGTCCTGCAGCCGGCCCGCGAACGCGGCCACCGCCGCATCGGCGTCGTACCGGGCCCGGTTGAACCGGCGGTCCACGGCCCGCTGCACCCGGGCCCGCAGCGGGTAGAACAGCGCCGCGGCGGCCAGCGTGGACGCCGCCACCGCCACCGACGAGGAGAACCGCAGCACCTGCGTGGCCAGCAGCACCAGCCCGGCGTACACCCCGACCAGCAGCCCGGTGACCAGCGCATAGGCCAGCGTCCGGGAGATGATCCGGTCGATGTCGTACAGCCGGTACTTGAGGATGGCCACGCCCATGCTGACCGGCAGGGCGAGCACCGCGATGAGGGCGACGTGGCCAATGGCCTGCTGCACCGGATCCGAACTGTCGGTCAGCGGCACCCCGGCCAGGCCGCCGGCCATGGCCAGCACCGACCCGCCGACCAGCCACTTGAGCTGGAGCCGCCGTTCGCCGGACGACCGCCGGTAGCTGATCACCTGGCCGATCACCGAGGCCAGCCAGCACGCGCCGAGCACCGGGAAGAACACCTGCTGGACGTGGCCCCACCAGGCATACGAGCCGGCCGGATGGTCGATGACCAGCAGGTTCCCGGACGAGTCCACCCGGACCTGGTGCGCCGCGATGACCTGAACCGAGATGAGGAAAACACCGGCCGTCCACAGCGCGGCCACCGAAACGTAGGCCCACAGCGCCCACCGCCATCGCGGCCCTGGCAGCCGGCCGTCCGGGAACAGCAGCACGCTCAGCCCGAACAGCGCGATGGCCGGCGCCCAGCCCGGCTGCAGCAGTACCGCCACCCAGCCCAGTGGCAGGCTGCCCCGGTGAAAGCCAGCACCGTGCGAGTGGTACGCGGCCACCGCGTACAGCCCAGCGTCGCTGCTGAGCACCAGGAAGCCGACCGCGCCGAGCAGGAGCCAGCCCAGCGGGTTACCCGGCCGCCGCCAGGCGACCAGGAAGCCGACCACCCCGAACGCCGGGGCGAGGTACTCCCCACCCCCGCTGTCGTTGCCGCTGGCCCCGGCGAGCAGGGCCAGCGGGACGACCAAGACGGCCAGGATCAGCACCAGCACCCCGAGCAGCACGGCGGTCCGCGGCGTAGCCAGCCGGGATCGCAGCACCGGGGTCTGCCCGCTCATCCAGCACCGCCCCGGATCCACACCGACAGGGACGCGGGCTCCAGTGCCGCACGGACGGCACCAGCCAGGTCGGCCCGGACCACATCTAGATCGACCGCGTCCTGGAGGTTGGCCGCGAACGCGGCCACGGCGGCGTCGGCGTCATACCGGGCCCGGTTGAACCGCCGGTCCACCAGCCGCTGCACCCGCACCCGCAGTGGGCTGAACAGCGCCGCCGCGGCCAGCGTGGCCACCGCCACCGCGACCGACGAGGACAGCCGCAGCGCCTCGGTGGCCAGCAGCACCAGCCCCGCGTACACCCCTACCAGCAGGCCCGTCAGCACCGCGTAGGCCAGCGTGCGGGAGATCAGCCGGTCGATGTCGAACAGCCGGTATCTCAGGATGGCCACCCCGATGCCGACCGGCAGCGCGAGCAGCCCGGCCCAGCTGACGAGCCGGAGCGCGACGTACGGCAGACCGTTCGTGCCCGAGGCGGCGAACGTGAGGAACAAGCCGCCCACCCCGCCTACCGCCCCCGCCAGCAGCCATTTGACCTGCTGGCGGCGGTCTCCCGAGGATCGCCGGTAGGTCGCCACCTGGCCGCCCAGCGCGGCTAGCCAGCTCACCAGTAGCACCGGCATGAACAGGTCCTGCACGATCCCCCACCAGGCCGCGTCGCCGGACGGGTGGTTCAGCAGCGTCAGGTCCCCGGCCGCATCCGAGTGGATGTGGTGCCCGACGATGGCCCCGGCGCTGAGCAGGTACGCACCGCCCAGCCAGACGAGGCCGAGCGCCAGGTAACCTCCGACGAACCAGCGCCAGCGCGGCCCAGGCAGCCGGCCGTCCGGGAACAGCAGGACGATGAGCCCGATCAGCACGATGGCCGGTGCCCAGCCCGGCTGGGCCAGCACGGCCAGCCAGCCGGCCGGCAGCGTGCCGCCGTGCAGCCGGTAATCGGCCACCATGTAGAAGCTGGCGGTCTCGCCGAGTGTCCCGAACGCCGCCATGCCCAGCATCAGCCAGCCCACCACGTTGCCCGGTCTCCGCCACACCACCAGCAGACCGGCCACGCCGTAGGCCAGCGTGAACGGGAACGGCAGCGACCCGTCGCTGGCCAGCAGGCTCTGCCGGGCCAGCCGCGCGAACGGGATCTGGGCCAGCAGCGCGGCCAGCACCACGACCGCGACGGCCAGCGCCGCGCCCCGGGCCCAGCGCAACCCCACGGCGGTCACCGCGCACCGCCGGAGAGCCACAGGCCGACGTGCGCCGGCTCAAATGCATTCTGAATAACGCCAGTTAGGTCGGAACTCACCGTGTCCAGGCCGACGGCGTCCTGCATCCGGGCCGAAAATTCGGCCACCAGCTGGTCGGCGTTGTACCTGGCCCGGTTGAACCGCCGGTCGACGATCCGCTGGACGCGCAGCCGGGCCGGGTTGAACAGGGCGGCCGCGGCCAGGGTGGCCGCCGCCACCGCCACCGACGAGGTGAACCCGAGCACCTCGGTGGCCAGCAGGACCAGCCCCAGGTACACCCCGACCAGCAGCCCGGTGACCAGCGTGTAGGCCAGCGTCCGGGAGATGATCCGGTCGATGTCGTACAGCCGGTACTTGAGGATGGCCACGCCGATGGACACCGGCAGCGCGGCGAACCCGAACCAGCCCAGCCCGCTCACCACCCGCAACAGCGTGGCCGGCCAGGCCCCCTGGGTGAGGGCCAGCGCGGCGCTGGCCGCCGTCACCGCCGCCCCCATCGCCAGCCACTTCAGCTGCTGGCGGCGCTCGCCCGAGGATCGCCGCCAGCTCAGCAGCTGCCGGCCGATGAACGCCACGATGAGCAGCAGCATGATCAGGAGCAGCGGCGTGACCTGGGCATACCACCCGGTCGGGTTGTCGGTGGCGGTCAGGCCGCCGTTGCCGTCCACCTGGACCGGATACCGGGAAAGGGCCTGCGCGGTGGCCACCGCGAGGCTGAGCTGGCCGACCGCGTACAGGCCGAGGTAGGCCCACAGCGTGGCACGCCACCAGCGAGAGCCAAGCTTTCCGTCCGGGAACAGCAGCACGACCAGGCCGAACAGCTCCAGCCCGGGGCCCCAGAGCTGGTTGACCGACAGCGCGACCGGGCCCAGCGGCAGGTGATAGCCCAGCCGGTAACGCAGCAAGGCGTAAGCCGAGCCGTCGGTGGCCAGGATGAGGCAGAGCGCGATGCCGAGCAGCAGCCAGCCCAGTGGATTGCCGGGCTGGCGCCGGGCCACCAGCAGGCCGACCACTCCGCTGGGCACCCCGACCACCAGCGCGACCACCGCGTCGAACTGCAAGTGGGACAGGATCGTCAGGGGTACCAGCGCGACTGTGGCCGCGAGCAGCACGGCGGCGCACACCGCCAGCCATCGCTTCGGGCTCGCCGCAGCGGTCACGGCTCGTCCTCGGTCAGCCACAGCGCCTGGTGCGCGGGCTCCAGGGCGTGGCCGATCACGCCGAGCAGGTCGGCGCGGAGTTCGTCCAGGGCCACCGCCCCGCTGGTCCGGGCGGCGAACGCGGCCACGGCCGCGTCCGCGTCGTATCTGGCCCGGTTGAACCGGCGGTCCACCACATGCTGCACCCGGCGGCGGACCGGGTTGAACAGGGCCGCGGCGGCGAGCGTGGCCGCCGCCACGGCCACCGACGAGGTGAACCCGAGCACCTCGGTGGCCAGCAGCACCAGCCCGGCGTACACCCCGACCAGCAGCCCGGTGACCAGCGCATAGGCCAGCGTCCGGGAGATGATCCGGTCGATATCGTATAGCCGGTACTTGAGGATCCCGATGCCGATCGACACCGGCAGCGCCACGATGCCGAGCAGCAGCACCTCCCATAGCGCGGCGGTGCTGGCGAACGAGGCGGCGGCCGAGATGCCGCAGATGGCGGCCCCGCTCATCAGCCACTTCAGCTGCTGGCGGCGTTCCCCGGTGGACCGCCGCCAGCTGGCGATCTGGTAGGCCAGTGCGCACAGCCAGCTGATCAGCAGGCTGGCGAAGAAGATCAGGCTGAGGATCGTGGCCAGCGGCGGCGTGTTCTCCACCCGGGGCAGTTCGCCGTCGGCCAGCGTGCGCAGGTGCGGCGCGGCCAGTGCCTCGCCGGTCAGGACGAGGATGGACACCAGCGCGGGCACCAGCAGCACCGGGCAGGCCCAGAACACGAACCGCCACCAGCCCGGCGGCGGCCGCCCGTCGGGGAACAGCCAGATGATCAGCGGCAGCGCGATGAACGGGAAGAAGAACAGCTGGGCCATGATCAGCGCGGCCGGCCCGAGCACCGGGAGGGCGTGCCGACCCGGCTGGTAGGCCTGATCGTAGGCGTCGCTGGCGAACGTCAGCAGCAGGCTGGCTGGCATGGCCAGCAGCAGCCAGCCGATCGGGTTGGCCCGCTGATGCCAGGCCACCACCAGCCCGACGGCCGCGATCGCCCACAGCGCCAGGATCAGCGCAGTGCCCTCGGCCGTGCGATGCGGGCCGGTGTGCTGCTGGGTGACTGACTGGGCCACGACCACGCCGGTCAGCAGCAGTATCAAGCTGGCCAGCAGCAGCGCGGTCAGCCGCGGCGAGGTGAGGCGGCGCCCCGGCGGCCGCGCCGCCCGGCTGGCCGTCACCGCCGTTCTCCGGCCATGGCGGCCGGGCTGAGCCGGGCCGGGCTGACATCGGGCGGCTGCCGGATGCCGAACACGTCGCGCAGCGCGGTCAGCGCGGCCAGTTCGCCGCACCGGCCGTGCACCCCGGGCAGCGGCGGGGTGGACGACGAGCACAGGTACACGCCGGGCAGCGGGGTCCGGTACGGGTTCCACCGCGGCACCGGGCGCGCCACGGTCTGCCACACCGTCTGCATCCCGGCGGCGATGTCGCCGCCGACGTAGTTAGGGTTGGCCGCTTCCTCATCGGCCGCGGTCCGCACGTGCCGGGCCAGGATCAGGTCACGGAAGCCGGGCGCGAACCGCTCGATCTGCGCCTCGATCCGGGCCGTCATGTCCACCGTCGACCCGGCCGGCACGTGGCAGTACGCCCACAGCGTGTGCGTGCCTGCCGGTGACCGGGCCGGGTCGGCCACCGCGGGCTGGGTGACCAGCACGTACGGCGCGGCGGGATGCCGCCCGGCGGCCACCTCGGCCTCGGCCGCCGCGATCTCGGCGAACGTGCCGCCGAGGTGCAGCGTGCCGGCCCGGCGGGCCGCCTCGCTGGCCCACGGCACCGGGCCGGACAGGGCGAAGTCGGCCTTGCACACCCCGGCCCCGTAGCGGAACCGGCGCAGCGCGTTCCGGTACCCGCCGGGCAGCCGGTCACCGGCCATAGCCAGCAGCGCCCGCGGCGCGACGTCCAGCAGCACCGCCTGGGCGCGGGGCAGTTCGGCCAGCGAGCGCACCCACCAGCCAGTCTCGATCCGGCCGCCGGCCGCGGTCACCGCGGCGGCCAGCGCGTCGGTGATCCGCGCGCTGCCGCCCTCGGCTACCGGCCAGCCGGTGCCGTGGGCCAGCGCGAGCAGCATCAGGCCGACCGCCCCGGTCGGCGGCCGGCGCAGCGGCAGCATCCCGTGCGCGGCCACGCCAGCCAGCAGCGCGCGGCCCTCGTCGGTGTGGAACCGGCGGGCCAGCCCGGCGGCGGAACTCAGTGCGTGCGCGCCGAACATGGCGATGCCCGGGGTGACCCGCCGCGGCGGCCGCCGGACCGGGGCCAGCACCAGCTCAGCCAGGCCCGCGCAGTCCCGGGCCAGCGGCCCGAGCAGCCGCTGGTAGGCGGCCGCGTCGGCGCCCAGCCCGGCCGCCGTGTCCGGCACTGGCCGGGTGACCACCGCGGCCCGGCCGCCGTCCAGCGGGTGCGCGATCACCACGTCCGGGGCGGCGAACCTGACCCCGCGTTCTTCCAGCCCGAAACGCTGGAAGAACGGCGAGGCCACGGCCAGCGGGTGCGCCACCGAGCACACGTCGTGCCAGAATCCGGGCAGCGTGAGCTGCTCGGTGCGGCAGCCGCCGCCGATCGTGGCCGCGCCCTCGATCACCTGCACCCGCAGGCCCGCCGCGGCCAGCGTGACCGCGGCGGCCAGCCCGTTCGGGCCGCTGCCCACCACTACCGCGTCGGCGTCATCAGCCACCGGTCGTCCCCCCAGCGACCGGTTAGCTGGTGTGCCGCGTGCTGCGGCGCAGCGCGGTGAACGGCGCCGCCGCCGTCTGGAACACGCTGCGGATCATCGAGTTGTGCCAGACGTTGCCCGCGTTATGCCACTGCCGCTTGCTGTCCACGCAGACCGTCCGGGTGGTCACCGGGGCGCCGGCCGCGCCCAGGTAGTCGCCCAGCGCGGTCAGCGTCTGGGCCCAGAACACGTCTTCCTTCCGGTGCCCGCCGAACATCATGCCCAGTTCGTAGAGCGGGTCGTTGGCCCGCATCAGCACCTGGGCCTGGACGGCCGTGCTGGCCGCGTCGCGTTCCGCGGAGAACGTGATCCAGCCCGCGAACATGTGCCCCTGCGGCGTCATCAGAGTGAACGACTCCTCGTCCGCGTACAGCACGAACACGCCGGTGGACAGCTTCACCCCGCCGCCGATGGCCAGGTCGAGCAGGGCCACGTCGCCGGGGCTGATCCCGGTCAGCGCGCCGGCGAACCGGTTGCCGGCCGGCCAGAAGTCGGGGAAGTGCGCCTTCCAGGTGGCGATGGCCGACTCGGGGGTGATGTCCCCGGGCACGGTCAGCCGGTAGGTTTTCTGCCACATCTTGCCGAACCCCTGCACCGGGCCGGTCAGCCGGCGCCCGGCCACGTTGGTGCCGCGCACCCCGTCCCGCTGCTGCACGTCCAGCCGCTCCACCTTGGCCGCCCACCGGCCAACATCGCGGGGCGTCATCGCGGCTGTCGCCTCGCGCACGCTGAGCTCGATCTGCTCCGCCGAGGTGGTCCGCTCCGGGTCCACTGCCTCAGTCATGACATCCCCCTCAGGCGCCCGCGACGGACAGTGCGGAAGCCTCGTCCTCGTAGATCGTGATCGCCTCGTCCAGCCGGGTCAGCTCGAAGATCTCCCGGTAGTGCTCGCTCAGCCCGTACGCGGCCAGCTGCTGCCGTTGCCGGTTGGCCCGGACGAGCAGGGTGACCAGCATCCCGATGCCGCCGCTGTTCATGTACTCCAGCCCGGCGAAGTTGAGCACCAGGCGGCTGGTGCCCGGCCCGCTCGCTTCCTCGTAGGCCGACATCAGCACCGGCTCACAGCCCGCGGTGACCTCGCCCTTGATGTCCACCACCGCCACCGCGTCCGCCACCCGCCTGACTTGCATGGTGACCACCGGTCCGTCCATCACTACCCCTCCCTTAGTGACATTTAGTGCCTTCGGCCCTGTGCCTTCTGACCCTCAGTGACTATGCATCTGTAGCGCTGCGTCGAGGTCGCCGAAGACCTCGATGAAGTCGGACAGCCGGGTGATGTCGAAGATCTCCCGGTAGTGCGGGGACAGGCCGCTGGCCACCACCGTGCGGCGCTGCGCCCGGGCCTGGGCCAGCACGCTGACGATGAGCGCGATGCCGGTCGAGTTGATGTAGTCCACCCGGGCGAAGTCGAGCACCACGGTCTGCGCCGTGCCGTCCGCGATCGCCTGCTGGTAGGCGGCGTTCAGCACGGCGGCGGCGCCGCCGTCCACTTCCCCGGTGAGCTCGATGACCGCCGTGCCGTCCACCGCGTGCACGGCCGCCTCACAGACCTTCTTCATGACCGCCTCCCGGCAAGTCGGCTACCGGTGCGCCCGCGCCGGTCCGCATGGTGAGCTGGATGGTGTGCCACGGGCCGTCGGTGCTGACCTGCATCGCATCGACCATGTTCCGGATCAGGAACAGCCCCCAGCCCCGCGGCGGCTGCTCACCGGCCAGCTTCAGCTCGAGGTCAGGGGTCGCGGCCGGCCCGGCCGGGGTATGTTCGCCGCCGCGGTCGGTGATGGCCACGATGATGTCCGGGCCATCCTGGGTGACCTCGACGTCGACCGGGATCTCCGGCCGGTTCCGGTTGCCGTGCTCGATCGCGTTCATGGTCGCCTCGGCCACTGCGGTCTTCAGCCGCTCCAGCCGCGGCCCGGTCAGCCCGCAGCCCGCCACCGCCTCGGCCACCCGGGCCAGCGCGACCCGCTCGTTGCCCGGCTCGCTGGCCACCGCGAACGACGCCAGCTGCCGTCCGGCCGGATGGGCCACCGACGTCATTCGCCACCTCCCGCGTACCCGGCGTGCAGCGATCGCTGCAGGCAGACCAGCGTGATGTCGTCTTCCTGCTCGGCGTCCGGGCCGCTGAACGCGGCCAGCTCGGTCAGGCACAGGTCGATGAGTTCCTCGCCGGACGGCCCCCGGCCGGCCAGCTCGGACACCCGCGGGAAGCCGAACATTTCCCGGTCCGGGTTGTGCGCCTCGGCCAGCCCGTCGCTGTGCAGCAGCGCGCAGTCACCCGGCTCGAACTGGAAGGTCTTCTCCTCGTAGTCCATGCCGGGCATCAGCCCGAGCGGCATGCCGCGGGCCCGCAGCTCAGCCACCCCGCCCTTGGTCCGCACGTACGGCACGTCGTGCCCGGCGTTGGCGAACACGATGCTGCCGCTGGCCGGGTCGAGCACCAGGGCCAGGCAGGTGACGAACATGTGCGCCGGGATGTCCGCGCAGAGCAGGTCGTTCACGTGCGCGAGCACCGCGCCGGGGGAGATCAGCCGGGGCGCGGCGCCGCGCAGCAGCGCGTGCGTGCTGGCCATCACCAGCGCGGCGGGCACGCCCTTGTCGGTCACGTCGCCGACCACGAACATGACCCGGCCGTCCGGCAGCGCGATGAAGTCGTAGAAGTCGCCGCCCACGGTGCGGGCCGGCCGGTAGAACGCGGCCACGTGCCAGCTCGGCAGGTCCGGTACGGTCTTGGGCAGGAACTGCTGCTGGATGATCTGGGCGATCTTCAGTTCCTGTTCGATCCGCTCCCGGTTACGCGCTTCGGCCTCCTGCTGCCGGACCAGCTGGCCCACCCGCATGGCGGGCGCCGCGTACCCGGCCAGCGCGTTGAGCAGCCTGCGGTCTTCCGATGAATAGTCCCGTTCGGACAATCGCGGGCCGAGGCTGACCAGGCCGATCAGGCTGCCCGAGGAGATCAGCGGGACGGTGAGCACGACGCCGGCCGCCTTCAGCTCGGCCAGCGCGGGTGAGTCCAGATCCAGGCCGCGGATGTCCACCGCGCCCGCCGCGCTGAGCAGGTAGCCGACCAGCGGGTCGTTCGAGGCCAGCTCGAACTGCGGGCCCTGGTCGGCCACGACCACGGTGCTTGCGGCCGGCCCGGCCGGTGCGGCGGGCCGGCGCCGCCGCCAGCCCCGTGCCCAGGTCCGGGGCTGGGGCTGGCCGTTGACCCCGGCCGGGCCCGGCTCTGCGACGGTGCGGCGGGGGTCAGCGGGACCGGGAGCGGTGCGGTCTGCGGCGTCGGGGTCCCGGTCCGCACTGGTGGCCGTTCCGGCGGCGGCCCCGTCCCCGCCGGCGCTGGCCCTGTCCAGCTGTTGCGCCATAGCGACCCTCCCGAAATCCCCGGGTTCTCCAAGCTCACGGCCAGCTTAGGGAGCAGGCGATACGGGATCGTTACGGCTCAGCCGGGATTGGCAGCGGATTTCACGCTGCTGCGTTACGGTGACTTCGTTCGTCCTGGGGGGGACATGAAGGACTTGGATCTCGCGCTGCTCGGGCCGCCGGTGATCTCCCGGTCTGGCGCGCCGGTCAGCTTTGACACCCGGAAAGCCACCGCCGTGCTGGCCCTGCTGGCCGCGGACCACCATGAGCTGAGCCGGGAGCGGCTGGCCGCGCTGCTCTGGCCGGACGCGGACGCGGTCCGGGCCCGCGCCTCGCTGCGCCGCACGCTGTCGGTGACCGGGGCCGCGGCCGGGCCGGGGTTGCTGGTCACCCGCACCGCGGTGGCGCTGGACCCGGACCGGGTCCGGGTGGACGTGACCGAGTTCGAGGCGCTGGCCGCCGGGCCGGACCCGGGCCAGCTGGACCGC
>Ga0335076_10008248_pt1 | contig 10510 bp, 8 predicted proteins | sample Lox_Sample_25_FD_206717 | JGI IMG/M metagenome (GOLD analysis project Ga0335076, IMG submission 206717) | Soil microbial communities from Loxahatchee National Wildlife Refuge, Florida, United States - Lox_Sample_2.5 | ecosystem: Environmental > Terrestrial > Soil > Wetlands | place: USA: Florida...
AACTGGCCCGGGAAGAAATCGCCCGCGCAGCCACCGCCTCGGTCAGCCTCATTTCCTTGGATGATCCCGTCTACCCTCAGCGCCTGCGCGAAATTTACGACCCACCTCTCATCCTTTATTTACGTGTAAATCCCGAGGTCCTGACCACCCCCGGCATCGCCATGGTCGGCACCCGTCACCCCACGCCCTACGGCACCGGCATGGCAGAGCGGCTGGCCACCGACCTTGCCGCGCAAGGCCTGATTATTATCAGTGGTCTCGCCCGCGGGGTGGATACGGCCAGTCATCGCGGCACAATCTCGGGCAAAGGCAAGACCTTGGCGGTTCTCGGGACCGGCGTCGACGTGATTTATCCCAAGGAAAACACTCGCCTGGCCGAGCAGATCCTCGCCCTCGGCGGCGGCATTATCTCCGAATTCCCCCTCGGCACTTTCGCCGCGCCGCAAAATTTTCCCATCCGCAACCGCATCATCAGCGGAATCTCCGTCGGAGTTCTCGTCGTTGAAGCCGCGGAGTATTCCGGGACGCGCATTACCGCGCGTTGCGCGCTCGAGCAAAATCGCGAAGTTTTTGCCGTCCCCGGCAACGTCACCAACAAGAACTCCTGGGGTCCGAACACATTGATAAAGCAGGGCGCAAAGCTGGTTGCGACCTGGGAAGACGTCTGGGAAGATCTCCCGGCAGATGTGAAACTTGCGCTGCACCCACCCACCTCGCCTGAATCCGAAACCTCCTCTTCTGCATCTTTATTTCCTGACGAAGGGCTGCCTCCTCACGAGAAGCGAATTCTGAGCCTGCTCCGGGCCGACGAAGCCACCCACATTGATGAAATCGTGGAAAAGCTGGAGACGGAATTGTCGTCCTCCGAAATCTTCGCCGCCCTCTTCGAGCTAGAGCTAGCCGGCAAAGTAAGACAGATGCCGGGGAAGAATTTTGTGAAGGCTTTCTAGCTGTCAGCTATCAGCCAAACGGAGGTGGGGATTGCAGAGCTTCAGGAATCTTCGGGTGTGGGAGAAGGCGCATCTGCTGACGCTGGACATCTATCGTTCAAGCCGAACCTTCCCACGCGACGAGGTGTATGGGTTGACCAGTCAAATGCGGCGAGCATCAGCTTCGATTGGGGCCAACATCGCTGAAGGATCGTGCCGCAAAGGCGATCCCGAGTTTGGCAGATTTCTTCATATCGCCATGGGTTCTGCAAGTGAGTTGGAATATCACCTTCTGTTGGCGCACGACTTGGAAATTCTGAGATCGCCTGATTATCAGCGGCTTTCCGAGCAGGTAGTGGAAGTGAAACGAATGCTGGCGGTGCTACTGCAAAAGCTAAGGGCCGACAGTTGATAGCCGACAGCTGATAGCTGACAGCCGACAGCCGACAGCCGACAGCCTTTCGTCCAGTAACTTGTTCGCGCCCCGACATTCGTGCTAGCTTCAAAATTGAATTTTCGAAACTGAGAGGAACATTGTCTAAAGGCTTAGTCATCGTCGAATCGCCGGCTAAGGCGAAAACTATCCAGAAATATCTGGGGAAGGGCTTCGCTGTCGAAGCCTCGCTCGGGCACGTCAAAGATCTGCCCAAGAGCACGCTCGGTGTCGATATTAATAATGATTTCGAGACCGACTACATTGTCATCCCGGGCAAAGAAAAAGTTGTCGCCAAGCTGAAGAAGCTGGCCGCCTCTGCCGACAACATCTATCTCGCCCCTGACCCGGACCGCGAAGGCGAAGCCATCGCCGCTCACCTTGCCAACGAACTCGACGAGAACGGCTCCAAAAAGAAAAAGGCAGCAAAAAAAGCCAAGAAAGGCGAACCGGAAGCTCCGCCGCGCATTCAGCGCGTGACCTTCAACGAAATTACCAAGCGCGCCGTGCAGGCCGCATTCGAGCATCCACGCTCCATCGATCAGAATCTTGTCGACGCCCAGCAGGCCCGCCGCGTGCTCGACCGCCTCGTCGGATACCAGGTTTCTCCTCTGCTCTGGGATAAAGTCCGCCGCGGCCTCTCCGCCGGACGCGTGCAGACCGTTGCGCTTCGCCTGATCGTCGAGCGCGAACGCGAAATAAAAGCGTTCGAGAAAAAAGAGTACTGGACGCTCGACGCTCACCTCGCCGCCAGCAAGCCGCCTGCGTTCGACGCGCGCTTCCTCGGGAAAGGCGAGGAGAAAATTGAAATCCCGAACGCCGAAGAAGCCGAAAAGATCCGGCTGGCGCTCGAAAAAGCAGACTGGCTCGTCCGCAGCGTCGACAAGAAAGAGCGGCGCCGCAATGCCGCTCCGCCCTTCACCACCAGCAAGCTGCAACAAGACTCCTCCCGCAAGCTGCGCTTCAGCGTGAAGCGCACCATGATGATCGCGCAGCGCCTCTATGAAGGTGTAGAACTCGGCGAAGAAGGCTCGGTCGGTCTCATCACCTACATGCGTACCGATTCCACCCGCGTTGCCCCAGAGGCCATCGCGGAAGTGCGCGAATACGTCGGCAAAGAGTACGGCCCCACGTATCTGCCCGAGTCCCCGAACACCTTTAAAGAGAAGAAGGAAGCGCAAGGCGCGCACGAAGCAATTCGGCCAACCTCCGCGATGCGGCATCCCGATCAGATGAAGCAGTACTTAAAAGAGGATGAATACAAGGTCTACAAGCTGATCTGGCAGCGCTTTGTGGCTTCGCAGATTAATCCGGCGGTTTTCGACCAGACCACGGTCGACATCGACGCAAAAGCTGCGACTGGCAGCGACGTTTTCTGGTTCCGCGTGACCGGGTCGGTCTTGAAGTTCGACGGTTTCCTCAGAGTTTACGAAGAGTCGAAAGAAGGCAAGGACGAAGAAGACGAGGAACTGAAGCACAAGCTGCCTGCGCTCGAAGCCGGACAGAACCTGACTTTGCGCGAACTGAAGCCGGAGCAGCACTTCACCGAGCCTCCGCCGCGTTACAACGAAGCCTCGCTGGTCAAAGAACTGGAAGAGCGCGGCATCGGCCGCCCATCCACCTATGCCGCAATCCTCTCGACGATTCAGGAGCGGCAGTACGTGCAGAAAATCGGCGGCAAGTTCGTGCCTACCGAAATTGGCCTGGTCGTAACCGACCTGCTCATCGAGAATTTCCGCGACATTTTCGATGTGCAATACACGGCTCGCCTCGAAGAGGAACTCGACGAGATCGAAGAAGGCAAAGAGAAGTGGCAAGACGCGATGTCGGACTTCTACAAGAAGTTCCAGAAGGATCTCAAATATGCCGAAAAGCATATGGAGAACATCAAGCGGATGGAAAAGCCCACCGACGAGAAGTGCGAAAAGTGTGGCGCGCCGCTGGTGATCAAGTGGGGCAAGCACGGATCCTTCTACGCCTGCAGCACCTACGACAAAGACGATCCCAATACCTGCACCTTCACAAAAGAAAATCCGATTAACCTGCCCGACCTCGACTCCGCCGACATGCAGGAGACGGGCGCCGCCGAAGAATACTGCGAAAACTGCGGACGGGTCATGGTGCTCAAGCGTGGTCGCTTCGGCCAGTTCATGGCCTGCACGGGATATCCTGATTGCAAGACCACGCGCCGTCTCGATCAAGGCAAGAAAGTTCCCGACATCCCGCTCGATGAGCTTTGCCCCAAGTGCGGCCGCAACATGATGATTCGCCACGGCCGCTACGGCGAGTTCACGGCGTGCAGCGGATATCCCGACTGCAAATACGTCAAGCAGAACTTCATCGGCGTGAAGTGCCCCGAATGCAAAGACGGCGATCTGGTCGAAAAGCGCGCGCGCAAGGGCAACACCTTCTACGGATGCAGCAACTATCCGAAGTGCAAATTCACCTCAGCGAATAAGCCGATCGCCGAGAAGTGCCCCAGCTGCGGCAGTGAATACCTGGTCGAAAAGAATTTGAAAGCCGGCCCAGTCATTGCCTGCCCCAACAAAGAATGCGACTACGAGCGCCCCGCGCCCCCGCCACCCCCGAACCCGGAAGCCGGAGCGACAGCCAGCGCTTGAGCAAAAATTGAGAACTTGGGAAATTTACCCCGCAAGTGTCGCCGCATTTGCGAAGAGTGACCCACTGACGCCAGGAAGTCACCCACCCCTGACTGATGTCATTCCGAACCGCCGCAAAGCGGCGGTGAGGAACCTGCTTTGCCCCGCGACCTTTTCTGCTCCCAGCGCGCACCGCAGCAGTAAGCCATGGACAATCTAGAAGCGCTGCGCGAGAAGGCAAAAGCCAGATAAACAGGAAATGGATAAACAGAAAGCAGGTTCCTCACCAAGTCTGCGACTCGGTTCGGAATGACACCGCCCTTCGGCTCGAGCCACATCGCCCTTCGGCTGCAATGACACGACGTTACCCACGCGTAACTACGAATGTCAATCCAAACCAGTGATGTCATTCCGAACCGCCGCAAGGCGGCGGTGAGGAACCTGCTTTCCGCCTCGATCTTTTCTGCTCTCACCGTGTACCGCAGCAATAAGCCATGAACAATCTGATATGCTCACTGCTCATCGCTTAGCGGAGGCACCCATGCCCGAAAAACCCACTCACGCCGACGCCGAACTCATTCTCAAACTCTACGATCTTCGCCGCGAAGCGGAAATGCGCAAGGCACGCACCTGGTGGGCCGGAACTTTTTTCCCGGAGAATGCCGACGACTTCCTTAAAGTGTCCTGGGCCATGGGAACGCAGGAGAACTGCTGGCTGCGTCAGGTTGCCGGATATTGGGGCATCGTGACGTCGTTCGTAAACTCCGGCGTTTTGAACGAAGAACTCTTTTTGCAGCCGGGCTTCAGCGGCGAGCTTTTTCTCATCTACGCCAAGATCCATCCTTTCATTGAAGATCTGCGCCAGAAGCTCAACGACCCCAACGTCTTTCTCGAAGTCGAAAAGGCCGTCACTCATTCCGAGTGGGGACGCAACCGCCTGCAATTCATGATGAAGCGGGTCGAAGCGATACGCGAGAAGACAAAAGCCAGATAAACAGGAAATGGATAAACAGAAAGCAGGTTCCTCACCAAGTCTGCGACTCGGTTCGGAATGACATCACCTTTCGGCTCGAACCACATCGCCCTCCGGCTCGAGCCACATCGCTTTTCGACCGGGATGACACGACGTTACCCACTCGTAACCCGAATGTCCCTCCAAACCAGTGATGTCATTCCGAACCGCCGCAAAGCGGCGGTGAGGAACCTGCTTTCCGTCTGGGCTGCCCCGATGCCGCAAGAAAGCCTGAACCAACTCTAAATTCTCGCCCAAGGCCCCACCGCGACGAGGAGCTAGACCCTTCCCATCTGTTATCCTAATCCGCTGTGCGGATGATCTGGTGGTTCGTGATCCTGGGCGTAAGCACCCTGATCGTAGTGTGCGTCGCGATTGCCCTGTACATGCACCTGCGGCGCAGCCTGCAGAAAACATCCGCTCCGAAAGATGGCGTTCTCACGGAAGTGGAACACGAGCGCGAGACAAACAGCCTGGAGCACTGAGGGCGTTCGAGTTGGAGGTCGAAATTTAATGTCCAAATCTGCAATTCATAGCCTGAGCAATCCCCAGGAACGCGCCCTTGAAGCCTCAAAGCAGGTAGCGCTGGTCGTGGGGGCGAGCTTGTTCGTCGCGCTGTGTGCCCGCATCACGATTCCTCTCATGCCCCTGACCCCGGTTCCGCTCACGGTACAGAATCTTGGAGTATTGTTAGTCGGCCTGCTGCTCGGCAGTCGCCGCGGATTTGCCGCGCTGGCGCTTTATCTCATGGAGGGTGCGGTCGGCTTGCCAGTCTTCAACCCCACAGGCCCCGGAGGCCTCGCGCAGTTACTCGGACCAACCGGCGGATTCCTGATGGTCTATCCGTTCGTCGCTTTCCTCGCAGGCTATCTCTTCGAGCGTGGAACAAAGACCTTCGCCCGCGCTGCCGTCGCTGCCTCCGCTGCCGAAATTCTTCTTTTCGCCGGAGGCCTGACCTGGCTCTTCGTCTTCACGCATTCTTTGGCCAAGGCTGCTTATCTCGGGCTTTACTGGTTCATCGCGGCGGAAGTGATCAAGGTCATGCTCGCTGCCGGAATTGCGTCGCGCTGGTCTCGCAGCGCGGCAAGGGAATAGTGAAATTCTGCTTTTGCTGTTGGGAGTTCTGAAAAGATGACTGCTGTATCGGAAACCACAAACGCTTCGCAAGGTTCGTCGTCCTCGCTGCGCGAAATTAACGTCGCTCACAGCCCGGACTCTGACGACGCTTTCATGTTCTACGGCTTGGCCACGCACAAAGTCCGCACTCCGGGCCTGCGCTTCACGCACACCCTTTGCGATATCGAGACCCTGAATCAGAAGGCGCGCGAGGGCGTTTACGACGTGACCGCGATCTCATTTCACGCCTATCCCTATGTTCAGGATAAATACGCGCTGATGGATTGCGGCGGCAGCGTTGGCGAAGGCTACGGGCCCATGATCGTTTCTCCGCGGCCCTTCACCACATCAGAAATCAAGACCCGGAAAATTGCTGTCCCCGGCACGCTCACCACCGCCTATCTCGCGCTGCAGCTGTTCGCGCCGGGCGTTGAAACCGAAGTCGTGCCTTTCGATCAGATCATTCCACAAGTGCTCGAAGGCAAGTACGAGGCCGGCCTCATCATTCATGAGGGACAACTGACTTACGACCGCGCCGGACTGCATCGCGTCGTCGATCTCGGCAAGTGGTGGCAGAAGGTGACCGGGCTGCCGCTGCCCCTCGGAGGCAATGCCATCCGCCGCGAACTCGGCCCTCAACTCATGACAGCGGTGAGCGCGGCCTTGCGCGACAGCATTCAGTACGGGCTCGACCATCGCGAAGAAGCACTCGCCTACGCCATGCAGTTCGCCCGCGATCTCGACGCGCAATCTGCCGACAAGTTTGTAGGGATGTACGTCAACGAGCGCACGCTCGACTACGGCCCCGACGGCCGCGAAGCCGTCCGCCGCCTCCTCGACATGGGCCACAAAGCCGGCATCATCGGCCCCGAAGCAAAAGTCGATTGGGTGTGACGGGAGCAGCTGTTGGCTATTAGCTCTTAGCCTTTAGCTGAGACTGCGGATCACTGTTGGAGTACTTCCTTGTCGCCTCTTGGTCGACTCGTTTGCCGCAAACCGGCGAAATCTAAATAACGCGAGCTAACAGCTAAAAGCGAATGGCTAACAGCTTCTTGCACCAAACCCTCCTCATCGACGCTGACGACACGCTCTGGGAGAACAACATCTACTTCGAGCGCGCCATCGCGAAATTCATTTCATTCCTGAATCATCACGAATTCACCCCCGAGCAGGTTCGCGGAGTCCTCAACGACGTCGAGCGCGAATGCATCGTCACCCACGGCTACGGCTTGCACAGCTTCGCCCACGCCCTCGGACAAACATTCGAACGCCTCAGCCCGATCCCCGTCAGCCCAGAAATGCATGCCCAGGTTCGCGGATTCGCCAACGCCATCCAAAACCATGCGATTGAATTCCTGCCCGACGTGCAGTCAACCCTCGACTACTTGTCGCAGAAGCATCGTCTCATCCTTGTCACCAAGGGAGAGTTCGCCGAGCAGAGGGGAAAAGTCGAGCGCTCCGAGGTCAAGAAATATTTCACTGCCGTCGAAGTCGTGCCCGAAAAAGATCCGGCAGTCTACTCCGCCCTAGCCAACAAATACGATCTGACCCACGCCTCCACCTGGATGATCGGCAACAGCCCGAAATCCGACATTAATCCGGCTCTTGCCGCCGGGCTGCATGCCGTGTTCGTTCCTCATGGCGATACATGGATTCTCGAACACGAAGAACTCAATCCCGCGCCTCCCAACCAAAAGCTGCTGATCGTCGGCAGCTTCGCCGAACTGCGCGAGCATTTCTAGAGTCTCGCCGCTGCCTTAAGCCGTTCGAAAACCGGACTCGCCTGCAAGTCGAACTCCCCGTCGAAACGCGAGAAATCGAGCCGCCGCGGATTTCCCACCACCGCTTCACCTCCGAGGTTGATCCTGACATTCCGATTCAATCCCTCCACCACGCTCTTCAGATCACCCACCACAATCGATTCGCAAGGCGCGTTGTAGATCACATGCTCAAACCGGGGCGCGCTCACCAGCTTCACCAGCATTCTCGCGACGTCGTCAACATGCACGACCATGATTCTCTCCCTCTCCGCATAGGGAATTGTGATCTCGCCCGCCCGGTTCTCAATCAGCGATTCGAAAATCTCGCTGCGCCAAGCCGACGTCGTAGACTCTGCTCCCGGCCCCACGACGCGCCCGATCCGCAGACTCACAAAATCCAAGGCACCACGGTCGCGATACGCAGCTCCCACGCGCTCAACATAAAGCTTGGCCGCGCCGTACACATCCTCTGGCGAGGCGGCGTCAGTTTCCGAAACGTTCTGATCTTCCGGGCACGTCCCGTAAACACTCAGCGAACTTCCAAACACAAACCGAACGCCAAACTCCCGCGCCATCTCGATCAGATTCACACTGCCGACGACATTCACCTCGGTCGCCTGTGCAGGATCGCGTTCCGCCGCAGTCGGAAGCATCGCCGCCAGATGAACGACTCCCGCCGGACGCACTCCTTCGAAGATCATGCGCAGTGGCGCGCGTTCCCTGATATCGCACACCACTTCCCGATAACGATTCTCGGCAGCGCTCAGCGGCTTCACATCGAGCGACACAACCGAATATCCTGCGCGCCCCAACATCTCTTTCGCCGCTCGCCCCAGAAATCCGCGGCCGCCCGTCAACAAAACTGTTTTGTTGTTCACGCTTTCCATAAACCTTTAGGTGAGAATCTTCCGCGACACCTTGTTTCGATTCTCGTTACCGCATCAAACTAACCAACAATGCTCTCTCGCACACGACATTCGCTGCATGGTACGCTCGAAATGCTCGGCGATCTGACTCCCATTCGTCTGTGGCGATTCAGACCAACAATATAAGACGGCTGTTACACACCGTCGAAGCTCTCTCCGATCTCGGGCCCGCCCTGACGGCGGAGCGCGACTTCGCTGAAACTTCGCGGCTCATGTTGTCTGCCATCATGGAAGCGGCAGGCGCTCGCGAGGGCGTCCTTTTTCTCTTCAACGACAAGCCCGCCATGCTGACTTCCGCCGCGGCGCAAGGCTTCGCGCTGATCCCCGACCCGGCATTCGTTCCCCTTCTTCCCAAGCACGTGCATGCGCTCACCGCGGCGCGCGGACCGATCGTCCTGAATTCCACCACCTACTCCGTCTTCCTCAGCTCGAACGGTAACGTCGCTCCCGAACTTTTCAAGTGCCTCGCACCGCTCAAGGCAGGAGGTCGTCTCGCCGGAGTGGTTGCCCTCGGACGCCGGCCCGGCGAAGCCCTCTACGAAGACAACGAACTCGATGCTCTGGAACTGCTCTGCAGTTACGTGGCGCTGGCCGTTCAAAATCATGCCCTGACCCAGACCGTCGCGCAACGCGTGTCTGAGAATCTTCGGCTCATGGCTTCGCTGCACGGTTTTTACGACAACGCCCTCGAAGCCTTTGCCACCGCAATCGACGTCAAACACGTCAACATCCACGGACACTCCTTGCGCGTCGGCCGTTATTCGGCCGCAATCGGCGAAGCCATGGGATTAGAAGCCAGTGAGGTCGGCGCCCTGCGCAGCGCGGGATACCTGCACGACATCGGCAAGGTTGCGGTTGACCGCCGGCTCTTCGGAAAACCCGGAGCGCTTGATCCCGACGAGTTCCGCGAGATGGCCGATCACACCACCGTCGGTCACCAGATCGTCAGCAGCGTGCAATTCCCGTGGCCGAAAATTCCTGAGGCGGTTCGTTGGCACCACGAGCGCAGCGATGGCTCCGGTTATCCCGACCAACTGTCGCTCGAAGAGCTGCCGCTTTCGGTGCGCATTGTGGGCCTCGCCGATTCCTTCGATGCCATGACCAGCGAGCGTCCCTATCGTGCTCCGCTCTCCGTCGGCAACGCGCTGAGCGATCTGGTCCGCCTGACTCCGCTCAAGTTCGATCCCAGCGTCGTACAGGCCTTGTTGATCCAGATCCGTCGCGAAGCCGTCGGCAGCAATCGTACCCGTTTGCTCGAAGGCACCTCGGTAAACATCTCCGCCACCGACATCGACCAACTAGCCGCCACCCTCCAACACAAAGTCTCCCGCAGCAAAGCCTACCTGACGTAACCGTCATCCCGGAAACGACAAGGCGAGCCCGGAGGATGTCATTCCGAGCCGGAGCGGAGCGGAGAAGACGGCCCCGCCGCCCAACTGATGTCATTCCGAACCGGCGCGATAGCGCCGGTGAGGAACCTGCTGTACCTGCTGCGGACTGTCACTCCGGAAGTGCGAAGCGGGGCCGCGGTCAATCATTCCGACCAAGTCGGAGCGAAAAGACGGCCCGCGTCAACTGATGTCATTCCGAACCGAGTCGCAGACTCGGTGAGGAACCTGCTTTTCCGCCACCCCCAACCCCCCGCAAATCAATCACTTCCCACCCACCCCAGAACCATCCCCAACAGCAACTTTTCCCCCAGCCAGGGTTCATAATGAAGGTACTTCCTCTCCG
>Ga0335076_10008249_pt1 | contig 10510 bp, 9 predicted proteins | sample Lox_Sample_25_FD_206717 | JGI IMG/M metagenome (GOLD analysis project Ga0335076, IMG submission 206717) | Soil microbial communities from Loxahatchee National Wildlife Refuge, Florida, United States - Lox_Sample_2.5 | ecosystem: Environmental > Terrestrial > Soil > Wetlands | place: USA: Florida...
GCCGACGAACGCGTCGCCCTTCCACTTCGGGAGCTTGTCGCCCGTGTAGAACGTGAAGCCCGAGACCGCGATCGCGGGCGTCCAATAAACGACCGGCGCTTCGAAGCCCTCGTGCGTCGCCATCTTGTTGTGCCAGGGGCCCGGATAGTCGCGGCCCAAGCTCACGAGCGGCCAGCCGTAGTTCTTGCCGGCCTTGATGATGTTGAGCTCGTCGCCGCCGTTGGGGCCGTTCTCGGTCTGCCAGATCTCCCCGGTCACGGGATGCACCGCGAGGCCGAGCGAGCTGCGGTGCCCGAGCGAGTAGATCGCGGGATTGAACTCGACGGCCGTCGCACCGGGCTTCGCGCCGAGCGGCACGGCCTTCTGGCCGATGAACGGGTTGTCCTTCGGCACGCTGCCGTCGTCGTTGATGCGTAGCACCTTGCCCGCGGTCGAGCTCGGGTCTTGCGCGTCGCCGCCGCTCGTCGCGATGTAGAGCTTGCCGTCGCGGCCGAACACGATCGCCGCGGCTCCCGCCGTGGTCTCATCCGACAACCAGATGTCCTTCACCTGGTCGACGCCCGAGCCCGTCCAGCGCATGCGCGCCACCGCGGTGATGTTCCGATCGTTCACGCGCTTCGTGTAGCTGAGATAGAGCAGCTGGTTCTGCGCGAATTGCGGATGCAGCACGAGGTCCATGTAGCCGTGGACCGCGCCCGGCAAGCCGGAAGTGCCCGCGAAGTAGCCCTTCGGGCCCTCGATCGGCTTCGGGTCGAGCTTGCCGTTCTTGATCACGCGGATGTCGGCTTTGCGCTCGGTCACGAGCATCGTGCCGTCGGGCAAGAACGCGATCGCGAACGGAAACGACAATTCTTTAGTCACGACGACGACGCGAATGTCTTGGCCTTCGCCGGTTGCGTATTCGAACGGGCCGTTCCCCAGAGGTTTGTTCGCGAGGCCGGTCGGCGCGACCGGGATGCCGCCCTGGAAGGGAACGTCCTTGTGCTGAGCGAGCGCCCCGCCCGCGAGCACGGCGGCGGAGAACAACGCGGCGAGTGACACGCCGCGGACGATCGTCCTTGGCAGCGAATGCGAAGTCGACATAAATATGAGCCCCCAATTTGGACCGCCGGAAGTATAGGGCGAGTCCGCCGAGCGCCCAAGAAGCTACGTGCGGCCCGGCCGATGCGGCTCGCCGGCCGCTCACGCCGCGGCGACTTTCCGCTATGATCCGGCCGTCCAAGCGGGCGCCCGCCCGCCTATTGAGAGGGGAGATCGAATGCGACAGCGATGGCTCGCCGTGCTGGTCATGGCGTCATGCGCGTGCGCCGCGGGCTCGATGACCGCGAACGCGCAGCAGCGCGCGACCCGCGTAGGCGGCAAGCCGAATCTGAACGGCATCTGGCAAGCGATGAACACCGCCAACTGGAACCTCGAGGCGCATGCCGCCGCGCCGCTCAACGAGTTTTGGCGACTCGGCGCGATCGGCGCGATCCCGCCGGGCCTGAGCGTCGTCAAGGAGGGCAAGATCCCGTACAAGCCCGAGGCGCTCGCGCGCCGCGACGAGAACCGCGCGGGCTGGCCGAAGTCGGATCCCGAGGCGGCGTGCTATTTGCCCGGCATTCCGCGCGCGAACTACATGCCGTATCCGTTTCAGATCGTCCAGGGCGACGGCGACATCCTGTTCGTATACGAGTTCGCGGCCGCGAATCGTGCCGTGCACATGAAGGAGCACCGCACGCTCGATCAGGTGCCCGTCGACTTCTGGATGGGCTGGTCGAACGGCCATTGGGAAGGCGATACGCTCGTCGTCGAGGTCATCGCCAACGACGACCGCACGTGGCTCGACCGCGCCGGCGACTACCACAGCAGCGCGATGAAGGTCACGGAACGCTTCACGCTGCTCGATCAGAATCGCATCCAGTACGACGCGACCATCGACGACCCCGAGACGTTCACGAAGCCTTGGACGATCTCGATGCCGCTCTACCGCCACACGGAGCCGAACGCCGAGCTGCTCGAGTACAAGTGTGTCGAGTTCTCGGAGAACTTGTTGTATGGAGAATTCTTGAAGGTGCCGCCGAAGTAGCTAGCGGCTTCGGCGTAGTCGCGCTAGGTTAGACACACTTTTCGAAGGGATCGCACATGAATCGCATGCGAATCAGCTTTCTGGGCGTGGTCGCCGGCACGGCGCTCGCAGCGGTCTCGGCGCCGACGTTCGCGCACCACTCGTTCGCGGCCGAGTTCGACATCAACCGGCCGATCCAGTTCGACGGCATCGTCACGAAGATGGAGTTCAGCAACCCGCACTCGTGGCTGCACATCGAGGTCACGACGGACACCGGCGAGAAGCAGGAGTGGGCGGTGGAGGGCGGCGCGCCGAACGCGCTGATGCGCAACGGCTGGAACCGCAACTCGGTGCAGCCCGGCACCAAGGTGCACGTCGAGGGTTTCCAGGCGAAGGACCGTTCGTTCCGCGCGAGCGGGCGCGAGATCACGCTGCCCGACGGTCACAGCCTGTTCATGGGATCGAGCGCCGGCAGCGCGGCGTCGGGCCCAACGCCGTAGCGCGCGCTATTCGCCTCGGTTGATGTTGAAGACGTCGGCGCCCTCCTGCGGGCGGCCGTAGACCGCCTGCGTCGAGCGCGGCGGGACCGGCTGGCCCTTGGCCTTCGCCTCCGCGACCTGTTGCTCGTACGCCCGTTCGCCGCTGAGCGCGTGGCCCACCGCGCCGTTGCCCTCGTGACACGAGTACTCGTACGTCTCGTAGTTCGGCTGCTTGGTGATCATCAGCCGGATCGTGAACGGCGCCGTGTAGGTGAGCGGATCCTCGATGCGCGCCGTGTAGGCGATCATCTCGGGGTCGACGCGCTTGAACGTCTCGGTGATCTTGATCTGATCGCTGTGGTGCGGCCCGTTGCCGTTGATGCCGATGCTCGTCTTGTTCGTGAAGTTCGTGCTCTCGACGACGAGCGTGTCGCCATCCCAATGGCCGCGCGGATTGCCCATGTACTGCTCGACGCTCGCGTCGATGTGCGGTCGCTTGTCGAGGGGGATCACGCGCGTGTCGTGAATCATTTCGTAGCTGATCGCGACGGCGTCGGGCGTCTGGACGATTCGCAGGCCGTTGCCGTAGATCACCGGCAGCTGCGAGCCCATCAGCCCGCGCGTGATGCAGCGGTCGTAGAGCGTGAAGTCGTCGAACGTATCGAACGGGCCGGCGCCGAACGTGCCCCGGCTCACGGCTTCCCCTTTCGCGGCGGCGGTGAGCTCGGGAATCTTGCCGTCGGCCGGGTCGACCACGAGCGACGTGTAACCGAACGAACGGATGCCCCACTCGTTGCGCAGGAAAGTCTCGCGATTGTTCGCGAGGTCCTTGCCGCCTTCGTCGCGGCTCGCGCGCTGCTTGAATTCCTCGGGCGTCATCGTGTCCCGTGTGCCGAAGCTCGCGGGGCGGTTCAGCGGGATGCTCCGCATGTCGTCCGTGCTCCATACGCCCTCGAGGCTCGGTTGTCCCCACGACGTGCGCGGCGCTTTCCAGCTCTTGTCGACGACCGCGGCGGCCGTGGTTTCGGCCGGCACCGAGCGAATGGCCGAAGGCTCCTTCGACGGACCGGCGCCGCCGCGCTGCGCGAAGGCGCGCGAACCGATCGACATCGACAGGGCTAGCGCGAGTGTGCTGACGGCGAGTTTCGCTGCCTGACGCATGGTCTTGCTCCCCTGGGCAAAAGCGATCGACGTGCCGACAGAATAGGGCATCCAACGGGCGGGCTCCATCGCGTGCTGCGCGGAGGGACGCCCGTCGGTCAGTCGGGTCGCTTCGCTCGGAGCGCGCGCGCGAGGTCGTCGAGATCGCCGCGATCGAGGTCGGGGCTGAAGCGTGCGACGCGATCGAGAATCTCGATCGTTTCGAAGTAGTCCGCGGCGCAGGCCGCATGAATGAACCCCGATGGCGCGAAGCGATACTCCTCGAAGAACGTGAGCGCGATGCGCCACGTGTCGGACGCGATGAGCTCGCGGCAGCTGCGGCAATGCGCTCGGCCCGTCTTCGCGCGCTCGGCGCCGTTGACGCGCGGTAGCCTGCGATGAGCGACGCCGTTCTCCGCGGTCGGAATCCACTTCGTGACGTCGGGCTCTGCGCTTGCGCGGGCGACCTCGAGGAACGGCTCGGGGCGCTTGAACGCGGCGCACGGGACGTGGAACCAGAGAGTCATCTCGCCCTCGCCGAACGCGTTCGGCTGTCGTTCCCCGAAACGCAGCTCGCTCTTGTCGATTTTTCGGTCGCAGCCGCGGCACTTGGCGCGCGCGCTCGTGGCAGGTTCGATCACGTGCGGCATGGTGTGGATTATAGAGGCGCGTGTCGCCGCGAGGGGCGCGGACGCTCGCCGCGGGGCAGCCGAGCGTCCGCGCTCCGTAGCGAAGGAGTACGGGTTACCACGTACTTACTCCGCATTGCACCCGTGCCTATCATGGCCCGCCTTGCGTGAGTCGCGACGCTCGGGGAGACCGAGCCGAGATTCGGTCAACATCGAGGAGCACCAGATGTCATCGCGTAGCCCCAACACCCGCGGCCGTGTGCTGAAGACGGCGACGTCGTTCGCGACGATCGCGGCGATCGGCTTGTTCGCCGGCGGCGCGAATTCGCAGCCGCCCGCGGTCAAGGACAAGCCCAAGGCGACGACGCCCACGGCGCCCGTCGCGAGCGCGAAACCGGATGCTCAGGGCTTCATCCCGCAGTTCTCGATCCTCGAGATCATGGAGTCCATCGTGATGCCCGCGGCGCAGAAGCTCTGGGATTCGGTCGCCGTGGACGTCACGGAAAAGGGCACGATCGAGAAGGGGCCGGTCACGGACGAGGATTGGGCGAACCTGCGCTCGACCGCCGTGGAGCTCGCCGAGGCGACGAATTTGCTCATCGTCCCGGGCCGGCGCGTCGCGCCGCCGGGCACGAAATCCGAGAACCCCGACTCCGAGCTCGAGCCCGAGCAAATGCAGGCGTTGATCGCGAAGAACCGCCCGGCGTTCGTCGCGCACGCGCACGTGCTGCACGAGGCCGCGATGGAGGCGCTGCGCGCGATCGATGCGCGCAACCTCGACGGCATCACCGATGCCGGCGGCACGATCGACTCGGCCTGCGAGGGCTGTCATTTGCAATTCTGGTACCCGAACCAGCAGCTCCCTAAGTAGCCCACCGACCGCGACCGGACGCGCCTCCCCGGGGCCGATCGCGGCCGCGGGCCGCCGTCTGCTACTCTGCGCCGACGATTCTCGAATCGAGCGGCTTGTGAGCACCTCCACCGTCGAGCGACACGACCACGCGTCGTCGACCGCGTTCTCGATACTCGCGGCGATCAGCTTTTGTCATCTGCTCAACGACATGATGCAGTCGTTGCTGCCGTCGATTTATCCGATCCTCAAGGCAAACTACGCCCTCGATTTCGGCCAGGTCGGGCTGATCACGTTCACGTTTCAATTCACGGCGTCGCTGCTGCAGCCGGTGATCGGCTACCTGACCGATCGCTGGCCGCAACCGTATTCGCTCGTCGTCGGCATGGGGTTCTCGTTGCTTGGCTTGCTGCTGCTCGCGTCGGCCGCGAGCTACCCGGGCTTGCTGCTCGCGGCCGCGCTGGTCGGCAGCGGCTCTGCGGTCCTGCATCCGGAGTCGTCGCGCGTCGCGCGGATGGCGGCGGGCTCCCAGCCGGGGCTCGCACAAGCGGTGTTTCAGCTCGGCGGTAACCTCGGCTCGTCGCTGGGCCCGTTGTTCGCGGCGGGGATCGTGCTGCGCAACGGGCAGTCGAGCGTGGCTTGGTTCGGCATCGCCGCGGTGACCGCGATGATCCTGCTCGCGCGAGTGGGACATTGGTACAAGGCGCACGGGCTCGCGCGGATGCGGTCGCACGCGGCTCGCAGCCGCGGCGCGGCGCAGCTGCCGCGCGGCAAGGTCGTGTTCTCGGTCGCGGTGCTCGTCGCGCTGATCTTCTCGAAGTTCTTCTACACGGCGAGCATGTCGAGCTACTACACCTTTTATCTGATCGACCGCTTCGGCCTGCAGGTGCGGACAGCGCAGATCATGCTGTTCGTGTTCCTGGCGTCGGTGGCGTTGGGAACGGTGCTCGGCGGCAAGCTCGGCGATCGTTTCGGCCGTAAGTTCGTGATCTGGGCGTCGATCCTCGGCGTCTTGCCGTTCACGCTCGCGCTGCCGTACGCGAATCTGCTCTGGACCGGCGTGCTGACGGTGCCGATCGGCTTGATTCTCGCCTCGGCGTTTCCGGCGATCGTCGTGTACGGGCAAGAGCTGATGCCGCTGAAAGTCGGCACCGTCGCCGGCTTGTTCTTCGGGCTCGCGTTCGGGCTCGGCGGCACCGGCGCGGCGCTGATCGGTCAGCTCGCCGACGCGACCTCGATTCAGTTCGTGTTCAAGGCGTGCTCGTTCTTGCCTCTGCTCGGGCTGCTCGCGGCGCTGCTGCCGCACATCGAGACGCGGAGCGGACGCCGCGCCCCGCGCGAGACCGCGGTCGACGCGGCGGGGCCGCTCGACGCGAGCGGCCGCGTCAACGGCTGAGCCGTCGGCGGAATCGAGCCCCAAAGGTTCTAGTGCTTCGAGGGCAGGTGCTCGACCGGCACGTCCTCGAAGAACGGGTTGCCGAAGTCGTCCTTGAGCTTCAGCAGGAACTGATTGTTCTCCTGGCACACGTATTCCGCGAGCTCGGCGCCCGCGGTCCACGGGATGTCCCAGGCCACGGTCCACGGCTCCGAATATGCGCCCGGGTCGATGATCGTCGCCTCGTAGTGCAGCTTGTCGCGGTTGGGCCGCGTGAACTTCTCGATCGTTCGCAGCTGCTCCGTGTGCATCGTGCCGTTGAAGTTGAGCCAACTCTTCTCGTTGAAGCCCGTCGCCTCGACCACGAGCGTGTCGCCTTCCCAATGGCCGACCGAGTAGCCGAAGTAGGTCGGGTTGAGGTCTTCGAGCTTCGGCAGCGGGCGCCCGTCCATATGGATCTCGCGCCAAACGTGGGCGCCGCCCTCGAAGATCACGACGATGCGCTTCGGCTGCTGGATGAACTGGGACGGATAAGGAGTCCCGAACATGCGCGGGCCGCCGGGCGGCAGGCAGAAGCCTTCGGGGTCGTAGGCGACCTTGGTCGCGGCGTTGTAGTCGTACATCGCCTTCGTCCAGGGCAGGAACGGGATCTTCGCGTCCGGGCCGCCGACGAGATTCTTGGCGAAGTCCGTGATCCAGGGCTGGCTCCAGATTCCGTCGCCGCCGAGGTCGACCGTGCCGTCCGCGAGCCGCGGGGTCGGCGCCGGCGGCGGCTTGGTCGCGTGCCCATCCGCGGCAACCCTGGGCTGCGCGTGCGCGAGCGTGGCCGCGAGAACAATAGATAAGGACGCGGCAGCGCGCAGGAAACCGATAAGTCTGTGGGCTAGCGGGCTCATGGCTGTCCCTCGGCGAGAGTTAGTTCAGCGCGACGATGAACGTGCCGCGCTCTTTGCCGAACTCATAGGTGCCGGAATAGCGGCGATTGTTCCAGGAGCCGAGATTTTCGATCTTGCCTGTCGTCACGTAACGCGCCGTGCCGCCGGTCGGCACCGGCATGTGCGCCTCGAGCGTCAGCGTCCAAGTCGCAACGTCGAGCGTGGCCTTCTCGATCGGGACCGCGCTCGGCCCTGGATTGAACGTGCCGACGATCTCGTTGTTCTTCCAATCGAGCACCATCAGGATGCGGTGCTTCTGGGCCTCGCTCGGGCCCCAATAGCCGCTCCACGATCCCTTCACGGGATGGCCCGCCTGCGCGGCGGCCGAGCCGACGGCGAGCGCGGCGAGGAGAGCGGAGAGCGCGGCCATTCCTTTCAGCAAGAGCGTGGACGTACCCGTTGGGGAATGGCGGTGATGCTAGCACCGCGCCTCCGCGGTGCGCAGCGCGCACGACAAAACTACAGACCGCCGGCCCCTGCCTCGGCGCGGTGCGTCGGCGGCGTCGCCGAGAATCCTCGGCTTCTTCGCCGCTCCGTAAGCTCTCGATTCGTGCCACGGATGTGTCTCGTCCATGAGAGCGATCGGAGTCTCGAACCACTAGGCACGCGTATGAACATTTGACTACACTAGCGAGTCCGCGGGGAATTGCCTTTGTCCTGCCGGGCTCAGGGCCGAAAGGGCTATGAGCCTAGCTCCGCCAAAACGTCTCCGACGCGGAAAGCGCAAATTAGAAATAGCGGAATCGGTTCGACCGCTTCCGGTTTGGCGCGATCGACCTCTTTCGGTCGTCGGGCAGGGGGATTCAGTTGGACGGTGCCATCGAGAGCCGAGCCTCGCGTTTGGGGCGGTTGAGCGTCGCTCGCCGCGCTGGCCGCGCTTGGTTGTCGGGCGCGTTTTCTTGATAGATCATAGGAAATCCGCTGGGCATTTCGCTCAAGCGGCAGGGGGCGTCGAGCGCGCTTTCGCGTGGCGCAACACGAACAGAATACTTTGTGCTGGCACACCTGGTGTGGATGTCCAAGCTTTTTAGGAGGCGCTAGTTGTCATGACCCCTTTCAACTTTAAGGCAACCGGTTTGGCGGCCGCCCACCGGCTGGCCTTGGTGGCCGCGGTTGCGCCGCTCTTGTTGGCCGCGCCCGCGGGAGCGCAACCTCCCGCTCCCGCAGGTGGCCAGCCGCCTGCGGCTGCGCAGTCCTCTGCGGCGAGTCAGCAGCTGGTGACTCAGGCGCTTCAGGCTCAGGCTCAGACCGATAAGGAAGGAGCCGCCGCCCAGAAAGACATCAACAACGTTCGCGACAAGACACAGGACGCCGCCGGCCGGTACGCGCAGGCGATGGCCGATGCGGAGAGCCTCGAGCGCTACAACAAGCAGCTCGACGCGCAGGTCAAGTCGCAGGAAGCGGAGATGGCCTCGATCGAGCGCCAACTCACCGAAATCGAGACCACGAACCGCGAAGTTCAACCTCTGATGCAGCAAATGGTCGACACGCTCGACCAGTTCGTGAAGCTCGACGTGCCGTTCTTGCTCGACGAGCGCACGGCGCGCGTTCAGAGCCTCAAAGACATGCTCGCGCGGGCCGACGTCACGATCTCCGAGAAATATCGCCGCATCCTCGAGGCGTACCAGATCGAGCTCGACTACGGCCGCTCGCTCGACGCGTACACGGGCCGCCTCGGCACCGGCGCCGACGCGCGCACCGTGGAGTTCGTCCGGCTCGGCCGCGTTTCGCTCATGTATCGCACGCTCGACGGCGCCGAAGTCGGCTACTGGGACGCGGACCAAAAGAAGTGGGTTCAGGACGCGAGCTACCGCGACGACATCCAGCAAGCGCTGCGGGTCGCGCGCGGCCAGGGCGCGAAAGAGTTGTTGACCGTACCCGTACCGGCGCCGAAGGAGGTGCGGTCGTGATCAGAATCCATCCATTGCTCGCGGCGTCCGCTGTCGCCGCCTTCGCCCTGCAACTAGCGCTGCCCGCGCACGCCCAGAAGCAGGCGGCGGCGGGAAACCTCCAAGATCTGCTGAAAGGCGTCCAGGAAGTCCGCGCCGAGGACAACAAGAAGTTCGAGCAGCGTAAGAGCGAGTACGACGGCACGGCCGAAGCGCAGAAAGCCGCGAAAATGAAAGAGGCGTCGGACAATCGCGACAACCTGGACAAAGCGTCGAAGAAGCTCCAGGACCAGTACTCCGCGAACGAGGTCAAGATCAACCAGCTGAACGGGCAGCTTCGCGACAAAGCGATGGCGCTCGGTCTCACCGAGATGTTCGGCCTCGCGCGGCAGGTGTCCAACGATGCTTCGACGATCCTGCAGCAGTCGCTGATCACCACACAGTTCCCGCCCGCGCAGGGCGAGCTGCCGCGCGACGAGTTTCTGCGCGCGTTCTCGTCCTCCCGCACGACGCCGACCGCCGCGGAACTGCAAAGAGTGTGGACCGAGATCCAGCGCGAGATGACGGCGAGCGGCCAAGTCGCGAAATATCAGGCGACCGTCGTGCAGCCGGGCGGCGAGCCGCAGAAGGCGGAGGTCATCCGCGTCGGCCCGTTCACGGCCATCTCGAACGGCCAGTTCCTGTCGTATCTGCCGACGCTGCGGACGTTCGAGGTTCTGCCGCGCCAGTTGCCGTCGAGATTCATGTCGATCGCGAGCCGCTTTTCGGCCGCGACGAGCGGCTACGCCGAGGCGGTCGTCGATTCCGCGCGCGGCGTGTTGCTCGGCCTGTACGTCGAGCGGCCGACCTTCCGCGAGCGTATCCGGCTCGGCCAGGAAGTCGGCTACGTGATCATCACTGTCGGCGTGCTCGGCGCGATTGCGTTCATTTTCCAGCTCATCCACCTCGTGCTCGTGCGGCTCGCCGTGAGCCGGCAGCTCAAGAATCTCGACCGGCCGTCGGCGAACAATCCGCTCGGCCGCGTGCTGCTCGCGTTCAAGGGCGACAAGACGCACATCGAGGACGATGCGGACGTCGCAGAGCTGCGGATCACCGAGGCGGTGCTCAAGGAAGTGCCGAGGCTCGAGCGATTCCAGTCGTTCCTGCGGCTCGCGGTCGCGGCCGGC
>Ga0335076_10008250_pt1 | contig 10510 bp, 8 predicted proteins | sample Lox_Sample_25_FD_206717 | JGI IMG/M metagenome (GOLD analysis project Ga0335076, IMG submission 206717) | Soil microbial communities from Loxahatchee National Wildlife Refuge, Florida, United States - Lox_Sample_2.5 | ecosystem: Environmental > Terrestrial > Soil > Wetlands | place: USA: Florida...
TGCCGGCAAGCCAAAACTTTTGCCAACCGCCTGCGGGCTGCAGGTTTCACAATTTTGAACGATGTAGTCCTGAATCAAGTCCTGGTCTCGTTTGGAACGCCCGATCAGACCTTGAAAGTGGTCGCCGAAATTCAGCGGGACGGCACTTGCTGGTGCGGCGGTACCGTTTGGCAGGGGCATACCGCCATGCGAATCTCCGTTTCCAGCTGGGCCACCACCGACGAAGATGTCGACCGCAGCCTCGACGCGATGATCCGGATCGCCAAGAGCATCGCAGCCCGGTAGACACTCTTGTTTCGTGTTAGACCGCTATTTTTCCAGCGCTTCCGAGGCTCGGAAGCCTGTATTTTTATCGCCCGAGCGGGAACCTCCGTGGTTTCCCGCCGCATCAGATAGTTAGGCGTTTTCCCGGCTGATTCGGCATTTTCGGGTGTCCGTCCCTGGCAGGTTACCGGCGGTAACCTTCTCGGTCCGGAGTCGTCTGATCTGGTGATATACTGCCTGTATTCAGTGCGGTAGCTGGGGTGGACGTTAGCCCTCAATCGAAGGAAATCTCAGATGGCTCGTAGTTCTCGCCGCTCACTCTTCCTGGTAGTATTTTTCCTCCTCGCCTGCGGCTTCCTGGGCATCCTGTTTGCTCAGCGTTCCGGCCAGCAGTCTTCGATGACCGGCGACTCTGAGGTTAAAGACAGCCTCAAGCAGTTCACCGACGTCTACTCGGTCGTCGAGGAAAACTACGCCGAACCGGTAAACGCCGACAAAGCCATCTACAACGGCGCGATCCCCGGCATGTTGCACGCGCTCGACCCGCACTCAAATTTCTTTGATCCGAAATCCTACGCGCTCATGCGCGAGGATCAGCGCGGCAAGTACTACGGCGTCGGAATGACCGTCGGCCCGCGCAACAACAAAGTCATCGTTATCTATCCCTTCGTCGGAACCCCGGCGTATAAAGCCGGCATTCACCCGGGCGACGTGATTATCGCCGTCGACGGCAAGTCCACCGAGAACATGAGCACCGGCGACGTTGCCGACCTGCTCAAGGGACCCAAAGGGACGACTGTCCATATCAGCATTGCGCGTGAAGGCGTCGAGAAACCGATGGAATTCACGCTTGTTCGCGACGAGATTCCTCGCTACTCCGTCGACGTTCATTTCATGATCCGTCCGGGCGTCGGCTACATGCACGTCAACGGATTCAATGAAACCACCGAGCACGAAGTATCCGAAGCGCTTGATTCATTCGGCGATCTGAAAGGACTCATTCTCGACCTTCGCGGCAATCCCGGCGGACTGCTGAGCGAGGGCGTCGGCGTCGCAGACAAGTTCCTCAAGAAGGGACAGCTCATCGTTTCCCATCACGGCCGCGCCTCAGCCGAGAAGCGCTACGTCGCGCAGCACGGCAACGGCGGCAAGGATTATCCAATCGTCGTGTTGGTGAATCGCCTCACCGCTTCGGCGGCCGAAATCGTCTCCGGCGCGATTCAGGATCACGACCGCGGCTTGATTGTTGGCGAAGTGACCTTCGGCAAAGGCCTGGTGCAGACGGTTTATCCGCTCTCTGAAAACACCGGACTGGCCCTCACCACCGCTCACTACTACACGCCCAGTGGCCGCCTGATTCAGCGCGATTACTCAAACATCTCGCTCTACGACTACTATTACAACCGCGATCAGGCCGATAATCCAAACCTCGCCAATCGCGAAGTGAAACTCACCGACAGCGGACGCACCGTCTACGGCGGCGGCGGCATCACCCCCGACGTCAACATTCCGCCCGTCAAATCGAATCATTTCCAGGACACCCTGCTGCAGCATTACGCCTTCTTCAACTTCGCGAAACGTTACGTCGTCGATCACAAGCCGACGAAGACCTTCGAAGTTGATGACGCCACGATGGCCGAATTTCGCAAATCGCTCGATGAAGCAAGCATCCCGTATACCCAGTCCGACCTGATCGACAACGCCGACTGGCTCAAGTCGAACATCAAGGCCGAGATTTTCGTCGACGCATTTGGTCAGGACGAAGGCATGAAGGTCCGCGCGGAAAGCGATCCCGAGGTAGTCAAGGGTCTCGAGCTTTTGCCGCAAGCAAAAGCCCTGGCCGAGAACGCCAAGAAGATTGTGGCCGAACACAACGCAGCCCCAGCCTTCAACCGGCAATAGTCACCTGTAGGATTTAGCCTTGGAACCCCGGACGCCCAAGTCCGGGGTTTTAAGCAAGTAGCGCCAGCGTCCTCGCTGGCTGTCGCAGGAGGCGTCCCGCCTCCCAGCCTGCACAGTCCTGGAGCCCCGGACGCCTCGTCCGGGGGGCCGCCGAAATGCTCCCAAATCCCGACGTAACCCCGCGTCCCGCAACGTACATTGACTTCGTCATCTCATCATGTGAAAATCCCCGCCAGAGGCCGCTATTTCGCGGACAAGCGAAGCGGCGAGAGCCACTTCTGCCCTCCTGAATGTCGAGCGATGGATCTTTTCCAATATCATAAAGTCGCGGCAGCTTTGCCGGCTCGCCGTTCGAGGCGCCGTTGAAGAACCCCATTCTGGCCCTGGCTGTGCTTCTGGCATTGATCGCCGCCTGGACGGACTTGCGCAGCCGCCGCATTCCGAACTGGCTCACGGTACCCGGGCTCGCGGTCGGAATCGCCGCCAGCACCGCGCTGAGCGGCTGGAGCGGGCTCAAAGATTCATTGCTGGGCGCAGGTTTAGGGCTGATTCTGTTGCTTCCGTTCGTTTTGCTTCGCAGCCTCGGCGCCGGAGACTGGAAGCTGGCTGGGGCGTTGGGTGCCTTTTCCGGCCCCGCAGCCCTGGTGGATCTTTTGCTCGGTTCGATCTTTGTCGCCGGAGTTATGGCTTTCGCGTTGGTGGTTTATAAAGGACGCTTGCGGGAAACAGTCCGGAACATCGGCCATATCATCGTTTCACTAGTCACGTTCCGCCTGCCCGGATCGCGCGTCTCGCTCGACAATCCCGACTCGCTTAAGATTCCCTATGGAGTCGCTCTCGCGTTGACGGTTGTGCTCTATGGCATCGCTCATATCTGGAGGCTCGCGTAACGTGCGGCCGCGAATCACACCGCGTGTCGAGGCATTGCGCCGGCTCGCCCTCGATACTCGCGGCGCCGAGATCGCTGAAGCCGCCGCCGTGTTGCCGATCATGTTCATGTTCCTGCTCGGCATCTTCTGGTTTGGACAAGCCTTCAGCATCTACGGCACCATCACCCGCGCCGCCCAGGAGGGTGCTCGAGCGGCCGCGGCTCCCTATTGCTCCAGCTGCACCGCCGGCGCTACTCCCTCCACCAACGCCGTGAATGCAGTACAAGCCGTGATGATCGTCGACAAGCTCGACATCAACAACGCGCGCCGCCCCAGTCCCCCTCTCACTTTCACCGCGTGCACCGGAGGCAGCACAACCTGCAATGGCGCCAGCTCAAAGGTGTGCATCCAAAACGGAGTTCAGCTTTCCAACACGTCGAACGGCGCTACTGGAATTTGTGGCTCCTCGGTTTCGTTCCAATATCCCTATCAGTTCTGGCTGCCCTTCACTTCGCTGAATAAACAACAGATTTGGCTCTCGGCATCGGCCCAGGTGCGAACGGAGACGCAATGAATCTCCGCCGCTTCTATTTGCGAATGGCTGACAGGCTCGTGCGCGACACCCGCGCCGCTCAACTGGTCGAGTTCGCCGTCTCTCTGCCCTTGCTGGTGGTATTCGTCGTCGGCATTTTCGATTTCAGCGGCGCCTTCACCCTCAAGCAGAAGTTAACCAACGTGGCGCGCGATGCCGCGCGCGCCGCCGCATCCGATCCTGCGACCGATCTCGTCAATCCCACGACCGCCCTTCCCGCCTCCGTGATCGACGCCTTTCAGGTCGTCGACAACTATCTCGTCGCCAACAAAATCAACGACTGCGGAATCACCAGCGGCGGCACGAACTCCGGCTTGACCTGGACTTTTTCCGCGAGTGGAAACGGCTGCCCTCCCGGAGGCCTCAGGCTGATCATTAATCGCGGATATCTTTATCCCCTCACCGGGGGCACGCTCCCCACCGTGAGCTGCACTTCGCAAGCTCCTGGATCTCAGACCGCCGTAGTTTCCACCTGCGTGAGCATTCAATACGGATATAGCTGGAAATTCGGCCAGGCTGCCAGCCTCTTTGGAAGAGCCACCACATTACCTACGCAGATCAATGGCATCGCAGTCGCGATGAATGAGAACTGATTTATGAAGCCCCCTTTCATCCGCCGCCCACGCACCACTCGACTCAAAAGCCCCCGCCACTCGGAGCGCGGCGTCACCATGGTGCTGGTCGCCGTCTCGATGGTGGCAATTATCGCCATCGCGGCACTGTCGATCGACGTCATCACGCTTTATCTCGTGCGCGAGGAGGCCCAGCGCAGCGCCGATGCCGCCGCCCTCGCCGGCGCCCGCGTTCTTTCCCTCAGCGGCGTCACCGGAGATCCCTCGAACGCCATCGGCAGCCTCCCCTCAGCCCCTTGGCCGAGCGCATGCAGCGTCGCCACGCAAGTGGCACAGGCGGTGGCCAATCAGAACTCCATTGGGAATAATGCCGCCAACACCGTGACCGTGAATTTCGTTTATAACGGCACGTCTTCCGCAGGTTGTACGAGTTTCGGAGGCAGCGGCCAGTTCGCCATCAATCCGCAGGTTCAGGTGCAAGTCAACCGGCAAGGACTTCCCACTTTCTTTTCGCGCATCTGGCGCGGCGGCACGAACAGTGTCAGCGCGACCGCCACCGCCGAGGCTTTCAACTCCTCAAACTCCGGCTCCATTACCGCGAGTGGCATCGTCCCGGTCAATCCCCACTGCGTCAAGCCCTGGATCATTCCCAACAAAGATCCAGCCAACGGCGGTGCCCCATTTGTGAGCCTGCTGGATGGATCGATCAATAATCAGGGAATTCAGTACAGCGGTGTTGGACCAGGAGTGATCGGCGAGACCTTTACTCTTGCTGATGCCTGCAGCGGTGCGGACTGCACGAATATGTATCTCAACGCCCCAGCCGCCGGGAACTACGTGCCCTCTTACATTCAATCAGCTTCAAAGGCCGTTTCTACTTGTTCCGATGACACGTTGTACGAAGAGGCCATCGGCGGCTGCGATCAGGGCACCGCATACGCGTGTGGCACGGTCGGAGGTTCGCAGGCGGACTTGAGCATCAATCCCGGGGGAATAGGCGGCGATACCTCAAACGGCACCCAATGCCTGATCCATCAAACCGCCGGATTCGACACGCTCGACACCGGAACTTTTCCCTACCGGATTCAGGCCGGATCCGGCAACCCGCTCGGGATTACCGGAAATGTCACGTCCAGCAGCAGCATCGTGACCATTCCAATTTATGACAGCACCGCAAACTTCCCCAACAACGTCCCGCACCCTACCATCACAATCGTTGGATTTCTTCAGGTCTTCATCAACCGTGTGACGCTCACGGGCGATCCGAACGTGACCATCCTCAATGTCTCCGGTTGCAGCAATACCGCCCCGAATCCAGCCGTCGCCGGATCCTCCCCGGTCCCGGTCCGCTTGATCACACCGCAATAATCGTAACGTGGTGGGCTTTTTACTGCGGCTGCTCTTCGCTGTTCGCATCGGGCGGTTGCTGCGGAGCATTCTGCACCGGCGCTCCCTGTTGCGCTTGCGCCTGTGCCGGATTCGGCTGCGGCGGCGGAGGTGGCGGAGGAACTTCGTCATCCGCTTCGTCATTCTGAACCATGGGCTGCAGCGGCATCGTCGCCGCCGAGCCGCCGCCATCCACCCGCGGCGTCAGAATCAGACGATCGAGTTTCTGCGGATCGTTCACATTGTTCACAATCAGAAAATTGAATCTCGATCCGTTCAGCAAATGAGCCAGCACATCGGCGGCTGGCGCCGGCCCCAGGTCCACTACCACGCTCTCCTGTTCGGCCCCGGACGCAATCCCGATCTCGGCTCCAGTCTTCTGCTGCACGGCATACAGCACTTCTGACAACGTCGCCTTGCTGGCGTGAATCGCAAGCATGCCGTCGCGAAACGAAACATCCAGCGGCTTGGGAGCAGGTATGGCAGGCTCGACGCTCACTCGCTGGGCGCCCGTCACGTAGTTCGCCGTCACCAGGCCCGGTCTCGCCGCCGGTTCCGCATACGCGCCAAATGCTGGGCCGGAATTTTCTCCGCCCATCACCTTGATCATGACTTTTTGGCCAGGAAAAATCTGGTACGACTGCGCACTCGTCAGGTCGAGCACGATTCGCGTAACCGGAGGATTCGACCGAAAAAGACCGACGCGCAGGTCTTTCACCTGACCGCGGTAAACAGATTGGCTGCGCAGATCCTTGCCGGGTACGGCGTTCGGAAAGTCGACAACCAGACGATCAGGACCGCTCAGCACTCGCGTCTGCGGAGTGACTCGCTCGCTGGTTTCTACTTCGATTTCGACCGCATCTTTTGTCCCCAGAACTTCCACTCGCTTCACGGAGTTCTGCGCCAGCAATGGAGAGGAACACAGCAGCGCGGCGACTGCTGCGGCATGCAGCGCCATGGGCCTACGGGGGAGATTGTTCATGAACACCTTGGTCAAGGCTAACGCTTGATTCTAGCAGCGATCACCCTCAAAGGCGCTTACTTTAGTATTAGCACTGAGGTTCGTCGGTCCCGACCCGGGAATCGCTTCCCCTGAACTCATCCCAACATCAGCGTTAATGCGACCGTGGACTAAGCACGTCCGTGAGAACGTCCGGCTGGCTGGAAACCCGCTCCAGGTGCGGATTCTTATCCCCATCGTGATAGTTCACACGATAGGTCTTGAAATACTGCGCATCCTCTACCAGCAACTCGATCGCATGATCATTTCCCTTTGCCTCTTTAATCGCCGCGTGCAGCACCGGAGGTGACCATTTTCTTCCATTCACTGCGACCAATTTCATGCCCGGACCCAGGCCCGCCTCATAGGCCGGCGAACCCACATTCACATCGTCGAGCTTGCCATTTTCCGCCACCGAGAATCCCAGCGAAAACGAGAAGTCGGCAAACTTGACCAGCTTCTCCAGCGCGGCCGTGAGCGTATTTGGCTTGTCGTTATATACCAGTTTCCATCCATCGCGCTCCATGCCTCCCAGCGGCGCGTGCGCGTTCGTGGAGTTCACACGCTCGCGCAGTAAACTGCCCCAATCGTAAGGCGTCACGTCATTCAGGGTCCGTACCACATCATCAAACGTATAAGGAACGACCTTGGGAGGTCCGCTTTCTCCGCCATGAAAACGCCGGCAAAAGTCGTCGAGCGAACGTTGCCCGTGCGTTTGCTGCCGGATGATCGAATCCACTTCCAGCCAGATCAATTCTCCTTCCGGATAGTAGTCCAGACTGCGTCGCCAGCTTTGCCATTCCGAACCTAGCAGGCGCAGCATCTGCACCGACCGGGCCGTATCCTCCACCGGCCGCCAGGTGCGTCCGCTGCGGTGATCGAGCGTGGCAGCGGTTACGGCAAGCGATTCCCGGTACTGCTCCGGCGTCCACAGTCCGCTGCGCGCAGCCAGCGTGTTGCCCAGATACTCTGTCAGGCCCTCGTAAACCCAAAGCAGGTCTCCGATCATCGGCTCCTGATAATTTGGAGTCGCCAGCCCGGCAGGCCGCCGATATTTACCATTCCATGAATGCGCGAACTCATGTGGCACCAGCGCTGCATACAGCATGTGCAAGTCAGGATCAGTCAACGCCCGCTCGCCCGCCGCGCTATCGTTCGATTCGTGGTGCTCGAGCCCATGTCCTCCCACCACGTCGCTCAAAGTAAGCAGGAAGTGATACTGCCGGTAGTGACGCGCCCCAAACAGCACTCCCGTCTCTGCCACAAGCTTCTTATAAGCCGCGAGATCCTGCGGAGTCATCGCCAGATCGGGCTCGGCATCAGCCACCAGGTCCATCACGTGGACCGGATTTTCCCCCGGCGGCGTGAGCTCGATCTTTCGATAATGCATACCGGCAATCAGCGGCGAATCCACCAGCGTCGTCAGCGAGACTTGTTTGAATTCCACCTCGTCGCCACTCTGTCGCGCAACGGGCAGAGCCGTGCCAAATTTCCACCCCCCTGGCAGCGTCACCCATGCCGAGAATGTCACATCGTCGGATCGAGCTCCTTTCGGATAAAGCACCACCGCATTCCAGTTCAGATCCAGAATGTTGCTTGAAGCGGCCGGACCGCCTCCGCCCGCGCTGTCGTGCAACGTGATTGCATCCAGGGAAACGGTGATCGCGTCGGCGCCCGTCGGAACGCTCACGTGAAACTCGTAGGGTTCGACCGGATCTCGTTGCCATTGCAGCTCTTTTCCTGCAACCGTCATGTGGATTCCCGTCAGCCCGGCAATGGGACCGCTGGGCCGGTGATTGCCCGGAATCCACTTCGGAAAAACAAATGACATCTCCCCGTCCCGCGCCGGAATTCTCAATCGTGCGTGATAGATATTGCGGGGAGCATCGGTCAGATCGACATGCAGTTCGATCGCTTGCGCCGCCGAAACGTGCGGTAGAAGAAGAGCCGCCGCCAAAACGGCAGCCCGGAAGAAAATCAGGCGGATACTGGCAGGATGCAAATCGCCTCCTCGATCAGAGCAAAGCGAGAAGGCTATCGGAAGAGCGCATAAATGCGCAAGCTAAGACGTACTCTCACACTCGAACGACGCGATGGCGATGGAACCAGCCGATCAGAACGATTCCTGAGGCGACAAGCAGCCAGGTCGTGGGCTCCGGAACCTCGCCTCCAACACCACTCCCGCACGGGTTCCCACCATTCTTCTTGCCCTTACCTGTGACGAGCTCGCCCGAACCATTCTTCTTCTTCCCAGCGCCGCAAACCCCGGGCAGCGGCGGAGGTGTGATCGGAGTCCACGTCCCTCCTCCTAACGGATCGTAAACACCCAGCGGCGGGGCAACTCCCAGGCTCGGTGCCGGACGGCTCAGCAGGGCCGACTGGAACGGGACCGGAGGATTGTTCACCGCGGTGCCCTTTTCCGGTTCAACCGGGCGATCGAACTTCTCGGCAGGAGGCTCCGACGATGACGCGGCCTGCTGCGGAACTTCCTCGACGCGGTTCGCGCACCTTGTTCGCGCCGTCATCTTTCCGTCCGTGATCACCGTCTCCCCTTTTTTCAGCTTGACGCGATGCCGCGTCCAATACACCTTGTTGCCGATGCGATAGGAAACGTAAACCGTTTGCGCCAGAACCAGACGCACCACCCGCGCGTGATCGTAATCGAACCCCGCATAATGAGCCCGCACCACCGGATCGTGATCGGCGGCCCATTTCAGCTCGCGCACCGTTCTTACACCACCCGGCACCACCGAATAGGGATAGACCGGATGCTTCTCCATATCCTGCAGCGACTCTTGCTGCACTTCCAGGAAATGGTCGCGGCTCGCTTCCACCGCCTGCCGGTCTGGTTCGGTTGTCTTGGAAGCCCGGAATAGTGAGGGACTAATCCCGTGAAGCACGACGACTGAGATCCCGGCCGCACATCCGGCCAGAACCAGAATCACCAGCGCTCGACGGATGAGGCGGTTTCGACGATGCCTGCGAGTCCGGCCAATCCGCCGCCGACTCACTCCTGCTTCGTTGAGTTCTTCCGGCTGACTCGACAAACTTCTACCTACCCTGGTGTGTGGCCCTGGGACGTTTCTTTCCACACTACCCCGTTAGCCTAACGAGCATTTCAAATGCCAGTACCTGGCACACAACTCTCTATGAATAAAAGCCAAAAAGCCCTGCTCTCAATTCCCATGCAGCCAGATTGGTGCAGTTCTTTGCACATAAGCTGTTGCGTTTTACTTCGCAGCTTCGGCAAATCGGTTCTTATGAAAGCTGGACCGACACCTGGATCAGCCCACCAGTATTGTGTTCCGAAAGTCGAACTTTGGTAATACCACGGGGGTGCCATTCCGTGTTCCTTCCATCCGTTGGTACTATGCCTTTGGTTACGGGAGTCAATAGATTTCGCCGCTCCCCTCGGCGCTACCAGCTGGACCTGATGTTCGGTTTCAGCAACCCCCGGTAGAGAAAAGCTCCAAACCATCAAGTTTTGCTTCAAGACCATTTCCGTCTCTCGGGAGATCACTTCATGCGTGTCAGCCGCTTCTCTCTGGTGCTTCTGGTAGTCGTTTCGGCCCTGCTTCTGGCCAACACCGCTTTCGCACATTCCGTGACTATGACCTATGAAGGTCACGGTGGGAATGTCGCTCAAAATGGCTCGCCCTACATCGGCTATCCCTTCTACTTCTCGATCAACGGCAGCAAGACCTACACGCCGCTCCTTTGCGACAGCTACGACAACGAGATCACTCTCGGTCAGACATTTAATGCCACCGTGACCCCGTTCTTGAAGGGGATCGCCACCAGCATGTTTGGCTCGTCGATGATGCTCGACTACAAGGCCGCCGGTCTCATATTCAAGAGCATGCTCGCCGGAACCCTCACCACGACCCAGGCCCAGTGGGCAGTCTGGGGCTTGTTCTCAACCAAC
>Ga0335076_10008251_pt1 | contig 10509 bp, 6 predicted proteins | sample Lox_Sample_25_FD_206717 | JGI IMG/M metagenome (GOLD analysis project Ga0335076, IMG submission 206717) | Soil microbial communities from Loxahatchee National Wildlife Refuge, Florida, United States - Lox_Sample_2.5 | ecosystem: Environmental > Terrestrial > Soil > Wetlands | place: USA: Florida...
CGGACCGAAGACATCACGCGCGGCGAGATCCGACACCACATCGCGCACCACGCCGCCGAGGGCGATCGCGAGTCCTGCCGCGCTCGCCTGCACAGCACCCCAGGCGCCGAGCGCGAGACCTGCCTGCCCGTCGCGTTCGAAACCCATCGCAGCGGTCAACGTACCCACCGCGAACAGGCCCCCGCCAAACCCGATCAGCGCGGTGCCCACGCGGAACAGCAGCGGCGACGCGAGCGGTGCCGCGAAAATCACCGCCGAGAATGCGACGAGGCCAACAAGCGCTCCATGCGCCGAGATACGGCATGCATCGGCGCCGCGATTCAATCCGCGCGCGGCGACGGCAAATGCGATCAAGGCGCCGCCTGCGAGCATCGCGGTGAGTTGCGTCGTCGCCCCCACCGACAGCCTCAGGATCTCGCCGCCGTACGGTTCGAGCACGATGTCCTGCATGTTGAACGCGGCCGTGCCCAAGCCGACGGTTACGAGAAACCGGCGCGCGCGCGGCGTGCGCAGGAACGCGCCCCAGCTCGCGCGGAACTGCGGGCGTGGCTGGTCAGGAGCGGTGCGCCCGGGATTGCGCGGCTCCTGCTTCCAGAGGGCGACGATGTTCAGCCCCAGCGTGACCATGCCGGCACCCTGAACGACCTGGATCAAGCGGAATTCATTGAAATCCGCCAGCAGGTGACCGAACGCGAACCCGCTCGCGACCATGCCCACGAGGAGCATGACGTACATCAACGCGACGACGCGCGGCCGCGTCGCTTCGGTCGCGAGATCGGTTGCGAGCGCGAGTCCTGCCGTTTGTGTCGTTTGCAGTCCCGCACCGACCAGCAGGAAGGCGAACGCTGCGCCGAACTGGCCGACCCAGACGGGACCATGCGCCTGGCCAGACAGCACCAGCAAAGCAAACGGCATGATCGCCAGCCCGCCGAACTGCACCAGCGTGCCCATCCACAAGTAGGGCACGCGCCGCCAGCCGAGCAGTGAGCGGTGCGTGTCGGACCGGAACCCGACGAAGGCGCGAAACGGCGCAAAGAGCAGCGGCAGCGCGACCATCGATGCCACCAGCCACGCGGCGACGCCGAGTTCGACGATCATCACGCGATTCAACGTGCCGACCATCAGCACGGTGGCCATCCCGACGGAAACCTGGAACAACGACAAACGCAGCAGGCGCGCGAGCGGCAGTTCCCCCGTTGCCGCATCGGCGAACGGCAGGAAGCGCGGACCGAGGAGTGTCCACGCGCGCGCGATCGCCGCGTTTGGATTTCTCATTTGACGACCAGCTCCAGCGCCTGCGAGATGTAAAAGCCGCGTGCGATGCGTGCGCCGCGTCCGGTCTGCCAGGCCGCGAGCGCGGGATCGCACAACAGGCACTCGCGCAGAGGAAACTGGCCGACCGGTTCGATCGACGGAGCGCGTTGTCCGCGCGGGAACGCGCGGCCGATCGCATGCATCACCGAAAGCAGCAGCGTGCGCGGCGCGAAGGTGAACAGGATCGACGTGTCGCACCGATTCGCGAGATCCGCGACCACGCGAACCATGTCGCGCGCGGGGTAGTGGATCAGCGAGTCCATCGCCACCACGTGATCGAAGCGCCCGAACGCCGGGTCCAGCATGTCGCCGACGACGAATTCGATGCGACCCGTACCCAGGAAATGCGGACTGCGTTCACGCGCCAGCTCGATCAGTTTGGGCGAAATGTCGACGCCGAGCACATGCGCGCCGCGCCGCGCTGCTTCGACGGCGAGCGCGCCCGTGCCGCAGCCCGCGTCGAGCACGCGTTTGCCGTGCAAATCGGTCGGGAGCCACGACATCAGCGTGCGGCGCATCGCGTCACGACCCGCGCGCACCGTGGCTCGAATGCGTCCGACCGGCGCATCCGAGGTAAGGCGCGACCACGCTTCGATCGCCGTGCGATCGAAGTAGGTTTCGAGCTGCCCGCGGCGTTGTTCGTAGGTGATGGTTGGCATGTTCGACGCTCCGCGTCTCAGTCGAATCCGAGCAGGTCGAAGATGTCGCGGTCCTTCATCGGTGCCGCCACCTGCGGCTCCGATCCGCGCCACAGAGTTTCCGCGAGGTTCAGGTACTCGTTCCGAACCGCTTCGACTTCGGGCGTTGGTTCCATCTCGAACAGCGTCGCCTTCTTCAGGCGGCTGCGGCGGATCACGTCGAGATCCGGAAAACGCGCCAGCGTCTGCAGTCCGACCACCGAGTTGAAGCGGTCGATCTGGTCGGTCTCCGCACTGCGATTGGCGATCACGCCGCCCAGTCGCACGCGATAGTTCTTCGACTTGGCCTGGATCGCGGCGACGATGCGATTCATCGCGAAGATCGAGTCGAAATCGTTGGCGGCGACGATCAGCGCACGTTCGGCATGCTGCAGCGGCGCCGCGAATCCGCCGCACACCACGTCGCCGAGGACGTCGAAGATCACGACGTCGGTGTCTTCGAGCAGGTGATGCTCCTTCAGCAACTTGACCGTCTGGCCAACGACATAGCCGCCGCAGCCGGTTCCGGCTGGGGGGCCACCCGCCTCTACGCACAGCACGCCGTTGTAGCCCTCGTAGACGAAGTCCTCCCGGCGCAACTCTTCGGGGTGGAAGTCGACCGACTCGAGCACGTCGATCACGGTCGGCATCAGCTTCTTGGTGAGCGTGAACGTCGAGTCGTGCTTCGGATCGCAACCGATCTGCAGCACCCGTTTGCCGAGCTTGGAAAACGCGACCGAAAGATTCGACGACGTGGTGCTCTTGCCGATGCCGCCCTTGCCGTAGACGGCGAACACCTTCGCGGTGCCGATCGAGACATTGGGGTCGAGCTGGACTTGCACGCTGCCTTCGCCGTCGGGCTGGCGCGCGGCTGTCCGCGTTTTCAGCGCCGTCAACGGAACCGTTGCGATCTCGGTCATGCGACCCCCATCTGGATTCCTTCGAGCCGGTCCTCGAGTTCGTCGCCGGCGTCGCGCAATGCGGCCAACGTCGACTCGTCCGGATTCCAATAGCGCCGCTCGTGTGCTTCGAGCAGCCGGTTCGCCACGCGTGCACAAGCGATCGGATTCAGCCGCGCCAGCCGCTCGCGCATCGCGGCGTCCAGCACGAAGGTCTGGGTGATCTGCTGGTAGACCCAAGGCGCGACCTGCCCGGTGGTCGCCGACCAACCCATCGTGTTGGTCACTTGCGCCTCGATGTGACGCACCCCTTCGTAGCCGTGTTGCAGCAAGCCTTCGTACCACTTCGGATTGAGCATCCGCGTTCGCGTCTCCAAAGCGACCTGTTCTGCGAGTGTCCGCACGACGCCGCTTTCGGCATCGCGGGTCTGGTCGCCGATATAGACGGGCGCCGGCGTGCCGCGCGCGCGTTGCACGGCGCGGCTGATTCCGCCGAGCGTGTCGAAGTAGTGATCGACCGTCGTGACGCCGAGTTCGGTCGACTCGAGGTTCTGGTACGTCAGCTGCACGTCTGCGAGCACGCTGCTCAGCAGCTTGCCCTGCTCGCGTGGCCGTCCCGATGCGCCATGTGCAAAACATTTGCGCCGCGAGTAGGTCTCGGCGAGCTCGTCTTCGTTGTTCCACCGCCCGCTATCGACCAGCAGGTTGACGTTCGAGCCATACGCGCCGTCTGCGTTGCTGAACACGCGCAGCGCAGCGGTCTCGATGTCGCATTTGTGCAGCCGCTGATAAGCCAGCGCGTGCTTGCGCACGAAGTTGCATTCACCCGGTTCGTCGATCGACGCGGCGAGCAGCGCGGCTTCCGCAAGCAGTTTGGTTTGCAGCGGCAACAGATCGCGGAAGATTCCGGAGAGCGTCATCACCACGTCGACACGCGGGCGGCCGAGTTCTTCCAGTGGCACCAGCGTCGCGCCGACCAGGCGACCATAGCTGTCGAAGCGGGGGCGCGCACCGATCAGTGCGAGTGCTTGCGCGATCGGTCCGCCGCCCGACTTCATGTTGTCGGTGCCCCACAGCACCAGGGCGATCGATTCGGGAAGACCGTGGCCCTCGGCGCGGTGTCGCTCGAGCAGACGATCCGCCTGACGCGCGCCGTCGCGCATTGCATGCGCGCTCGGAATCCGGAACGGATCGAAACCGTGCAGGTTGCGGCCCGTCGGCAGCACGGCGGGCGTGCGCAACAGGTCGCCGCCCGGGGCCGGACGCATGAACCGTGCATCCAGCGCGCGGAGGATGCCCGGAAGCTCGTGATCCTCGGCCAACATCCGGTCGATCGCAGCCAGTTCACGCCAGCCGTCGACGGTCATCGAATCGCCCGCCGATTCGGCGACGGCCGAAACATCTTCCGGCGAGGCACCGGCGACGAGTCGCTCGACGGCCGCGCGGACCGGCTTCACGCCGTGCGCCGCCTCATTCATCGCGATCAGCAGGTCGACGCGTTCTTGCGCCGTCGGTGGCACGCCGAGAACGTGCAGTCCGTGCGGAATCAGCGTCTGCTCGAGCTCGAACACATCGGCTGCAAGACGGCCGATTGCTGCATCGATGTCGCCGGTCCACGACACGTGCGCATCCACCAGGTTCAGCTCGGTTGCTTGTGCATGAATCAACTCGGCCAGATCCGCGCGCTCTGCGCGCGCTTGCGGGGCGAGACCGCGCCAATGTTCGATCGAGGATTTGAGATCGAGCAGTCCGCGATAGAGACCGGCTTGGGTAACAGGTGGCGTCAGGTAGCTCACCAGCGTCGCCGCGGCCCGCCGCTTCGCGATCGTTCCTTCGGACGGGTTGTTCGCCGCATATAAATAGAAGTTCGGCAGGTCGCCGATCAGCCGTTCGGGCCAGCAGGCGGCCGACAGGCCCGTCTGCTTGCCCGGCATGAACTCAAGTGCGCCATGCGTGCCGAAGTGCAGCACTGCATTCGCGGCGAAGTCTTCGCGCAACCAGCGATAGAACGCGCTGAATGCGTGCGTCGGTGCGAAACCCCTTTCGAACAACAGGCGCATCGGATCGCCTTCGTAGCCGAATCCCGGCTGGATGCCGACGAACGCGTTGCCGAAGCGCTCGCCGAGCACGAAGATCGATCTGCCATCGCTCAACAACCGGCCGGGCGCCGGTCCCCACTGGGCCTCGATCGCCGCCAGGTGTGGTTCGCGGCGCACGTAGTCATCTGCGTCGATGCGCGCGTGCACGTTCGCTTCGCTTCCCAACTGCATGGCGTTGCCGCCGAGAATGCGTTCTCTCAATGCGTCTGCGCTGGCGGGAACATCGATCCGGTAGCCGGCGGCCGCCATCGCCTGCAGCAGGCGGTGCACCGACGCGAAGACGGAGAGGTACGCCGCCGTTCCTGTGCTGCCCGCGTTGGGCGGGAAGTTGAACAGGACGATCGCGACCTTGCGTTCCGCCCGAGCACTGCGCCGCAAGGCGACCAGCTTCGCGATCCGGCTCGCGAGCGTATGAACACGCTCCGAGTGCGCTTGCATGTCGCGCCCGTGTCCGTTCGCCGCGCGCGCTGAGCGGCCGCCAAATACGAGCGGACCGGTGGAGCCATCGAGTTCCGGTATCGCCACCATGATGGTGGACTCGACCGGCATCAAGCCGCGTTCGGACGATTCCCACTGTTCGAGTGTCTGGAACTCGACCGGATGCGCGGCGACATAGGGAACGTCGAGACGGGCGAGCAACTCCTCGGCGGCGTGCGCATCGTTGTAGGCAGGGCCGCCGACCAGCGAGAAGCCCGTCAGTGAAACGATTGCATCGACACACGCGAGTCCATCGCGCATGAAGAACCGCTCGATCGCCGGCCTGGCATCGAGGCCGCTCGAGAAGGCCGGGATGACGCGCAGTCCGCGTGTCTCCAGCGCCGCGATGACGCCGTCGTAATGTCCGGCATTGCCGGCCAGCACGTACGAGCGCATGACGATGAGGCCGACGGTTCCGGCAGGCGTGCGAGACGGGGAAGGAAGTCCTTCCGCCGAATCGGCGATGCGCGCTTTCAGGCGCGGGTGATAGACACCGACTTCGGGATAGTCGGCCGGCAGCGCGGGCTTCAGACGACCGCGCCAGGAGTGCCGCGGCCCGCCGGCGTATCGGTCGACGAGGTAACGCACCAGGTTCGCGATGTTGTCGTCCGACCCGGCGAGCCAGTACTGCAGTGTCAGGAAGTACGCGCGCACGTCTTGCGCCGTGCCGGGGATGAAGCGCAGCAGCTTTGGAAGCCGGCGCAGCATCTTGAGCTGGTGCGCGCCGGCGCTGCCTGGTTTGCCCTGGTCGTGACTACGCTTGCCACGCAGGCGCTTCAGCAGCGCCATCGGTCCGCCCGCTGTGTCGGTCATGTCGAGGCGACCCATGCGGGTCAGCCGAACGACCTCGGGAGCGGACATGCAGCAGACCAGCGCATCGCAATGAGGACGCCGGGCAAGCAGGGCGGGCATCACGGCGGCGATGTGGTCTTCCATGAAGAGCATCGTCACGATGATGAGATCGCCTTGCGCGATTTCGGCACGACAACGTTCGAGCGCCGCCGGATCGTCGCCCCATTCCGCGGCCGCGTGCAGGCTCAGGCGCAAGTCGGGCAGCTCGCGCAGCAGTGTGTGTTGCGCACGCTGGGTTGCACTCGCCAAGTGGCTGTCGAGCGTCACGATCACGACGCGCAACGGCGCCGTCGCGACTGCATCGCCGTCAGCGGCCGAAGTGCGCCTTGGCTTCATACAGTGTCTCGACGGTGATCAGGGACATGCCACGCTCTTGCGCGTAGCGCTCGGTATTGCGGCGAGCCTTGGCGCGCACGAAGAACGGGATCTTTCGGAGCTCCTTTTCGCTCTCGTTCGACCAGCGTGGTGCGTCGGCGAAGGAGGCGGCGTTTTGCGCGGGATCCTGCGACGCGACACATGGCAGGTGCGATGGCGGTGCGGCGTCGTGAAATTCGAAGTCCTCGCGGAACATTTGCAGCAGGTGTTCCTCGAGACCCATGACCAGCGGGTGCACCCAGGAATCGAACAGCACGTTCGCGCCTTCAAAGCCGAATACCGGGCTGTAGCGCGCCGGCACGTCCTGAACGTGCAGCGGAGCCGAGATCACCGCGCATGGAATGCCCAGACGCTTCGCGATGTGCCGCTCCATCTGCGTGCCAAGCACCAGTTCGGGAGCTGCCGCTGTGATCGCGCGTTCGACTTCGAGGTAGTCGTCGGTGACGAGCGGTTCGACGCCGTAGTGCTGCGCGGCGACCCGAATCTCGCGCGCGAATTCCCTCGCGTAGGTGCCGAGGCCCACGACGCTGAATCCCATCTCGGCACTGGCGATCCGCGCGGCCGCGACCGCGTGCGTCGCATCACCGAAGACGAAGACACGCTTGCCGGTCAGGTACGTCGAGTCGACCGAGCGCGCATACCACTGCATCCGCGCTTGCGAGGCGGATAGCGCGGCGACCCCCGGCCGTTCTGCGCCCAACACTGGCGTCGCATCGACGCCCGCCAGTTCGGCGACCTCGGCGATGAACTCGCGCGTCGCGCCCAATCCCATCGGCACGGTTCTCGTGAACGGCATGCCGAACGCGCGTTCGAGCCACGCACACGTCGCGCGCGAGGTCTCCGGATACAGGTCGATGTTGAAGTCGGCGTCGGGAAGGCGGCGGATATCGTCGACGCTCGCGCCAAGCGGAACGATCGCATTGACTTCGATGCCCAGCTGTTCGAGCAGGCGGTCGACTTCCAGGACGTCGTCGCGGCAGCGGAAACCCAATGCGGTCGGACCAAGAAGATTCGCTGATGGTCGATGAGGACGGTCCGTGGCGCGCGCGCCCTCGGAACGGCGTGCCGCGCGGTCGGCGAGCAGCGATCGGACCAGCTGATAGAGCGTTTCCGACGCGCCCCAGCTTTCCTTTTTCGAATACGCCGGTAGCTCCAACGGCACGACCGGAATCGGCAGGCCGGATGAGCGGGCCAGTGCACCGGCCTGGTCCTGGATCAGCTCGGCCGTACACGACTCGCCGACCAGCAACGCATCCGGCTTGAAACGCTCGTACGCCTCGATGACCGCCGATTTGACCAGCTGCGCGGTATCGCCACCGAGGTCACGCGCCTGGAAGCTCGTATACGTCACCGGTGGCCGCCGATCCTGCCGTTCGATCATCGTGAACAGCAGGTCTGCATAGGTGTCGCCCTGCGGGGCGTGCAGCACGTAGTGCACGCCCTTCATCGATGCGGCGATGCGCATCGCACCGACGTGCGGCGGTCCTTCGTAGGTCCAGAGGGTGAGTTGCATCGTTGTCTACGCCACCAGTCGCGCGCGCCGTGCCAGCGGCCGTGCGAACAGCTCCGCGAGGTCGCCGGCCTGGTCGTAACCGTGAATCGGCGAGAACACGAGCTCGATCGACCACTTGGTCGTGAAGCCTTCGGCTTCGAGGGGATTGGCCAGGCCGAGCCCGCAGACCGTCAACTCCGGCCGTGCCGCACGCAGGCGGTCGAGCTGGCGCTCGAGGTGCTGTCCCTCCGCAAGCGTGATCGCTGCAGGCAGGAATGGCAGTTCGACGCCGATCATCTGCATGTCGAGATACGGCGTGCCGATCTCGAGAGGTGTCATGCCGAGCTCGCGATGCAGGAATCGCGCAAGCGGAATTTCCAGTTGCGAATCCGGCAGGAAGAACACTGTCTTGCCCGACAGGTTCGCGCGATAGCGCTCCATGCTCCGGCGCGCGCGCTCGGCCAACGGCCGGGTCACCTGCAGGAACCGCGCATCCGAAACGCCCCACGCCGCCGCTGCAGACGCGAGCCACTCGGTCGTTCCTTCGGCGCCGAATGGGTACGGTGCCGCAAGGAGTTTCGCCCCACGCGCGATCAGCGCACGCACCGTCTCGCCGTTGAACGGCTGCGCCGGAAGCGCGTATGTGTTGGGACCGATCGAAGGAAGATCGGCAGCGCGCCGCGACGGTAGGAACTCGACGGGTCCGATGCCGAGCGATTCGAAGATGCGGCGGAACTGATCTTCGACCACATCGGCGATGCAACCGACGACGAGCAAACGGCGCTCGTTGCTCGTCGGCAGGATCTCGACCATCGAGCGCAACGCATTGTCTTCGCCTTGCGTGAACGTCGTCTCGATGCCGGATCCGGAGTAGTTGAGCACGCGCACGCGTGGGAACAGACGCGCGTTCAAGCGCTCGGCCGCTTTGGCGAGGTCGAGCTTGATGACTTCGGACGGACACGAACCGACGAGGAACAACGTGCCGATGTCCGGGCGGCGCGCCAACAAGTCGACGCAGAGTCGATCGAGTTCCTCGTTTGCGTCGGCCAGGCCAGCAAGGTCACGATCGGTGAGGATGGCGGTGCCGAAGCGCGGCTCCGCGAAGATCATCACGCCTGCCGCGGACTGGATCAGGTGTGCGCAGGTGCGCGAACCGACGACGAGGAAGAACGCGTCCTGCAGCTTGCGATGCAGCCACACGATGCCGGTGAGTCCGCAGAACACCTCGCGTTGCCCGCGTTCGCGCAACGGCGCGAGGTCATCGCCTCGCTTAAGGGCGATCGTCCGCGGAAGCGCGCTCAGATCGGTCATTCGGCCGCCACAGCGCGCGCGGTCGGGACTAGATTCGCGCCCGGATCGAGGTGCGCCTCGCGCCGCGCGGCGCGAAGCTTGGCGAGGAACTGCCCCGCGTTGATCAGATAGCTGGCATACGCCGCGAGGGCCAGCAGCATCTGTTCGTGCGGCTCGAGCGCGCCTGTATAGAGCACGACCAGATAAGCCGTGTGCAGAGCCAGCACCAGCATGCTGAACACGTCCTCCCAGAAGAAGGGACGTGCGAACAGGTACACCCCGAAAACTTCGCGTTCCCAGAGCGAGCCGGTGACCATGATCAGGTAGAGCGCGAACGTCTTGACGACGATCGAAGTCGTCGCGGCGGCGAGCCCTTCGCCAGCGGCAAGGAAGCGCAGGACGAGGATCAGGCTGACGAAGAAGACGCAGAACTGAAGTGGGGCGAGCACTCCCTGCACCAGCGTCCAACGGGACGCATCGCGCCGCCGCCGCTCCTGTGGGGTGTACAGGCGGCTTGTTCCGACGCTGCCATGCCCCTGGCGCCGCATTGCTTTCACCTCCCGCGAGATGGCCCGACCGATTCAATCTAGGCCGAGCGCATCGATATGTCAACTAGACAGGACGTCCAATTGTATTGACACAAACCTGATGGAGGACTAAGTTGGATGAAAAGAGATCGAGCGGTCGAGAAGTGCGGGGACGCTGGTCAGCAGGCAGGTGCCACATGCAAGGGATGTCTCGCGCTGCATCTGGTCAAGCGAAGAAGCCGGGGTCTATGCTCGCCGCGCACCGACCGGGGAGGGTGAGAACGATGGCCAATTCGACCGAGCCAGCGGCAACCGAACTGGGATGTACCGCGGGCACCGAGCCGGTCACGCCAGACTCCGCGCGGGCGACCCCAGGTTGGAACGACAAGCGCCTGTCGAGTCTGGTCCAGACCATCGAGCGGGAGATCATTCCCCGCCTTGTGCTGGCACATCGACCGCTAACCGGTCATGCGCCGTCGCTTGCCGAGACCCTCGGAAAGCTTCCTT
>Ga0335076_10008253_pt1 | contig 10508 bp, 6 predicted proteins | sample Lox_Sample_25_FD_206717 | JGI IMG/M metagenome (GOLD analysis project Ga0335076, IMG submission 206717) | Soil microbial communities from Loxahatchee National Wildlife Refuge, Florida, United States - Lox_Sample_2.5 | ecosystem: Environmental > Terrestrial > Soil > Wetlands | place: USA: Florida...
CTTCGGGCCGGACCGATAACGCGGCGCTCATCACCCGATCGACACGCTCAGTCGCGTACATAGGCCGATAGGTTGCGGCAGGTATTCCGGCATGGGTAGTCGCAGAACTACCTAAGCCGTGAGCAACTGCACTGCGATTTCGCGCCCCGCGGGGCGCGGTCATCAACCGGAGGAGTGCGCCCGCGCCCGCGGCGCGTCAGGTCAGGGAGACGACCAGCTTGGCCGAGTGGCTGCGCCAGTTGATCGGGATGATGAAGGAGCGCAGCCCGGGCTTCAGCGGAATCTCCGGGCGCTTGTCGCCGGTCAGCACCGAGGGTATCGAGATCACGAACTCGCGGCCGAAGTCGCGGCGCGCATTGCCGGAGATGGTATTGGCGACTTCGCCGACCAGGTCACGCATGGTCTCGTGGCTGAAGTCGTTCTCCTGCATCTTCATCAGCAGCACGGTCAGCATCGCCTTCGGCGCGGTGAAGAACACCACGCCCTCGCGCTTACCGGAGATGTTGATCACGCCGGTGTATTCGTGCACCTGCGGCGCGCCCTCGAGGAGATAAGGGGAGCCGATCGAGGCCGGCTGCTGCGCCGCCACCTCGAAGAAATTCGTCGTGCCTTCGACGAAAGTCTTGAGCTCCATTTCGTGCAACATGTGCGGCTCTGCCTCAACGCATCAGATCGGCGATAGCTTCGTTCAGCTGCCGATCAGTGAAGGGCTTGTTGAGGAAACCGTTCGCACCTTTCTCCATCGCCTCGACGGCGGTCGCCTTGTCGGCGAGCGCCGAGATCACCAGGATGCGCACCGCTGGCTTGAGCGCCACCAGGTGGCCGATGCACTCGATGCCGTCCATGCGCGGCATGGTGAGGTCCATGGTAACCACGTCGGGATCGGTCTTCTTGAACAGCTCGATGGCGTCGACGCCGTTGGCGGCCGTGCCGACCAGCTGCAGCTCCTCGAACTGCTGCGAGCGCTCGATGCGCCGGCGCATGATGTTCGAGTCGTCGACGATCAGCAGCTTGAATGCGCGCCTGGCGTTCATCGGCTTCTCAGGCGACCGCGCTGTTGCCGGCCTGGCCTGCGGGGAGCGAGATCTTGAAGCGGGTGTACTTGCCGGGGTGCGTGCTGACGGCGATCTTGCCGCCGAGCGCGTACACCGAGCGCGCCACCACGTCCATGCCGACGCCGCGGCCGGCGTCCATCGACACCTGCTGCTGCGTGGAGAAGCCCGGACGGAAGATCAGCGCCATGGCGGTGCGGGTATCCATGACCGCGGCCTCTTCCTCGGTGACCAGCTGCTGGCGCACCGCGGCGGCCTTGAGGGTCTCGGTGGCGATGCCGGCGCCGTCGTCCTCGAACACCAGCTCGTAGCCGTCCGAGTTGCGGCGGAACTCGACCTTGACGACGCCGATGTCTTCCTTGTTGGCGGCACGCCGGGCGTCGGCGTCCTCGATGCCGTGGACGGCGGCGTTGCGCAGCATCTGGATCAGGCAGTCCTTTACCGTCGCCACGAACGGCGCCGGCACGTCGGTGAGGCCGCCGAGCTTCAATCGGAAGCGCTTGCCCTGGTCCTGCGCCAGGCGCTCGGCGAGCGAATGCAGCGTCGGCGCCAGGTCCTCGGCGCGGCGCGCATACTGCGCCGCGGTGCGCGGCGGCGCCTGCGGCGGCGGCGCGGCGGGGGCGGGGGCGGGCGGTGTCACGTGCACGGTCCCCTGGCCGGGGAGCGGTGCGGGCGGTGCCGCCCGCGTGGCGGTGCGCGCGGCGGGCGGTTGAGCGAGGCTCGCCGCAGCGCCGGCCGCGCTCTCCTTGAGCGCCGTCAGGCGTCCGGCCATCTCGCGCACCGAGCGCAGGTGCGCCAGCAGGTCGTCGAGCTTGAGCACCATCGGCAGGAAGTCGTTGCCGGAGAGCTCGGCCTTCTTCTTCAGGTCCGCGACGATGTCCTCGAGCGAGTGCACGCGCTGCGCGATGCTCGACAGGTTGAGCGCCGAGGCCTCGCCCTTGATCGAGTGCAGCTCGCGGAACAGACCGGTGAGCTTCTTGCGGAACTCGGCGTCGGTACGCGCCGGCTCCTTGAGGATCGTGTTGACGAGCTTCAGTCCCGTCTCGGCGCCGTCGAGGAACGACACCAGCTGCAGCGGGTCGACGTGCATCATCGCCAGCATCATGTCGACCTGCGCGTTGGCGTTGTCCTGCGACTCCTGCAGCTCGCGCGCCAGCAGCACGCTCGAGGTAATGTCGCCGACCGAGCACAGCACGTGCTTGATGCCCTGCGGTCCCATGACGCGGTGGAAGTCGAACTGCAGGTAGCGGGTCTCCTTGCCGCCATGGGCGTTGTCCATGGTGATCTCGAGCTGCCCCAGCGGGTTGATGCTCTTCATCAGGTTCTCGTGGGCGCGCTCGCCCCACAGCAGCTTGATGTACTTGGTGGCGGTGGCGAGCGTCGCCGGCGGCACCAGGTCCTGCAGCAGCTCATCGAACGACAGTCCGGAGAAGTCATCGCGCGCGAACATGCGCGTCAGCGCCTCCGACCACACCGCGCCGATGCGGTAGTTCGCGTCCAGCAGGAAGAAGCCCTCGCGCACGGTGCGCAGAATGTCGCGCGTCTGCTCCTGCGCTTCGCGCGCCACGCGCTCGTGGCGCGAGCGGGTCAGCTGGAACCACGCGGCCGCGGCCGCCAGCACCAATGCCGCGAGCACACCGACCGACAGCAGGGTGCGCAGGTGGGCGGCGGCGTTGGAGGAGTCGCTCTGCAGCGAGGCGGCGAGCGTCGCCAGCTGTCCCTGCAGGGCCTTGGCATTGTCGATGGCGAACAGCTGCGCACGCTTGACCTCGGCATAGTGCGCGCGGCCGTCGCGCGACAGCGAGCTGCCGGCGGTGTCGGAGTCCACGTACGGCTGGCCGTTGAAGGCCACCACCGGCTCGATCACCGGGCCGTAGTCGCGCCACAGCTGCAGCGCGCGCGTCAGCTCGGGCGAGCGCACGTAGCCGGAGGCGTTGAGATCCTTCAGCTGCCGGTCGAAGCGCCGCACCGTGCCCTGCAGGTCTTCGAGCGCCTTGCCCGAGTAGGCGCGTGCCTCGAGGCGGTCGCGGAGCGAGGTGAGCTGCTGGGTGATGTCGTCGGGGTAGGTCTGCAGCGTGCTCGCCGTCTGCAGCGCGGTGATATTGGCGCGCATCTGCGTGGCGAGCCGGAAGCCGACGAACAGCACGGCGCCCATCACCAGTGTGAGCACCGTGCCGATGCCGGCGGTGATGAGTTGGCGACGGCGGTCAGTACCGCTCAGGGTCATCGGGTGTTCTCCAGTTCTGCAGCGCTACTTCGGCAACTCGAAACGCACCAGCGTCCTGGCCGGCACTTCCACCGGCGTGCCGTTGACCAGCACCGGCTGATAGCGCCAGCGCTTCACGGCCGCCACGGCGGCACGGTCGAAGGTTCCGGGCGGCGTCGACTGCAGCACCTGCACGTCGCGCGTCTCGCCTTTGGCATCGACCGTGAAGGACAGCATGACGCTCCCCGTGACGCGGTGATCGAGCGCGTTCTGCGGATAGTCGGGCGGCACGGTCTTCAGCGGCTTCAGCCTCGCGGCGAGGGTCGCGGGATCGGGGCTGCCGGCCTTGGGTGCCGCGGCTTGCTGCACGCTGGCGATGTCCTTGGGATCGGCGCCGAAGCGGCGCGCGGCGGCGAGATCCTGGTCGGCGCTCTTGCCGGCCTGCAGCGTCGCGCGCGCGCGCTCGAGCAGCGCCTTCGCCAGGTCGCGGCTCACCGGGATGAGCGCCGCGTTGTCGGGATCGGCAGACTGCAGCTGCGTCAGGTAGAACGCCGCGCTGTCCTGGGCCGGATCGGTCAGACGGCCGTCGCGCAGGCGCTCGCGCGACAGCTGCGCGAAGCGCTCGCCGTCGGCCTGCGCGGCCTTGGCGCGCGCGCTCACCAGGTCGTGCTGGAAGCCGCTCAGGTCGGCGGGCGTCGCGCCCGCGGTGCGCGCCTCGTTCAGCCAGCGATCCTGCTCGGCGGTGTTCTTCGCGAGCGCCGCATCGCGCGCCTTGTGCAGACAGGCGGCGATCAGATCGTGCTCGGCGCGCTGCGTGTTGGGATTGCCGGGGGCGCTGGTGGCGAGCTGGTGCACGTAGAACCTGGCGCTGTCGTCGGCGGGATCGGTGAGCTTGCCGTCGCGGATGCGGTCGTCGACCAGGGCGGCGAGCCGCTGGACGCGCACGTCATCCTGGCGCCGTCCGATCTCCTTTTGCCATTTGGCGAGCTGCTCGGCGGGCAGGGTGCCCGCCTGCTGCGCCTGGTGCAGCAGTGTCGCGGCGCGCTCGAGGTTGCCGTCGGCGAGCTGCTTGGTGAGCTGTGCGGTCACGAGACGCGCGCCGAGATCGGCGACGCGCGGGTCGTCGGGGACTGCGGCCTTGAAGTTGGCGAAGCTCTGCGCGGCATCGTCCAGGTGGCCGGCGTTCAGCGCCTCGTCGAAGCGCCCGGCGATGACGCCGGCGACGCGCTCGAGGCCATCGCGCGCCTCGCCGTTGGAGGCATTGGCGGCGACCGCGGAGCGATAGTAGATCAGCGCGTTGTCGCCCGCGGGCTCGGTGTAACGCCGCTCGCGCATGGCGAGCCGCGCTTTCTCGAGCAGCTCGTCCACCTTGCCCTGCACGATCGAGAGATCTGCCGTAGGCGCAGCCGCAAGCGTGGCCTCGGGAGCGGCCGCGGGGGCTGCGGCGGGAGCCTCGGGCGCAGCTGCAGGTGCGGCGGCCGCAGCAGCCGGGGAGGCGGGGCGTGTGTAGTACCAGGCCGCGCCGCCGGCGATGGCGAGCGCCGCCACGACCAGGGCGGCGATGAGGAGCAGGCGGCTCCTGCCGCCGCGCTCATCGAGCGCGAGCGCCTCGGCCGAGCGGGCGCTCGGTGTGCCGAGGGTGAAATCTGCGGCCGGGGCCGCCGCGGCGCCCGTGCCCGCGGACTTCCTGCGGGCGGTCGCCTCCTCGATGACGCCGGCGAACACCGCCTGCGTCTTGCGTCCATCGATCGGCGAGGGGAGAACCGCAAACACCTTCGAGCCCTTGACCGCCGCCGCTACCTGGCGCTCGAGCGCCTCGGCGGCGAACACGAGAATCACCGCCTGGGGAGCGCTGCCCTGCACCGCATCCACCGTCGGGCGCACGTCGTTGACGTCCAGCGCATCGAGCACCAGCACCTGACCGCGCCTGGCGGTGGGGGCGAGGCTCTCGAGCGCCGCGTCCACCGAGTCCACCGGGCGGATGGAAGCCTGGCCGCCGAGGGCCTGGCCGAGCTCGAGGAGAAAATCATCGCGGGAGGTGATCGCAGTGACGTCGACCGCCGGCTGAGTGCTCGCGGGAGTGTCGCTCGCGCCCGCCGCCGCGGCTGCGGCCGGGTTACGCGACGATCTGGATGCTGCACTCGGCACGGGGCGTGTCTCCACCTTAGTTTGCGGTCACCGACGAAGCCAAATAATCCCCTCCGTCCGTGAAGCTGAGGTCGCCGCGCACTCGCAAATAAGCAGCGCGGAACTCCTCGGCGATGAGGATATGTAGCCTCGGAGAAAGGGGAGTGCGTCAGTTCACAATAACGACAGGGCACGTCGGGGGCCCGCGACGACGATCATCAAACGGGGAAGTACTGCTCGCTTCAGCGGACCGCCCCTGGCCTCGCCCGTAATCGGCCGGCAGATCGCTCGCGATGCCGCGCGCCGCGATGGGGCAGCACCGCTCCTCATGCCCCGCAGCGGTGCGCTTGCCGCGGCCCGCGGCCGCGCGAAAGCTGCCTGACGGCCGCCCTGGCGCCCCGCGGCACCGAGGGGCCGGGCGCGCGCTTTGCAATCAGCCACTTAAGGCCCGGCGGCCGGCCGCGCGACCGCCGGCCGACCGCGGCGGTGGCATCCGAAGCCACTGGCGTGAACAATTCGTTGCTGTGACACTCTTAACGTAATCAGGAGATGAGGATCAGAAGAGCGTCACTTTTTGCGGGGCACGTTGGGACTAAGTTAAGAACCTAAGGCGGATCAACCGGCGGGGCCGGCATCCAGGGATGGGTGAGAGCTCAACGGAGGACGAGACGATGCGATCTGACGCGGATTCTCGGGGCAGCAGCGCCGACTTCATCGAAACACTGAGTTCCTTCAGCCGGCTGCACCGCGCGCAGCGCTGGGAAGGGACCTTCGGCGAGTTCCTCGCCAACATCCTGCCGGCCAACCCGGGCGCACTCGCGCGCACCAGCCACGAATACATCTGGGACATGCTGCGCTGGCACGGCCGCGAGGAGCAGCCCGACGCCGCCGAGAACGTGCGCGCGCGCGAGCTCTTCAAGCACGAGCTTTTCGGAATCGACGAGCCGCTGTCGCGCGTGGTCGATTACTTCAAGGCCGCCGCCGCCGGCTCGGATGTCGGCCGGCGCCTGCTGCTGATGCTCGGGCCGCCCTCGGGCGGCAAGTCGACGGTGGCGATACTGCTGAAGCGCGGGCTCGAGGAGTACAGCCGCACCGACCAGGGGGCGCTGTATGCCATCCGCGGCTCGCCGCTACGCGAGAATCCGCTCAACCTGATCCCCACCAGCCTGCGCGCCGAGTTCCGCGAGCGCTACGGCATCGCCGTGCAGGGGGAGCTCTCGCCCTGGGCGCGCGACTTCGTCGAGCGCGAGTTCGAGGGCGACTTCGTGCGCGTGCCGATCGAGCGCGTGTTCCTCAACGAGGCCTCGCGCGTCGGCATCGGCACCTACGCGCCGCACGATCCCACCACCGCCGACATCGCCGACCTCGTGGGCTCGGTGGATCTCGCCAAGGTCGCGCAGATCGGCGACGAGGGCGACCCGCGCGCCTGGTCGTGGTCCGGAGCGGTGTACGCGGCGAGCCGCGGCGTGCTCGAGATGATCGAGATCCTGAAAGTGAAGCGCGAGTTCCTCTACCTGCTGCTCACCCTCACGCAGGAGAAGAACGTCAAGGTGTCGCGCTTCCCGCTGATCCACCTCGACGAGACCATTCTCGCGCACACCAATCTCGCCGAGTTCCACAAGTTCCTGCAGGAGAAGGAGAACGAGGCGCTGCTCGATCGCATGGTGATCATCAAGATCCCCTACGCGCTCTCCTACCGCGACGAGTCACGCATCTACCTGAAACTGGTGTCGGGCGCGCCGGCGTTCCGCAACGTGCACCTCGATCCGCACGTGCTGAATCTCGCGGCGGTGTTCGCCATCCTCACGCGCCTGGTGAAGCCTGAGCGCGAGGGACTCGACCTCGCCAAGAAGCTGCGCCTGTACGCCGGCGAGGCGGTCGAGGGAATGCCCGAGACCGAAGCCCAGCGACTGCGCGCCGAGGTGCCGGACGAGGGCCTGACGGGGGTAAGCCCGCGCTTCGTCATCAACGCGATCTCCAACGCCATCACCCGCGGCAATACTCACAGTCTCACCAGCATGGAGCTGCTGCTGGCGCTCAAGGACGCCATCGAGAGCGATGCGCGCATGGACGCCAAGCAGAAGAAGGCCTGGATCGATCACCTGGTCACCGCGCGCAAGGAGTTCTACAACCGCTGGGTGAAGGAGGACGTGCATCGGGCCATGTTCGCCTCCTTCGAGGCGGAGGCGCAGCAGCTGCTGGAGAAGTATCTCGACGAGGTCGAGGCCTCGCTCGATCACCGGCAGGTCACCGATCCGATCACCGGCGAGACGCGCGCGGCGGACGAGCGCTTCCTGCGCTCGGTCGAGGAGAAGATCAAGGTGTCGGACTCCGGCAAGCTGTCGTTCCGCCAGGAAGTGGTGCGCAAGGCGATGGTGGCCTTCAAAGCCGGCGAGAAGTTCAAGCTCGCGAGCCACGCGCGCATGCGCGAGGCGATCGAGCAGTACCTGTTCGAGGAGCGCCGCGACGTGCTGCGGCTCGTGACCTCGACCGCGCGGCCGGACGAGGAAGCGCGCCAGAAGATCTCGGTGGTGCAGCAGCGCCTGGTCGGTGAATACGGTTACGACGAGCACAGCGCCAAGGAGGCGCTCAGCTACGTCACCACGCTGCTCGCGCAGGAGTAGCGTTGCCGGGAAAAAAGGAGTACCAGTAATACCATGGACGAAGAGGGCGGGAACCGCAGCGGGTATCCCCCGCTCAGTGCCGCGAAGTGGTATGAGCTGTTCTCGCGTGGTGCGCGCGACTGGCTGCGCCACGACGAAAAGGTGCGCGAGGCGGTACGCGCCAACCTGCCCGAGATCATCGCCGGCGGCGAGGTCATAAATGACGGCGCGCGCACCGTACGCGTGCCGGTGCGCATGCTCGAGCACTATCACTTCCGCCTGCGCCGCGCCGAGGAATCCCAGGGCGCCGGCCAGGGCAAGGCCAAGCCCGGCGACGTGTTCTCCGATCCCGCACACAGCCAGGGTCAGGGCGAGAAGGGCGCGGGCGGGCGCGACGAGGGCGAGGTGCAGCTGCTGCTCGAGTTCAAGGTCGACGACATCGTCGACTGGCTGTGGGAAGAGATGCAGCTGCCGAACCTCAAGGCACGCGTCGGACCGTCGGAGGACAGCGACTGGACGCGCGAGGGCTGGGACCGGCGCGGCGCGCGCTCGCGGCTCGACCGGCGGCGCTCCTTCAAGGAGCTGGTGAAGCGCCGCGGCGCACCCGGCGCCACCCCGACCTTCACCGACGAGGATCTGCGCTTCCGTCAGCTGGCACGGCGCAAGCAGCCGGCCGTCCACGCGGTGGTGTTCTTCATGCTGGATGTCTCGGGCAGCATGTCCGACCGCGACCGCAAGCTCGCCAAGACGTTCTTTTTCTGGGTGGTGCAGGGCCTGCGGCGCGAATACCGCTCGCTCGAGACGGTGTTCGTCGCGCACACCACCGAGGCGTGGGAATTCAACGAGCCCGACTTCTTCCAGGTGTCGGGCACCGGCGGCACGGTGACCTCGACGGGGCTGAAGAAGGTGCGTGAGATCATCGACGCGCGCTATAACCCCGGCCGCTGCAACATCTATCTCTTCTACGCCTCCGACGGCGACAATTCGGTGAGCGATGCGGCGGATGCGCGCGGCGCGCTCGCCTCCATCGCCGCCGACACCTGCTTCACGGGCTACGTCGAGGTGTCTTCGGGTCTCTCCAGGCAGCTCGCGACCGAGTGCGGCAAGCTGTGGCAGGAGCTGTCGGGCGCCGGCGTTGCCGCCGGCAGCTACGCCCTCAACGACTTCGACGACGTGTGGGGCGCGGTGCGCCACTTCTTCACGGCGGAGACCCCGCAGGACACATGAGACGTCTCGACGCAGGTCGCGCGGAGTACCGCCGATGAGCGGCGCTGACTGGCGCGACTACGTGCGGCGCATCGAGGACCTCGCCGCTAAGTCGGGGCTGGCGTTCCATCCGGTCGACTTCGAGGCGGTACCCGACAGCTTCATGATGGAGATCGCGGTCTATGGGCTGCCGGTACGTATGCCGCACTGGTCGTTCGGCGTGCGCTACATCTACCAGCTCATCCAGCGCCGCATGGGCAACTCGCGCCTCTTCGAGGTCGTGTTCCCCGGCAACCCGGGCCACGCCTATCTCGCCGCCAGCAACGGCCTCGCGGAGAACATCCTGGTAACCGCGCATGTGCTCGGGCACGCGGATTTCTCCCGCAACAACCTGCTGTTCCGCCGCTGCCAGGAGCAGGTGAGCGAGCACATCGTCGAGCACGCCGCGAATCACGCGCGCCAGATCCAGCAGATCATCGAGGCCCACGGCGCGCAGCGTGTCGAGGCGGTGCTCGATGCGGCCCTCGCCCTCGAGCAGCACATCGACATCGACCAGCCGCTGCGCCGCGAGCGTTACTCCAAGTACCTGGAGGAGCCCAAGGTGCTGGCCGACGACAGCTTCCGCAAGCGCTTCGCGGCGCTCGATCCGGCGGCCGCAGGCACCGTCGAGGCGAAGAAGCGCGCACCGCTCCCGCCGCATCCGGAGCGCGACCTGCTGTGGTTCGTCGCCAACTACGCGCCCGAGATGGAGAGCTGGGAGCGTGACATCTTCCTCGCGGTGCGCGAGGAGTCGTTCTATTTCTATCCGGTGTTCGCCACGCAGATCATGAACGAGGGCTGGGCGTCGTACTGGCACGCGCGGCTGATGCGCGAGGCGGACTTCATTCCGCAGCAGGCTTACCTGGATGCGATCAAGTGCCACTCGGACGTGGTGCGGCCGATCGCCGCCGACGCGCAGGTGTCGCTCGCCATCAATCCCTACCACTTAGGGTTCTCCATGTGGGAGAAGCTCGTCGAGCGCGACGGACTCGAGGCTGCGCGCCACATCATGGAGCAGGACGATGACTTCGCCTTCGTCCGCAACCACCTGACACGCGAGCTCGCGGACGAGCTCGGGCTGTTCCGCTACAGCGAGCGCAGCGACGGTCAGATCAAGGTGCTGGAGCAGGACCTCACCGCACTCCACGAGGCGGTGCTCTCGCCCAAGTACAACTTCGGCGCGCCGATCGTCTCGGCGCAGCACGTGCGCAACGACGGCACACTCGAGCTCGTGCACGACAGCAAAGTCGACGGCCGCGGACTCGACCTCGAGCG
>Ga0335076_10008255_pt1 | contig 10507 bp, 7 predicted proteins | sample Lox_Sample_25_FD_206717 | JGI IMG/M metagenome (GOLD analysis project Ga0335076, IMG submission 206717) | Soil microbial communities from Loxahatchee National Wildlife Refuge, Florida, United States - Lox_Sample_2.5 | ecosystem: Environmental > Terrestrial > Soil > Wetlands | place: USA: Florida...
CCGCGGCGCTCGGCGGCTGTGTCGTGGCCCCGATCGGGCCGCGGCGTGCCTATGTCGGCGTGGTGGCCCCGGCGCCGGTCGTGGTGGTCGGCGGCGGTTACTACCACCGCTGGTAAGCTCACGCGCCGCGCTGCCGAAGCGCCAGCGCGTGATTCGGGGCGGCGCCTCCGCTAGTATCCCCCCACTTCGAACGTCGCCAGCGACGCGCCGCGAGCGAGCGGCGTGCGTTTCCCGGAAAGAAGCGACGCCGAGCGAGGGCGGTGCTCGATGAGTTGCAGACTGACGCTGCTGGTGGCGCTCGCGCTGCTCGCCCCGCTGACGCACGCGCGCGCCGCGGTACGTGTCATTGCCGGCCCCACCCCCATACCGGGCGGCAACGCCCGTGCCGGCGGCGATCTCACCGTCGCCAACGAGCACCTCGCGTTCGCGCTCGCCGTCGAGTCGCCCGTGCCCTACGGCGTGCCGCGCGGCGCGCTCATCGACCTGGCGCCGGTGACGCACGGCGTCATCGGCCGCGACCGCGTGGTGTTCGCCGACTTCATCCCCAACAACTGGTCGGCGTGGCCCAACACCTACCAGCACGTCGAGGTGCTCGAGCGCGGGCCCGAGCGCGCGCGCATCCGCAGCGTGCGCGACTTCGGCGCAGTGCGCCTCGAGACGCTCTACACCCTGCGCGCCGGCTCCGACCAAATCGAGCTGCGCACCACCATGACCAACGAGGGCGCGGCGGCACTGCCGGACCTGCGCTCGGGACTGACGCTCTGGCCGAGCAGCGGCTACCTGTTCCCCGTGCCGGGACTCGCCGGCATCACCGACGGCGACGCCCGCGCGGCGCTGGCGCGCCGCGTGAGCGCCTACGACGCCGACTGGACGGTGACGCTGCACGCGCCCTACCTCGATCACGTCGGCTCGGGCTCGCGCGACCTGTTCCAGCGGCACACGCTGGCGGCCGGGGCCAGCCGCACTTTCACCGGCTCGCTGCAGGTCGGCAGCCGCGGCGACCTCGCCCCGGTGGTCGCGGCGGACATTGCCGCGCAGCACCTGTCCTCAGGGAGTGTGCAGGGCCAGGTCAGCGGTACCGACGGCAAGGTACTCGCACAGCCGGTCGTCGTGGTGGAGAAGGACGGCGCCGCCTACGCCTGGGTGCTCGGCGCACAGGGCCGCTACCGCATGCGCCTGCCGGCGGGCGAGTACCAGCTCTACGCGACCGCCGAGGGCTACTCACGCAGCAAGGCGGTGGGCCTGAAGGTCACGGCGGGCAGCGCGGCCATGCGCAGCTTCAGCGACATCGCTGCACCGGGAGGGATCTCCTTCGCGGTCAGCGACGCCAGGAACGCGCGCGCGCTGGACGCCCGCGTCAGCATCGCCGCGGGCTACCAGCCGCTGGTGCAGTTCCTCGGGCACCGCACCTTCTTCACCGAGCTGGATGCGCCCGGTCAGCTCAGCCTGCGCATCGCGCCCGGGCACTACGTGTTCGACGTCAGCGCCGGCGGGGGCGTGCTGGCGGCGAGCGTGCCGGTGCGCGCCGAGGTGCGCAGCGGCGCCGACCTGCCCGAGCGGGTCGGCATCGAGGTACTGTTCGACCCGCGCGCCGAGCACTGGTACGCCGCCGACCTGCACCACCACGCCGACCAGGCCGAGGCGGTGACGCCGCCGCCGCAACTGGTGCGCTCGCAGCTCGCCGCGGGCCTCGACGTGCTGTTCGTCAGCGATCATGACTCGACGGCCAACCACGAGGCGCTGCGCCGGCTCGCGGCGGCACGCGGCGTGCCCTTCCTGCCCGGGATCGAGCTCTCGCCCTCCTGGGGTCACTTCAACGCCTACCCGCTGCCAAGGGGCGCGCAGCCCGCCATCGACATGAGCACGGCGAGCGTGAGCGAGGTGCTGCGCGAGGCGCGGCGCATGGGCGCGAGCATCGTGCAGGTGAACCATCCCTTCATCCCCTTCGGCTATTTTTCCAGCGTCGCCAAGGGAGTGGCGCCCGGGGGCTTCGATCCGGGCTTCGACCTGGTGGAAGTGAACTCCAGCGTGCCGAAGGACGATGCGCAGGTGCTGCAGCGGGTGTGGGGCTACTGGAACGAGGGCAAACACTACTACCTGAGCGCCGGCAGCGACACCCACGATGTCTGGAACGAGGTCTCGGGCCGCGTGCGCACCTACGTGTACGTCCCGGGCGCGCTGACGGCCGAGACCTTCGCCGACAACCTGAAGCAGGGTCATGCCTACGTCACCTACGGGCCGCTGATCTTCCCGGCGGTGTCGTTCGGCACGCAGCTGCAGGCGGCGCCCGGGGAGGCGCTCGCGCTCGCCTTCCGCGTGGCCTCGGTGGCGAAGCTCAGGCAGGTGCAGCTGATCGGGGATGGCGAGGTGCGCGAGACGCGCGACTTCCCGCAGGCACCGCTCAGCGCCGAGCTGCGGTTCACGCGCACCGCGGCGCCGGATCGCTGGTACGCGCTCGTCGTCGAGGACCAGGCCGGGCGCAGGGCCTACAGCGACCCGATCTGGATCGGGCCGGCTGGCGCACCCAAGGAGTCATCATCCAGGTGAGCACCGCTCCCACAGGCTCGCTGCTGCGCGGGCAGATCCGCACCATCGTGCTCCTGTTCACCGGCTACGCGGCCTGCTACTACTGCCGCGCGGACCTGTCGGTGGCGACGCCACTCTTGGCGGAGGAGCTCAGCCGCCGCGGCATGAGCCACGGCGAGGCCCTCGTGCGGCTCGGCACGATCACTTCCCTCGGCGTGCTCGCCTACGCGGTCGGCAAGCTGTTTCTGACCGGCCTGGGGGATTACTGGGGCGGGCGGCGCAACTTCCTGATCGGCGTCGGCGGGGCGGCGCTGTTCACGCTGCTGTTCGGGCTGTCGGGCACGCTGCCGCTTTTCACCCTCGCCTGGGTCGGCAACCGCCTGACCCAGTCGCTCGGGTGGGCCGGCCTCATCAAGGTGTCCTCCAAGTGGTTCAACTACAGCGCCTACGGCTCGATCATCGGCATCCTGAGCCTGAGCTATCTCGCCGGCGATGCCCTCGCCCGCCAGCAGATGGGGCTCCTGATCGAGCACGGCTACGGCTGGCGCGCCCTGTTCCTGTTCGCCGCCGCGGTGGCCACCGTCACCCTCATCGCGAGCTTCCTGTGGCTGCGCGAGTCGCGCGTCGAGGAGGGCCACCCGCAGGCGCAGCCCAACCCGCTCAACCTGTTCTCGGCGTCCGAGGCGCCGCCGGCGAGCGTGTGGGCGCTGCTGCAGCCGCTGCTGCGCAGCCGCGCCTTCCTCCTGGTTTGCCTGCTGTCCTTCGGCTGCACGATAATCCGCGAGACCTTCAACACCTGGACGCCGGCCTACCTGCGCGACCAGCTCGGGTTCAGCATGAGCCGCTCCGCCACCGTCAGTGCCATCTTCCCCGGCGTGGGGCTGGTGTCGGTGCTGTTCGCCGGCTGGCTGAGCGACCGTCTCGGCCTCAACGGCCGCGCGGTCATCATGTTCGCCGGCCTCTCCGGCACCGTCGCCGCCCTGCTGGTGCTGATGGGCGTGCACGCCGGCGGCGGCAGCGGCAGCTTCCCCGTGCTGATGATCGGCGTCGTCGCGTTCTGCCTGCTCGGCCCCTACTCCTACCTCGGCGGCGCCTTCGCGCTCGACTTCGGCGGCAAGCAGGCGAGTGCCGCCTCGTCGGGCATCATCGACGGCATCGGCTACCTCGGCGGCGTGCTGGCCGGGGACACGGCCGCGCGGATCGCGAACGCCTACGGCTGGGAGGGGGTGTTCGTCTCGCTCGCGGCCGTGAGCGCGGCCGCCGCGATCGCCGCCGGCGCGCTGCTGCTGCTCAACGTGCGCGCGGCGCGCGGCGCCCATGGCTGAGACGGCACGCATCAGGCGGCTGCGCGCCGCACCCGAGTCGCTCACCATCGAGTGGAGCGACGGCGCGGTCGGGCAGTACCCGAGCGTGTGGCTGCGCGACAACGTGCGCGAGGATCGCGACGCGCACAGCGGCCAGCGCCTCGTCGACGTCGCCGACCTGCCCGAGGCGCCGCGCATCCGCAGCGCGGTCGCCGCCGCGGGCGAGGTCTGCATCGAATGGGAGGGCGAGCCGCGCGCGGCGCGCTTTGCCGACGCCTGGCTCGCCGCGCACACCCCCGGGGCCGCGCGCGTGCGGCCCGAACTCGCCGTGCGCACCTGGCTGAACGGCGCCGCGCTCGATGCCCGCCGCGACTTCGCCTGGGCGCCTGTGGCGGCGCTGCGCGCGACACCACGCCAGCGCCTCGAGTGGCTCACGCGCCTGGTGCAGGACGGCCTCGCCTTCCTCGAGCAGGTGCCGGCCGAGGAAGGCGCGCTGCTTGAGTCCATGGCGCTCGTGGGGCGGGTGCTCGAGACCAACTACGGCCTCACCTTCGACGTGCGCTCGGTGCCGCAGCCCGAGAACCTCGCCTACTCGGACCTCGGACTCGGCCTGCACACCGACAACCCGTACCGCGAGCCGGTGCCGGGCTTCCAGGCCCTGCACGCCTACGTCCCCTCCAACGAGGGGGGCGAGAGCCTGTTCGCCGACGGCTTCGCGCTCGCCGAGCACCTGCGCGGCAGCGCCCCCGAGGATTTCGCCTGGCTCACGCGCACGCCGGTGCCGTTCCTCTACCGCTCGCGCGATGCCGAGCTGTACGCCGAGCGGCCGCTGATCCAGCTGAGCGCCGACGGCCGGGTGAGCGCGGTGCACTACAACAGCCGCTCGATCGCCCCGCTGCTGCTGCCGCCTGCCGCGGCGGCGCGCTTCTACGGCGCCTACCGGCGCTTCGCGGCGCTGCTGCGCGAGCCGCGCTACCAGCTGCGCACCCATCTCGGCGCGGGCACGCTCGTGGTGTTCGACAACCAGCGCACGCTGCACGGGCGCACGGCCTTCTCCTCGGCGCGCTACCCGCGCCACCTGCGCGGCTGCTACCTGACCCGCGACAGTGTTTACAGCGAGACGGCGCTGCTGCGCCGCCAGCTCGGCGCGCCAGGCCCATGATCGTCGCCGAGGAAGTACTGTCGCTCTATGGGCGCCTGGGCTCGGGCGCCTACTTCGGCGAGCGCGTCTCGATGCTCGAGCACGCGCTGCAGTCGGCGCACTTCGCGCGCCTCGCCGGCGCCAGCGACGAGCTGGTGGTGGCCGCCCTGCTGCACGACGTCGGTCACCTGCTCGAGGCGGTGCCGGATGAGATCGAGGACTGGCTGAGCGATGCGCGCCACGAGGAGAGCGGCGCGCGCTGGCTGGCGCAGCGCTTCGCGCCCGCGGTCTGGGAGCCCGTGCGGCTGCACGTGCCCGCCAAGCGCTACCTGTGCGCGATCGATGCCGACTACTTCGCGCAGCTGAGCACCGCCTCCGTGCACACCCTCAAGCTGCAGGGCGGCCCCATGTCGGCCGCCGAGGTGGCGCGCTTCGAGGCCGAGCCCTTCCACCAGGATGCGGTGCTGCTGCGTCGCTGTGACGACCAGGGCAAGGTCGCCGGCCTGAAGACCCAGCCCCTCAGGTCCTACACCGCGCTCATCGACCGGCTCGCGCGCGAGCCCTCCTGAAGCTTGCCGCTGCACCTGCGGCGGCGCACGATGGCCGCACCGCGCGCTGTCATGTCCCCGTAACCCGCCGCGGCACAGCATTGCCGCATGTCAGAAGCAAGCGATCCCGCGACCGGCGCGCGCGCCCTGCGCAAGGTGCGCAACCGCCTCGTCACCTTCCTCGGCCTGCTGTACTTCGCCGCCTTCATCGACCGCACCAACGTCGGCTTCGCGGCGCTGCAGATGAACCGCGACCTCGGCTTCTCCGCCTCGGTGTACGGCTTCGGCGCCGGCATCTTCTTCCTCGGCTACTGCCTGTTCGAGGTGCCGAGCAATCTCATCCTGCACCGCGTCGGCGCGCGGCGCTGGATCGGACGCATCATGCTCACCTGGGCGGTGCTCGCCGGGGCGATGGTGTTCACCCGCGGCCCGACCTCCTTCTACGTGCTGCGTTTCCTGCTCGGGGTCGCCGAGGCCGGATTCTTCCCGGGCATCATCTACTACCTCACCTACTGGGTCCCCGCGGCGCAGCGGGCGCGCCTGGTGGGGTGGTTCATGACCGCGATCCCGATCTCCACCGCCCTGAGCAGCCCGCTGTCGGCCTGGATCCTCGGCTGCGACGGCGCGCTCGGGCTCGCCGGCTGGCAGTGGCTGTTCCTCGCCGAGACGCTGCCCTCACTCGCGCTCGGGATCGTGGTGCTGCGCGCGCTCGTGGACCGCCCGGCCGAGGCTCGCTGGCTGACGGCTGCGGAGCGTGACTGGCTCACCGAGCGGCTCGAGCGTGAGCGCGGAGCCTCGAGCGCCCCCGCGCACGCCGCGCGGCTGAGCTCGCTAGCCAGCCCGCGGGTGCTCGGGCTATGCCTGTGTTTCTTCGGGGCGGACCTCGGCCTCTACGGCGTCGTCTTCTGGATCCCGCAGATCCTGCAGGCGAGCGGGTTCAGCACCCGCGGTGTCGGCTACGGCGTCGCCGCGGCCTACGGACTCGGGGCGCTCGCCATGCTCGCCTGGACGGCGCATTCGGACCGCACCCGCGAGCGCACCTGGCACATCGCCCTCGCGGCCCTGATCGGCTTCGCGGGCCTGGCGGTGGGCAGCTGGGTCGAGCAGTCGCCGTGGCTCGTGCTGCTCGCCTTCACGGTCGGGATCACCGGCACGCTCGCCATGCTGCCGGTGTTCTGGACGCTGCCCGCGGCGCTCCTGCGCGGCGCCGCCGCCGCCGGTGGCATCGCGCTCATCAACTCTGTCGGCAACATCGGTGGCTTCGCCGGCCCCTTCGCCGTCGGCTGGCTGCGCGAGCACACCGGCAGCTTCGGCCTCGGCCTCATGATCGTGGCGGGTGGGCTGCTGCTCGCGGCGGCGACCGCGGTGCGGCTCGGGCACGACGCGGCGGCCGAGTACGGCGAGCTGCCCGCGCGGGCCCCGCGCGCTGCATAATCCCTCTGCGCTCCCCCGCGATCAAAGCCGGAAGGCCCTGCATGGACATCGACCCGGGTCAGCTCGCCTACCCGCCCTCGACCGGCGTGCGCCGCGTGCACGACACCCCGCTCGTCGCGGCGACCGATGCCGCCCTCGCCGGCTACGGCTTGCTGGTGGAGGACCCCAGGGCCTGCCGCATCGAGATCGTGCCCTGGCCGGCACAGGGCTGGCGGCCGATCGATGCGCGCAGCGGCGATCAGGGCGGCATCGCCGAGGGCTTGTTCGAGTTCTCGTGGCGGGGCGAGACGCTCTACGCGCGCAACAACGCGGTCGGCGACAGCTACCTCTTCGGCTGGAGCACCTGGCCCGAGGAGGCGAGCGCGGCGCGCGGCGCGCAGCGGCGCGAGCGGGCGCTCATCTGGCGTGCCAACTATCACCCCGATGGCGGGCAGCTGTTCTTCCCGCTGGATGGCGCGAGCTTCGTCGTGCCGCTCGCCCTGCCCGGCGATGACGTGACGCCCGAGTCCTTCGTCAGCTTCTACTGCGACGGCTCGCGCGGGTTGTACCTGCACCCGAACGTGTGGCACGGCGCGGTGGTGCCGCACGCCGGGGAGGCGAAGTTCCTCGACCGCCAGGGACGAGTGCACGCGCGCGTCTCGGTCAACTTCGTCACCGAGTTCGGCTGCTACCTCGGCGCCTCGCTGGCGCGGCCGTGATGCGGCGCTAGAGGAGCCGGGCGTTCGGCACCAGCCGGAACGCCTCGCCGAAACGCTGGTTATCGCCCGCGATCCACACGAGGCGCGTGCGCCCCGGGAAGGGGACCTGGTCGCGCAGCTCGGCGAGCACCGCCTGGGCGCGCGCGGGCTGCGCGCCGAAGCCGAGCACGTAGCACGGCTCGCTCGAGAGTGTCAGGCGCCGGCGCACCAGGTAGGCGCTCTTCAGGCCCACGACCTGCTGCAGCCGCGCCGTGAGCGCGGCGATGGGCTCGGCGGGCAGGCCATGCTCGAGAAAGCTGTCACCGGGTCGCAGCTGATCGCGCTCGGCCTGGGCCGCGCGCTCGCGCTGCTCGCACTTCAGGACGCGCGCGTGCCAGCGCTCGGCGGGCTCGCGCGCGCCCTGCTCCCAGAAGTAGCGGCGCAGCGCCCGCGCCGCGGCGAGCTCCGCCTGCGGGCCGGCCGCGAGCACCGACTCCACGAGTGGCACGCCCGCGGCGTCGTACTCCTCGAGCAGCTGGCGGCCGAGCGCGAAGCGGGCCGCCGGCGAGTCCGGGTCGCGCGCGTGGATCGCGCGCCGCAACGCGAGGCTCGCCGCGGCCCCCTCCCCCAGGTGCTCCTCCAGGGACGCGCGCTCGAGGTCGGCCTGCGTGGACAGGGTCGCACCGGCTGCGGCCTCGGCGCGCAGCGCCTGGAGCCGCACGCGCTTCTCCTGCGCCTGCGCGTGCGCCTGCTGCCAGGCCGCGGCGACGCCGCTGCGCCAGCGTGCATCGAACGCGGCGGCGAGCCGCGCGGCGTGCTCACCGAGCAGCGCGTCCGCCGCCTCGCCGGGCGCGGGAAATGCCAGCTCGGCGGCGACGCCGATCGCCGCCAGGCGCGCGCTGAGTGAGGGATGGGTGTCGGCGTAGGTGGTCGGCTCGTTCAGCGCCCGCTGCAGCCAGCGCCGTGAGGCATCCGCCGGCAGCTCGCGCAGCGGCGTGGCGTCGAGGCCGCCGAAGGGTGCGAACGCCGGCTGCGCGCTGTCGCGCGCCTGCATCTGGATGCCGGGCCAGTAGCTCTCGGCCAGGAAGTAGGCCGCCACCGCGGTGGCCGTGAGCGCCTGCCCGGCGGCGCGCGCCGAGGTGAGGCGCATCGAGACGGCATCCGCCTCGTACTCGTTCTGCCGCGCGAGCGGGAAGGAGCAGGCGGTGAAGTACGGCACGTACCAGCGCAGCGGCGCCTGGATCGCCCGCGCCAGCAGGCCACGGCTCTTCTGCAGCGCCTGGCCGAGGTTCTGCCACACCCGCCGCAGGCGGTAGATCCGGTTGCCGATGCGGGTGTGCCCGCCGGTGACGTGACCGAGCTCGTGGGCGAGCACGGCGGTCAGCTGCTCGACGGTGAGGCACTTCAGAAGCGGCAGCCCGAGGATCAGGTAGTTGCGGTGCCAGCCGAAGATGCCCAGGCGCGGCACCTGGGCGATCGCGGCGTTCAGCTCGGCGCTGACGAGCACCCGGTGGATGCGCGGCGAGCGCAGCTGCCCGCGCAGCCGCTCGAGCAGCGCGAACAGGCGCGGCGCCTGTTCGCGCGTCAGCCGCTCGCCCTCCGGCGGCACCAGCCGCACCCACAGGCACCGCACCACCACCACCGCGACCGCGCCGACGATGATGAACAGCTTGATGCCGAGCAGGGGGACGCGCCACGCCATGACCGCCGTGCCGGCGAGGAGCGCGGCGAGCACGGCGAGCACCGCGAGGAGATACAGATAGCCCGCCGTCGCGAGCGCCAGCATGCGGTAGCGGTACGCACCCGGGGAAGCGCGGGCGAGACGCTCCATGCGCTGCACCAGCGCCTCGAAGGAGTCACCCGCGGTGGGCTCGGCGGAGGACATGGCGTAAGCATGGTAGGCGCGGCCCGCCGCGCCGGCCAGCCTCAGCCCTCAGGGTGCATCGAGGATCGCGCGCCAGTTGAGGATCGCGTTCCACAGCAGGCGCTGATCCCCGCGGTTGAGGTCGCGGTGCAGGGGGTTGAAGTTGAAGGCGATGACATGCCCCTTGCCCGAGCGCAGATCGAGGATCGCCGCGCGCCCGATCAGGGCGCCCTCGCCCCAGGCCGCCCCGCTCACCACGAACGGTGCGCCCTCGCGGTCACCCCACTCGAGCACGATCGGGCTGCGGTCGGTGGGGCCGTCGAGGCAGCCGGTGCAGTAGCCCATGCGCAGCCAGGCGCGCGGCACCGAGTAGAGCGGAAAGTTCTGGCGGAACACCCAGGTGCGGGGCGCGTAGCCGTAGGCGAGCGGATGCTCGGGACGGGCGAAGGAGACGCGCACGTGCGCGCCGGGAGTGCGGGTCTCGGCGCCCTGCGCCGCCGCCGCGGCGGCCGTGCCGCCGCCCTGGGAGCTGCGCGGGTTGCCGCCGGCCTCGCGGCGCACGCCGCGCACCAGGCCCGCCTCCAGCGGCAGCATCGAGCCGCTGCCGAGGGTCACGAACAGGCCCCCCGCGTCGATGAACTTCTGCAGCTCGGCGAGCCCGCCGTAGCCGATGCCGCCGGTGATGTCCTCGGAGGAGGCGGGCGTGCCGAAGCTCGGGGTCGCGGCGGTCTTCTTGAAGGGCATCGGCCCCCAGGCGCGGTGCAGCCCCTCGATCTGCTCGGCGAGCTCGAGATCAACGTGCCCGTAGAGCAGCACGTCGTACTTCTCGCGCAGCCGCCCGGCGCGGATGTCCTCGTCGCGCACGTAGATATAAGGAATGTGCCGCTCATCGAGCGTGTGGCGCGCCCAGCCGATGCTGTCGGTGTCCGCCCACGGCACCCACACCCCGAGGCGCGGCAGCGGGGCGGCGTGCCTGGCCACCTCGGGGACGGCGTCGCTGCTGGCGAAATCCA
>Ga0335076_10008258_pt1 | contig 10505 bp, 6 predicted proteins | sample Lox_Sample_25_FD_206717 | JGI IMG/M metagenome (GOLD analysis project Ga0335076, IMG submission 206717) | Soil microbial communities from Loxahatchee National Wildlife Refuge, Florida, United States - Lox_Sample_2.5 | ecosystem: Environmental > Terrestrial > Soil > Wetlands | place: USA: Florida...
AGCGCAGGCGATGAACCCGATCGCCAGCTACGCCGAGGCCGACTGGGACCGCCTGATGAATCTCATGGTCAAGGGCCCGTTCCTGGCGATGAAGTTCGCGTGGCCGCAGCTGACCCGCCAGCCGGGCGGCCGGATCATCGTGACCTCATCCACCGCCGGGCTGGTCGGCGCGCCGTATAAGGCGGCGTACGTCGCGGCCAAGCACGCCGTGCTCGGGCTGGTGAAGGTGGCCGCTCTTGAGGGCGCCGAGGCGGGCCTGACCGCCAATGCCGTCGCCCCGGGCTGGATGCGCACGCCGCTGGCCGACAACCAGATCCGCGACCACACGCGCCTGCGCGGGATCGGCCGCGACGACGTCATCGCCAGCATGATCGCCGAACAGCCGGCCGGGCGGTTCGTCGAAACAGCCGAGGTCGCCGGGCTCATCACGTTCCTGGCCGGCCCGGGCGGGTCCGCGATCAACGGCGCCTGCATCCCGGTGGACACCGGCACGCTCGCCGGCTGACACGCGCTGCCGGTCACGGCCCTAGCTCCCACGCTAGGCTGGGCCCGCGATGACCACGCTGGACGGAACGCGGGCCCTGGTCACCGGCGGGACCAGCGGAATCGGCCTGGCCGTGGCGCGGGCGCTGGCCGAGGCCGGCGCCGCGGTGGTGCTCACCGGCCGTGACGCCGGGCGCGCCCGGGAGGCGGCCGCGGGCCTGCCGGGAGCGGCCGGGCTGGCCCTGGACGTGCGCGACGAGAAGTCCGTGGCGAGCGCGGTGGACCAGGCCTGGTCCCGGCTCGGCGGCCTCGACCTGCTGGTGAACAACGCGGGTCTCGGCATGCGCACAGTGAACCCGCGCTTCATGATCGAGCCGCAGCCGTTCTGGCAGGTTTCCCCCGACGGGTTCCGCGCGGTGATCGACACCAACCTGACCGGCTACTTTCTCGTGGCGCGCGCGGTCACGCCGAGGATGCTGGACGCGGGCGGCGGGCGCATCGTCAACATCTCGGTGAGCCCGTCCACCATGACCAGGACGGGCTTCGTCCCCTACGGGCCGTCGCGCGCGGGCTCCGAGGCGCTGTCCCGGATCATGGCCGCCGACCTGCGCGGCACCCCGGTGGCCGTGAACATCCTGCTGCCCGGCGGCGCGACCGAGACCGGGATGCTGCCCGCCGAGCACCGGCCGGCCGGGCTGCGGGCCATCGACCCGGCGATCATGGGGCCGCCCGTCGTCTGGCTCGCCTCGGCGGCCGCCGACGGCGTGCACGACGAGCGCATCGTGGCGACCGAGTTCGAAGCCTGGCTGCGCGAGCGATCCGTTCGCCCGCAGTGACCGCGGGCGGCTACGCCGACTCGACCGCGACCGGCAGGGTGTCGAGGCCGCGCAGGGAGTTGTTTAGGCGGGGGCGCGGCTCGCCGGTCAGGTGCCAGGACCGGACCCGGGCCGCCAGCGCCCGGAGCACGGCCTCGCCTTCCATACGCGCTATGACCTGCCCCACGCAGTTGTGCACCCCGGTGCCGTATCCCATGTGACCGGCGGTCTTGCGGCGGACGTCGAAGCGGTCCGGCTGCTCCCAGCGCCGCGGGTCCCGGTTGGCCCCGGCGAACGACACCATCACCTTCGCGCCGGCGGGCAGGCGAGTCCCGGCCAGCTCCGTGGCCTCGGTGGCGGTGCGGAAGAAGTTCATCACCGGCGCCTCGATCCGGACCACCTCCTCGAACGCGTTGCGGGCCAGCGACGGGTCCTCGCGCACCGCCTGCCACTGGCCGGGGCAGCGCACGAAGTCGAGCACGCCCAGCGCGAGCGCGCTGACCGTGGTGTCGAGCCCGGCCGACAGGAACGACCGGACCAGCAGCGCCGCCTCGTCCTCGGTCACCTCGCCCGCGTCGACGCCCGCGTAGATCAGCGCGCCCAGGCCGTCCGGGCGCAGCGACGAGCGGGAGCACTGCGCGGTGATCCAGGCGATCACCTCCCCGGCGCCGTCCATCGAGGATTCGAACAGGTGGTTGCGCGGGCCCATCCCGTTGAACACGATCGCGCCGTAGGCCAGCAACTGGTCCCGGCCGCCGCTCTGCAGCCCGAACGCGTCCGGGAACACCTGCGTCGGGAAGATCTCGGCCAGGTCCGGCACCGCGTCGAACGACCCCCGGGCCACCAGCGAATCGGCCAGCTCGGCGGCCTTGCGGTCGAAGATCTCCTGCAGGTACCCGAGCGAGCGCGGGGCGAGCGCCCGGGCCACCACCTTGCGGTTGTGCGTGTGCAGCGGAGGATCGACCTCGAGCAGGATGCTCGGCTTGCGCCAGGCCTTCTCGGTGTTGAAGTTGGTGATCCCGGTGCCGGCGGCCGAGGAGAACACCCGCGGATCCTTGAGCACGGCCTGGACCTGCTCGTGCCGGGCCACCGCGTACACCCCGTACCGGTCCAGGTAGACGACCGGGCCCGCGTCCCGCAGCTCCGCCAGGCCCGGGAACGGGTCGGCCAGGAACTCATCCGAGTACGGGTCGATCGCCGAGCGCGGGCAAGCCGGCGCCGGTCCCGTTATGGAATCCGTCATGGCAGCATCTCCCCCGCCAGAAGCGCAGCGATCAGGATCGATGGTAGATGCGGCGGGCGAGCCGGCCCAGGGCCCGGTCGAGGGGGGAGCCGAAGGGATTGTCCCGTACGACGTACGTCCAGGTCGCGGTCGGCCGCTTCAGCCCCGCCGCGTCGAGGTCGGCTCCGGCGCCGGTGATCGCCACGGTGGCGAACGTCTCGGCGGAGCGCTCCTCGACCTGGTCGAGCAGGATGGCGAACAGCCTGACCGCCTCGGCGTGGAACTCGGCCAGCGGGTCGAGGGACATCCCGAACGGGTTCGGGCCCTGGCCGAGCGCGCGCAGTCCGATGCCCTCGCGGATGTCGGCCGCCGTGGCCAGGTGGTCGGCCCAGCCGCGGTCGAGGTGGTACAGGACGATGGTCCGGGCCGCCCCGGCCAGGACGTCGGCGTCGACGCGGCCGGCGAGCTCGGCGTAGCGCTCGGGGCAGCGCGCGGCCAGGGCCTGCAGGGCGGCGTCGCCGCGCAGCAGGCGGTCCCGGTGCGACAGCACGATCTGCCGCTGGTCCTCGATGAGCTTGTTGTACCGGTACGTGTTCCGGTGGATCTCCAGGTTGGCGCCGTCGGCGACGCGCTGCGCGTGGCCCACCACCGCGTCGGCCCGCGCGTCGCGGACCCGGCCGTCGGGGGCCACGTTGCGCGGCTCGGCCCCGTCCGGGGCATAGCTGGTGATCAGCTCGTCCTCCAGGCTGACGAAGAACACCGAGCTGCCCGGGTCGCCCTGCCGGCCGGACCGGCCGCGCAGCTGGTGGTCGAGTCGGCTGCTCGCGTGCCGCCCGGTGCCGACCACGTACAGGCCGCCGAGCGCGGCGATCTCGTCGTGGTCGCCGTCGCGGCCGCCCAGGCGGATGTCGGTGCCGCGCCCGGCCATCTGGGTGGACACGGTGATCGCTCCGCGGGCGCCGGCCTCGGCCACGATCGCCGCCTCTTCCGCGTCGTTCTTGGCGTTGAGCACGACGTGCGGCAGCCCGGCCGCGGCGAGCCGGCGCCCGATCCGCTCGGACTCGGCGATGTCGAGGGTGCCGATCAGCACCGGCCGCCCGGTGACGTGCGCGGCGGCCACCTCCGCGACCACCGACTTCTCCTTCTGCGCTGTGGTCGCGTACAGCCGGTCCGGCCGGTCGTCGCGCACGCACGGCCGGTTCGGCGGGATGACCGCCACCTCCAGGCCGTAGAACTCCCGCAGCTCCTCGCCCACCGTGACCGCGGTGCCGGTCATGCCGCAGGCTCGCGGGTACCGGCGGACCAGGGACTCGACCGTGATACTGTCCAGCACCTCGCCGCTGTCGCTGGCGGCGACGGCTTCCTTGGCCTCGACCGCGGCCTGCAGGCCGTCGGGCCAGCGCTGCAGTCGGGCCACCCGGCCGCGGGACGCGCTGATCAGGTGGACCTGGCCGTCGCGGACGATGTAGTCCACGTCGCGCCGCAGCAGGGCCTGGGCGTGCAGGGCCACGTTGAGCCGGGTCAGCGTGTCCAGCTGCCCGGCCGCGTACAGGTCGATCCCGCCCAGGGCCCGCTCGGCGGCGCGCGAGCCCGCGTCGGTCAGCGCCACGTTCCGGCCCTCGTCGTCGACCTGGTAGTGCAGGCCGGGGCGCAGCCCGCGCACCACCTCGGCCATGCCGAGGTCGGCGTCGGCGTCGCCGGTGGCGCCGGCCAGGACCAGCGGCACCAGGGCCTCGTCGATGAGCACCGAGTCGGCCTCGTCGATCAGGAGCACGTCGGGCTCGGCAGTGATCAGGCCGGCGGCGTCGGTGGCGAGCCGGTCGCGAAGCACGTCGAAGCCGATCTCGCTGACCGGCGCGTAGGTCACCTGGGCCGCGTACGCGGCCCGGCGCTGCTCGGGGGTCGAGTCCTGGCCGACGCAGCCGACCGTGACGCCGAGCAGCTCGTAGACCGGGCCCATCCACTCGGCGTCGCGGCGCGCCAGGTAGTCGTTGACCGAGGTCACGTGGACCGACCGGCCGCCGAGGGCGTAGCGGGCGGCGGCCAGCGCGCCGGACAGGGTCTTGCCCTCCCCGGTGGCCATCTCGGCGACGTGCCCGTCGAGCATCACCAGCGTGCCGAGCAGCTGGACGTCATAGGGGCGCTCCCCCAGCGCGCGGCGGGCGGCCTCCCGCCCGACCGCGCAGAACTCGGCGTGGTCGGCGGCCTCGCGGGCCAGGCCGGCCAGCGCGTGGTCCGGCTCGGCGGCCAGCGGGTCCTCGCGGGCGGCGATCGCGGGCAGCAGGCGCTGGTATCGCGTCAGGTCGGTGGTGCCCGGCCGCTGCAGGAAGCGCTGCACCCGGTCGCGCAGCGGGCTCACGGTGTCAGAGCACCGCCTCAATGATCTGCTGCGCCTCGGCCTGGATGCGGGCGAGGTGCTCCGGCCCCCGGAACGACTCGGCGTAGAGCTTGTAGACGTCCTCGGTGCCCGACGGCCGGGCGGCGAACCAGCCCGACTCGGTGCTGACCTTCAGCCCGCCGAGCGGCTCGCCGTTGCCGGGCGCGGTGGTGAGCCGGGAAAGGATCTTCTCGCCGTCCAGCTCGGTCGCGGTGACCTGGTCCGGGCTGAGCCGGGCCAGCGCCGCCTTCTGCTCGCGGGTGGCCGGGGCGTCAATCCGGGCGTAGGCCGGGTCGCCGAGGCGCTCGGTGAGCTCGCGGTAGCGCTCGGACGGCGTGCGCCCGGTGACGGCGGTGATCTCGGAGGCGAGCAGCGCCAGGATGATCCCGTCCTTGTCGGTGGTCCAGACCCGCCCGTCCCGGCGCAGGAACGAGGCCCCGGCGCTCTCCTCGCCGCCGAACGCGACGCTGCCGTCCAGCAGGCCGGGCACGAACCACTTGAACCCGACCGGCACCTCCAGCAGGCGGCGGCCCGCCGCCTCGGTCACCCGGTCGATGATCGACGAGCTGACCATGGTCTTGCCCACCGCGGCGTCCGCGGGCCAGTCCGCGCGGTGCCGGTAGAGGTAGTCGATCGCGGCGGCCAGGTAGTGGTTGGGGTTGAGCAGGCCGTCGTCCGGAGTCACGATGCCGTGCCGGTCGGCGTCGGTGTCGTTGCCGGTCGCGATCGCGAACTCGTTCCGGCGGGCGATCAGCGAGGCCATGGCGTAGGGCGACGAGCAGTCCATCCGGATCCGGCCGTCCCAGTCCAGGGTCATGAACCGGAAGGTCTCGTCGACGTCCGGGTTGACCACGGTCAGGTCCAGCCCGAACCGCTCGCCGATCTCGCCCCAGTAGGCCACGCTCGCCCCGCCGAGCGGGTCGGCGCCGATCCGCACCCCGGCGTTCCTTATCGCGTCGGTGTCCACCACCGCGGGCAGCTCCGACACGTACGCGGCGAGGAAGTCGTACCGGCCGGCCGCAGCCCGGGCCCGGTCGTACCGGATCCGGCGGACCTCCTTGAGCCCGCCGCGCAGCAGTTCGTTGGCGCGGTCCTGAATCACCGAGGTGATGTCAGTGGCCGCCGGGCCGCCGCCGGGCGGGTTGTACTTGAACCCCCCGTCCTCGGGCGGGTTGTGCGACGGGGTGACCACGATCCCGTCGGCCAGGCCCTCCGTCTCCGCCCGGTTCTCGTTGTAGACCAGGATCGCGCGGGAAAGCGAGGGCGTCGGCGTGTAGCCGTCCCGGCTGTCCGCCAGCACCTGGACCTCGTTGGCGATGAGCACCTCGAGCGCGGTGACGAACGCCGGCTCGGACAACGCGTGCGTGTCCCGCCCGATGAACAGCGGCCCGGTGATGCCGGCCCGGGCGCGGTAGTCGCAGATGGCCTGGGTGGCCGCGGCGATGTGGTCGTCGTTGAACGACAGCCGGAAGGCCGAGCCGCGGTGGCCCGACGTGCCGAAGGAGACCTGCTGCCCAGGCTCGGCCGGGTCCGGGTGCTCCGCGTAGTAGGCCGTCACCAGGGCCGCGACGTCGACGAGGTCGGCCTGGCTGGCTGGCTGTCCGGCCCGTTCGTTCCCCGGCACGGCAGACTCCTCCCGCCAGATCGGCACGGCCCATAAATCTACCGCGCCCGGGCCGGCGAACCGCACGAGCGAGCAGCCAAGGAAGCCGCTGGCACCGGCCGTTTCGCCGCGCAATGAGCAGTTCAGCGGCCAGTTCGTCTTGCCCCGCCAACAGGGCGCTAAACGCGCCGAGACCGCCGGTCATACGCCAGTTGGCCGACGCGCGCCGTCCTGCGGTACGTCTAGCAGGCGGAATGCCATGCCCGCGCCTAACACTCCGGGACGTCTGCAGGACAAGGCACTTCGACCGACGGCAAATGCAGGCTTCGAGTTAGCCATGCGGTCACGTCTTCCGCCCGCATGAGAACGTCGCTAGATCTCAGACGCTTGACGCTCGGCTGCTGGGGGGAGGACATTTGAATCGTGAACGACCGCCGGGTGCCGGGGACGAGGGCCCCCCAGATGATGGACTATAGATGCCCGGCATGCGGTACGACGCAATCTGAAGAACTTCGGCCCCAATGCCCCAAAGATGGCACTTTGATGGATCCGGTCGAATCGATTAGCGCCCCAGCGCCACCGGATGAAGACACCGGTAAGGTTCGCGGGAGTTGGTGGAGCCGGTGGCGCCGACGGGTGTGAGGACGTAGGCAGGCTGCAACGCTGACAGTATCGGCCACGTCTACATCAAGCCTCGCACCCTGCGGTCCCCACGGCGCCCTCGGCGAGCAGAACCCCGACGAGCGTCTGCGCCTGACAGCACAAGACCCACTGTCATAGACCTACATCAGTTGCACAACTAGGTCAGCGAGAGTGGTCACCGATCCTTAGCCATCGCCGAGTAGGCTTCCCGACGACCTGTGGTGGGGCCTGCCCAACCGACATGCTCAACCGTGAAGCCCGATCCATCTCCTTCAACGCCACGCAGTATCCTTTCGCGCTCGCGATGGCTGCTTGGTAGCTCGAGAAGCTCACGGCCGCGAATCCTCCGAAGAGAGCGAGGATCGCCCAGATATTGATGGAGCGGCCAAGCAGCAAAGCAAGCGTTAGAACAGCCAGCAATCCCGAAACGAATACCAGGATGCAGTACATATCCAGCCGGGCTCGGAACTGATCATGCTGCTGTTTTATCCGCTCAGACGCAAGGTCACCCTGTCGTAGAGCGAAGCCTTCTAGATCCTCTCCTCCCAGGATCAGCCTGTCCTCGGTGGCTCGCATTAGATTGCCAAGGCGTGTTGGCAGTATTCTTGAATCCTCTGGATAGTTCTCTGCTGCCGCAAGTAGATGATCTATGCGAGCAAGTTCCCAAGCATTACACTTAGAACGCCAATTCATCTTCTCAAACTGGGCCCTCTGAGCAGGGTTCAGGGATGGCACCGGATTTCCTAGGGCCCTCGCTTCCAGGGCGTTCACTACCTCAGGTGCGATATTGCCTCTCAGCAAACGTGGCCGAGCGTGCGCAAAAGCCTTTTCGTGTGCTTTCATCCTCCGAGTCTGCAATGAGGACTTTCTGCGCACATTCCAGCGAATCATCAGATTGCGAGCAATGCTAGCCACGCCTGGCCGGTGCCAGTAGCCTTCGAGGACTCGGATGGCCTCAAAGGAGAAGGCCTGCGTAATGAGAGTTGCGCTAATAAGAACGGGTATGGCCAGGATTAATACAGTAGCAGGATGCTTGGTGAGACTAGCCGCAGCGTCAGCAAGATTGAGCGACCGCTGAGCTCTAAATTGCAGTAGGAAAGCGCCTGCGACGGTGAGGAAGGCAGATGGCAACCACGCGCTGAGAGACAGCTGGTCGAGGACCTTCGCCACGAAGGCTGACAGGCCCGCCACCGTCTCAGCTGCTATCACTTCAGAGGGGTCCCGCGATTCACGATCAGGCATGATCAGAGCTTGCCCGAGGAGACGCCGTCTGGTGGTGCGACGCGCCGGGACGGGTACTGTAGAGCGGCTAATGTCCCGGCTCAGCCAACCTGCTTGGAGGGCCTGGCCAAGGCGTCCGAGGCCTTGGTAGCTATCGGGTGGCTATCAACTCTTTATCGGGACTCGCGATGCCTCGTCCATCTGTGTGAGCGCCAGGCAGTAACCAGCAGCGCTGGCGAGGGCCGCGAGGTAGCTAACAGCACTAAAGGCGGCAAAGCTACCTGAAATGATTGCGATCGCGGCGGTATCGATACCAGACCCTAGCAAGATGATGGGCGTTAGGATCAAGAGCGAAACACTTACAAAGACGAGATTGCAGTACATTCCGAGGCGACTGCGGAACTGGTCATGCTGTATTCGTACCGGGTATGGCACCATTGCACGTCTCCAGATAGCATAGCCTTCCAGGTCGCCGCCAGTATCCTCTAGCCGGTCTTCGGTTGCGCGAATCACGTTGCCGAGCTTCGTAGGCAATATTCGCGAGGTGATTGGATAAGCCTTCTCCTCCTGAAGAAGGTGATCTATTACCGCAAGACGCCACGCGTCGCACGAGGATCGCCAGTTTATTTTGGCGAATATCTTTCTATCCTCGTTAGTCAAGCTAGGCAGCCTTACGCCAAGGACCTGCGCTTCGAGGGCGTTGACGATGGACGAAGGGACGCCGTTACTGAGCATACGCGATTTCGCGACGTAGAACGCCTTTTCAGAGACCCTGTGCCGACGCTTGACTATTAGATTTCTCTTATGCAGGTGCCTTCGGATCATGAGTGTACGAACAAGGCTCGCAGGCCCACGCCTTCGCCAATACCCTTCAAGGAACCTGATAGCTTCGAACGAGAATGCCTGTATTACTAGTATCGCGAGGACGAGTATCGGGATCACCAGGATGAGCATCCGAATCGGGTCCAGTGTCAGCGCTCGTATACCGATCGACCCTTCTGTTCGAAATTGCAGCAGGACTGTCACGCTCGCTGCGAAGAACGCTGCTGGGAGCCACGTGCTCAGCGCGAACTGATTGAGAACTCGCGCGAAGAACGCCGAGACGCCAACGGAAGCCGTTGCCTCGCCCGGCTCTGCTGCGCCTTCTGAGCTCGTAGATCCCGAGAGGGCAGGAATCTTGTCCGGGACCGACTGCGCGCCTATGCCGTGCCACGGCCTAGACGACCTCTCATCGACCATCGCCTGCATCGGCAACGGCGTTGCCCGGTGGCGGGAGCCGTTTTCATGCTGGTGCAAATCAGGGCCCGCCCCTTGGGCTTCCAGGCTGGGGGGTCCAGCGGGAGTCCGGATGACTTCTATGGCTCCCTCGGCTTCTCCCGTAGAGGTCAGCGGCCGCCCCCGCCCGCGCCGTTGTGTGGCGCCGCGAAGCTTCGCGGCCAGGGCCTGACCCGCCTCGGGTACGGACATGACAGCAGGATAGAACGTCTGTTCGAATTTGACCAGCCCTTCCCTACCTGAAGGATCAGGTCACTGAAACATGCCTTTGACCTGCGCCATACAGAGATCGTTACGTTATCGGCGGAAGGGTCTGGCCGGGGCCGAGCACGGTGCGAAACGGGTCGCCGCGCTGGGCCAGGCGGTCCGGCACGCTGCGGATCGTGATCCCGTCGGGTCGCAGCGACGGGTCGTCGAGCTCGTCCCAGTCGATGGGCGCGGACACCGGCGCGCCCGGGGCCGGGCGGGGGCTGTACGGCGCGACCAGCGTCTTGTTCTTGACGTTCTGCGTGTAGTCGAGCCGGGCCCGGCCCTGGCGGGCCCGGACATCCCATTCCCAGCTGACCATGTCGGGCACGACCGAGGCGACCGCGCGCGACAGCTGCTTGACCCACCCGCGGGTCTGCTCGTACGTGGGCCCGCGGGTGATGGGAATCCAGATCTGGAGGCCGGTGTGGCCGGTCAGCTTCGGCTGGGCCCGCACGCCCAGGTGCTCCAGCGCGGTGCGGTGCAGCCGGGCTAGGACCAGCACGTCTTCCCAGGACGTGCCGGCGCCCGCGTCGATGTCGATGAGCGCGTAGGTCGGCAGCAGCGGCTGGTCGGTGCGCGCGGTCCAGGCGTGCCACTCCAGCGCGCCGAAGTTGGCCG
>Ga0335076_10008259_pt1 | contig 10505 bp, 11 predicted proteins | sample Lox_Sample_25_FD_206717 | JGI IMG/M metagenome (GOLD analysis project Ga0335076, IMG submission 206717) | Soil microbial communities from Loxahatchee National Wildlife Refuge, Florida, United States - Lox_Sample_2.5 | ecosystem: Environmental > Terrestrial > Soil > Wetlands | place: USA...
ATCGAGGTCGAGCGCGGTCACACCGATCGTCGTCCGCGCGCCGGTGCGGCCGTTGTGCCAGTCCAGGGCGCTATTGCGCACCACGACGTGCCGAAGGACAGGGAAGTGTTTGCGGTGCTTCGGCGCTGCGGTCGTGAACTTCCAATTGCCGACGCCCTGCGGCGAGGTCGCGAGCACCAGGTTCGCATCGTCCATCTCGAGAAGCGGGACCTGCGTCGGTCCAAAGAGGAGGCTCGAAGGATAGAACTCGACCGCGATGCGCTTGGCGCGGAACATCGTGGGCGTCTTCGCCCAAGGCGCGTTTGCCACCGACACGTTTTCGGCGATGACGCGAGTGGGTGAGCCCCAGCGGATGGTGAGCGGCCCTGCAACCCGGATCTGCCGACCAATCGACGCGCTCACGGGATGATTGATCGCCCAGGCGATGATCGGCCCGCCACCGAACCACAAGGCCGCTGCCGCGACGGCTAACAGCGCCGCAATCCCGACAACCGCCCAACCCGCAATCCGAAGTAACCGCACACGTGTTCAACACGGCGCAACGCGCGGCGTCGCCAAGATCCTGGGGGCGGTTGACCCCCTTGCCCGGCGCACGCGCATAAAGACGGAGCAGGTCGCGTCGTCGATCATGGGTGAACTCGGGCGTCGCAAAGCGTTGCTCTCTTAGGAGAGGGCATGACACGATTGAAGGACAAACTCAGCACAGGGGACGCGTTCCAGCAGCTGGGTTTGCGCTTTCGGCGGGTTGCCGGGAGCAGCTCGGGATATCGATCGTTGAAGCGGCTCGGATAGGTAGGTGGAGAATGCAGGTCGAGCAGGGCGCTTGCGAGCTTGGCATGGGCCTCGCCAATGCGAGGTGGGATGCGGGAGCGCGGTCATGGCACGGGTGAAGGAGATCATGGCGCGTGAGCCGGTGATCGTCCATGTCGATCACTCGCTCACTGAGGCGGCCACGCGCATGAAGGAAGCCGACGTAGGTGCGCTCTTCGTCGTCGACGGCGACGAGCTGGTCGGCGTCGTGACGGACCGTGATCTTGTCATTCGCGGCATCGCGGCGGGGATTACGCCGGGTTCCGCACCCGTCATCGACACGATCACGCGCCACGTCGTCTTCTGTCACGAAAACAGTTCGCTTGAAGACGCGGCCGCGCTGATGGCCCGGCAGCGGATCCGTCGTCTCGCCGTCGTCGACGACGATCGCGAGCTGGTCGGGGTGCTCTCGCTCGGAGATCTCGCGCGCAGCGCCGATGTCGAGCCGACAGCGTTGGCGGCGGTGCTGCGTGCGATCGGCGAGCCGATCGCCGCCGCGAAGCTGCCTGCCTACGAGGACCCGACCGGTGGAAGGCGGCGCGGCTCGCCGCCCGGCTCGCTGCACGTCTATGCGCGGCGGCCCAGCATCCGCCGAAATCCCCTGTTCGAGACATGATGAAGGACGCGTGGATCGCGCGCGGGCCGTCAGGTCTGGCGATGCGCCCCGGGCTTCTCGCGTGGCCGCGAGCCTCGAATGCGTCGGAAATAGCGCGGTGCGCCCCAGGCTAGTGCGATGATGATTGCGATGGCGGCGACCCAGTACCAGTAATCACCGGCTCCGGCGCGCATTCCCGAAGGGGCCGGCGTGCTCGGCGCCTCGGTCCCGACCGCGCGCTTGTCGGGATGGGTGATGCTCTGCCCCATCATGGGTTCGGTTTGCGTCGGCCCGCTGGTACGAGCGCCCGGCTGCGTCGGAACCGGCTGCGCCCAGCCGCCGCTTGATCCCGCAAGCAGCAGCACGCATCAAAGCGGGAAGAACATATCTCATGCCTTCCCAACAGAGCGCCCAGCGCTTGGTTCCGCCCGTGGGCATACCCCGTCCCCGGACCGCGGCTTGTCCGCGATCGTTAGAGCCGTACACATCCCACGACTCTCCTGCCCTGCCCGTCGCCTTGCCCGCGAAAGAGCGTGTGAAGGAATTGCACGCAAAGGTGCTTTCGCTGACATCGTGCGGCTCAGAGATGGACCCCCGCTTTCGCGGGGGCGACGAATTCTAAAGCAAAATCAAATTAATCCGTCATTCCCGCGAAAGCGTCGCGAAAGCGGGAATCCATACGGTCTCAAAGCGCCACCTTCGTCCACTTCGATTTCTTCACACACTCGAAAGCGGGCATCCCGGGCTTCAAATGCGACGACTAGGGCGCGTGTGGTGCAACACTTTTCGAAATGACGGATAGCGGAAACAAGCGCTTGGACGAAACGGACGATCTAAAGACTCAGCGGGTTACCGGGAAGCAGGTTGATGCTTCCGACGCTGACGCCGTCTCGCCGCTCGAAGGTGATCGTGTTGGCCGACCGGTACATCACATAGCACTCTTCGGCATTGCCGCTGAGCCGCGTCAGCGACGAGCAGAAGCGTCCATCGGGCAGGACGCGCCACGTGCCGATATCGGTGAAATCGCCTTGGCGGAACCGCTCGGTGCCGTCGGGGGTAAAGAAGATGGCATAGGGCAGGCCGTTGGCCGTCGTGCCCTGGGCGGTGTTGTCGGCGAAGGCCGTGGAAATTTCGGCGGCCGACATCCGCATCGGCGCTCCCGGTGTCACCGGCACGCTGCTGCCGGAAAGCGCCGTGGTCGTCGCCGGGGCGAGCGGCGCGCCGAGCGCGCCCGTAAGGCTGGGCGGGGGCGGGGGCGGCGCTACGACCGCGACTGTCTGAGCCGGCGGATAGGGCGCCGTCGCGCAGGCGGCGAGCAGCGCCAGCGCCGGCAAAGCGAGAGGCATCAATTTCGACGCGGACATAAGCACGACCTCGGATGGGTGACCTCACCTCGCCAACAGGCCCAGGAGACGCGCGGTTCCGGCGCGGGGCATCAAGTGCCGTTACTGAAGACCCCCACGGCCATTCGAATTTCCGTCACCGGTTCAGGAAGCGCGCGGCGTATTTCAAGGCGAACAGCGCGGTGACCGCGGCCGAGACGATGACCAGGATGCGCAACAGCCGCGCCGCTTCGCCTTCGGCCCAGAACGTCCCCATCTCGTAACCGATCAGGGCGACGGCAAGGCTCGGCGGAAACAGGAAGGCGACGGTCGCGAGGCTATAGCTCGCCGCGTCGATCGCAGTCAGCCCGAACATGTAGTTCAGCGGCCCGGTCGGAAAGATCGGATTGAGCCTCAGGAAGGCGAGAAAGCGCCATCCCTTGGCCTCGAACGCCTGCTGCACCGCGCCGAGGATGCGGCCGTCGAACCGTCGCGCCAAAGGCTGGCCGAACAGCAGCCGTGCCAGGTAGAACGCCGCCACCGAGCCGAGGCTCGCGCCGACCGTCGCGATCACGCCGCCCCAAAGCGGTCCCCAGAAGAAGCCGGCGGCAAGATTGAACGGCGCGCCGGGAACGCAGGCCACCACGGCTGCCGCATACATCAGCACGAAGAGACAAAGCACGAAGAGCGGATGCGCGAGCAGCATCCGCTGCAGCATCGCCGGCCCGAGACTGTCCTGCCTGCGGAAATGCCAGGCCGCCACCACGACGGCGATAAGGAGCAGCAAGAGCAGCCCCTGGCGCCAGCCGAAGCGGCTGCTGCCGGGATCGCGCGCCACGAGTCGCGCGAGGATGGCGGCCCCGGCAACCCCGGTGGGCTTCTCGCCGGCCCCTGCGCTCTCCATCCTTGCCCCCTTCTCCCAACCGCTTCCACGCTTCGCCAACGCGTCGCCGGGCGAGCTCGCCGGCGTTCCAGCGCAACCCTCCACGAAGGCGCTAATCGTCGGACTGGCCGACCATGCTGCGCGAGCGCGCCGGGCCGTGGCCTTGCTGTGCTGCCTTCCGCGGCGGGCGCCAATACCAGAGCTCGCGCCAGAACTGGAAATAATAGGCGGCGCCCCAGCGGAACAGCTGCAGCTTGCGGTGCCCGCCGATGCGCGGCGGCTCACCCACGCCGACCTCGGCAATCCGCTTTCGCGCCTTGGCCGCCCGGACGGACATCAGCGGCTCCCAACTGATGACCGTGCCGAAGAGCTTTTCGGGCAGCCGATAGGCTGCTTCCGTGTCGAGATCCAACTCGCGGATCAAGGCGCGGGTGAACGCTCGGAAAATCACCATCGCATCGGTGTAATTCCCGCCATGCAGCAGATTCACCGTGCGCGTGAACAGCCAGTTGCCGAAGCCGGTGACGAGGTCGTCGTCATCGCTCGAGGCATCCCCGAGATAGCGCGAGCCGATGACGAGATCGTAGCCCTCACGCATCTTGTCGAGAATCTTCGGAATTTGCTCCGGCGCGCAGTTTCCGTCCGGGCTGAAGGTCAGCACCACATCGCCGGTGATCAGCGGTAACGCCTCGAGATAGGCGAAGCGGATGCCGCGTCGGTTCTGCACATAGACGTCATAGCCATTCGCGCGGCACCACTCGATCGTCCCATCGGTCGAGCCGCCATCGACGACCAGAATTTGCTCGACCCAGCGCCGATCGATCTGCGGCAGGATCGCCTTGACGCCGTGGATTTCGTTCAAGGTCAGAGCGAGTAAACTCGTACGCATCCACTATCGGACCCTTGAGGTTCTGCGACCCTGCCGCGTGGGCCGCGGGCAGCGGCGAAGACTTGCCGCGTCGCTGTGCCGAGGATGTGCTGACCCTCTCCCGCCCGGTAGCATAGCCCGACTTGAATCGGGCGATCAAGCCGAGCCGCCCGAATCGGCCCGCGCAATCGCACTATGGAACCTCTACGGAAAGCGGACGGTATTGTGAGACCACAGAGACAGTGAGGCGGTGAGAAGACCAAGGGAATTGGCGCGCGAAGCGCGCCCGTACTTCTTTCCTCATTGCCTCACCGCCTCGGTGGTGAATCCCTTCCAATGCGATTGCCTTGCCGGACCGGCCGGTCCAGACCGTCTCAATGGCACGCGACGGTATACTTGCCGCCCTGGCTGCGGGCGGCGCCGGGGAACAAAGCGGTCGCCACGGTATAGTGGGCGTGTGTCTCGCGCGCGAAAGCGGCGAACCAGGGAATATCGAGCAGCGGCGAACAGTCCGCCGCGAGCGTGAATGAGAAATCTGGCTCGCCGCCATGCTGCGCCTCCAGCCCTTCGATGCGCTCCAGAACCGCTTCGACCGGGCCGGAATAGACCCGATGCATCGCCGCATGAAGCGTGAAAATCCTGCCGCCGCCGATCAACGCGATGGCCATGATGCTTGCCAGCAGCAGGCGTCGCCGCCGCAGCCCGCGCGCATCGACCGCCGCTTCCGCCGGCACCAGCACGAGGTGAAAGAGCGCGAGCACCAGCAGCAGGGCGAAGATGTAAGCGTAGTAGCTGTTGACGCTGAGCGTCTCGATGATGCCGCGCTCCAGGCTGCGGCCGAGGACGATGATCGCGGTGTAGCTTGCGCCGAGAACGACGAAAGCCCCCGCCGGCAGCCAATCGGTCGCCAGCTGGCGCACGCGGCGATGAAACGCGAACGGGATCGCCGCCCCGGCCATCGCCAGGATCAAGAGGAGATTGACGGCGGACAAAACCGAGAGCAGCGGGAATGGCCGCGCCCCCTGGATACGCGCCCCGGGGACCAGATGAAGGGCTGCCGGCCACAGGCTCGCGCAGAACCAGTATCCGGCCGAAACCGCCATGGCACCGACAAAGCGTGCGGCCAGGCGCGCGATATCGAGCGTCGGCAGACCACCGCCGGCCGCGGTCGCGGCACCGGGATAGTCGAGCCAGCTCCAGAGCACGTAGCCGCACGGTGCCGCGATCAGCAGCAGCCCGGTCGCGAGCAGGACGCCGCGCCGCCCATTTCCCTCCCCGGGCAGGTGGCGGCCCTGCAGATAAAGCAGCATCGCCGCGTAGGCCAGCGCCAACACGTTGCCGAGCTCATAGGTGAAGCAGGCGATGCCGGCGCAAGCCACCAGCGCGGCGCCATGGCGCGGCGCCGGCTCGGTCACCAATCGCTGATAGGCGAGCGCCGCTTGCACGGCGAGCAGGCAGAACAGCAGATAGCCGGCGACATGCTGCCAGGCGACCATTTCGGTTCCGGCGAAGGACAGGGCGAAAAACAGCGCCAGCACGAACGGCGTGGCGGAAGCGCGCTGCGGCGGCAGCTGCTTCAGGCGCTGGCGACAATAGGCGAAGAGGCTGAGGACGATGGCGACATGCAAACCGATGCTCGTCGCTTGCCAGGCAACGAAATCATAGCCCCAGGCCCAGCGCTCGACACCGAGCAGCAGGTAGAGCACCGGCCGAAACAGCAGGAAATCGCCAATCGACCGATTGAAATCGTAGGAGCCGACGGTGAGCGCTCGGAAATCGAGACCCGCCGTGCGGTAGAGATACATCAGCTGATCGGCGCGCGCGACGTCGAAGAAAGCGTAATAGTAAGCGCCGATCGTCGCGAGAGCGAGAACCAGCATCGGCGCGCGGCCGTTCCAGATGCGGCCAAGGCGCGAGCTGGGTTCGGCGATGCCATCGGATCGGTCGGCGCGCACCTGTCACCTCGAATGCCGAAATTTTCGCCGGAATAGGAGATGCATCCGCACCCCGGGTCAAGGGCAGGGCTGTCGCATATGGATTCACCTGAAAGATGGACCACAGAGGCAACGAGGCGGTGCGAAGACCAAGGGCATGGGCGCGCGAAGCGCGGCAGCATTTCTTTCCTCACCGCCTCACCGCCTCGGTGGTGAATCCGCATGGCGACAAACGCGATTGCCGTGGCGTCGCGATGACCGCGATCAGCGGAACAGCACCTCGTTCAGGATGAAGCCGACGCTGCCATCGCCGCCGTCGAGCGGCAGCAGCAGCGAATCGGCCATGCGGTGGGTCTTGTTCACCGGGCGCAGATTGACGGTGAGGCGCGCCATGAGCCGGCGCGTCGCCACCTCGTGATAGATGCCGAGCAGGAATGCGCAATATTCCGGATCCTCGACCGCATAGATTTCGCGCACGGTCTTGCCCGTGCTGTCGCGGCCATAGGCCGCGACGATGTTCGTGCCGATCAGGCGATAGCGGAAATCGCCGAGCCCGGGCAGGCATTCGATGATGTTGAGCGAGCCGAGATGCGCCCTCAGCTGCAAGGGATCGATGTCCTGCCGCAGCGGCAGCGCGTGCTCGCGGCATTTCGCCTGCCAATACGCCACGAGATCCTGGAATCGCGGATTGTCCGAGATGTCGGGATCGATGACGGCGGTGAAGGGCGACGTCATTGCGGTCCCCCAGGCTCCACGATGCAAGCTAGGGGTCGGCGCCCGCGGTCGCAACTCCGCGGCTTTTCAGCGCGCTTTGCCGGCCGCTCCGAGGCTTCGGCCGGCGGCGGCGCCGGCGACCCGCGCGAAATAGTCGAGATAGGCCGCGACCGTGGCGGCTTCCGTGAAGCCGCTGGCCAGACGCTCCGTTCCCTTGGCGCTGAGGCGCGCGGCCAGCGCGCGGTCCTCGAGCACGCGGCGGAGCGCGCCGGCGAGCGCCGCCGCGTCGTCGATCGGCACCAGGATTCCGCTGCCGCTCTCGGCCATCAGATAGCGCGGGCCCGGCGTGTCGGTGGAGACGACGGGAACGCCGGCGGACCAGGCCTCCAGCACCACCAGGCCCAGCGCTTCCTGCCAGCGTGAGGGAACGACGAGGGCGGCGGCGCGTCCCAGCAGCGCGCTCGTATCCGTGCGCCAGCCGAGAAAGCGGATGCGGTCGGCAACGCCGGCTGCTGCGGCGAGGCGGCGCAGTTCCGGCTCTTCTTCGCCCTCGCCGGCGAGCCAGAGATAGGCGTGCGGCACCGCGGCACAGGCGCGCACCGCGAGATCGAAGCCCTTCGAGCGGTCGAAACGGCCCATGCCGAGCACGACCGGCGCGTCGGGCGGCGTGTCGAAGGCGTCGCGCGCGACCGGCGGCAGCTGCGAGTTCGCGGCAAAATGCGGCAAGACGGTGATGTCGCCGCGAAATCCGACCTCCTTGAAATGGCGCACCATATCCGGCGAGGGAACGACCATGCGGTCGACACGCTCGTAGCAATCGAGGCCGCGATACCAGCCGACTTGCGCGACATGGACCCAGGGGCCCGGCGGCACGCGCTGGGCGGCGCGCGGCAACCAGCTCAGCACGATCTGCGGCCGGAAGCCGCCGACGGTCTGCCGCACGCCCCACCAGGACGGCAGATTGCGCTTTTCCAACGCGTATTGCGCCACCCGAACCCCTTCGCGGCGGAGCCACTCCGCCAGTTCCGAACCGCGCCGGGTGATGGCGAGCTGCTCGAGCCCGGCGCGGCCGAGGGCGGGAGCGAGCCGCGCCAGGAAGCTCTCCATCCCGCCGGCGATGCGATCGGCGGTGATGAGATGGACGACGCGCGTCACGGGGCATTCACCAGCTTGATCGGGCTCGAGCGCCGGAAGATCTCGCAGGTCGCGCGGATGGCGCCGCCATCGGCGCGGCCGAGGCCGAGCTGCGCCGCGGCGTAGCGCCAGAACTCTCGCGACGCGTAACCCTTTCCTGCCCGCCGATGCGCGTAGTGCCAGGCGCGGCCCGCGGTCCGGCGCAGCGCATAGCGGCGCACCGCGGTCGGCAGCGCCGTCGCGCGCTCGACGAAGCGGGCAACGGCGAGGTTGAGGTCGTGCAGTTCCTGCGCTCCCTGCTCGGATTGCCGACCCGGCGCTGAGCTCGGCTGAAGATAGATCACGAGCGGCACGCGAGCGAATTGGGTCGCCTGCGCCAGGCGCAGCTCGATCGAGTAGTCCTGGACGAAGACCCCGTCATCGCAGCCGCCGATACCGCGGACCAGATCGGCGCGCGCGAGCCACGAGGATGTCGTCGTCTGCGCCCGCCGCAAGGTCGCATAAAGCGTATCGGGCACCAGCTCGGTCGCGCCGGCAGAGCCGCAGGCTTGCGCCCGCCGCTGCGCTGCCGCCAGTCCTTCGGCGGGGACATAGGTATCGGCGGCGCCGAACGCGACACCGGCGCCGCTCGCCTCGACGGCGCCGATCAGCGCCGCGGTCGCGCCGGGCGTCAGCATGTCGTCGCCGTCCACGGTCTTGATGAAATCGCCGCGCGCCGCGCCGAGGCCGGCGTTCAGCGCCATTGCCGGACCCTGATTTTCCTGCTCGATGATGCGCCGCTCGGGCCATCCCGCCGTGAGCTGGCGCAGCACGGCGATGCTGTCATCGGTCGAGCCGTCATCGACGAAGATGAATTCCCGCGAGAAATCGCCGGTTTGCGCCGCCAAGCCCGCAATGAGAAAGGGCAGGTAGGGCGCTTTGTTGTAGACTGTGACGACATAGCTGACGCAGAGAGCGGACATCGGGTGGTTGGGAGTCGCCAGTTCTCAGTTGTCAGTTCTCAGTTGTCAGTTCTCAGTTCTCAGTTGCAGGTCGCTTCCAACTGAAAACTGATAACTGACAACTGAGGACTCCCCCTACCGTCTCGTCCGGCTGTCGATGAGCTCGCGCACTTTGCGTGCTTCCCAATCCGCCGTGGTCCAGGGCAGCATCTCATAGGCATGCAGCCCGTGCAGGCAGACGACCATGCCCCAGCCGATCAGCGGCGCATAGAACCAGGCCGGGCCTGGCGTCGTCGAATCGATCATGAATAGCACGAAATTGATCACGACATAGGCGGTCAGATGGCTGTAGAAGCCGCGCAGCGCGCGCACGCGCCGCCATGCCCATTGCTCGATTTCGGCGAGTTGCGCCGCTTCGCGCGCCCCCGCCCCGGGGCGCAGCTCCACTGGCTCGCTGCCCTGCCCACGCATTGCCGATCTTCCGCCCATGGCCTTTCGACGACTTGCCGAGGCCGCGCCACCAGATTACCGCCAATGCTCACCGGAGTAAAAGGCGCGCTCAGTGACGCGCCGGGCTCTCCTGCGAGGAAATAAAGGCAGAGGGGCGGTCGAGGGTCAGCAAATCCTCGGTCGCGCGGATCCAGGCGGTGAGCGCGTAGCTCTCCACCCATTGATGGAATTCCGCCTCGCGATGATCGAGCTCGGCCGTGGCGCGCCGGCGCGCCACGGAAATCGGGCTTTTCTGCTCGTTGCGGAAGCCGCGCTCGAACAGACGGGCGATCTCGCGCCGCACCTTGGCCTCATGCCGCTGATGCCAGGCCTTGAAGGCCTCGACCCGCTTCTCGAACTCCTCGCGCGGCAAGAGCTGGGCGCGCGCCTCCGCATCGCGCAGGATGAGTTGGGCCGCTTCGCCGAAGGCGCGCTCCATTTCGGTGGCGTTGGGCTGCTGGGCCGCATCGATAAAGGGCCGCGCCATGTCGCTCGCCCGGCGCTTCAGCGTGTCGATCAGGGCTCGTGTCGCCGTCATGGCATCCCACTCCGCAGTCTCGCCCTGCCATTCCAGGCTAAACCCGGAGATTCCGCGCTGTCCAGGGGGCTTTGGGCCGGCATTTCGCCGCGCCGGGCCGAAAAACGCCTTTTGCCAAATCCCTCCATAATCGCCGCGGAAATTTTATAATGTTGTGCTAGGCTCATAAGTCCGGGCCCCAGGGGGTACGGATTTGGTCACGGAGAACGAAGGCAGAGCCGAAGTATGGGTAGAGGAAGGGATTTCCGCGGCCCGAGACGACGCGGATTCAATGACG
>Ga0335076_10008260_pt1 | contig 10505 bp, 8 predicted proteins | sample Lox_Sample_25_FD_206717 | JGI IMG/M metagenome (GOLD analysis project Ga0335076, IMG submission 206717) | Soil microbial communities from Loxahatchee National Wildlife Refuge, Florida, United States - Lox_Sample_2.5 | ecosystem: Environmental > Terrestrial > Soil > Wetlands | place: USA: Florida...
ACGGTCTTGACGCGCTTCCCGGCGACGACGACCTCGCGACGGCGTGGCCGCGCCTCGGCGGTGCCGCCCGAGCCGGTCTCCGGACTGCGGACACCGCGGTCGTGGGTCACATCGCAACCGACAAAAGCAATCCCGCTGCTGGTCATCGTCGTCCCTCCCGCATCCGCCGTGCATCGGCGGCCCGATCGTGCGTTCAATCCGAGCCGCGCGCAAGGGTTCTGCTGCGCTTGCCGGGGAGGCCAAATCGGTCCATGCTCTCGGCCTGGGCTGGGGGCGACACCGATCATCGGAAGGCGGAGCGACGCTGATGACAGGCTTCCCGTTCGCGGAATATTTCGGCGAGATCAATACGCTTGCCGACCTGCAGTTCATGCCGGGCGAAAAACCCTACATCGACCGGCCGGCGGCGGCACCCGAACCAAAAGAGCTGCTGCTCTATCTCGGTTGCAACGTGCTGAGGACCGCGCATCTCGCGAAAACCGTGATCGACGTGTTGAAGGCGATGGGCGTCGATTTCAATACCGCCGGCGGCCCGGCGCATTGCTGCGGCATCATCCACTACCAGAACCAGGAGCCGGCGCGCGCCCGCACCGTTACCGCCAACAGCATGCGCCATTTCGCGCGGTACGGTGCCAAGAAGGTCCTCATGTGGTGCCCGTCATGCAACGAGCACTACGATGAGGTGGTAACGCAGGAGCAAGACGTCGCCTTCCCCTATGAGCATGTATCCGCCTTCATCGCCCGGCACCTCGACCGTGTCCGGTTCGTTCGGCGGGTCGAGAAGAAGGTCGCCGTGCATTTCCACACCGGGTTCGCGCAGTCCGATCTCGACTGGAAAAACACGCGAGCGATCCTGGGCGCGATCCCCGGTCTCACGCTCGTCGACATCCCGAGCACGGAAGCGCTCGGGCGGCATTGCGCACCGAAATGGATCGGCCGGATCGGCCGGCCGCAGTGGCAGGCGGAGATCAACGGCGTCCTGGCCGCGGCGAGGGATGCGGGCGTCGACATCCTCGCGACGCTCTATCATTCCTGTCAGCGCGAGATTTGCGCCGCCGAGGCGACATACCCGTTCGCGATCGTCAACTACATCAGCCTGCTCGGCGAAGCCATGGGCATCGAGCATCCCGACCTCTACAAGAGGTTCAAGCTCAAAGCCGATCCGGACGCGGTCTATGACGAGGTGGCAGCCTGCGTCCAAGCCAACGGGCTCGACCCCGCGAAGGTCCGGGCGCTGTTGCGCAAGACATTCGCGCCGGCGTGCGATGTCGGCGCATCGAACCCCTCGTAAACCCCGAAACCGCGCCGTTACAGCCAACGCGAGGGTGGAAGCATGGCATCACCATCGACCGCTCGAATCACCCGGGTCGTCAGCCCGAACGTGCCCGAACCGGAGCCGAGAACCTGGTCCAACTGCTTGACGGTCGATGGCGTCGCTTACGTCGCCGGAATGACCGCACGCGACCGGAACGGCCTGATGATCGAGGGAGACGAGTACGATCAGGCCAAGCTGATTTTCGCCAAGATCCGACATTTGCTGGAGGCGGCGGGAGGCGGCATGGCGGACATCGTAAAGCTGACGATCTTCGTGACCGATATCACGCAGCGCGAACGAGTCTGGCGGGCGCGCGCCGATGTCTTCACCGGTGATTTCCCGGTCAGTACGCTGGTTCAGGTCGCGGCCCTCGCTCAGCCCACCATCAAGGTCGAGATCGACGCCATCGCGCATATCGGCGCCGGCAAAAGGTAACCTCGCGCGGGAGCTCGCATGGAGCAGCGGCTGGAAGGTGAGGGCCCGGCAATGCTCGCCCGGTGCCGTCGCGGCGGAACGGTTGCCAAGCTTGCGCTGGACAAGCTCGCGAGCCGCGCCGAAGCGGAGGCGTTTCAGGCGGCCGCCGTCGCTGCGCTCGGCGGCGTGCGCTGCGGCTACAAGATCGGCGCGACGAGCCTCGAGGTGCAGCGGCTCCTCAGCTGCCGTGAGCCGATCTATGCGCCGGTCCTGAGCGAGGACGTGCTGGCCGGCGGCTCGAGGTTTCGGATCCCGCAGGGACTGCTCGGCGTCGAATGCGAGTTCGGCTTCGTGATGGCCCGCGACTTTCCGGCTGCGGGCGAAACCCCGGACGCCGCCGCGCTGCGCTCGGCGATCGCCGAATGCTTCATCGGTCTCGAGCTGGTGGGCCGGCGTCTGAGCGGCGACGTCCCGCTCAACGAGACCAGCGCGATTGCCGATTTCGGCCTCGATGTCGCCGTCATTCGCGGCCAACCGATACCCGACTGGACGCGCTACGATCTCGCGGCAATGCCGGTTCGAGCCGTTCTCGACGAGATCACCGTGGTGACGAGCACCGGCGCCGCGGTTCTCGGCCATCCCCTGAACGCGCTGCTATGGCTGGCCGCGACATTGCAGCGGCAAGGCGGCGGCCTTCGGCGCGGCGAAATCATCATGTCGGGCTCCTGCACCGGCATCACCAAGGTCTCTTCCGATCAAAGCTTCGGCGGCCGGTTTGCTGATTTTCCGCCGGTTCAGGTTTATCTCACGTAGCTGGATGGCGACGCCGGCCGCTGCCGCGCCAACGCGGTCCGTCGAGGAACGTTGAATCGCCGTGAGAACGCCGTCAGTATTGACCTCGAGCAGCCCGATGGAGGAAGCAATGCTCTCCGAAGCCACCAAAACATCGCCTCAGGCTTCCGAACAACACGTCGCTCATGCTCGGGTCAGTGAGCCCGTGCTGGTCAAAGGACGGCGTGATTTCTTCACCTACCGCGATTTGGGCGTTGCCGAGGCGAGTGCCGGCACCATGCGCGCGCAGGTGATGGCGGCGAGCCAGGGCATGAGCCGGCCGACCGGCTGGCACTATCACGAATGCGTCGGCCAGTTCATCTACATCTTGAAGGGCTGGGTGGATTTGGAATTCGAGGATGGGCGCACCCTTCGCGTCGACGAAGGCGACTCGCTGTTTATCCCCGGCTTCCTGCGGCACAATGAAATCCGCACCTCGGAGACGATGGAAATCCTCGAGGTCTCGGTGCCCGGTCAGATGGGAACGACGCCCTGCGACCCGCCCGGCGGGCGGAAGGCGTAGCGCCGGCGCCGCGACGCGGGCGAAGAGGGGCTAAGCGACCCGCGCTTTGACCCGCACCGGGGCGGCAAGATCGCTGTCGATCTCCGCGATCGTGCGGCCGCGCGTCTCGAAGCCGATGAACCAGATCGCCATCGCCGCAACCACGTACCAGAAAGCGAAGTAGTTCATCCCCGGGATCAACGCGTCGAGGGTCGCCTTCGGGCTGACCAGGTTGGACGAGCCGGCAATCACCGCCAGCCCGGCCGGGCCGATGAACTTGCCGAGATTGCCGACGCCGTAGCCGACGCCCATGCCGCTCGCCCGCAGCTGCGACGGCCACACCTCGGCCATATAGGGCCCGATGATCGCATAGGAGCCGCTGCCGAAAAATTGCTGCACCAGGATCATCAGGTAGAACATCGACACGGCGCCGATCGAGACGCCGCTCAAATATCCCGCGAGCGACATGCCCAGCGCCCCGAGCAAGCAGGTCAACACGACCGACGGGCGGCGGCCCATGGCGTCCGATATCCAGGCGCAGAAAAAGCGTCCGGCAATTCCGGCAACCCCCATCCAGATCACGAGAAACGATGCCTCCGCCGGCGTCACCTTGAGCACCAGCACGAACAGCGTCGCGACCCAGAGTGTCAGCCCGACCTGCCCGGTCTGGCTGAGACCGGTGAGACAGGAAACCGCCAGGCTGCGCGGATATTTGAACAACTCAACCCATGGGGCCCGGTCGACGACCAGGCCGGCGGCCGGCACGTCGATCGCTGTCGCGTCAACCTGCAAGGCCCAGGCGAGCGACCGGCGCGCCTCTTCGAGCCGCCCTTTGCCGATCAGCCAATAGGGCGATTCCGGGACCCAGGCGCGGATCAGCAGGGTCAGACCGGCCGGCAGCAGCCCGACCGCGAACAGGCCGCGCCAACCGACATAGTGCGCAAGGTAGGCCCCACTCAGCGCGCCCAACAACGTTCCCGCCGGCAGCAGCGAGGTGGTCAGCCCGGTGATCCGGCCGCGTTTGGCGGCCGGCACGAATTCTTGCACGATCAACACATCGACGGTGTAAAGACCGGTCACGCCCATGCCGACGAAAAACCGGCACGCCGACAGGAAGAGCCAGCCCTGCTCGGGGGTCAGCGCCATCAGCCCGGTCGGTATCGAGAAGTTCAGCACGGTGAGGATCATCACCTTGCGCCGGCCGATCTTGTCGGCCATCCAGCCCCAGAACACCGAACCCAGAGGCGCGGCGATCCCCGAGGACAACAGAATCGCCCCCGACTGCCCGTAGGTGAGATGCCAGCCCCTGACGATGAAAGCCAAGATGAAGCCGATCAGGTAGAAATCGAAAAAATCGAGCATGTCTCCGATGGTTGCCGCGGCGAAGATTTTCCACTGGTTCGTCGTCAGCGACTTTTGCTGCTCGAGATGCTCCAGCACGGCACGCCTCCCCGTTTCCGGCCGAAATCGCTGACAGCCGTGACATGGGGCGCGGCAATGCTCAAAAACCGCGGTTGGTCTTTCCAACCGAATAGGCTTTTCCAAACGAAGCTTGGCGCCGCGCAACCATGGCGGGGCGAGTCCCCGATCGATCAGCCGATAGTCCCGGGATAGCCCGGTTTCGGTTCAATGGTGTCCCGATTCGAGTTTCAGGACAAGCCTCGGCGGATTGAGTCAGGTAGCCCTGCGATCGGCCGGAGTGAGCTGCCAGGCACCGCTGGCTCGCGGGCGAGTGCGCAAACGGATTCGCTGGCGTCCACCTATGTCGCCGCTTCCACGACGCGCCGGAAGCGCAACAGCGCCAACCCGACGAAAAGGCCACCGCTCAGGGCCACCATGAGAAATTGAGGCCAGACCACGGCGAAATCGGCGCCGCGGTAGAGGATCGCCTGGGCGAAGGAGACGAAATGCACGGTGGGGGAGACCTGCAGCATCGTCGAGAGCCAGGGCGGCATGCTCTCGAGCGGGGTGTTGCTGCCCGACAGCATCGCTAAAGGCAGGTAGACCAGCAGATAGAGCAAGCCGAGCTGTGGCATCGAGCGCGCGATCGTGCCGAGAAAGACGCCAATCGCCGTGGCAAAGAACAGATAGACCGCCACGCCGAACAGAAACAACGGGATCGACCCAGCGATCGGAATCCCGAGCAGCGAGCGCACCACCAGGTACAGCGACGCGCCAGCGGCGATGAGAATCATGAGGCCGTTCGCCCAGATTTTCGACATCACGATCTCAAACGGGGTGACCGGCATGACCAGCAAGTGGTCCATCGTGCCATGTTCGCGTTCGCGGACGATCGCCGCGCCGGCGAGCACGATGGCCAGCATGGTGACGCTGTTGATGATGCCCATCACGCTCGTGAACCACGGCGTCTCGACGTTCGGGTTGAACGCGATGCGCACGACCAGGTTGACCGGCGATAATGGGCCGCCTTCTGCCCGCGTCAGAAAATCGTCGATCTCCGTGTTGATGATCTGCTGCGCGTATCCCGCCCCGAGCCCCGCCTGGACCATGGCGGTTGCGTCGACATTGAGTTGGATCTGCGGCCGTCGTCCGCCGAGGAGATCGACTTCAAACTGCGGCGGGATATAGACGACGAAGGTGTACTTCCCGGCGTTCATCGCCGGAACGATCGCTTGTTCGGTGAGCGGCTGTGGCCGCTGAAAATACGGCAGCAGGAATGCATGCGCGATGCGGCGCGACAGTTCCGAATGGTCCTCGTCCACGATGCCGATCGACGCGTTATGCACCTCCTGCGAGCTGCTTTGCGCTTGCGCCATGATGGCAAGGGAGAAGCTGTAGATCACCAGCCCGAGCAGAACGAAGTCGCGCAGGAAGCTGCGCAATTCCTTGGTACCAAGCCAGAAGATGTTGGCGAGGCTTTGCATGGAGCGGTTAGCGTTCCTGCTTGCGCAGCAGCAGCATGCTGAGCATCGTCAGCGCGGGGACGAATGCGGCCAGGCCGACAAGGTTGGCGGCGAGGTCGGGAAATCCCAGCCCCTTGGTGAAGGTGCCGACGCTGATCGGGAGGAAATAGCTCATGGGAAACAGCCGGCCCATGAGTCTCGCCATGCCAACGAGCGAGGACACCGGAACCAGCATACCGGCGAACATGGTGGCGGGCAGGGCCGTCAGGATGGCGGTGCCGAAGAGCGCGGCGATCTGGGTGCGGGCGAAGGCCGAGATCAGCATGCCGTAAGCGGTCGTTGCGGTGACGTAGACGAGAGTCCCGAGCAGCAGCGCCGGAAAGCTGCCCTTGAGGGGTACGTGGAAGATCAGCTGCGCCATCGTGAACATCAGTGCGAAATTGACCATCGCGAGCCCGACATAGGGCGCCTGCTTGCCCAGCAGGAACTCGATCCGCGTCAGCGGCGTCACGTAGAGATTGGTGATCGACCCGAGCTCCTTCTCGCGCACCACGGCGAGCGCCATCAGGATGGCCGGGAAAAGCGCCAGCTGCAGCGCAAGTTGCGCGGGCACCATCGCATAGACGCTGTCGAAATCCTGATTGTACATGAACCGGACCTCGATATCGGCGGGCGCCGGCGCTGCTGCCTGGGTTGTCTTCACGATCGGGTCGGACAGATAGAGCTGGTGCATGCTCTGCAGGTATCCGCGGACGGTCTGCGCAATGAAAGGTCTCGCGCCGTCGATCCAGGCGGAGACCCAGGCCGGCCGCCCCCGCGCGATGTCTCGCCCAAAGCCCGGCGGGATTTCGATGCCGGCGTCGATTGTGCCGTTTGCGAGCCGCCTCAAGAGCTCGGCATAGTCGACAAGCGGCGACTTCTCGACGAAGTAGGAGGAGCCGCGGAGCTCTTCCAGATAGGCGCGACTTTCGTGGGTCTGGTCGCGATCCAATACCGCGAAAGTCAACGAATTGACGTCGGTGGAGATGCCGAAGCCGAAGACAAGCATCAGGAAAGCGGTGCCGAGCACGGCAAATCCGAGCCGGATCGGGTCGCGCGCAAGCTCCAGCGTCTCGCGGATCGAACAGGCGGCAAGGCGGCGCGGGCTGAAGGACGAAGCCCTCGGCTTTTGATCGTCGCCGGCGGGTTGTGCCGGCCGCGCGGCGACAGGCTCCGCCGGGACCGGCGCGCCCTGCCGCGCGGCCGCCTCTTCGAGGTAGCCGATGAAGGCCTCCTCCAACGTCGCCGCTCCGCGGGCCTGCACGAGTTCGGGCGGCGCGCCGGTCGCGAGCACGCGCCCTGAATCCATCAGCGAGATCCGGTCGCACCGCTCGGCTTCATTCATGAAATGGGTGGAGACGAAGATGGTCACGTCTCGGTTGCGCGCGAGGTCGATCAGAAGCTCCCAAAATCGATCACGCGCCAAAGGGTCCACGCCGGAGGTCGGTTCGTCGAGGATCAGGAGATCGGGCTCGTGCACGATCGCGACGGCGAGCGACAGGCGCTGGCGGATACCGAGCGGCAGATCTTCGGCGCGCTGGTCCAGGTGGTCGGCGAGACCGAAGCGCTTGACGAGCTCGGCAATGCGCGCTCTGGCGCGCGACTGAGGCAGATGGAAGAGCCGTGCGTGCAGCTCGAGATTCTGACGGACGGTGAGCTCGGTATAGAGCGAGAACGCTTGCGACATGTAGCCGACGCGCCGGCGCGCATCGAGGTCGCTCGCATCAAGCGGCTCGCCGAACAACAGCGCCTGCCCGGCGGTGGGCGGCAGCAATCCTGTCAGCATTTTCATCGTCGTCGTCTTGCCGCAGCCATTCGACCCGACGAACCCGAAGATCTCGCCGCGCTCTATCGTGAAGCTGACCCCGTCGACGGCGGTGAAATCGCCGAACCGGCGGGTGAGGCCCTCGGCGATGATTACGGGCCGGACATCGGCAGGCCGGCGCGGCGGTACGGAAAGCGCCCGATGACCGGCGCGTTCGGTTTCCGGCAGCATCGCAATGAACGCTTCTTCAAGGGTGCTCGCTCCGGCCGTTCGTTTGAGCTCGGCCGGCGATCCGGTCGCCACGACCCTGCCAGCATTCATCGCGATGAGCCAATCGAACCGCTCGGCCTCTTCCATATAGGCGGTCGCCACGAGCACGCTGAGCTGCGGCCGCCGGGCGCGGATCCGCTCGATCAGCTGCCAGAACTGCCGGCGGGACAGCGGGTCGACGCCGGTGGTCGGCTCATCGAGAATCAGCAAGTCGGGATCATGGATCAGCGAGCAGCAGAGCCCGAGCTTCTGCTTCATGCCGCCCGACAGTTTCTTCGCCGGACGGTCGGCGAAGGGCGCGAGCCCGGTGCTGGCAAGCAGCTCGGCAATCCGACTCGCACGTTCGGAACGCGACTGTCCAAAGAGGCGCGCGAAGAATTCGATGTTCTCTCGGATGCTCAGATCGGGATAGAGATTGCGGCCCAAGCCCTGCGGCATGTATGCGATGCGCGGACAGACCGCAGTGCGGTGCGCCTGATCCGAGATGTCGCCGCCAAGCACGTGAACGCTTCCGGACTGTATCCGTCGGGCGCCGGCGATCATCGCGAGCAGTGAGGATTTGCCGACACCGTCGGGCCCGATCAGCCCGACCAAATGCTCACTGGGAATGGCGAGCGTCACGCCGTCGAGAGCGATGCTTCTCCCATAGCGCTGACTGACATCCTGGATCAGCGCAATCGCCCCTGCTTCCGCGCTCATGGCGGAACGGCGATCGGGACGCTCGGCGGCGCGCTCGGCCGCAAGTGCGCCGGCCAGGCGGCGGCGGGATCGGTGCGGACATAGGCTTCCCCGGGCAGGCCGCTTCGGACGATCGCCTCACGACCGCTGAGCCGTTCCGGGTCGATCCGGACCCGGATCCGGAACATCAACTTGTCGCGCTCATCCTTGGTTTCGACGGTTTTCGGGGTGAACTGAGCCTGCTTTGCAACGAAGACGACCTTGGCGGGGATGACGTGATCGGGATAGGCGTCGAGCACGATGCGCGCCTCGGCCCCGATCCTGACGCGGCCGGCTTCCGCCGTTGGCAGGTAGATGTCCATGTAGACATAGGAGGCGTCGAGCATGGTGAAAACCTTCCCGCCTGCCGGCAGGACCTCGCCATCATTGGCGACGCGGTATTCGATCGGCCCGTCGCGCGGCGCCACGAGCGAATTGTCGGCAATGTCGACCTTGTAGTATTCGGCGTCGTGGGTCGCGGCGTCGATGGCATGCTCGGCCTCGCCGACCCGAGCAGTCGCCGCATCGCGCGCCGCAAGCGTCGCGGCCACGGCATATTTGGCTTGAGCCAAGCCCTGCTCGGCCTCGCCGACCTTTGCGGTCGCCGCATTCTGGGCGGCCACGGCCCCGTCAAACACCTGCTGGCGCTGATCGAGCACTTCGACCGAGATATCGCGCCGCTGCACCAGGTACTTGGCGCGGTCGAGCTCCTGCTTGGCCAACTTCACCTGCGTCTGCTGCTGCAGCAGCGTGGCGTTGGCTTCGTCCAGGGCGCGTTCCGCCTGCAGCTCTGCCGCCTGGCTGCTCAGCACCTGACTCTGCTGTTGCGCGAGGTTCTTTTGGGCTTCTTCCAGCGCCCGCTGCGACTGGCTTACCACCGCCTCGGATTTATTCAACTGAGCGCGGAGATCCTGCGTGTCCATCTCGGCGACGACCTGTCCCGCCTTCACCATGTCGCCCTCGTCGACGAACAGCTTGGCGATGCGCCCCGCGAACTTGGTGTCGATGTCGATCTCGTCGGCTTCGAGACGCCCATTGCCCGAGGCAAACCCCGGCGGCAGCGCAGGCGCTCGATGGAACCACCAATAGCCGCCGCCCAAACCCGCAGCGAGCAACAGGGCGACGATCAAGGCGCGCTTCGGCCAGCGCCGCGGGCCGCGGCCTCGCGGCGGCGACGGTTGCACCGCCGGCAGCCGCGCCGTGGGTGGTGGCGGGGCAATGATCTCGCCGGGCGGCTCGGTCTCGGTTTGACCGGGTTTGAGGATGTTATCTTGCGTCATAACCACGGCGTCGGGCCTGCGGCGATCGATGAGGCGTGGAGCGCATTGGCGCAGCCAACCATTTGGACGCCGTCCACGCGGCTTACTCGCCGAAGCCCGAAGTCTGGGCGATCCGTGGGATGGCAGTGGCGAGCATGGGTCGATCCCCTCGATGGATGTTTGATGCGTCCATGATTGCGGGTTAAGGGCCAGCGCGAAATCAGGAGTAGTACCTATAGGATTCTACGTAGCGTGACCCCGTCCTATGGAAGGTCTACCGCTGCTGCACGGCGGTATCCGCTAGGGCCGCGCCCGGCGCATCCCGTCTGCGGCAAGGGCTGACGAGACGCCGGCTGATCCAGGTCAAGGCGCTTGCTCCTACACCTGACTAACTTCGAGTGTGGCAACAGGAGTAGGCTCGATGACCGCATCCTCCCTCGTCCGCTGGTTCGATGACATCCGGCTCGGGGACGTCGCCGCGGTGGGCGGCAAGACCGCTTCGCTCGGCGAGCTGCGCGCGCTGCTCGGC
>Ga0335076_10008261_pt1 | contig 10505 bp, 9 predicted proteins | sample Lox_Sample_25_FD_206717 | JGI IMG/M metagenome (GOLD analysis project Ga0335076, IMG submission 206717) | Soil microbial communities from Loxahatchee National Wildlife Refuge, Florida, United States - Lox_Sample_2.5 | ecosystem: Environmental > Terrestrial > Soil > Wetlands | place: USA: Florida...
TGGTCTAGCTGGCCTCTTCCTCGCTGAGCTCCTCCGTCTCGACGACCCACAGCGGCTCGTCGCCGCATTCCAGGCGGCGCGCACCGTCGACCTCCGTCAGCGACGTGGCGAGCACGCGTACCGGGGCGCCGTCGAGCTCGAGCAGCGCGCCGCGCGTGCCGCCCGGCGAGAACGCGTAACGCCACGCCCAGACGAGGCGGTGCACGTCGAGCGCTGCACGCGAGATATCGAGCCAGGCGTCGTCTTCACTGAAGAACGTCTCGTAGCTGCCGCCCTCCTGTTGCGGCGTGCCCTCGTCACCGGCGGCGAGACGCTCGAGGGCCTCGGCGAGCGCCTCCCCCACCACGAGCCCCAGCCGCGGGTAGAAGACGTCGGGCGACTCGAGCTCCCCGAGCGGGTAGGGCCGCTGAGAGAGGATCGGCCCGGTGTCGAGGTCCGCGTCCATGCGGTGGAACGTGATCCCGATCTCGTCGTCGCCGTCCCGAATTGCCCACGCGACCGGTAGCGGTCCGCGGTGCCTCGGCAGAAGCGAGGGGTGGCCGTTGAGCCAACCGAGGCGCGGCACGGCAAGGGCGTCGGGCGGGATCTTCCACGGGAACCCCATGCAGACGACGAGGTCCGGCTCGACCGAGGCGAGGAGGGGCGCGATGCTCCGCCGGCGCGCGGGCAGGAGAACGTCGAGCTCCTCGGCGGCGCCCATCACGAGCCCGCCGGTTTCGGCGGGCGGGCCGTAGCGGCCGTCCACGTTCCGCATCGTCAGGAACGCCACCGGCTCGTGGCCCGCCTCCCGGACGACGGCGTCGAAGCCGGCGAGCACCGGCGGAATGCGGGTGACGATGACGACGCGCAAGCTCATTCTTCGCGCAGGATGCGCCCGCCGGAGGACTGGTTGCGCGCCTTGACGACGATCTCGTCGACGTTCACGTGCCACGGCCGCGTGAGCGCGAAGAGGATGCAGTCGGCGACGTCCTCCGGCTGGATCGCCTCGATGCCTCGATAGACGGCCGCCGCCTTGTCCTCGTCGCCCTTGAAGCGGACGAGCGAGAACTCCGTCTCGGTGAGCCCGGGGTCCACGGTTGTGATGCGAATCGGCCGGCCGAGGAGGTCCTCGCGCAGGGCGTAGGTGAAGCCGCGTTCCGCGAACTTCGCAGCGACGTACGTGGCGCCGCCCTCGTAGGCGACTCGGCCGGCGACGGAGCCCATGTTGACGATGTGCCCCCAGTCGCCGAAGTGCGGCAGGCAGAGCCGGGTCATGCGGACGAGGCCGGTGACGTTGACCGCGAAGACGGTTGTCTCGTCCTCTTCGCTCGACTCGTCGAACGGCGCGCGGCCGAGTGCGAGTCCCGCGTTGTTGACGAGGATGTCGAGGCCGCCGAGACGCTCGACGGCCTCCGCGACGAAGGCCTCGCAGCTCGCGGCCTCGGAGACGTCGAGCTGCAGTGCGATCTCGGTCTCGATCCGCTCGACCCGCCGCGCACCGCCCGCGACCCGCACACCGGCGGCTGCAAGCGCAGCCGCGGTCGCCCGGCCGATCCCCGACGAGGCCCCGGTCACGATCGCCCGCTTGCCGGCCAGGTCGAGAGGAGCCATCGTTCGTGACTCTATGCGGCGAGCTACGGCTTCGCGCTCTGATGGCCGGGGGCGAGGAGCGGCCGGCCGGCCGCGCGTAACGATTCGTAGTCGGCCAACGTCAGGGAGACGGTCTCACGGCAGTCGCGCCTGCCGCACTCGCAGGTGAAGTCCCACCGGTCCTGCGCGGGCTCGATGCCCTCGAACCGCCTCGCCGCCTCGTGAACGTGCGCGTTGACCTCGAGCAGGACGTCCTGCGGCTCAGCTTCTCGCTTTTCGCGACGACCGGTCACAACTCTCCCAACGCGGTTCCCTCAACCCCGTCCTTCGCCGGCAAGCCTAGAACGGATTCGTCGCCCTAGACAACACCGAGCGCGCCGCTAGAGATGCGCCGCACGCCAGGCGCGGCCAAGCGCGAGCCTTTCCGGCGGCGTGGGATGGCTGAAGAGGAAGAGGTAGGCAAGACGCGGCGGCTCGAGGTCCGAGAGGTTGCGGCGCGCCAGCTCCAGATGCGCCCGCGCAAAGGCTGACGGCTCCTCCGTGAGATCGAGCGAGCACGTGTCGGCAGCGCGCTCGAACCGGCGCGAGAGCCAGGCGCCGCCGGGGAGTACCAAGAGCTCGAGAGCGAGGATGATCAGCAGCGCCTCCGGCAGGGTGTCCGGCTGAGCAACCCGCGTTCCCAGCACGGCCCAGAGGATTGCAACGGCGAGCGCGGCGCCGGCCATCGCAAGCGCGGTGAACTTCGCGACGTGCCCGTCACGCCGGTGACCCAGCTCATGCGCCACGACGATCTGCACCTCGGCCGAGTCGGCCGCCTGCAACAGCGTGTCGAAAAGCACGACGCGACGCGTGCGACCCATGCCTGACACGTAGGCGTTGACCTTCGTCGTGCGGCGGCTCGCGTCGGCGACGAGCACTTCTCGCACCGGCACCCCGGCCCGCTGCGAGAGCGCGCGCAGCTCGGCAGCGAGGCGTTCATCCTCGAGCGGGCGGAAGCGGTTGAAGATCGGCTCGAGGACGACGGGAGCGACGAACGAGAGGAAGAGCACTGCCAGCGCGAGAGCGGCCCCGGCCGGCAGCGCCCACCAGCCCGGCAGCGCCCGCGCGAGCGCAACGGCGGCCGCCCACGCCGCCGCTCCCAGCACGAGCGAGATCGCGAGGCCTTTGCCCCGATCGACGAACCAGGCGCCGGCGCCCTGGGTCGAGAAGCCCCAACGCCGTTCCCGCCACCAGCCGCGCCAGAAGGCGAGCGGCGTGCGCAGGACGCTCGAAAACGTCATGACGAGGGCGGCGTACGCGGCTGCGGCGGCGACCGGCGGCCACGACTGCAGCGGTGAGAAGAGCCAGTCCCCGAGCGGGCTCCAAGCGAGCGCCGCGAGCAGGCCAGCGGCAAGAGCCACGTCCAGAACGAGGGCGAGATAGAGCGGCCGGTGGTATGCGCCTGCGCGCGTTCGCTCGTGCTGGGAGAACTCCTCGGCTGCATCGATTTCGGCTGTGTTCATCGGTTCTTGAGGTTACGTGCGTAACCGCGTTCCGGCCTTCGTCGTTTTCAGTCCCGAAACCCGCAAACAAACCCCCGTTTCGGGCGAAAGGAGGGGTGAGTTAGATGCTGTTGCTGATTCTTCTGGCGATTCTGGCGATCATTGCGCTCGGTGTCGGATTCGTCGCTCACTGGCTGTTCATCGTGGCCGCAGTGCTCGCGCTGATCTGGCTGATCAGCCTCTTCACCGGCGGCTTCGGCACCGGCGCGCCAGCATCTGAAGTGGATCTGGTGGGAGCACTGGACTGCCGCAGCTGCTCCGCGAAGCACAAGGACTGCTCTTGCGGCGCGACCCGTTCCTGGGTCATGTTTCTCTAGCTGCCCGTTTTCCACCCCGCTGATCCGCAGTTCCACGGATGCGTGCGATCGGCCGGGACAGCACCCTCTGAATAGATCCCTACGAGGGAGTCGCTGCTGCCGATGCAGTTCGGCAGGCCTATTTCGGCGGGAGGCCCATGAGGAGGCTTCGGACAATCTCGCTGCTACTGGTGGGAGCCTCCGGTCTGGCTGTCGTCGCGAACGCGACCGGCACCACGGGTAACAGGGCACCGCGTCGTCTCGCGGCCGCCCCGGCAAGCGTCTCGAGCCGCTACGTAGTGGTCGGGGATGGACCAGTCCTGCAGGTCGGGAACACCGTCTACGTCGCCGACGTGTCACAGGTTGGAATCCCGACGGGGTCTGCGGTCGTCGTTTCGACGCCGGCGGGGAACGCGCAGCCGATCAAGGCTCGCGTCGCCGGCGGCTCGGTGCAGGCGGCGATCCCCGACGGCGCCGGGGGCTGGTACATCGGGGGGACGTTCACGAGCATGGGAGGCGTGGGTCGTCCGGGGCTCGCGCACCTGTTGACAAACGGAACGCTCGACACGGCCTTCGTGCCGCCGGAGCTGGGACAGGTGCGCGCGCTCGCGCTCGATGGCGGGCGGCTGTACGTCGGCGGCGTCCAGACGCTGTCCGCGGATCCGTGGTTCGCCCCGGTCTTGAGCGCGCTCGACCCCGCCACGGGCGCCCTCCTGCCGATCTCCTATTCGCTCCTGGCGCATACGGACGAATCGCCGGCGTTCGGGGTGATCGCACTCGCTGCGGGTGACGGGAGGCTCTTCGCCGCTTTCAACGGAGACAACGGCGTCGCCGCGTACGACGAGGGCACCGGTGCGCTGCTGTGGAGCCAACCCGGAACCCAGTCCTTCGACGCGTACAGCGGTCCGGCTGCGCTCGGGCTTGCCGCCGGAAGGCTGCTCGTCGGCGGCCAGGTCTCGACGCCCGGCGGCCCGGTCAACCTCGAAGAGCTCGATCCGACCACCGGTGCGCCGTTGGGGAAGCCTGCGGTCGGCGGGCCGGTGTCAGGGATAGCGACCGCGGCGAGTACCGCTTACGTACTCGCCCGCAGCTCTCACTTCTCCGGTCTGAGCGTGTGGAAGCTCGGCCTGCCGTCCGGGACGCTGACTCGTCTGGCAGTCGTCAAGGGCGCATCGGCGATCGCGGTCAGCGGCACCAGCCTCTACGTGGCCGGGCAAGCCGCCGTGGGGGGAGCCGTGCGGATCTATCTCCTCGACGTCCGGCAGACGAAGCCGAACCCGCGAACACTGTCGACGGTGTTGATGGGCGGCGGTGTGAGCGCGCTCGGCCTGCAGACCGGGCGCCTCCTCGTCGCCGGCTCGTTCCTCGGGATGAGCGGAGTCGAGCGAGCCGGGCTCGCGGCCTTCGATGCGACCACGGGATCACTTCTTCCCTGGCGTCCGGCGGTGCCGGGAGGCCTTGTGCGAGCGCTCGCGAGGTTCGGGAAGAAGATCTACCTCGCTGGAGCCTTCAAGCGCGTGTCGGGGAAGCCCCGAGCCGGGCTCGCGGCGGTGAGCGCGCTCGGCAAGGGGAAGCTGCTGCCCTGGCGCCCCCGTCTATCCCAGGGCTCGTTCGGGTCGGTCGTCGTCGCGGGCAGGCGCGTGTTCGCCGGCGGATCCGCAAAGCGCCATGGCACGAAGACTGCGACGCCGTTTCGGCACCTGCTCGTGTTCTCGGCGACGACTGGAAGACAAGTGCCGTTCGAGTCCCGAATCGGCCATGTGAATCTCATGGCCGTAGGCCACCGGCTCGTGATCACCGAGAACACGTGCAGTGAAAGCGGCATCACGTCCGCGTGCCTAACGGCCTTCCGCGTCGGTGGTGCCGGCCGGCCGATGTGGAGGCAATCGATCGAGGGCACGGTCAACGTCCTGCAGACGAGCGCTTCCACCCTTTATGTCGGGGGCCAATTCTCGAGCGTCGAGGGACAGCCCAGGACGAACCTTGCAGCACTGGCCCTAAATCAATCCGGAACGCTCCGGAAGTTCGCGCCAGAGATATCGCTGCCGGTGACCGCCCTCGCACCGACCGACTACGGCCTCGTCTTCGCCACCAACGCCTTCGGCGCTGGAAGCAGCGGCCCTTACTTCGCCGGGGCGCAGGCACTCGGCGCAATAGCCGCCAACGGAGACGTCTTGCCCTGGCAGCTGACCTTCCCGCCGAACGACGTCCCGCTTTCCTCGAGCGACACCGCCGCAGCCGCCGGAAACTTCTCGGTTGGGCATCTCACACGTGTGCCCGGCGGTCTCGTAGCCCGCGGCAACTTCTCGTGGATCGGCCCCGCAGACAACCCTGCGCCCGGCAGCCTCGTCTGGCTCCGCTAGCGCGTTCTGGAGGTGCTCGATCGTGGGTAGACGATGAAGAGCCTCGTCGTAGCGGGGATGTCCCTCGTGCTTCTGCTCGTCTCGGCGACGCAAGCCGCCGCGGGGGGCAGGTCATCGCTCGACAGCCGCCGGGCGCAGACCTCTCTCAGCTACCACTGGCCGATCAAGCCCTTCGACAGTCAACATCCCGTCCGGGGCGCCTTCGGCGACCCGAGGATCGCCGGCGACAGCCGACCCTTCGGCTGGACAGGTCCGACGGAGATCGGGGCCCACTCTTTCCACAACGGCATCGACATCGTGGCTGCGCCGGGGACGCCCGTGTACCCGGTCGTGTCGGGTCGGGTGGCGCGCGCCAAGTCGGATGAGATCGTCGTCCACACCGACGACGGACGCGGCTTCCAGTACTACCACCTGAGCCGGGCCCCGGCCGTGCAACGGGGCAGGCTCGTCGTCGCCGACCGGACGGTCCTCGGGTGGATCCGGGCGTCGTACGGCCACGTCCACCTGGCCGAGATCGACCACCACCACGTCCACAACCCACTCGACCGGGGCCACCTCGAGCCTTACCACGATCGGACACGGCCGGTGGCCAACGACCTCTACGTCGACGACGGTCCGGTCCCGAGCCCGATCGACGGCCGTTCGATCGGGCCTGACGACCACTTGGCCGTCGCCGCCAAAGACCGACCGCCCCTGTCCGAGCCTGGTCCGTGGCTCGGTCGCCCCCAGACCCCGGCCCTGGTCGAGTGGCGGCTGTCCTCCGGCCGGACCAACGGGAAGTGGAAGGTCGCCGTCGACTTCCGGCAGACCCAACCTCAGCCGCGGGACTTCTGGGAGGTCTACGGAGCCGGCACCTACCAGAATTCGCCCGTCTTCGAGCACCGCCTGTTCAGCGGCACTCCCGGGCGCTACCTGTTCCGAATCCACGTCCACCCGAGCCGTCTGCAGCTCGACCGCCTCTATGAACTCACGGTACGAGTCGCCGACGTCCGCGGAAACCGGTCGACCACCTCCTGGCCGCTCGAGGTCACCGGCTAGACCGGCAAGCAGCCACGCACCGGTCTCACCTGGCTCTCAAGTTCGCCCCGTAGGCTGGCGCCCGCTTTGCAGCGAGTCGCGGTCGTCGTTCTTGCGGGGTCTCTCCTCACCGGGCTGCTACTCGGGTCTGCCGAACTGCCGGGCCATCGACACGAGGCGCGCGCGGGCACGCGGAGTGGGATCCACAAGATCCGCCACGTCGTGATCATCATGCAGGAGAACCGCTCGTTCGACTCCTATTTCGGCACCTACCCAGGCGCCGACGGGATCCCGATGCAGAAAGGCGTTCCGACTGTCTGCTCACCCGATCCGAAGACTCACGAGTGCGTCAAGCCGTACCACGACACGTCCGATCGCAACGCAGGCGGGCCGCACGACACGGTCGACGCGATTCACGACATCAACCGGGGCAAGATGGACGGCTTTCAGTCCCAGGCCCGCAAGGGACGCTTCCTCGCGTGCCACGACACGGACTTTCCCGGCTGCTCGCTGACGCCGTCGAAGCCCGACGTGATGGGCTATCACGACTGGCACGAGATCCCGAACTACTGGGACTACGCGCAGAGCTTCGTCCTCCAGGACCACATGTTCGAGGCGGACAACTCCTGGAGCCTGCCGGCGCACCTCGCGCTCGTCTCCGGCTGGACGGCACGCTGCTCGAAGCACGGCGACCCGATGAGCTGCAAGTCCGCCCTCACGGCTCCGTTCGGCGCCACGGGCCGCGGGAAGAAGCTCGACTACCCATGGACCGATCTGACGTGGCTCATGCACCGCTACCACGTGAGCTGGCGCTACTACATCGCTGATGGGAGCCAGCCCGACTGCACCGACGATCAGATGTTCTGCAAGGAGTCGCCCCAGAGCGCGGCGACGCCCGGCATCTGGAACCCGCTGCCGCGCTTCGACGACGTGAAGCAGGACCATCAGCTCGGCAACATCCAGCGGGTGCGGGACTTCTACCGCGCCGCCCGCAAGGGAAGGCTGCCTGCCGTCTCGTGGGTCACGCCGTCCCAGGCCGTGAGCGAGCATCCCCCCGCGCTCGTCACCGCCGGGCAGACGTATGTCACCCACCTGATCGACTCGATCATGCGCGGCCCCGACTGGAGCTCGACCGCGATCTTCCTCGCCTGGGACGACTGGGGCGGGTTCTACGACCACGTCAAGCCGCCGCGGGTGGACGGCGAGGGCTACGGGATCCGCGTGCCGGCGCTCGTGATCAGTCCGTACGCCCGGAGGGGCTATGTCGATCACCAGGTTCTCAGCTCCGACGCGTACCTCAAGTTCATCGAGGACGACTTCCTGCACGGTCAGCGGATCGATCCGCACACCGACGGTCGGCCCGACTCACGGCCCGATGTGCGCGAGAACGTGAAGATCCTCGGCAACCTCGTCAACGACTTCGACTTCGACCAGCAGCCGCGCCCGCCGCTCGTCCTCCCGCTCCACCCGCCGTTCAGCTAGAGCAGCGCGCGAGTAGACCCCACTCCGCACGGATGCAGCTCGTTCGAGCCTCTACGCCGACGGCGATGGGGCGAAGCTGCGCAAGATCTGCACCGTGATGAAGACGCTCGTTCTCACGATCGCGGCGGCGGCCGCGGCGCTCGCGCTCGCAGGCTCAGCGCGCGCCGGCCTCGCGCAGGAACGCGCTCTCGCCGAGCGGTACGCACCCGTCGTGCGCCTCGTCGCCGGCGGTGAGGGCTGCGGCGGCTTGCACTACGTGCCGATCGACGTCGATCACCTCTTCGGCGAGCCGACCGTGGCGCTGCGCGGGCCCTGGGGGAACGACCTGGTCGAGATCGCGCCGAAGGCGACGGACCTCGGCCGCGGGCTCTGGGGGTACCACCTCGACTTCCCGGGCGACGCGCTCCAGCCGGGCTGCGACTACCTGGACTGGCAGCAGCACCTTGGCGCCGAGCGGACGCCGACGGCGTACGCGCACGTGGTCACCGACCCCGCGCACCCGGGGAAGCTCGCGCTCCAGTACTGGTTCTTCTACATCTTCAACGACTGGAACAACCTGCACGAGGGCGACTGGGAGATGATCCAACTCGTCTTCGACGCTCCCACGGCCGCGGCCGCGCTGCAGACGTCGCCGGTCGAGGTCGGGTACAGCCAGCACGAGGGCGCCGAGCGCGCGACGTGGGACGACTCGAAGCTCGAGCGCGTCGACGGCACCCATCCGGTCGTCCACCCGGCCGACGGCTCGCACGCGAACTTCTACGGCGCGGCGCTGTATCTGGGTAGCTCCGCGAAGGAGGGCGTCGGCTGCGACGACACCCGCGGCCCAACCGTCGACGTGCACCCGAAGGTCGTCACGATCCCGAGTGCTGAAGCCGCCGCCCGCTCGAGCTATCCGTGGATCGCATTCGAGGGCCGCTGGGGCGAGCTGCGACCGGCGTTCTTCAACGGCCCGGAGGGACCGAACCTCAAGGAGCAGTGGACGCACCCGATCACCTGGGCGGAAGACTGGCGGAGCCGGAGCTACACGGTGCCCGGCGGAAGCGTCTTCGGGCCGGCGGCGACGGGCTTCTTCTGCGGTGCGGTGGCGCAGGGGTCGCGGTCGCTCGTCCAACTCGTGGCGAACCCTGTCGAGTTCAGCCTGGTGCTCGGGGGGATCGTCCTCGTCGTCCTCTTCCTGCTCACCCGGACGACCTGGCGCCCCGCGGCTCCACTCCATCTCGCCCGCCGCCGTGCCTGGGGACAGACGCTCGCGGCAGCCGGGCGGATGTACGCCGAGAGGTGGCCGCTCTTTGTCGGCCTCGGCGCCCTCTTCGTGCCGATCGGCCTGCTCGTCTCACTCCTGCAGGCGCTCCTGCTGCACACCACGAGCGTGCTCGCGGTCCAGGTAGGGCACGGCAGCGGCAGCGTAGCGGCGTTCCTCGCGCTCGCACTCGGGACGACGCTCACGCTTCTGGGGCTCGGCCTGGTCATCGCGGCGACGTCCAGAGCGCTGCTCGAGATGGACGCCGGACGCCGAGTGGGGCCGATCGAGGCGTACCGGCTGTCGATCCTGCGAGCCCCTCGCCTCTTCGGCGCCCTGCTCGTCGCCGTGGTCGTCGTCTCGCTGCTCGGGAGCTCGCTCTATCTGCTGCCGATCGCCGTCTGGCTCGCAGGCCGCTGGGCGCTCGTCGTGCCCGTGGTCGAGCTGGAGGATCTCGGCGCGCTCGCCTCGCTCCGCCGGAGCCGCCTCCTCGTCCGCGGGCACTGGCTCAAGGTCGCCTCACTCGTCGTTGCCGGCGGCGGGCTCGTGCTCCTGCTCGGACCGATCGTCGGCGCCCTGCTGATCCTCGCGACGAGCGCGCCGTTCTGGCTCGTCAACGTCGTCGCAGGAGCGATCTACGCAGTAGCGATGCCCTTCGTCGCGCTCACGACCGCGTACCTCTACTACGACTGCCGCGTCCGGGACGAGCTTCGCACGGACGAGACGGGCGATCGGCTCCCCGCCGAGATCGGGCTCTCGGCCTGACCTGCTGTGGGCGACCGCAGCCGCAACGGAAGAATCGCCGCGTGGGTCGAGCGAGGTCATCGCGCACGCGCACGCGCCGAGCAGGCCCGGTCGAGCCACCCCTCTTTCGAGGTCGGGTTCAGCCTGTTCGAGAGCGACTCGATGATCGGCGGAGGGCTGCTTGCCGGTGCGTTGGCCTACCGTCTCTTCGTCCTCCTGCTGCCTACGGCTCTCCTGCTCGTCTCCGGTCTGG
>Ga0335076_10008262_pt1 | contig 10505 bp, 7 predicted proteins | sample Lox_Sample_25_FD_206717 | JGI IMG/M metagenome (GOLD analysis project Ga0335076, IMG submission 206717) | Soil microbial communities from Loxahatchee National Wildlife Refuge, Florida, United States - Lox_Sample_2.5 | ecosystem: Environmental > Terrestrial > Soil > Wetlands | place: USA: Florida...
AACCATAGGACGCCGGAACTCAGACCGCTGGTCGCGGCCAGATCGAACAGGTGGCTTGACTTGCGAAAGTAAAGCGCCGTGGAGTAGGCGAATACGTATCCGGAGCCCGCGTCCACCGGCCGGGTAGCCACTACCAACCGCTGGCCGCCGCTACCGATAACGCTCGTGCCTGAACCGCTGCACTCCCAATCCCAACTTCCCCATAGCACCACCCCGGCGACTTCATCGTTACTTGCAGTATCAAACTCAACTCGATCGCAGAAGTTAGTAAACGTGATGCAGCGCGGCGCACCCTGAACCGGAGGCGCGAACAGCGCCGCCAGGACGAGAACCAGCAGAGAGATCGCCAGCTTCTTCATATACGCTCCTTGTCAAACCATAAGTCCTTCCGGTTTTGCCAGTGGCAGGCGGCCCGGCCCACGGGAAATAAGTACGCTCTCCGTGGCTTGGAATGCGAGTTTTCAGGAACGACTTGAATTAGGCGCCTGGTCAAGAGCTATGACCTGGCGCCCTTGGTTTACCAGGTCACCTTAAGGGCAAACTGCAACTGGCGCGCGTCGAACGCAGCGGTTCCGCCCTGGCGGCTGTCCCACAGGGGATTGACATCCGACACATTGAAGCGGTTCACGAAGTTGAATGCGTCCACAATCGCCTCCATCCCCACGCGCTCGGTGAAGGCAATCTTTCTGGAAACGCGCATATCGGTGAACAGATCATAGGGCTTGGTGCCGGCATTGCGGCCGAGGTTGCCGTCCAGGGTGCCATCCAGGAAGCATGCGGGGATCAGGTAGCCCGTGGGCGAAAAACGCGAAGGCGCCGCGCTGTCGCCGCAGGAGTTGGTGACTCCGGCAGCCGAGACCATGGGGCGATCGGTGGGCGTGCTGAAATCAAAGTTACGGTCGTCGCCGGTGATGATGTTGAAGGGGCGGCCCGAGACCGCTTCAATGATGGGGGCGATGGTCCAGTCGGAGAGGAGTTTGCCGACAAATCCGTTGCCGCTAACTTTGCCGCTCTGGTAGACCGCGCTGAACACGAAGCGATGACGTTGATCGAAGAGAGAATTCGAGCGTTCCGCCGCCAGGTCGTAGTTGTCCTGCGGTTCGAGCGGCGATTGCAGGTCAGTGGAATCGTCGATGGCGTGCGACCAGGTGTAGGACAGCAGGAATTCGTAGTGCTGTCCGAAGCGCTTGCGCAGGTTGGCAGTGAGGCCGTGGTAAACCGAGCTGCCGCTGGAGAAGTTCGCGGGCATGTCGCTGAAAGGCACGCAGCCGCTGAGCGTCGTGGGATTGCAGGCGGCGTTGAGGCCGTCGGCTTGAATGATCTGTTGCGCCAATCCGACGCAGGGCGCCGCCAACGGATTCAGTAACAAGGCTTGAGCCAGGGCGGGATTCAGTCCCGAGGGCCGGAAGAAGTTGGTGAGGGCGGCCGCCACCCAGGGCTGGCCGGTCGTCAGACTGACTCCGCAGGGCGTTCCCGTGGCCCCCACACCGGTCGGTCCGAGAGACGCGCCCGAGTTAGGATCTCCCAGCGCCACCCGCCAGTTCGCCAGCAGCGGCCCGCTCTTTACCGCGTTCACGTTGATTGGCCGGTTCAGGTGACGCCCGCCGTTGAAGTTGTATTCCACGGCGAGTGACAGATCGTGTCCCAGGTCCTTCTCGAACGTGAAGTTGATCTGATGCGAATAGGCATACTGGAAGTTCTTTCCGGTAGGGAATCCAAAGGGCAGGAATGCCAACGGCACCGGCGCCGCCGGATTGAGAAATGCCTGGTTCACGAAAATTGAAGGAGCATTCGGAGCCGGATTGAAACGCTGCTGGTTGGGAAGATAATTGAAGGCCGCCGGCAGGCATCCCAGCAGTCCCTGAAAAGCGTTGGTGGCGTTCAAATTGGATAGCGTCGCATTGCAGCCGCCGGGCGAACCCGGAGTGAGCACCAGCTGCGGCGCCTGAGTGCCGTCGGCGACATCGGAGTCGAACGCCAGCCCCAGCAGCGGATGGTCGTAGAACAGACCGTAGGAAGCGCGGAAAACGCTCTTGCCGTCGTTGTGCGGATCCCAGGCCAATCCGATCCGCGGCGCGAAGTTGTTGGTGTCGCGCGGAATTCCCTGGGTAATGTGCAGGGAATCCTGCGCGGCTTGCGCCAGAGGATTGATGGCTCGGAACGTGGGAGTGAATTCGACGTCGTAGCGGATGCCGTAGTTCAAGGTGAGGTTCGACCGGATCCTCCAGCTGTCCTGCACGAACCCGCCCAGGGTGGTGTTGGAAAAGGCGTCGTGCGGATTGCCGATACCCTGAATGAAATTGGATGGGACTCCGGCCCCATAGGCCTGCACCGGGCTGAACGCCGGGAATGAGATGCCGGTGGGCGGCGCGATCACCGGAGCGTCGAAGCCGAGGCTCTGCTGGCCAAAGTTGTAGATGCCCCCGAAGTTCACGGTAAAGTCGGCGCTCAGCGGCAGGTAGTTGGAGTCGATCCCGAACTTGATGTTGTGAGTTCCTCGGGACCAGGAAAAGTTATCGGTGAGCTGGTATCGCTGCTCGGTCCGGTCGACAAAAGAGAAGGGTTCCCGTCCGAAAAAGGCGAAGCCGGGAATATTCACCGCCACCCCGCTGCCGCCTGGCGATCGGGAAAATCCGTAGAGGAGTCCGCGCCGCGCGTACTGGAAGCGGAATTCGTTGATCTTGTTGTTGCCGATCGTCCATTGATCCTGGCCGGTGATCGACCAGTCGTGATAGTTCTGATTCGAAGTGCGGGAGGCGGAGTTCTGCCCGAAATTCTGCGGGCCTTGCGCCTGCACCTGGATGCCGGTCTGATCGCTGGGGCTGACGCCCGCGCGCAGCATGATGTGGTTGTTAGACGAGAAATTGTGGTCGAGACGCAGAGAATAAAGATCGGTTCGCTCAGAAACCGGGAAGTTGCCGCGCAGACTGTTCAATGCCACAAACGATGCCGGCACGAAACAGGGTGGAACCTGGCAGGAAGTGGGGAAGCCGCTGAAGCCGCCAAACTGCGCCGGCCACGCGCCATTCAGCGCCATGCCCGAGGAGAGTCCGGCCAGTCCGGCATATTGGCCCACTTCCTGCGCGAACAGGGGATTCAGGAATTCCTGCTGCTGCACCGCCGGATTGGTAAGAAAACCAATCTGCTGGGGCGTCAGCTGCAGGATGCCAAGCGGCAAGCCCACTTGGGCCGTGTCGAACTGCACCAGGCCGAAGTTGTTGGCTCCGATAGAGGAGAATCCAGTCTCCTGGCGCCACGTGCCTTCGTAGGAGAAGTAATAGAAAGTCTTATCTTTCTTGAGGGCGCCGCCGAAGGCCGCGCCCGCCTGCACCCGCGTATAAGCCGGATTCGACACCGTGCTGAACGGATTCACCGCCTGGAAATTCCGGTTGCGCAGGTACCCAAACAGGGTGCCGTGCATGTCGTTAGCGCCGGAACGGGTGATGATGTTGACCACGCCCCCGGAGGCGCGGCCATACTCGGCGGCATAACCGTTGGTGATGATCTGGAATTCCTGCACACCTTCCTGAGAGACGGTGGAGCGGATGCCGTTGGTCGAATTGTCGACCGAATCCTCGCCATCCACGTTGACCAGGTTCGAGCGGGCCCTCTGCCCGCTCATGTTCAGACCGGAAGTAGAGGCCGCGCCGATGGACGGCGCGTCATCGCGGGCCAGGCGCGAATCGGTCAGGGCGAAGTTGATGTAATTGCGCCCGTTGATGGGCAAATTATCGATGCGCTGCTGGCTGATGGTGTCGGTGGAAGAGCTACGCTCGGTCTCCACCAGTTCCGCCTCGGAACTGACATTGACAACCGTCTGCCCGCCGGCGACGGAAAGCCCTACCGGCAGCTCGGCCATTTGGCCCACGGTGATGGTCACGTCCGTGGCTTCCAGTTTGGCGAAGCCGGGAGCCTGTACCGTGACCCTATACTTCCCCGGGGGCAGAGCCAGGACCCGGTATTCACCATCGATGTTGTTGGTGGTGGAACGTTCAAAGGCCCGGGCCTGGTCGCGGGCTGTAACCGTGGCGTTGGTGACGAGGTTACCCTTCGGATCTTTTACGGTGACGTGCAAGTCGCCACTGGCTACGCCCTGGGCGAAGCCCTGCGAAGTCAGCAGCAGGATCAGAAACGCCAACCATACCTTATTCTGAATTTTCATGAAGGGGCTCCTTCCGCCAACTTGACAGCCGGATCACTTGGGAAAAAATAACCCGCGAGCTTCCGCCGACAGCCGCCGGCTGGAAAACGACGCACGTATTTGCTGGCAGGTGAATCCGGCTGGTTTGTACATCAACGGCAAGGGGAAAGCAAGCCGGAAGCGTGAGAGGAATAGGCTTAGTCAAGCGGCTGGGATCGACATGACTGTGGCGATTTTCAATAGCACCCGCCGGTGGCCTGCCGGTGTTACCCCGGCATGAGCGCTTCAGGCCCTCGATAGGCCCACCGAGTGCCGAATTTGTGCAGAACAACGCCTGGCGATGTGCGCCTGCAGCATCAATATGCTGTAATAAGAAACACACTCATGCCCAGTCGCCGTATAAAGTTGCGCCGCCGCTGGAAGGACATCTACCGCGACCTGCGAGGAACGCTGGCGGTTCTCCGCGCCATCGCAGGTACCGAGCATCCCCTTCTGGCGCATATCATCCCCATCCGGCGCTGCAATCTCTCCTGCGAATACTGCAACGAATACGACGACTTCTCCAAGCCGGTGCCGACAGAGGAGATGTTCCGCCGGGTCGACAAGCTGGGCGAGTTGCGCACCGCGGTAGTTACCATCAGCGGCGGGGAACCGCTGCTGCATCCGGAACTGGATGCCATCATCGGCCGCATTCGCCGGAATGGGATGATCTCGGGCCTCATCACCAATGGCTACCTGCTTACCGGTGAGCGCATCGAGCGGCTCAACCGGGCCGGGCTGGAGTGGCTTCAGATTTCGATCGACAACGTTACCCCGGATGACGTTTCCAAGAAGAGTCTCAAGGTCCTCGACAAGAAACTACAACTGCTGGCCGAGTATGCCGACTTTCACGTCAACATCAACTCTGTGGTGGGCGGCGGAGTGCGCAATCCCCAGGATGCATTAGTCATTGGCAAGCGGGCATTGGAGCTGGGATTCAGCTCAACGGTCGGAATCATTCATGATGGCGATGGGCAGCTACAGCCGCTGAAGGACGAAGAGCGGCGGGTTTATCACGAGATGAAGGCGATGGAGAAGCGCAGCTTCACCCGGGTGAACGCCTTCCAGGACAATATCGCGCAGGGTCGGCCTAATCAGTGGCGGTGCCGGGCCGGATCGCGTTATCTCTACATTTGCGAAGACGGCCTGGTTCACTACTGTTCACAGCAACGCGGGTATCCGGGAGTGCCGCTGGCGAAATACACCCATGCCGACATGCGCCGGGAGTATGCGACGGAGAAGTCGTGCGCTCCGCACTGCACCGTGTCGTGCGTACATCAGGTTTCGATCTTCGATTCGTGGCGCGCCCCGCAGCATCCGGTCGCGGAACCGGTTGGCGGTCTGGTACAGATCGAGTAGGTTTACTGCTTCGGCTTCGCCGTGGGCGGCAGCATTCCGTTCAATCGCAGATATTGCGCAGCCGCGCTGTAATGATCGGCCCAATCGCTGGGCAGCATGATCCAGGCGAAGGCGCGTGTCGCTTTGCGGCCGCCCCAGAGCTCGACACTATCGCCCAGCTTCGAGTCATCCGCCTTGGCCAGCGCGGCCGAGCAGAAATCAAAAGACGCTTTCAGCGCGGCCACCAGTTTTTCCTTGCCGTCACTGTCCTTCACTTCCGCAACCTTCGGCTCGGCCACATCCCCGGCTTTGGCACAGAGATAATTGTTGGATTCGATGATATGAGCGACCAGGTGGCCAAAGGTCATTTGCGGCGGTGTCGGTTGATAATTGAACTTGTCGGCGGGCATCTCCTCGACCGCGGCAACCAGGTTTTTCTGCTGGCGCGGAAGGATCTCCCGTACCACATCGGTGACCGGACTTTTCGACTGGGCCCAGACCGTCGCCGTCACCATCACACAGAGTAATGAAAGCCAGAAGTGCTTCATGGCGTGCCTCCGCTACGAACCAAAGGATATACCCTGGGCTTGGGAAATGGGGGATTGAAGATTGGTGATGCTTAATTGAAAACCAGGCGCGGAATCTCAATCAACCCGCAAAATTCAACAACCCCATATTCTCAACTTGGTTTCTTCGCGGTGCCTGAGCGTTTCGCCGCTGGCCCGGCTCCCGGACCTCCGTGATCGCGGCGCATATCGGCGGCCAACTCCTTGATCTCGGTCAGGTCGCGTCGCATCTCACTCCAGCCATACCACATGGCGTAGTCGGGGCTGGCATGGAAGGTGCCCTGGAAGGTACGCATGCGATGCTCCAGGTACATCACGAACAGCTTCTGCTCGATCACCGTCGGTGCATCGTGGAAGGTAAGCAGGTTGGGGAAGGGATAGGCATAGTTCTTGGGCTTTTCGAGCACTCCGTCCTTGTACAGCCCCGCGACGATGCGAATGGCTTCCGCCATCAGGTGATCGGCGTTGCGGATCATGTCGTCGCCCTGTTGTAGTTGCTGCTTGGCAAAGTTGGCGGAGTGACATTGATTGCAGGTGTTAATCATCTTGTCGCGTTCGCGCTGCCAGTCCTCCTGGGTAAGGCGGGCGACGTCGGCCGCCTTGACCGTGTCGACCAGGGCGGTGGGTTTACCAGAAGGATCGAGGACGCCTAACGCCTGCAGAACCGTAGCGCGATCCGCGGCCCATTGTGGGTCCTCCGGCATGGGCAGGCGCACGCCGAGGAATCCCCAGGCGGTCCGAACTTCGTGATTGCCCTCCTGCATGTGGCAGGTCTGGCAGGTGGGAGCGGCTGCATCGGCAGGCAGGCTCTTGAGCTGCTTTAACTCATTACGCACGCCGTGTTTAGACGACGAATACATCTCCCACTGCGGGTGATCGAAGCCCATGTGGCAACTCTGGCAGGCCTGAGGCTGTTTCGCTTCCTCCACCGAAAAGGTATGGCGGGTGTGGCAGGAATCGCATGCGGCCGCGCCGAAGTCGCTGCCGCCCTGGCCCAGCGCTTTGATCTCCTCTGGAGTCTTGAGCCCGATCTTGTGACAGCCCCCGCAACCCTTCTCGCCCTCGGTCATCGCCATGGGCTGCCAGTGGATCGTCGGCATGGCCTTCATCGCGGCCCACGCCATCGCGTGCTTGCCGTGCTTGTACTGATCGACCTGGGTCTGGTGACACTGCGCGCAGGTGTCAGGAGTCGGGATCTTCACCTTGGCCACATCGTCGGCGGAAGTGTGCTGGTCGCCGTGGCAGGCGGTGCAGCTGACATCAACCTGGCTGTGCTTGCTGAGTTTCCAGTCTGAAACGATTTTGGGAGTGACTTTGCTGTGGCAGTCAATACACTGTCCGCCGGAAGGAGTCTGCTGAGCGCCGAGCCAGCCGCTCGTTAGAGTGAGTGCAGTGATCAGGGTAAGAGCTCGCAAAGTCATGAGGCCTCCATAACAATAATGATGATGATAACCACGAAACCACGTGGCAACGACTTTAGTCACACTGCGGCAGCAGCCCCGAGCTAGGAGAAGGCGGCGCCTAGGCCGGCGGATATCAGCTTGTATCCCACGTACCAGGCGGCGACGATTAAGATGGCCGTGCTGCGCTTTACCTTGCTGTTGCAGGAAAAGCCGATCCCTATAAGAATGATGGTCCAGATCATAAACACATCAAGGGCTGTCGCATGATGTAAACAAACCGGCTCCCCGCCGGATCCATAAAATACGCCGGATTGCTGGCCACGGCGTTATTAATGTTGAAGCCCTCCGGTTCCACCCCGCTGAAGAGCGCGACAATCCCCAGGATCGCTCCGATGACTCCGGGAAGGCCGCTATAAGTCACGATGGCCAGCGCAGTCTTGAAACGAACCGCGGCGCCGGCAAAGCGGAACGTCCCCATCAATACCGCGGCCTGGATGACCAGAACCAACAAGGTCAGGACGGGGAAACAATAGGTAATGATACGGGTTAGCGACACCGCCATCTGCAACTGCTTCTGCTGCTGCTCGGATGGTAGCTTCTCGAATTGCTCAGCTCGCTTCGGTGAATGGGCAATTTCGTTCTTGCTCACCTGATCGAAACCAATTTGCCGGTCGACCACATACATAAAAATCAGCGCCATGACCGACATCAGAAGGAACGGTCCCCACCACGCCGAATTGCGGCGCAGGTCGGTGAAGGTTTTGCTGGGCGCGATATACGTGTTCAGAATGCGCGCTCCCTCGGAAAGCGCGGGCGTCTCGGGGGAAGGAGAGATGGGCGTTACGGGAAGCGCGGCCATAGGATGCCTCCAAAGCGCGGATTGTAGCGTGTGATCGCTGCCTAGACAAGACGGCAAAAAAGCGCCCCACCCGGACCGAACGTGCCCGCCCTAGAGGACGATATCCGGCGTGGCCGCCAGCAGGCTCCGGGTGTATCCGTGGGACGGAGCCTCCGTGATCTGGGCGGTGTCGCCGGCTTCCACGATCTTGCCGCGGTACATCACCGCGATGCGTGTGGCCAGGTAGCGCACCACCGGCATGGAGTGCGAAATAAAAAGATAAGCCAGGCCAAACTCCCGCTGCAGTTGCGCCAGGAGGTTGACAATCTGCGCTCCAACGCTAACATCCAGCGCGGAAACCGGCTCATCCGCCACCAGAAACTTCGGCCGCAACGCCAGGGCGCGAGCGATGCCAATGCGCTGCCGCTGTCCCCCGCTAAACTCATGGGGAAAGCGCCGGCTGGCCGATTCGTCCAGTCCCACGGCATGCAACAGTTCCGTAACTCGCCGCCGGCGCTGGTCCTTCGCCAGGCGCTCGTGAATGATCAGCGGCTCAGCGATCACGTCTGCCACGCGCATGCGAGGATCGAGCGAGCCGAAGGGATCCTGAAAGATGATTTGCATATCGCGGCGCAGGCGGCGCATTTCGCCCCGCCTGGCGGCGAGCAGATCGTGACCATTGAATCGAATGTTCCCTGAAGTTGGCTCGATCAGGCGCAGGATCAGTCGCCCGAGCGTGCTCTTTCCCGATCCCGATTCGCCCACCAGCCCGAAGGTCTCGCCGGCTTCGATGTCGAGCGAAACCCCGTCCACAGCGCGAACCTCGCCCCGCGCGCCGCCGCCGAAGATGGACTCGCCCAGCGGGAAGACCTTAACCAGGTTGCGCACTTCGACCAGAGCCATGGCTCACCGAATATTATTTCGTTTCCAGATTCTGGAATACGGAACGTTACCCTTCCAACCTACTGCAGCGCAATCAGCGGCACTGCCGCCAGTGCAGCCACCATGCCCACGGTTTTCCACCGCGTAAAGCGCTCTTTCAGGATGACTCTCGCCAGTAAAACCGTGATCGCGGGATAAAGCGACGAAAGCACGACCGCCACGTCCAGTCGCCCCAGTTGACTGGCGCGGATGAAGACCGCGGTGCCGGTTACGTCCAGGGTTCCGGCAAGCAAGGCAAGGAGGAGCGAACGCTTATCCACGCTTCGGAGCGCGCCCGTGGCCAGCACCATCCCGGCAGTGACGATCAGCGAGGTAATTTTTGAAATCGTTGCAAGCCATGAGGCAGACTCGTTGCCGGCCTGGTGCACGCAGAGATAGAAACCGGCAAACCCAAGTCCGGCGAGCGCGGCCAGCCCGAGCCCTTCCGGGCGCACCGCACCGTCTTCCTGGCGCGAAATCAGCCAAACCCCGCATCCTGCGCAGAAGAACCCCGCGAGCGGAACCATTCCCGGAGAGCCCTCAGTCAGAATCTCAAAGACAGTGGGAATCCCGGCTCCCAACACCGCTGCTACGGGCGTGGTCAGGCCCATCTGGCCCAGAGAAAGCACGCGGTAAAACACTGCCAGAGCGATTCCACCGACTGCGCCCGCGGCGACCGCCCATCCCACCGCGTGGTGCGATGGGAATGGTCCGCGCGACGAGACTGCCACCCATCCCATGACGAAGGCCCCGCTCGCGTGCGCGATCGCCGCGAACAAAAAGGCATTCACCCGCTGAGAAGCGACTCCACCGACGAAATCGCTGCTGCCCCAGCAGACCACCGCCACCAGGCTGAGCGCGACCGGGAGAAGTTGGGGAGTCAGGTGCATGCGCGCGAAGCCATGAGACTAGCACGTCCGTTGGGTTGAGTGCGTCCTGGACCGGTGGCCCACTCAAGCCCCCGTTTCTTCAGGGAAAGTCACGTCTGGAAGCTGTGAAGAAATTGTTTCTCCCGATCCAACTACGCCATTGCGAAATCAGCCGGCAATTGTAGACTGCTCGGTGTGAGCGACGACAGCGTGCCTGCTGAACCGCGATTAGCCCCCATCGATCGACAACAACTTGTGCTGCGCGGCATCGACGTCCAACCGTTGATCGACGAAGAGCATAGCGCGCGTCTGATCTGGCAACTGATCGGACGCCTGGATCTGAGCCTCTATCACGCGCAGATCGAGGCGGTGGAAGGGCGCGCCGGGCGG
>Ga0335076_10008264_pt1 | contig 10505 bp, 10 predicted proteins | sample Lox_Sample_25_FD_206717 | JGI IMG/M metagenome (GOLD analysis project Ga0335076, IMG submission 206717) | Soil microbial communities from Loxahatchee National Wildlife Refuge, Florida, United States - Lox_Sample_2.5 | ecosystem: Environmental > Terrestrial > Soil > Wetlands | place: USA...
GCCTTCCCGCACCTCACGGGCGGCACGCAGGTCCTCGGGTCCGGCCGTGGCGTCCGGGCGCAGCAGTCCGCTCAGGCGCAGCCAGTCGTTGCCGGTTTCGGCCCCGGCCAGCAGGTCCGTCCCGAGGTCCAGGTCCTTGGTGTTGACGAACGCCTGCACCAGCAGCAACGGCTCGGGTGCCGGCCGCCAGTCGTGCTCGTCGCCCGGAACCCACGACGGAAGGGTCATGGCGCCAGGCTACCAGGCGTGACCGGTTAAATAACTTGACCGGTCACGCGTGACCTCTAAGCTGCTGTTAGCGGTCACGGACGCTGGTGACCACGGCGTAGCGATATGGGAGGTGTCCGATGCTTCTGCTGATGGACAAGGCGGGTTGCCCGGTCGCGAGCCGGGCGCGGCCCTGGGACCGGCTGCTGGTCCGCGTGCACGGGTTCCGCCTGGACCAGCAGCTGGCCGACGGGGCCTCGCCGGAGGCCAGCGTCGAGCTGGCCCTGCGCGCCCAGTTGCTGGTGCGCCCGCGGCACCGGCGCGAGCTGGCCCGTGCCATGGGCCGGGTGCTATCGACGGCCCGGCGGCGCCCCCGCGCCGGCGGCGTGAGGGTGCCGGTCTGCCGGGACCGGGTCCGTGAATGTGAGGACGAGCTCGGCGAGCTGATCGGCCGGCTGCGGGCGCGCGGGCCCGTCCTGGCCCGCGGAGTGGCCAAGGCCGGCCTGCTGCTGGCGGACGGGAGCGGGCCGCTCTACCGCCGGTCCAGCCGCGACGACCTGCGTGCCGGGGTTCGCCAGGCGGCAGACGCGCTGATCCTGGCCGGCTAATCCCAGCCCGCTGATCTCGTGCCCGACGCCTACCGCAGCCCGGGCCGCCTGCGCAGGGCGGTCTGCAGCAGGCGGTCGATGAGCTGCGGGAACGGCAGGCCGGTCGCCTCCCACATCTTCTGGAAGTACGAAGCGGGCGACAACCCCGGGATCGTGTTGATCTCGTTGATCACGATCCGGCCGTCCGTGGTGTAGAAGAAATCCACCCGGGCCAGGCCCTCGCACGACACCGCGTCGAACGCCAGGGCGGCCATGCGGCGGATCTCGTCCTGGTGCTCGGCCGGGATCGGCGCCGGGATCGCCATCCCGCTCGCGTCGTCCAGGTACTTCGCCTCGAAGTCCCAGAACTCCTCGCCGCCATTGATCAGCAGCTGGCCGGGCAGGCTGGTATCCGGCGGTGCGCCGTCACGACCCTCGAGCACCGAGCACTCGATCTCCCGGCCGTCGATCGCAGCCTCCACGATCACCTTCGGGTCATAGGCCCGCGCCCCGCGGATGGCCTCATGCAGCTCGGTCAGGTCGCGGGCCTTGCCGGTGCCGATGCTGGAGCCGCCGCGGGCGGGCTTGACGAACAGGGGCCAGCCCAGCTCGGCGATCGCGTCCGCCGTGCGCTTGCGCTCCAGGTCGGCGACGGCGCCCTCGGTCTCCTCCGGAGGCCAGTCCCGCTCGCGCACCACCACATACGGACCGACGGGCAGCCCCTTTGCCTGGAAGATGATCTTCATGTACTCCTTGTCCATGCTGACCGCGCTGGCCAGCACGCCCGCGCCGACATACGGAACGCCCGCCATCTCCAGCAGGCCCTGGATGGTGCCGTCCTCCCCGTACGGGCCGTGCAGCACGGGCAGCACCACGTCGACCTCGCCGAGCAGGTGCGGGATGTGGGCGGGAGCGCTGGAGCTCAGCGACTGACCGGGCCCGCGGTCCGCGGGGGCCCGGTCACCCCAGGGGACCACCTGCGTGCCGGACTCGGCGACCGCCTCTACCGATGGCAGCTGGCCCTGGCTGGCGGTTAGCTTGGCCGGCTCGTCGGCGGCCAGCACCCAGCGGCCCTCGCGGGTGATGCCGACCGGGATGACCTCGTACTTGTCGCGGTCGATCGCCCCGAGCATGTTGCCCCCGCCCATGCAGGACACCGAGTGCTCGGGCCCCCTGCCGCCGAAGACCACCGCGACCCGGATCTTGCGTTGCTCGCTCACACTGCTCCTTTCTCACTGCCCCCCGTTGGACGCGCGATCACCGCCAGCGGGCGATGCCGGCCTTCAAAGGCCGTAGCGTTCGGGCTTCGCGGATCGGCTGGCGAGCATCAGCGCCGCCTTGCCGACCTCGAGGTCATCATGCATCACGGCCACCATGACCTCGGTGATTGGCATCTCCACGCCATGTCGCCGGGCCAGCTCGAGCACGGACTGGGATGACTTCACGCCCTCGACCGTCTGCCGGGTGTTCGCGACCACGTCGGCCATGGCCATGCCGCGGCCCAGGTTCTCGCCGAAGGTCCGGTTGCGCGACAGCGGCGAGCTGCACGTCGCCACGAGGTCACCCAGGCCGGCCAGGCCGGCGAAGGTGTGCTGGTCGGCTCCGAGCGCCGTGCCGAGCCGGGCGGTCTCGGCCAGCCCGCGGGTGATAAGCGTGGCGCGGGTGTTGTCGCCGAGCCCCATGCCGACCGCCATCCCGACCGCCAGCGCGATCACGTTCTTCACCGCGCCGCCCAGCTCGCAGCCGATCACGTCGGGATTGGTGTACGGGCGGAAGTAAGCGGCATGGCAGGCCCGCTGCAGCCGCTCCGCGGCGTCGGTGTCGGTGCACGCGACCACGGTCGCCGCGTGCTCGCGCCGCGCGATCTCGCGGGCCAGATTCGGGCCGGAGACCACGGCGATCCGCTCTTGCGGCGCCCCGGCCACCTGGCCGATCACTTCGCTCATCCGGTAGCAGCTGCCGAGCTCGATGCCCTTGATCAGGCTGACCAGCAGCGCGGCCGGCGGCAGCAGCGCGGCCCAGCTGGCCAGGTTCTGCCGCAGCGACTGGGCCGGCACGGCCAGCACCACCAGGTCCGCGCCGTCCAGCGCCTCGGCCGGATCGCCGGTCGCGGTCAGCGCGGCGGGCAACGTGACCCCCGGCAGGTAGCCGGGATTCTCGCGGCTGGCGTTGATGACCTTGGCCAGCTCGGGCCGGCGGGCCCAGAGCACCGCGGCCGTGCCCGCATCGCAGAGCACCTGGGCGAAGGTGGTGCCCCACGAGCCGGCCCCCATCACGGCGGCTCTCACGTCGGCGTGGCCTCCGCGCTCGGGTCGGAGGCCGCGGTCTGGTCGACGGCCTGCTGATCTTGTTCTCGCGCCTCCTGCCGCGCCTTGCGGCGGGCGATCGCCGGGTGGTACGGCTCGGCAGGCGGCGTCTCGCCGCGGATCCCGGCCAGCAGCCCGGTGATGTCCTTCATGATCGCTTCGGTGGCGCCGCGCAAGACCTGGGAGCTCAGCGGCTGGTCCCGGAACTTCGCCAGGTCGACGGGCGGGCCCGCGGCGATCTGCACGGTGGTGCGAGGCAGCAGATGCGGTCGCAAGCTCCCGTAGGGCAGGATCTTCTGGGGACCCCACTGCGCGATCGGGATCACCGGCACGCCGGTCGCCAGCGCGGCGCGCGCCACGCCGGTCTTGGCCACCATCGGCCACAGATCCGGGTCGCGGGTCGCGGTCGACTCGGGATAGAAGATCACGCAGGCCCCCTCGCGCAGCCCCCGTTCGACATCCCTGAGCACCAGCGCCGCGTCGGTCTGGCCCCGGTAGACGGGCAGCTGACCGGTGCCGCTCATGATCCTGCCGAGCACCTTCATCTCGAACAGCGATGACTTGGCCAGGAACACCGGGTAGCGGCCCGCCTTGTAGGTGAACAGGCACAGCGGCAGCGGGTCCGCGTACGACAGGTGGTTGGCGGCGAGGATCACGCCGCTGGCCGCCGGGACGTCCCTGATGTGGTCCTGGCCCTGCCATTCGCTCTTGGTCAGGGCGTGCATAAGCGGCGGCACGACGATTTCGGTGAGCCGGCGCCAGCCGGATGAGTAGCTGCCGGTCGCGCGTTTGCTCATAGGGGCAGCCTCCAGATCGGAACGCTGGTCGCGCTCGTGCCGCTCGTAGAAGTCAGTGTCGCGGTTAGCGCGACGCCGTGTCGAGGCAGGATCAGGTGCATGCCGCTCGAAACCTCGCTCAGCTGGTCCGTGGTGATCCCAGTCAAGGTACTTGCTCTGGCGAAGTCCCGGCTTGCCGGACCGGCCGGCCCGCGCCGCGCTGAGCTGGCGCTGGCCATGGCGGCGGACACGGTCGCCGCGGCCGCCGCGTGCCCCGTCGTCGGCTCCGTGATCGTCGTGACCGATGATGCAGCGGCGGCGGCGGAACTGTCCGGCCTCGGAGCCCTGGTGCTGCCGGACGAGCCCGGCGACGGCCTCAACCCGGCCCTGGCCTTCGGCGCGGCGTACTGCGGCGAACGCTGGCCGGACCGGGGACGGGCCGGCATGGCCGCCGACCTGCCCGCGCTCCACGCCGCCGAGCTGGGCCGGGCGCTCGGCCGCGCGGCTGAGGTCGGGGAGGCCTTCGTTCCTGACGCCGCGGGCACCGGTACCACGCTGTACGCGGCCGCGCCGGGCGCCCCGTTTCGCCCGAGGTTCGGGCCGGGCTCACATCGGGCCCATCTGTCCGCCGGCGCCGTCGAACTCCTGCTGCCCGGGCTGGAGGGGCTGCGGCGAGACGTCGACACCGTGGCCGATCTGCGCGAGGCAGCCCGGATCGGCCTCGGGCCGCACACGTCAGCCGCAGCGAACTGGATCGGATAACCGCGGGCGTGCCGGCGCTACGGGCGCTAGATATGCACAATCGGGCAGGTCAGCGTCCTGGTGATCCCCGAGACTCCCTGGATCTGGGCGACGACCAGCTTGCCGAGGTCGTCCACGTTGTCCGCCTCGGCCCGGACGATCACGTCATAGGGGCCGGTGACGTCGTCCGCCTGGGTTACGCCGGTGATCTGGCCGATCTGCACGGCGACGTCAGCCGCCTTGCCGACCTCTGTCTGGACGAGGATGTAAGCGTGAACCATGCTGTCCTCCCAGGCGCCAGGTGTGGTGGCCACGCTACCTTAGGTACCCGGCGGTTGGCCTGAGGAATATGCCCGGTCGGCGCCGGTTGTCGGCCCGGCGACACGCCCGACGAATGGCGGGAGGATCCCATCACCGTCGCTGACCACGGCGAGTTCGGCCTGATCGCCGCGATCCAGGCCCTGCTCCCAGCTGGGAGCGCCGGGCCCGTCGGCATCGGGGACGACGCGGCGGTGGTCAGCGCGCCGGATCGCCGCGTGGTGGCGACCACCGACGTGCTGGTCGAGGGGCGTCATTTCCGGCGCGACTGGTCGGGCGCGTTCGACATCGGCGCCAAGGCAGCCGCGCAGAATCTGGCCGACGTGGCGGCCATGGGCGCGTCGGCGACCGCCCTGCTGATCGGGTTCGCGACGCCGGGCGACCTCCCGGTGGCGTGGGCCGAGGACCTGGTGCGCGGGATCGCCGAGGAGTGCGGCCGGGCCGGCGCGTTCGTGGTCGGCGGGGACGTCAGCGCCGCTGACTCGATCATGATCGCGATCACGGCCCTGGGCGACCTGGGCGGCCGCGAGCCGGTTACCCGGGGCGGGGCAAGAGCGGGCGACCTGCTGGCCGTGGCCGGACGGCTCGGCCGGTCGGCCGGAGGGCTGGCGCTGCTCGAGGCCGGGCCTCCGGCGGAGCAGTTCGCGAGCCTGGTGGCCAGCCACCGGCGGCCGCGCCCGCCCTATCCGGCAGGCCCCGAGGCCGCCGACCTCGGCGCGACCTCGATGATCGACATCAGCGACGGGCTGGTCTCCGACCTGAACCACGTCGCCAAGGCCAGCGGTGTGCTGATCGACGTCGAGACCGCGCGACTCCCCGACGACCCGGATCTGCGGTCCGCGGGCGCGGCGCTCGGCGCGCCGTGGCTCCGCTGGGTGCTGGCGGGCGGCGAGGACCACGCGCTGGCCGCGACCTTTCCTCCGCTGACCCGCCTGCCGGCCCGCTGGTCGGTCATCGGCGCGGTCCGCGCTGGCCGCGGGGTGACGGTCGACTCGCTTCCCGCTGAGGGCCTGGCTGGCTGGCGTCACTTCGCGTGACGGCGAAACTGTCCCCTGGGGGGTCGGCCGGCCGGCGTTACCGTCAGCTCTCCTTCGAGGGCCTGGCCGGCTGGCGTCGCGGAACCTCTCCCCGGAGGGCCTGTCGCCTGGCACCATTTTCTTGTGACGGTGCAATCACGATATGTAATGGACCGCGGTTTATTCGTCGGTGGCCCCCCGGCTCGTTGCTTGGTATAAACCCCTTGATGCCAAGACATCGCAAGGAGTGCCAGCGCAGGCAGGGGGCGCTGCGCGGGGAGGGCGGCTCGCTGCGCGGCGCTCTTACTGCCGTCCGCCCCCGGCACGCCGGCTCGCACGCATCCCGCCGGCCTCGGCGGGCGGGCGGGCGCGACGGCGCGCGCGAGCCAGGCACGTGTCGCGCGCGCCTCGCGCTGGCCCGTTCGCTGATGGTGACGCCGTGGTTCGCGGCGGGAGCGGGCATCGTGATCGCCGCGGCGCTGGCGGTCGATTCTCCGGCCGCGCTGACCTACGTGCCGGCCGACCCCGGAGTTCGGTGCCCGGTCAGCGGCTGCACCGGCGCCGTCCCCGGCCATGGGCCGGGCGTGTCCGCCGCCACGCCGGGCCGGCCGCTGCCGCCGCGATCGGGGCCGCGCGCGGGCGTGACATCGGGCCCGGCCGGTCAGGGCGGGGGCGGCCCGGCGTACCAGGTCGGATACCAGGTGGTCCGCCGCTGGTCGTCGGGCTTCCTGGCGACGATCACGCTGCCGGCGGGCATGAAGGCAGGTCCCTGGAGCCTGCAGCTGGCGTTTCCCTCGGCGCATGTCGACCGGATCTGGGGCGCCCAGTGGCACCCGTCGGGCAACGGTGATGCGGGCACGGCCACCGGGCCCTGGCCGGGACGCGGCCCTGGGCGCGGCGCTGGCCAGCCGGCCGGCGGTCAGGTCAAAATTTCAGCGACCGGCACAGCAACAACCCCGTCGGCCTGCAGGCTCGACGGGGTCAGCTGCCGGTTCGGCTGACGGTCAGGTCAGCGCTCGACCTTGCCCGCCTTAATGCAGGACGTGCACACGTTCAGCCGCCGCGGCGCCCCGTTGACCTTGGCGCGCACGCGCTGAATGTTCGGGTTCCAGCGGCGCGGGGTGCGGCGGTGCGAGTACGACACATTGTTGCCGAAGCCCGGCCGCTTGCCGCAGACGTCGCAGACGGAAGCCACGGGATCGCTCCATTGGGTGATAGCCAGATTGGACATCGTCCCGGTCCGGGCCGGAACGGTCGCTGAAGGATATCCGACCGCGGGGCTCGAGCGCGAACCGGACGCGATCCCGGGCCGCGGCGGTCCCGGCGCCGGCCGCGCGCGAGTTCATCGCGGCGACCGTCGGCCGCAGCATCTAGTCTGCGGGTATGGCGGCGGAGGTCCTGGATGGCGACACCGTCAGGCGGTGGTGCCGCCTCAGTGCGGACGCGCTGTCGCAGACCCGGGCGGCGATTGACGCGCTGAACGTGTTCCCGGTGCCCGACGCCGATACCGGGACCAACCTGCACATCACGCTGATGTCGGCGGCGGACGCGGCGGATTCGCTCCCGCCGGGCGCGGCGTCGGCCGAGGTCTGGCATGCGGCCGCCCAGGGCGCGTTGCTCGGCGCCTGCGGCAACTCAGGGATCATCGTCAGCCAGCTCCTGCGCGGGCTCGCCGACGTCTGCGCGGCCGAAGCCCGGTGCGATGGCGAGGTCGTCGCCCGGGCCCTCGCGCACGCCGCGGCCAGCGCGCGGGCGGCGGTCAACCGCCCGGCCGAGGGCACCGTGCTGACCGTGGCCGACGCGGCCGCGCGGGCCGGCTCCGGGGCCGCGGGCGGCGCGATCTCCGCCGATACAGGCCCGAGCGCGCTGGCCGCAGTGGTCACCGCGGCCGCGCAAGCTGCCCGCGAGGCGCTGGCGCACACCAGCGAACAGCTGGACGTGCTGGCCGCACGGGGCGTGGTCGATGCCGGCGCCGCGGGACTGTGCGTGCTTCTCGACGCCCTGGCCGCGGTGATCACCGGAGTCCGGCCGGAGGTGTTCGAGGTGCCCGCGGCGGCCGCCTGGGCCCGGCCCGTCGCAGCGGGGCCCGCCCCGGCCGGAGCTCCCGCGGCCGCGGCAGCCGTCTCGGCCTTCGGCTACGAGGTCACCTACCTGCTCGAGGCATCCGCCGAGCCGGTGGGCCTGCTGCGGGAGCGGCTCGACCTGCTGGGCGACTCGCTGGTGATCGTCGGCGGCGAGGACATCTGGAACGTGCACGTCCATGTGGCCGACGCGGGCGCGGCCATCGAAGAGGGCCTGCGCGCCGGGCGGCCGCGCCGGATCACCGTGACCTGGCTGGGCCAGGCGGCCGGCCGCGGCCCCGACCGCCGCGACCAGGAGAGGGCCGGGTTCGCCGTGGTCGCGGTGGCCGACAGCGACGGCCTGGCCGTGCTGCTGCACGCGGCCGGGGCCCGGGTGCTGCGGCAGTGGGACGCGGCAGGCCCGGCCGTGCCCGCGCTGATCGAGGCCATCAGGCAGGCTGGGACCCATGTGGCCGTCGTACCGAACGCCGACCGGGTGGCCGGGCTGGCCCGCGCGGCCGCGGCCAGGCTCGGGGATGAGGGAATCGACGTGGCGGTGATCCCGGCTCGCTCCCCGCTTCAGGGCATCGCCGCCCTGGCCGTGCACGACCCGGAGCGCGAGTTCGCAGCCGACGTGGCCGCCATGGGCCGCGCCGCGGCCGGGATGCGCTGCGGAAGCGTGGTCGCCCCGGACGCCGGCTGCGGCTACCGCGGGCTGGAAGGCGACCAGGCACGGGTGACCGCCGCCAAGCAAGCCGAGGCCGCGACCGCCCTCGCGGACGTGCTGCTGTCCCAGGGCGGGGAGCTGCTCACGCTCATGGAGGGCACCGGGGCCGAGCCGGGCCTGGCCCGGCGGGTCGCTGACCAGGTCGGCCGGGAGCGGCCGGGCGTGGAGATCGCGTACTACGACGGCGGCCCGGTCCCGCTGCTGATCGGCGTGGAGTAGGGGCATGGCGATCCTGACGGACCCGCTGCCGCTGGTGGTCGGCGACAAGGTGGCCAAGAAGCTGGATCAGGCGCTCGAGCTGCGTACCGTCGGCGACCTTCTGCGGCACTACCCGCGCCGGTACGAGACCAGGGGCGAACTGACCGAGCTGGCGTCGCTGCGCGATGGCGAGCACGTGACCGTCCAGGCCGAGATCGCCAAGGTGACCAGCCGTCCCATGCGCAACCGGCGCGGCACGATCGTCGAGGCCACGGTCACCGACGGGCACGGGCAGCTGACCCTGACGTTCTTCGCCAAGGGGCGCCAGGACTGGCGCGAGCGCCAGCTCGCTCCGGGACTGCACGGCCTGTTCTCCGGGCAGGTGTCCACCTTCCGCGGCAAGCGCCAGCTCGCCCACCCGGAGTACGAGCTGCTCGGCGTGGACGACGACGCCCACCGGGCCGCGGAGTACGCGGCGCAGATCATCCCGGTTTACCCCGCGGCGAGCGGGATCGCCTCCTGGCAGATCGGCGGCGCGGCGCGCATCGCTCTCGACGTCCTGGACGTCCAGGACCCGCTGCCGCGCGTGATACGCGACCGCCACGGCCTGTGCGGCCTGGCCGACGCGCTGCGCGGCATCCACCGGCCGATCGACTGGCCCGACGTGGAGCGCTCGAGGAAGCGGCTGAAGTGGGACGAGGCGTTCCTGCTGCAGACCGTGCTGGCCCAGCGGCGCCTCGCCGCCACCGCGTACTCCGCCACGCCGCGGCCGCCGGTTCCCGGCGGGCTGCTGGACGCCTACGACGAGCGGCTGCCGTTCGACCTGACCGTCGGGCAGGAGCTCGCCGGCACGCAGATCGGCGAGGAGATCGCGCGCAGCCACCCGATGCACCGGCTGCTGCAGGGCGAGGTCGGCTCCGGCAAGACGGTGATCGCCGTGCGGGCCATGCTGCAGGTCGTCGACGCGGGAGGGCAGGCGGCGCTGCTCGCGCCGACCGAGGTGCTGGCCCAGCAGCACTTCCGGTCGATTACCGAGCAGCTCGGCCCGCTCGGCCAGGCTGGTGAGCTGGGCGGGGCCGAGCACGCCACCAGGGTGGCCCTGCTCACCGGCTCCCTGGGAGCGGCGGCCCGGCGGCGCGCGCTGCGCGAGGCGGCATCCGGCGACGCCGGGATCGTGATCGGCACCCATGCGCTGCTGGAAGAGCAGGTCCAGTTCGCCGACCTCGGCCTGGTCGTGATCGACGAGCAGCACCGGTTCGGCGTGGAGCAGCGCGACGCGCTGCGCGACAAGGCCGGAGACGGCCGCCCTCACCTGCTGGTCATGACCGCCACGCCGATACCGCGCACGGTGGCCATGACGGTTTTCGGTGACCTGGAGATGTCAACGCTGACCGAGTTGCCCGCCGGTCGCTCGCCCATCGCCACGCACGTCGTGCCCGCGGCGGAGAAGCCGCATTACCTGGCCCGGGTCTGGGAGCGCCTGCGCGAGGAGGCGGGCCGGGGCCGGCAGTGCTACGTGGTCTGCCCCCGGATCGGCGACGCGCCCGGCGACACGCGCGCCGGTACCGA
>Ga0335076_10008265_pt1 | contig 10504 bp, 9 predicted proteins | sample Lox_Sample_25_FD_206717 | JGI IMG/M metagenome (GOLD analysis project Ga0335076, IMG submission 206717) | Soil microbial communities from Loxahatchee National Wildlife Refuge, Florida, United States - Lox_Sample_2.5 | ecosystem: Environmental > Terrestrial > Soil > Wetlands | place: USA: Florida...
CCTGCGGTCGGCGAACGGGAGCAGCGCGCAGGCCAGGAACGCCGCCGCCGCGGCGGCCCCGCCGACACCGACCGGGGCACGCAGCGACGGGTTGGACTGGAACGGCAGCAGGTTCGCGACGCGGGCCGCGACGGCCAGCCCGACGATCGCCGCCGCCGACGCGGCGAACGCGAGATCGTGGCGCGACCACGGCCTCCGGACGCGCCGTCCGGCCGCCGGACGCCGCGCGGCGCCGTAGCCGCGCACCTCGAGCGCCGCCGCGACGTCGAGCGCGCGGTCGAGCACGCCGGAGGTGGTGGCGCGCATCAGCCGCGCCCGGGACGGCGGCGGGCCCGGACGGCACCGCTGCGCCTCGGCGAGCCGGCGGGCGTCGCGCGCGAGCACCGGCACCATCCGCGTCGCCAGCGTGGCGGTGAGCGCCGAGTGAAACGAGAAGCGGCGAAACAACGCGAGCACCTCGTCGGGGTCGACCGCGGCCGTGTACAGAGCGCCGCAGAGGATCAGCGCGATCGCCCGCAACCCCAGCACGGCCCCATACACCGTCGCCTCCAGCGTCACGTCGGTCTGGCCGAATACCGGCACGTCTCCGAGCCGGGCGATCACCGTCAGGCCCCCCTGCGCCACGACCATGTTCACCGCCATCACGAGCAGGCCGAGCGGTAGCGCGAGCAGCGCGGCGCGGCGGATCTCGCGGGAGACTCCAGCCCCGATCGCCGCTCCGGCAATCGACACCACAACGGCGCCGAGTGCGACCGGCGCGGACAGGAGCAGGGTTGCGAGCGCGAGCGCCGCGCAATAGGCGCAGCCGACGCTCGCGCGGGCAGCATGCAGCGGACTGGCGCGCCGGCGATAGGTCAACTTGCGCCCTCGAGCGGCACCGGGAAGTCGGACTGGCCCTGTACGGCGAGCGCGAAGTGGTTGCGGAGCCGCCCCGGCGTCAGCGCGGCCGCAGCGGCCGACACCCCGGCGACGTTCGTGCCGGTGATCAGCCAGAACGGCCCGGTCGAGGGCTGGGCGGTGGCGGCGATAAGGCCGGCGCCGGCGCCGAGCGTGCGAACGACGTTTCCGTCGGGGTTGAGCAGCTGGAGCGAGGACCCACCCGAGCTGAAGCGCGCGTACACACCGCTCGACGCCGGGCCGTGGTCGATGAGCTCGGCCAGCAGTTCGCCGTGGACGTCGTTCCAGGTGCCGACGACCACGCCGATCGAGTCTGTTCCCGAGCCCCCGCCGATCGCCTGGCTCGAGACCGGGACCCCGGTCGATTTGAGCTCGGACGTCACCCGCTTGCACGCCATATCGGCATCTGTCGCGCACTGGATCGTGACCGGGTAGCGACGGCCGCCGATGCCGTGGACGAACGGCTCGGGGAACGACCCGACAACCGCGGGGACCGAATCGGTGGCGGTCCAGTCGTGGAGGTCCCACCAGATCCGGTCGCCCTTGTGGACCGAGGTGCCGGAGGCGCCGAGCGATGCCTGGACTCCGTTCACGTAGTAGAACCAGTCGAGGTGGGAGCCGGAACCGGCGTGGCCGTCGATCGACTCGACAAACCCGCCGCTGTAGCGCGTCGTGACCTTGAACGACCGCTCCAGCATCCGCATCACGGTCTGGGAGCCGGGGATGCTCTGCTCGGACACCGAACCGACCGGGGCGGTCCCGAAGCCCCGTGTCACCGTCAGCGTGACGGCGCCTGAGGTCGGCCCGCCGGCGCCCAGGCCGCAGCCGGCGATAGCGACCACGCAAACGATCGCGATCGCCGGTACTGCAGCCCGATACCTCATGACGAAACTGCCGAGGCTTACTTGATGACCTTGAACAGCAGCTTCTGCCCGGACTTCAGCTTGATATCGCAGATGCCCTTGCTCGACGACTTGCCGTTCACGTAGAGGTTCCAGTAGTCGCTCCCAGTCGGCTTCACACCGAGGATCGAGGTCACGAAGATGCCCGGAACGCTCGAGTAGTACTTCCCCGTCCACTTGCCGTGGGTGGCCGCGTTGAGCGCGCCGGCGGCGGTGTTGCCTGGGCACTTGCCCCTTGGCGTTCCGCCCTTGGTGATCGATCGGGTCTGGCCGTGCTCGGTCGTCGGCTTGAGCAGGGTCTTGTTAAGGCTCTTGATCTGTACGGTCACAGCGGGTCCCGAGCCGGCGGCGAGCGCGACGCCTGACGCCGCGACGGCGATGACGATCGCTCCCAGGAGAGCGAGAACGGTCTTGCGATGCATGAGGGCCACCCCTTTCCGCGAGGGCATGTTGGCTTGGCGGTCGGAGGCTGGTCTCCTGGCTGACGGGCCTACCAGCCGCGCCTTCCCGGTGACCTGTGTCACCAGTGGCGGTTGTTGCGGCTGGCGTCCCCGATCACAGTGGCGGGTCCGCGCCGGATTCCAACCGGCTTCCCATCACCACCGACCTTGAACGGGTGAGATCCTACCGCGCCATTAGACTCGAACCATGACGGTCAACCTGACCCGCATCTACACGCGCCTCGGCGACTCGGGCGAGACCCATCTCGGCGACATGAGCCGGGTGCCGAAGACCCACCCCCGGATCGAGGCGTACGGCACCGTCGACGAACTTAACGCGCACATCGGCGTGGCGCTGACCGTCGATGGACTGCCCGTCTCCTACGCCGAATGGCTCGGCCGCATCCAGAACGATCTGTTCGACGTCGGCGCCGACATCGCCGCCCCGCACGACCCCGAGCGGGACCGGCTTAGGGTGATCCCCGAGCAGACCGCCTGGCTGGAGGAACGCTGCGACGAGGTCAACCACGAGCTCGCGCCGCTCAAGTCGTTCGTGCTCCCCGGCGGCACCCCGGCCGCCGCCTATCTGCACGTGTGCCGGACCGTCTGCCGGCGGGCGGAACGGCAGGCGATTGCCGCCGGCGAGGACCTGAACCCGGAGGTGGTTCGGTATCTAAACCGGCTCTCTGACCTGCTGTTCATTCTCAGCCGGGGCGCCAACGGTGGCGAGGAGCCGCTCTGGGAGCCCGGCCGCTACCGCGAGCGTTAGCGCCTCAGGCTCAACATCACACCAGTCGAGGCGGTCACGCCGAGGGTCGCGATCGCGGCCGCGACCACGACGAGCTGCTTGTGGGCGTCGGCGAAGGTGAGGACATCGTGCGGACGCGCCAGCACGACGAGCCCCACGAGCACCGCACCGGCGGCGATCACGGCTGCCTGCGGGGCGAGCGCCGCTCGCAGCGACACTCGGTCGACGGTCGTCTCGCTCGGCCAGCGCCGCTCGGCCGCCGACAGCGCTGCGAGGACGACCAGCGTCCATGCCGTCGCCATGAGGTATCCCGCGAAGACGTCGGCCGGGAAGTGCGTGCCGACTGCCACGAGCGAGTAGCCGACCGCGACCGCGAAGGCCGCACCGAGGGCGGCCACGAGCGGTCGCAGCCGCGCGGGCGATGCCAGCACCATGCCCAGCGCGGCGGCCATGGCCGCGGTCGAGTGCCCGCTCGGCCACAACGTGGCCGGAATCGGGAACCACCCATTGATCAGCCCGGCGGGCTGCGGCTCGGGCAGCAGATGCTTCACCAGTTCGGTGGTCACGTTCGCACCGAGCAGGATCACGCCTACCCCGAGCGCGACCCGCGGGCGCCCCCGGAGCAACGCGATCACGACCACCAGCGGCGCCCAGAGGAAGTAGGCGTGTGGGTTGCACAGCCGCACAAACAAGCTCGTCGCGGTCTGGACCGCGCCGTGGCGATGCAACTCCATGAACCCCAGGTAGGTGGACAGATCGGCGCTGCGGAAGACGGCGATGTGGAAAGCGGCGACCCATGTCGCCACGATCAACGCCACGCATCCGGCCGCTCCCGCCAGTGCCCATCTGGCTCTAATCGCCATGCAACCAGGCTAGCGCCCGGACGTGACGGCGACCAGGAATTTCCCCCCGCCTGTGGCCAGGTCGCGAGCCTGGCCCACCAGGTGCTAGCTCGTGTGCTCGAGCTGTGGCTTGGTACCACGCATGATCCGGAGCTCGGGAGAGGTCCCGGTCCGGCGGACGTGGGCGTAATGCTCGATGTCCTCCGGGGAGGCCACGTCGACGGTCAGCCCCGCAGCGAGCTCGAAGCGCCCGGCTTCGTAAAGTAGGTCCTGGTAGCCGGGCGTCTCGCTCGAGCGGCCCTCCACGTCGAGGAAATGGATGCCGGTGCGGAACTGCCAGCGCTGGCCGTGCCCCGCCTGATCGGGGCCGCCCTTGGCACGCGCAGCCTGCGCGCCGTTCTGGCGCGGTCGAGCGTTCGCGGCGTCGAGCGCGCGCGACAGCCGCTCATAGTTCCTGCGGTACGGCGCCGGGACGATCGCGACCGGGCCGGCGGAGCCGGCTCCTCCGCGAACCGCCTCGGCCACCGGCCCGACGAGGACGAATTCGACCTGGTTGGCCTGAAGCCATGTGAGCACGGCGATCGACTCGCCCGCCAGGTGCTCGTAGCCCTGGGCCGGTTGGGCGGGGCGCATGTCGATCTGGGGGTGACGTCGTTTGCGCAGCATGCGGTGCGTTTCGCCGCTCGTGCACGGAGTCCTTCAGGTAACGTGCGCTCAGGGTGAGCCGGGAAGTCTGGTCGGCACGCTCGTCGCCGACCGTGGAGTCCGATGTCGCCCGCCGTCGCAGTGCCGCTGTTTCTGGTCTCACTGGGGGTCACGCTCGGAGCCGCGCGCCTGTTCGCTCAGCGGCTGGATCGGTTAGGCGTGCGGTTCGGCTTCCCCGAAGCGCTCATCGGGCTCCTGACGGCGGTGGCCGCGGACGGGCCCGAAATCGCGAGCGCGCTGTTCGCGCTGGCCAAGGGCGCTCACGATGTCGGCGTCGGGGTGCTCGTCGGCTCGAACGGCTTCAACCTCGCCGCGATGATCGGGCTGAGCGCGTTGCTGACCGGCCGCGTGCGGCTGCCGCGGGAGACGTTGGTGTTCGAGGGTGCGGTCGGCCTGGTCATCACGCTCCTCGCCGCGGCACTGCTGCTGCGCTGGCTCTCGCCCGCCGGCGCCACGGTGCTCAGCGTCCTGATCGTGGCTCCATACCTGGCCGTCGTCGTCGCCGGTCCCAGCTTCCGCGGTCGCCGGCTGAGACGCCTGTCGCGGGCGCTCCATGAGCACGCCGGCAGCGAACGGCCGCCCGACACCTTCTCTGACCCCACTCACCACCTGCTCGCGTTGATCGTGGTCGACGTGATCGTGATCGTCGCCGGCAGCGCGGGCATGGTGCAGTCGGCCCTCAGCCTCGCCGGCGACTGGCACATCTCGAACGCGGTCCTCGGCGTGCTCATCCTGGCTCCGCTCACGAGCATCCCGAATGCGCTCACCGCGGTTCGCCTCGGGCTGGCGGGGCGCGGCGCCGCGCTGGTGGGCGAGACGTTCAACAGCAACACGATCAACCTCGGGTTCGGCGTGATCGTCCCGTCGCTGTTCGTGACGTTCGCGGCGGTCACGACGGTGGGGAAGCTGCAGCTGGTGTGGCTGGTCGTGGCGACGCTCGTCACGCTGGCGGCGCTGGCGCGGCGCGGTGGCATGCGCCGACGCGACGGCGCGCTGCTGGTCGTTCTGTATTTCGCCTTCGTGGTGGGTACGCTCGTTGGCTGATGAACGAGCAGCAGATTCGTGCGCGGCGCCTCGCTCGGGAGCGCGAGCGGCGCGCCCGGGCTCGCCGCCGTCGCCTGGTCGTGCTCGGGTCGCTCGTCGTGGTCATCATCGCCGTGCTGACGATCGGCCTGATCGCCAACGGGGGTGGCGCGACCTCTAGCCAATCGGGCACGAACGCCGCGCGGACGGCGCACCAGAGCGCCGGCACGGCGCCGGCCAAAGCAGGCCACGCCAAGATGCACGCCGCGAGCAAGCTGCCGAGGTCGACCGTGACCGGGGTCGCCACCGGCAAGCCCGGGACCGCGACCGTGCCGGTCCTCATGTACCACGTGATCAATCCGCCGCCGGCGGGCGCCCCGTTCCCGGGCCTGTACGTGCCCTCCGACGAGTTCGCGGCGCAGATGCAGGCGCTGAGGGCCGCCGGCTGGCACGCCGTGACGATGGACCAACTCGAGGCCTACTGGAAGCGCGGCGTTCCGCTCGGGCCGGGCAAGCCGATCGTACTCACGTTCGACAACGGCTACGCGTCCCAATACTCGAACGCGCTTCCCATCCTCGAACACCTGGGCTGGGTCGGCGACGAGAACATTCAGCTGACCGGGCTGCCGCCGTCGCAGGGAGGATTGACCGAGGGCCAGGTACGGGGGCTGATCGCCGCCGGCTGGGAGCTCGACACCCAGGGAATCAGCCACGCCGACCTGATCACGCTGGACGCCTCCCAGCTGAAGTACCAGATCGCCACCGCTCGCCAGACCCTCCGGAAACGCTACAGCGTCCCGGTGAACTGGTTCTGCTACCCGTCCGGTCACTACGACCCGACCGTGATCACCGCGGTGAAGGCGGCGGGGTTCGTCGGCTCGACGACCGTGATCCCGGGCTGGGCCAACTCGAGCGAGGATCCGTACCGGCTGCCGCGGCTGCGCGTCCTCGGCGGCACGAGCCCGTCGGCGCTGCTCGATCAAATCGCTACGGCCGAGTCGGCCGGAGCGCCGCCGGCGTCGTACGGAGGCGCCGGAACGGCGTGAGCGCCACGCCGCGCATGCGCCCTGGCGAGCGGCCCGGGACGTTGCGCGCGTCCAGGCCGAATTTCCTCGTCGGCATCGCGGTCGCGGTCGTGTCGGTGGCGCTCGCCACGGCGGCGATATCGGCGCTCAAGCACCTCGCGCCAGTCGTCTCCCTGAGCGTCGTGTACCTACCCGCAGTGCTGCTCGTGTCAGCCTATTGGGGGCTGCCGCTCGGCCTGGCCACGTCGCTGCTCAGTGCCGCTGCGTTCAACTTCTTCCATCTCCCTCCCACCGGCCGGTTCACGATCGCCGACAGCCGCAACTGGGTCGCGCTCGGAGCGTTCACGGTCGTCGCGGTGACGGTCAGCACCGTCGCCGAGGTCGCGCGCAGCCGCGCTGTGGAAGCCGACCGCCGCCGCGCCGAAGCCGACCTCGCGGCGGCGGTGGCGCGTGACCTGCTCGGCGGCTCGGAGACCGAGAGCGCGCTTGCCGAAGCGGCCCGCAGGGTCGCCCAGGCGCTCGGGATTCCCTCGGCATCGATCGAGCTCGGCGCGGTCGAGGGGGACCGCCGCCGCCGTGCCCTCGAGCTCAGCGGCGCCGACGGCGCGCAGGTCGCGACGCTGCTCGTGCCGCGCCGGCTGCCGGCGGAGACCGAGCAGCGGTTGCAGTCGTCGGTCGTGCCGGCGCTCGGGGCGCTTGTCGCGATCGCGCTCCGGCGTGACGCGCTGCAAGCCGAGGCGGTCGAGACCGCCGCGCTGCGACGCAGCGACGACGTGAAGACCGCGCTGCTCCGGGCGGTCTCGCACGACCTGCGGACGCCGGTGACCGCGATCGTCGCCGCCGGCCACGCGCTCGGCAGCGGCTCTCTCACCCCCGGTGAGCGCACCGAGCTCAGCGGCGCGGTCGTCGAGGAGGGCGAGCGGCTCGCGGCGCTCGTCGACAAGCTGCTCGACCTGTCGCGGCTTCAGGCCGGGCGAGCGGAGCCGCGCCGCGATTGGGTCTCGCTAGAGGATGTCGTGCACGCCGCGCGCGAGGGGCTGTCCGAAGGCGGAGCCGAGGTTCGACTCACGGTCGACCCCGGCGTACCGCCGGTCCGGGCCGACGCCGCCCACCTCGAGCGGGCGTTCGCCAACCTGCTCGAGAACGCCGTGCGCTACTCGGGCGGACTGCCCGTCTCCGTCCACGTTCGCCAGAGCGGCCCGCGGGTCGTCGTCCGCGTGGTCGACCAGGGTCCCGGCATCGCCGCCGCCGAGCGCACCCGCATCTTCGAGCCGTTCTACCGCGGGCCCAGCCCGGGCCGCGGGACGGGGACCGGGTCCGGCCTCGGCCTGGCGATCGCCAAGGGCTTCGTCGAGGCCAACGGCGGCACGATCTCGGTCGAGTCACTCCCGGGGCAGGGCTCGACGTTCGTGGTCTCGCTCCCGACCGAGTCGCCCTGGCAGCCGCAGCCGGAGGCGGAGCCGGTCGTCGATTCCGCGTCATCGACGCCATGACCGCTGAGCCCAGACCCCGCGTGCTCGTCGTGGATGACGAGCAGCAGATCCTGCGGGCGCTCCGGGTGATTCTGCGCGACGCGGGGTACGAGGCGCTCCCCGCGAGCACCGCGGAAGAGGCGCTCGACATCGCCGCGACCCGGCGGCCAGATGCCGCGATCGTCGACTTGCTGCTGCCCGATTTCGACGGCGTGGAGCTGTCCCGGCGGCTGCGCGAGTGGAGCGACATGCCGCTGATCGTGCTCTCGGCGGTCGGCGAGGAGGACGCCAAGGTGCGGGCGCTGGCCGCCGGCGCCGACGACTACGTGACCAAGCCATTCGGTCCGCGGGAGCTGGTGGCACGCCTGCAGGCGAACCTCCGGCGGATCGCGCCCGAGCCCGAGGAGGCGGTGATCCGCGTCGAAGGGCTCGAGGTCGACCTCGCGCGGCGCACGGTTCGCGTCGACGGCGAGGAGGTTCACCTCACGCCCACCGAGTTCGACCTGCTGCGCCTGCTGATCCGCAACCGCGGGAGGCTGATGACCCACCGCGACCTCCTGCTGTCCGTGTGGGGGCCCGGGTACGGCGAGGACACGCAGGTGCTGCGCGCCCACATCGCCAACCTGCGGCGCAAGATCGAGCCCGCCGCGGGCCGGCGCTACATCCGCACCGACCCTGGCGTCGGCTACCGGTTCGCCCTCTGATCCGGGAGGCTCGCACGATGACGCGGGCGGCGCGGCGCGCGGGCGACCGGCTCGGGGGCAGGAGCCGGTCGCCAGTTCGCGCCGCTCGCCCCGCCGCCTGAGGCGGTGGCCGGCGATGTTTCGATCACCACACGGCACGGTCGGTGGGCGAGCAAGTAGCTGGCGGTAGGGCCGAGTGCGCGCTCGGACGGCGGCGCGTGGGCGGTGCCCAGATAGATGATCTCGGCCTTGCGGCGCTCCGCCTCCTCGACGATCGCGGCGCCGGGGCTGCGGGTACGGATCAGCTGCGTCTCTAGCTTGAGCCCGGCTTTCCGCCCGGCGATCTTCGCGCTCTCGAGCACGCTGAGCCCGAGCTTCTCCTCCTCGTGGAGCCCGGCGTCGAGCGAGAGCTGATTGGGGACGCGCAGGACGTAGACGGCCTCGACCGTCGCATGCTCGCCGACCAGCTTGGCGGCGGCGCGCAGCGCCGACGCGTCGACGTCGGTGCCGAAGATCGGGACGATCGCCGAGTGGTACTCGAGCTCGATGAAGCCCACCGGGCGCTCATGGCGCTCGATCTTGTGGTGGCTGGTCAAGTCGAACCCCTGGCGGTGGCGGTAGATGACGTAGCCGATCAGCCCGAACACCATCCATCCGGTGCCGACGTAGCGCGCATCGACGTGCAGCGCGAGGACCGAGACCCAGGCGGCGAATGTTCCGATGCCGCCGATCACCGCGCTGATCGGGATCGCGGCGCCTTTGATGTGGATGTTCACCCCGATCCGGTAGGGGCGCTCGCGGCCGGGATCCTTGATCCGCAGCGCGATCACCGCCGCATGCGCCGTGGTGAACGACAGCATCGCCCCGTACGAATAGAGGTTGCCGAGGAAGTCGGTCTTCCCCGGGATCAGCAGAATCCCGGCGAACAGCGAGAACACGATGATCGTGAACCACGGCGTCCGGTGGCGGGGGTGCAAGCGCGAGAAGATCGCCGGCAGCTGCCTGTGCTCGGCCAGCGACCACGAAAGGCGCGAGATGCCGATCAGGCCCGCGTTCGTGGCGATGAACAGGATCGTCGCCGCCAGCACGCCGACGTAGTATCGGAGCACGTGAGTGGCGCCGGTGGCGAGCCCGAGGTGCGAGATGATCCCCAGCACCGGGTCGTTCTGGTATCCCTGGGGCGGTGCCTCTCCGAGCAGGGTGTAGGCGTGCGCGCCGTGACCGATCACGGGCAACGCCGACAGCGCCACCACGGTCATACCGGCATACACGCCGAGCACCGCGATCAGGATGTAGTTGACGGCTTTTGGCACGTCGCGGCCGGGATCGCGCGCCTCCTCGGCCATGTTCGAGACGGTCTCGATCCCGGTGTAGGCGAGCATCGCGAGCGACAGCGCGAAGATCAGGTGCGAGTAGGTCGGGGTCGAGCCGAGCTCCACCTGGTGGACGAGGAGCGACGGGTTCAGCACCAGCACCGCGCCGATGCAGATGATCAGGACCTGGGTGCACAGGTCGAGGACGGCGAGTATCAGGTTGAGGTTCGCCGACTCGCCGATCCCCCGGATGTTCAGCCAGGCCAACACCGCGATCACGATCAGGCCGCCGATCACGTCGCCGGGCGGGTGCGTCAGCGCCGGCCAGAACGCGCCGAGGTAGTGCGGCACGAAGAACGCCGAGATCGCAATCGTGAGGATGTAGTCGAGACTGAGTGCCCAACCGGCGATGAACGACACGAGCTCGTTGAACGCGTGACGGGCGAAACTCGAG
>Ga0335076_10008266_pt1 | contig 10503 bp, 10 predicted proteins | sample Lox_Sample_25_FD_206717 | JGI IMG/M metagenome (GOLD analysis project Ga0335076, IMG submission 206717) | Soil microbial communities from Loxahatchee National Wildlife Refuge, Florida, United States - Lox_Sample_2.5 | ecosystem: Environmental > Terrestrial > Soil > Wetlands | place: USA...
GCCGCCTGCTCCAGCAGCACCGCCCCCGCCAGCACGAGCACGAGCAGCGCTCCCCAGCGCGGCGGGAAGCTGACCATCGCGTACATAGGCGGGGGCTCGAGTGAGACCCTCAACCCGAACGCACCGGTCGCCGACATCGACGACGCCAGGACGCTCGCCCTCTACGAGGGGCTCTTCCAGCTCACGCCCGAGCTCACGCTCCGGTACGTCCTCGCCGAGTCGGCTGAGTCGGACCCGTCGGCTTCAGTGTGGACAATCCGGCTCCGCCCAGACGTCACCTTCCATGACGGGTCGCCGTTTACCGCCGATGACGTCATCTACACCTTCCAACGGATCGCCGACCCTAAGAATGCGGCCAACCAGCAGGCACTAACCACACGGCTGATCGACGTGCCGGGGATGCGGAAGCTGGATTACCTCACGGTCCGGATACCGCTGAAGGCGCCAAACGTATTCCTTCCCTTCTTCCTGGACGACGATTCGTTCTCCATCGTGAAATCGGGATGGGTGAACACCGACCCGCCGAACGGCACAGGTCCGTTTAAATTCGGTTCGTGGAAGCCGGGCCAGTTCAGTCTCTTCCCCCGAAACCCGCATTACTGGCAGCATGGGCTGCCGTACGTGGATGAGCTCCAGCTCATCTCCCTGCCCGATCCGACTGCCCGCTTCAACGCACTGGTCGGCGGCCAGACAGATGGGATGGAAAGCCTCAGCTATTCGCAGGCCACAAGCCTCAAGCGGACGAAGCAGGCAGTCGTCCTGGAGACGCAGGGCTCGAACATGGTGCCGATCTATATGGCGGTGGATCTATTCCCGTTCCAAGACAACCGGGTCCGGCAAGCTATGCGGCTGATCGCAGGCAGACCCCAGCTGGTCGAGGAGGCACAGAGTGGCTATGGGACCATCGGGAACGACGTGTTCGGGAAGGGGCTGCCGAACTACAACGCCGGTCTTCAGCAGCGTGTCCAGGACATAGGGCAGGCCAAGTTCCTCCTCAAGCAGGCTGGTCACGCCGGCTTGAACGTGACGCTGTACAGCTCCACCGCAGCCACCGGGATGCTCGAATCGGCCACCGTCTTCGCCACGCAGGCAGCCAAGGCCGGCGTCACTGTCACGGTCAAGCAGCTCCCGGCGAACATCTACTTCGGCCCGGTGTACCTCAAGCAGAACTTCGCGCAGTCAGAGTGGTTCACCGAGCCCATCGTGACGCACTGGTCCAAGTCCATGGCGCCTGGCGCCGAGTTCAACGAAACTCACTGGAACGACCCCCAGTGGACCAGCCTTTACAATCAGCTGCTCGCCCAGCGGGATCCCGGCAAGCAGCAGGAACTCAGCTACGAGATGCAAAAGATCGAATGGGAACGTGGAGGATACCTGGACTGGGGCTTCTACCCCTTGCTCGATGGCCTCAGCCACAACGTCCGCGGGATCGAACCCAACAAGGGTGGGCCGCTCGGGGGAGGCATCTTCTCCCGGGCATGGCTCGCGGCCTAGCGCGGCCAAGCCGGTGACCGCCCGGGCCGCCCCATGATCAGCCAGCCGGTCCAAGACGTCATCGCAGACGCCGGGGACGGCCACCGGCCACGCCGCGCACACCCGCTCACCCGGATGATCGCTGTCCGGATCGCCGCAGGGATCCTGCTGGCCTGGGTGGTTTCGGTCATCATCTTTGTCGGCACCGAAGTCCTACCCGGCAACGCCGCTTACGCGGTACTCGGACGCTACTCCACGCCCTCAGCGCTGGCGGCCGTCAGCGCGCAGCTCGGTCTCAATAAGCCCGCCTACCAGCGCTATCTCGAATGGCTTGGCGGCGTGCTGCACGGCGACCTGGGAACGTCCCTGACCGCACACGAATCGGTCGCAGCCTTCATGAGCGGGCGGCTCGGGAACTCGCTGATCCTGGCCGCGGTCACGATGGCCATCATGATCCCGCTGTCAGTCGCGCTCGGCCTGGCAGCAGGCACCAAAACCGGGCGGGCAGCAGATCACCTCATCTCGGACCCGGCACTGGCGATCATCGGCATACCGGATTTCGTCGTCGGCAGTCTGCTGGCCGTGTTCTTCGGCGTCGTTCTCCACGTGCTGCCGCCGGTGTCGCTCGTCCTGCCCGGCACCACACCGCTCAGCGACCCCGCCATCTTGGTGCTGCCCACAGTGACACTGGTACTCGTGGGCTACGCCTACATGGTCCGGCTCGTGCGCGCCGGGATGAGCGAGGCCATGACCTCCGACTATGTCGAGTGGGCCCGACTCAATGGCATCCCCGAAGGGCGGATCATCAGCAAGCACGCACTGCGCAACGCGCTGGCCCCCACCGTGCAGACCACTGCGCTGACCGTGCAGTGGCTGATCGGCGGGATCTTCGTGGTTGAAACCGTGTTCGGGTACCCGGGCATCGGGCAAGGACTCGTGCAGGCCGTCCAGGCGCGCGACATCCCCACGGTCCAGTCGATCGGGCTCATCATCGCGTTCATCTACATCGGCATCAATATCGTGGCCGACATCATCGTCATACTGCTTGTGCCCAAGCTCCGGACCCAAGCATGACCGCGCTCGCGGCACGAGCCCGGCGGCGGCCACGCACACCACGGTTCCTGCGCCACTGGCAGGGCCGCATTGGCTTGGGACTTCTTGTCCTCACGATGGTGGCCGTCGTCTTTGGTCCTGTCTTGTCGCCATACCCCCCAACCAAGATCATCGGGCCGCCGTTCGCGCCGGCGGGAGGAGCATTCCCGCTAGGAACCGATGTCCTGGGCCGCGACGTGCTCAGCCGGCTTTTGTGGGGCGGGCAGAGCGTCCTGCTGCTCGGCGGCCTGGCCACCGCTCTCGCCTACGCTGGCGGTGGAACAGTTGGCCTGGCAGCCGGGTTCCTGCGCGGCCGGATCGATGCCACGCTCATGCGGTTGATGGATGTGATTCTGGCCGTGCCACCACTGCTATTCCTGCTCGTGCTCGCAACAGGCGCCGGGACGGGCGCCGTGGTGGCGGTCGTGGGCGTCGCCCTAATTCAGGTACCGGGGATCGCGCGGATAATCCGGGCAGCGACACTCGAGGTTGCCGGGCGGGGCTACATCGAAGCGGCAAGTGCCCGCGGCGAGCGTACCTCTCACATCCTTTTCCGGGAGATCACTCCAAACATCTCACCGACGATCGTGGCAGACGGAGGTACCAGGCTGACTGTCTCGATCTTGTCCATCGCGGCACTGACCTTCCTCGGTGTCGGTCTCCAGCCCCCAGCCGCCAACTGGGCCCTGATGATGACCGAAAACCGGCCCGGCCTCACCTACCAGCCGTGGGCGGTCATCGCCCCAGCGCTGATGCTCGCGGCCCTGACACTGAGCATCAACCTGCTGGCCGACGCCTATGCGCGCAGCATGAACACCTCCGCCGAGCTAGTGCAGCCGGCGACATGACCGCCCCGGTGCTTGAGGTCACGCAGCTGGAAGTACGCGTGACCGGCGGGCCAGCGATCGTCGAGGGTATGACATTCTCCCTGGCTGCCGGAGAGGTGCTCGGCGTGGTGGGTGAATCCGGATGCGGCAAGACCACCACAGGCGTGGCGCTCCTGGGACGCGAGCGCCGTGGAACCCACGTGACCAAGGGAACCGTGCGGATCAACGGAACCGAGATTCTCCAGCTCCCCGAGGACAAGCGCCGACTCCTGCGGGGAAAGCTGATCTCCTATATCCCGCAAGAGCCTGGCACCGCGCTCAACCCCTCACTGCGGATCCGGGACCAGATCCGCGAGATCCTCCGCGCACACGCTCCCGAGCGAAATTCCGACGCATTCATCGGCGAGCTGCTTGCCCGGGTCGGCCTGCCAGGAGACCGGCCGTTTGCCCGCAGGTTTCCTCATCAGCTCTCCGGCGGTCAGCAGCAGCGCGTCGCCATCGCGGCCGCGCTCGCGGCCGGGCCAGCCGTGCTCGTCCTTGACGAGCCCACGACCGGGCTCGACGTCGCGACACAGGCGCTCATCCTGGAGGAGATCCAGCGGCTGCAGCGTGAACTGAACGTGGCGATGGTCTACATCTCCCACGACCTTGCCGTAGTGGCCTCGATAGCCGACCGCGCCATCGTCATGTACGCCGGCCGGATCGTCGAGGAAGGCCCGATCGCACAAGTGCTCCACAGCCCACGGCACCCCTACACACACGGGCTAGTGTCATCGGTTCCCGACCACTATTCGCCGCGCAGGCTGCGCGGGATCGCCGGGGTGGTGGTAGGGATTGGCGAGCGCCCGCCCGGCTGCGCCTTCGAGCCACGCTGCAGTCAAGCCCATCCACAATGCAGGTCCGAAGCCCCCGAGCTGGAAGAAGTCGGGCCCCGTCATTGGGCCCGCTGCATGTTCTGGCAGAACACACCCCCGCTGCAGCGGGAACCACCGCTGCAGACCAAGGCGGCAGTCGGTCAGCCCGCGCTCCTCTCGATATCTGCCCTGTCAGCCGGCTACCACTCCAGCGCAGGCCACTCTGCTGCAGTCCGGTCGGTTTCATTTGCCATTAAACCCTCAGAGGCAGTAGCACTCGTCGGCGAATCTGGCAGCGGCAAGACCACAATCGCCCGATGCATAGCTGGCCTGCATGTCGACGGCTCTGGGGAGATGATCTTCGACGGGCGGCAGCTGCCATGGGGCGCCAAGAACCGGTCACGAGAGCTGCGCCGGACGATCCAGATCGTGTTCCAGAACCCCTACGACTCACTCAACCCGCGGCAGTCCATCCAGCAGCAGATCGCCCGGCCAGCCAGGCTCCTGCGTGGCATGAGCCGATCGGAAGCTAGACGAGAAGCCCAGACAATGCTGGGGCATGTCCGGCTTCCCGCCCGAATCGCTGACCGCTACCCCAACGAGCTGTCCGGCGGGGAACGGCAGCGTGTCGCCATTGCCAGAGCCCTGATCGCCCAGCCCAGCCTGCTGGTCTGCGACGAGATCACATCTGCCCTCGACGTCTCCGTCCAGGGCGCCGTCCTAGACCTGCTCGCAGACCTGCAGGCACGCTTGGGCCTCGCGCTTCTGGTCATCTCCCATGACCTTGGCGTGGTGGCGAGCGTGGCAGACCGGGTGATCGTCCTGCATGCCGGGCAGATACGCGAACAAGCGCCGACACGCCAGCTGCTCCGTACGCCCCAAGATGAGTACACCAAGATGCTGCTGGAAACAGCGCCACGCCTTTCCTACCCAGAATTGGAGGGCTGACCATTACCTGCGGCCATAACGCCCGCCGCCGCCGGGGCCTGATCGGCCGACGGCTGCCGTGGTATGACCTCCCAGAGGGAGTCGACTAATTCACGGGGCAACCGGTGGTAAGGGCGGAATCGAACCGTCAGTCTTCCGCTTTTCAGGTTTAAGGATCACTCTGCAAGACCCACCACAGAAGTATCTTTAGCTGCTCAGCGAGCTGCTATACCCACCGACCCGCGCCGGTGTACGTGGATGAGACTAGAAATGAGACTACGCCTCGGCCGTGACTGGCTATTCTCCACGCTTCTCGGGAGGTGCTCGGCTAGTCTCAAGGCGGACCTCCCGGCCACTCAACCGACCAGGCTGCTCGATCGCGGCATCAACGTGCACCTCGCCTGACAGCGACTCAAACCAACCACACCGCATCGAGGCGACGGCCGGTATCAGACCATGTCGAAACGGCATCACACTGAGTAATGAAGAAGATTCAGTAAGAACGCGCGCGGAGCCGCCGCTATGCGCCGCTTCGAGCCAGGTGTCGTGATTTAACCACGGGGCTCATATCCGGGAGATCTGTGTGAATTGCTCGCCTAGCCAACAAGCTGAACCGGCGCTCGGTAGTGCCGAGTAATGCGCGATCAAAATAGACCGTGCGAGGCGCTGCAGTTGTTGACCGAAGGTGCTGCCCAAAGCATCATTAACGCCTTGTCCTCATCGCGTGCCGACAGTAGGGTGTGGGGCCTTCATCCTCGATCGCGGCCAGCGCTTTCTCGCGCCACCCCAGACCAGCCAGCCGGTTCGACAGGTTAGTCGGCGAGCCGACGGGGTGGGGCCAGAGCGCATATGGGACGCGACAAGGTTCAGTAGCCGCGGCCCGGGGCATAGGGCCAGCGCGCCAACGCCACCAGTACGATCCGGGTGACTCCGGCCTGGTCCGGCAGTTCCGCATGCCCATCGGGCGGCCATCGCCAATCTCAAGGCAAGGATAATTCCTTCACCGATTATAAGAAGCGGCTGAGGACCTTCCTGTCCTCGTTCCTGGTCTCTATCGGCCCATAGTTCTAAATGGGTTTTCCAGAGCCTTCTGCACTTTGCGCTGCTGAGCGTAGGCGATCAGGTGCTTCTTGAGCAAGTTAAGACCGTTGGCGATATGCGGCCTGAGTGCGTCCATAATCTGCTCAACCGGCAGCTCCATCCAGCCAGTCCCGTTGCAGACACCGCAGTCCACCTGCAGCCTGCCGGTCGTGCTTCCCCCGGCTCCGTGGCACCGGGGACACACAATGCGAGCGCCCATCTCGATTCCCCTTCCTGGTTCTCGTTCGCCGGGAACACCGGCGACAGGCCTGTACACCGGCGACAGGCCCCTGTATCCATGCAGAGCACCGCGCGCCCTTGCAGATACATCCGGCCGCAGGCAGGCCTGAATCAGGTGACCGGGTCCTCGAAAGAGCGGGCCGACTGGGATCGCCTTGCCCTCATCCCTTGGTCGCGTCGGACGATGGCGCATGTGCGCCGGGCGGGCTACACGGGCAGGGCGACCGCCGGATGCTCTCTTGGCTGCTCTGGCACACATCGCGCCTGCGGTCACTCCGGGACATCTCATGGGACGGCGCTGGCAGTCGTCTGCGCGGTGCGTGCCGCGAAGGGGCACGGCAGGCAAGACCTCTCGCACAGTCAGTTGGCGGACACGTGGACGGTTTCAACCGATGTGCGCAAGGAGCTCGGCGAGCGCATCGCGGCGGGCTTGCTCCTCGGTGTCGGTATAGATCTCCAGCGTCGTGCTGATTCGGGTATGGCCGAGGATCGTCTGCGCGTCGCGCGCGGAAACGCAGACAGCCGGTCGGCATCCCCAGCGATCCTCAAACAAACCGCCGACCGGTCAGGAATCGAGAAGCACGGGTCAGCGAGCCGTACGTAGGGTACGGCGGTTCGTTCGCCGACCCGGACGGCTACATCTGGAACATCGGCTACAGCGCCCAGGGAAAGGACCAGCCCTACGCCGAGTAGCGAGCAAGCGGTGCTAGGTTGCCCGCGGGCCTCGCGGTGGCGGCGAGCCCGGGCCGCCGGCCCTGGCGGGTTCGGGTAGGGGCCGCACCGCCTTCGAGCCGGGCAGCGCAGCGCACCTGCCCGAGCGGGGCTGACACAAGCTGGCAGGAGCAGATGATGAAGTTCCGATCTCACGTCGAGCCTCCGGAGCCCATGAGGGGCCTGGAAGTGCCTCCAGAGGTGGTGGAGGCGCTCGGTGGCGGCAAGCGGCCGCCGGTGACCATCACGATCAATGGGCATGCGTGGAAGAGCCGGGTGGCCATCATGCGTGGCCGCTACCTGCTCGGTCTCAGCAACGCCAATCGGCAAGCCGCCGGTGTCGCGACCGGCGACGAGGTCGAGGTCGAGGTGGAACTCGACGCCGAGCCCCGCGTGGTGGCCGAGCCCGCGGATTTCGCCCGCGGCCTGGACGCCGACCCGGCCGCTCGCACCACCTACGACCGCCTGTCCTACGGTCACAAGCGGGAGCACGTGCTGGCTATCGAGAAAGCGAAAAAGCCCGAGACGCGCATGCGGCGGATCGAAAAGGCCGTGGCAATGCTGCACGACTCGGGATAGCACGGTCAGCGATAGCGATCGGTCACGAGGTCGTCGATCGCGGAGACGGCGGAGAAGTCGCCCAGGACGTGGTTGTGCATGACCGCGATCTGCAGCCCAATCTCATCGCCAGCGGCGACCCGCTCATCGCCAGCGGCGACCCGCTCATCGATCGCCGCCTGCACTTGCCGCTGCAATCACCCGGGCAAGGTCACCGCTCGAAACGCCACGTCGTCTGGCTGAAGGCGTCGCCCTTGCGGAACCCCAGGCCCCGGACAGGCCGTACCCGGAACACAATCGCGCGGCCCCCCAACGACCGGTGAGCGAACGCGCCGTCGCGGACGACGTAATCCCAAATCTGCGTACCGTACTTCCGGGCATGCGCCTCAGCGACCGGCTGCAGCTCAGCATCGCTGGTGATCTGCTCGGCCACTCCTTCGAGAACCACGTCCAAGGAACCTTCGGCTAGGTCGCTGCATCCGGCGGTCAGGATGCACGAGGGATTGCGGCCCAGGTTCTTGGCCTTGCGCTCCTCGGGCCCGGTCGAAAACCAGATAGCGTCGCCGTGCCACACAGCGGTCAGCGGCGTGACGTGCGGCCGGCCATCCGGGCGAACCGTGGACAGCCAAAAGGTATCCGCGGCGGCAACATGCTCAAATCCCACAGACCACGGGACCGGCTCGGCATTGGGCTCGCTAAAGCCGTGAATCTCGGCGATCACCTCGACCGGTGATGTGCTCATTCAAACGCTCCCTCCGCATGGTGCCGCCTCAGCGGTCGGCAGCCGCGCCCTACGGCGGGCCAACGTTCCCGCCTTAGCCGGTCGCCACTGGGCCAGCGCCTCCGGCTGGGTTACCCATGAGTGTCTCGCCACCCACTGACACTGAGTCACGGCAGTTGAGGCTGGGCATGATCGCATGTCCTCCCGGACAGTTCAGGCCATCCCACAGCGCCGCTACCTATGTGCATCTGGTGTGCATCTGGTCGCGTCCCTTCTGGGGGTGTCCCTTCTTCTCGGTCTAGATTCCAAGTCGCATGGCTGGCCCGCAGGGGGCTGGCTCACCCGCCCGCCTGACTTGATTTGTATGCGGGTGGGGGTTGATCGCATGGGTCGCCGTGATGTCCGGTGGCGCTAGCCTCGGGCGCCGGTGGGGGAAGCAGTTGGTCGATGAGGATCCCGGTCAGCCATTGCTGGTAGCGCTCCGGAGTCCAGCCCCGGTCGTCGACGAGCAGCCGGTAGACCTCGGGGGACATGAGCGCGTGGATGATGTCGGCAGCGTCGCGCTCGCGCAGTTTCGGCCGTAGCACGCCGGAGCGAGCCAGGGAGCGCGCGATCTGCGCCTGGCCCTCTTGCCGGTGTCGCGTCTGCGCGGCGAGCAGCGCGGCGGCGTCACGATCGGAGGCCGCCGCGCTCACGAGGATCCGGTAAACGGGCTCGGTTCTCCCCATGATGCCGCACGTGATCCCGGCGAAACCCGACAGCTGGTTCTTGGGGTCCGGATCCGTGAGGAGCGCGCGGACGTGGGGCCGGTCCTGTAGCGCGACGGCCTGGTCGTCACCGGCGACGGAGACGTCGAGCAGCGCCTTGAGGATCCCGAGCTTGGACGAGAACAGCCGGTATACCGTCGCGGGCGGGACATCCGACAGCTCGCTGATGGCCTCGACGGTCGTTCCGGCATAGCCGCGTTCGAGGAACAGCGTCCGGGCGGCTTGCACGACCGCGGCACGAGCCAGGCGAGTCCGCGCCTGGCCGCTCTTGCCGTCGTGCGAGTCGCGGTGCGGGACTGCGGTAGTCATAATTTGAGAGTACTACTCTCGAAACAAGAGTGCTACTCTCGAAATGAGAGCAATGGAACCATCCGTTCCTGGATCTCCTGGAGGTGGCGATGCGTAAGCCAGCCGCAGCGGCCCTCAGCGTGGCGTGGGGCGTGGCGCTTGGGGGAACCTTCGGCTGCCTGCTCCCGTACCTGCTCGGCTACTGGCATTTTCACCAGCCCCTGCCTTACTGGGGAGTCGCCCAGGCGGTAGGAGCGCTGCTTATCGGCGTGGGCGTAGTCCCGATCGTTGAGGCGTTTATCGAGTTCATCAAGGCCGACGGGACCCCGGTGCCGTCCGCGTCGCCGCCGCGCCTGGTGGTGGACGGGTTCTACCGCTACGTACGCGATCCCATATACGTCGGCTTCGTGATCGTCCTTCTAGGCCAGGCGCTCCTGTTCGGCTCGGCCGGCCTGGTGGAGTACACCGCGGTGGCCTGGTGCATCGGCGCAGCCGCGGTCCGGTTCTATGAGGAACCGAGGCTGATCCGCAAATTCGGAGCCGAGTACCAGGACTACCGGCGGGCCGTCCGTGCCTGGATTCCCCGGCTGCACCCATGGACGCCTGGCGAACCGGCCGCGGCTGCCGAACCTCATGAGGCGGGGGAACGCTGAGGATCGTCCCGAACAGGCAACAGCTAAGCCGCACCGCCTGGACATGGCGGTGGGCATCGGCTCGGCCGGTTTCAGCAACGGCATGGTTTGCGCCGTTCGCGCAGCGCATCCGTGAGCAGGCTCACCGCCCCAGAATCCTGCCGCGCACATCCAGATGTTCGCCGGGGACGGATGTCGGGTAGGGCCTAGTGCCGACGCCGACCGGTTGCGTCGCTGTTCACACCCGAAGCGCCCCGTCACGTTGGCCGGAGAGCGTGGTGTACACGGATGAGCATGTCAACTCGGGCAGAGCCGCGGAGAGGAGCTGATGAC